>Ga0118677_10000229_pt1 | contig 118725 bp, 100 predicted proteins | sample AliMusrvi5mmetaG_FD_86154 | JGI IMG/M metagenome (GOLD analysis project Ga0118677, IMG submission 86154)
CTGTTAGCCTGTTAGCCTGTTAGCCTGTTAGCCTGTTAGCCTGTTAGCCTGTTAGCCTGTTAGCCTGTTAGCCTGTTAGTGACCTGCCCCCACTCATTGTACCACCTTATAGAGTTAGTCTTCCCGCTAAATATCTATTGTTGGGCATGACCGTCTCAGGAGCTGGCGGCTTATACCCCAAGGAACTGTGCGGCCTGATGGTGTTGTATTCCCTTCTCCAGTTTTCTATCAATACTTTGGCTTCAAGGAGCGTGGTAAATATCTCCCCGTTTAAGAGTCCATCCCGAAGCTTCCCATTGAAGGATTCTACGTAACCATTCTCCCAGGGGCTTCCCGGCTCTATGAAGAGCGTGGTTACCCCGAGCCTCCCTAACCATTTCCGTACCGCCTTTGCAGTGAACTCGGGCCCGTTATCGGAGCGGATGTGCTCGGGTATGCCCTTCGTGATGAAGAGGTGCGCCAATCTTTCTATCACCTCATGAGAGGTAATCTTCCTCTCGACGGTTATGTCCAGGCATTCTCTGGTAAATTCGTCTATGACATTAAGCATCCTGAAGGCCTTTCCCTCGTGAGTCCTCGACGCCACAAAGTCATAGCTCCAGACATGGTTCCTGTGTTCGGGCCTCAGCCTCACGCAGGACCCGTCATTGAGCCATAGCCTTCCACGTTTCGGTTGTTTCTTTGGGACCTTCAATCCCTCTTTCCTCCAGATCCGCTCCACCCTCTTGTGGTTCACCTTCCACCCCTCGTTGCGTAGAAGCCCCGAGATCATCCGGTAACCGTATCTCCCATAGGTAGTGGCCAGCTCAACGATATGTCTGGTAAGCTGTTCCTCCTCGTCTAAGATCCGGTGTCGGTGAGACTGCGTTGATCTGTGCTGACCGAGAACCTTGCACGCCCGTCGTTCGGAGACGGAGAGCGCTTCGCACACGTGGGCGACCGCCTGCCTCCTTTTCAACGGGCTTAGAAGTTTCCCCGGCTGACCTCTTTTAAAATGGCATTGTCCAAAGAGAGATCAGCAACCAGCTTTCTCAGCCTGGTGTTCTCTTTCTCCACCTCTTTGAGACGCTTGGCTTGATCGATCTTCATGCCGCCATATTCCTTGCGCCAGCGGTAGTATGTCTGCTCCGTAACGCCAATCTGACGGGCTGCAGTTTGTATTGTGTGGCCAGTACTCAGCAAAACCTCTACTTCACGCAACTTGGCAATGATTTGCTCTGGTTGATAGGCTCGTTTTCCCATAGGACGGTTCCCCCTTTGTTATTTGGTCCCCAAATCTAACATGATTTGTGGAACTATTCTTGGGGGGGCAGGTCAGGCAGGTTTTAATGTTCCCGTAGATGCACCCCTGTATATCCATCAGCGCTGTGTTGTTATAAAAAAAGGCAGAGCCGTTAAGCTCTGCCTTGTAATTCCGATTTATCGTAGGCCGTCAGATGGTATTAGGCGTATAAGTTGATTGATTTTGATTCCGTCCCCTCGTTTTCCTGACTCTGCTGGGGGAAACTTTCTTTGCCCTCCTCGGAGGGACCTTGCGCCACGGTTGTTTGCTGCTGAATAATTTGGCCGCCACTCTTTTGTGGTGGGGCCTGGGACATCTGGTTATAGGCAGTGCTGCTCAATCCATTGATACTCATGATATCCTCTCCCTGCTATAATCTGGAAAATAATTTTCCTTTTCAGTTTTGGTTGATTACGCCTGGTGTTAGATGTTTACCTGGAAATGGAAAAACAATCCGGTAATTCTAATTTCATTTTTGAATCCCAGTGTAGGCATATTCCAATAGGTCAATGATGTGATTCTGCCTGTTATGCTTTGATGTCGAGCAGGCTTTGCATCATCTGATCGGTTGCCTGTAATGATTTAATATTAGCACTGAAAGCAGCTTTGTTGATCATTAGTGAAGTCATTTCTTGGCCTATATCAACGTTTGACTGCTCTACCATCTGGTCACCTTGGCTAGTTGATTCTACAGCGTAATCACCTGGAGTGTTGACCTTATCAACAGTAGCAGAGACGCCTTGAGGGGATTGAGCGGACAAAGTAACCCTGTCTTTTTTGAAACCGTTCGTATTCACATTGGCAATATTATTGGCAGTGGCTTCAGTTGCCAAAGAATAAACCTGCAAACCTGAAAGAGCAGATTGGATTCCAGAAATCATGACCATTCTCCTAGTTGATAATAACCAATTCTAAGAGTTGGCTTTGCATAATCAAGGCCGTTTTTTTTTATTCTTCGAAATATAGACTCTGCATTCCTGTGCCGTGGGCACTTGACATAACTCCTCACTACACCTTCTTCTCCCACGCACTTACGGGTCAACCGACAGTAACCTGGCCCTGTTGTCCTCTCTTGGAAACCAACTCAATATTTATGAGTATGTTAATTTTTGAACATTATCACCACAACAGTCACATTAATATTCAATAAAATGAGGTCAAGAAGGCTTCTTATAGTATAATGACTCTACTGAAAAGTAGCATGTAACCTAAGCTCGAAATTTCGAGCCCCCCCCAGTGCGCTAACTTTTCCAAAAAAACCGGGAAATAGGTGGAAGGATGATAGATTCAAAACCTAGATGTAAAGCAGCAATCGATATAGAAAAAAACAGACTAATCATTACAATGGCGGGGCATGTAGACGAAAAATCAATAACTAAACTTTGCGTAGATGTTCGATCTTGTGTTACAGAACTTAAACAAGGGTTCGAAGTTATTAATGATCTTTCTCAATGCAGCTTCATGCATTTGGCAGGGTTGACAATATATAAAAAAATGATTGATCATATCATCCTTAACAGAGCAGGTGAAATGATTCGTATTATTGATGATTATAATATTAGTTCTAAGCAGGTGAAAAAAATATCAGAAAAAATAAATTGCTATAAGCCTATATATGCAAAAAACTACAAAGAGGCTGTTGAAAATTTAGAATCTGTATTTAGGAGAAAATCAATTAGGTTTAGTATTCATAAAATAAATTTCTGGTATGAATTTCGTAAAAAAATTGGGAAAGGAATTTTGACAGATATATCAACAAGTGGTTGCGCTATTGAATCACCTACTATAAATTTATCACCTAGATCGAAACCATTAATAACATTAAATTTCGACAATCATGAAACTCTTCCATCTGTATTTACACTAAACTCGACTGTTGTACGATCTGGTGAAAACATGTTTGCTGTTAAGTTCACAAACCTTGAAGATGAACTCAAAGAACAATTATACAAACGTTTTATCTACGAAGTAACTCGTTCGGTGTACGTGCCTTGAAGGTATCCTGCGCCCATCACTGCACGAATTCAATACCCCGTCCCAATCTTTCCTTAGATTCTTCCGATCAGCAGGTCAATTAACTTTCAGTGCTGACAGACATGATTTGGATCATGAGAGTGACAAATATCTCCGCTGTCCACAAGCTCACCCTGCAAGAACAACTCTACTGCATTCCTAACTAATCCAGATGCACCTTTTATTGTTTTTATACCGTTATTTGCCAAGACGTTAACCGCTCCATTCCCGATACCACCAGCGGCCAAAATTTTCACACCACTTTGAGCAAGTACGCTCGCTATATTAGACTTGCAACCGCAACTCTGCTGGAGAGTCCATATATTCCGCAGCTTTGATTGTCTTATCCTCGATGGTAACAACCGAATATTTTTCACAATGTCCAAAATGTTGATCAACCTGATCTCCAACTGTTTGGACTGCAATTTTCATAATATCTTCTCCATCATTTTTAAGGCGGACGTTTCCGTCAGTTATTCTCAATACTTTTCCGTTTAAAATAGCATTGGCTGTTTTTTTTCGGGCAGACTCGATTCTGACATTCGATCGGATAAAAAAAGTGGGCCTTTCTTTTTGCCTTTTAACGTGAGGATATTTTTGTGATAAGCATGCGTCACGCTAGGTGCACACACGAATGGAAATGATTATATTTCTTAACAAGGAGATGGATGGCTCGTTATGTAACAGAAGCTGCTTAGTTTACGCTGATTAAATCAGCTGCTAAACATTTGAGGAGCTGATCATGAAGATCGACAGTATTTCAAACATCAATGCGAATTTTAAGTTCAATCAAATACCCAGTGATTTTCCATTAAAAAATGGTACCACCAACAATGAAACACCACCGATTTCCCCTGTGGGGAGTGATTTTCTTACAACTATCATTCAGTCATTGTCTCAAACCGGTGTAGGAAATAATTTAAGTTTTTCGACGAATGGCAATTCCATATCCTTCAATTTATCATCAACAACACCCTCTTCTTCACAAGACGTAACTCAGGTTGCAGATAGTTTCCTGCAGAATTTATTAGCCGCTCTTCATTCACAAAGCACTCAAACAGGAAACAATTCAAGCTCGGATAGTGATAGCGATAATGACGGAACTGGAAATATATTTAATGTTAATATTTCGTTCAACGGGCAGAATGATTTACAAAACTTGGCCCAATCATTAGCTCTCCAGAGTTTATTTTCAACTGATACCAGTATGTTGCCCAATTCAACGAGTTCCATTTTAGGTATATTGGACCAGAGCTTTCAAGATTTAGTAGGCGTTTTAGGAAGCTCGAATGATTTGCTCTTGTCGGATTTCTTACAGTCATTTGCCAATAATTTGTCAGGAAATTTGTTGTCTGGGAATTTGGTCAATATTCAAGCATAATAGTGTCCTGCTCGGTTACTGGCATCGTTTATTCTGTTAAAACAAAATCCTGGCACGATGATGTTTTGTAAGTGTTCAATAAAAAGAAGCTCGGAAGATTCCTTCCAAATAGCAAATATCGATCCCTGACCTCACAAATCGGTTTTTTGGGTTATGTTAAGTGGTGTTTATTAGGCAGGTATAACTTTATCTACCTGTACCTGAAACGACGTTTGAGGTGTAGATTGGCCTGGGGTAGAAGTCTTGTTCCACATAATCGCATTCAATCATCTTGATAGATAAGGATTTTAAGCAGAAAAACGGTCATGATTTTACGAGAAATTGAGCTGCTGGCTCCTGCTAAAAATAGTTTCTGCGGAATTGCAGCCATAAACCACGGTGCTGATGCCGTCTATATTGGTGGCCCTCTGTTTGGCGCAAGAGCCGCTGCATCCAACAGTCTTGCCGATATTGAAAAACTGGTGGTCTATGCACATCAGTTTCGCGCGAAAGTCTATGTGGCACTGAATACCCTCTTACATGACGATGAGCTTGACCAGGCGGTGGAGCTCTGTCATCAATTGTACCGACTCGGTGCGGATGCCCTTATCATTCAGGATGTCGGTCTTTTAGAATCAGATTTGCCCCCCATTCCACTCCATAGTTCGACCCAGATGAACAACCGGACAGTGGCGAAGGTGCAATTTTGGGAAAATGTGGGGTTTGCTCAGGTCGTTCTCGCACGGGAGCTCAATCTTGCACAGATAAAGGAAATCCGCACCGCGACCTCGGTTCCTCTTGAGTTTTTTGTGCACGGGGCTCTTTGTGTTGCCTATAGCGGCCAGTGTTATATCAGTGAAGTTATGGCTGGCCGGAGTGCGAACAGGGGGCAGTGCGCCCAATTTTGCCGTCATAAGTTCACTCTGCAGGACAACAATGGAGTGGTTCTGGAGAAAGATCGATTTCTGCTTAGTCTTAAGGATTTGGATCTGTCGAATCATCTTGAGGCACTGATTGATGCTGGGATAAGTTCGTTTAAAATCGAAGGGCGCCTGAAAGATGCAAACTATGTGAAAAATGTGACAGCGACCTACCGTTTGGCCCTTGATGCGATCATCGATGCGCAAGATGATTTGGTGCGTGCGTCGTCAGGGCGATGCCACTTTGGATTTACCCCTGACCCTTCGCGGTCATTTAGTCGTGGTCAAACCGACTACTTTCTCAATAAACGGAGAAATGTGGTGGGAGAGCTCCGTAGCCCTAAATCCATTGGTAAAAGACTCGGCTGCGTAGCTGCGATGGATGCACGATGTTTTACCCTTGAAGGGGAGGAAGCCGTTCACAATGGTGATGGACTGTGCTTTTTTAATCAGAAAAGCGAACTTGTTGGCGTGAAGGTGAATCGTGTTGAAGGTCGAAAAATTTACCCAAAAGATGGTACGGCTCAGTTGCACCTACCTGTAGGATCGGAAATCTTTAGGAATTCAGACACCTCCTTTAATAAACTCCTCGAGCAAAGTGAGCTCTGTCGAAAGATTGTTGTCCACATGACCTTGGTGGAAATTGTTGATGGGTTGCAGTTACATCTTATTGACGAGGATGGCATCGTATCTGAAACAACGATCATCGCCGCAAAAGAGACGGCCAAAAAAGTTGGAACCATTGAATCCGTGGCTCTTAAACAGCTCAAAAAATGCGGTGGCACGGTTTTTTCGGTAGGCGATGTTTCTTTAGAGCTCTCCCCTGACCTGTTTTTTCCCTCCGCTGTTTTCAATGACCTGCGCAGAAAGGCCTTTGCCGGCCATCTGGAGATGCGGTTGACATCGTACACCTCAGATACCCAACAGCGCAGTTCCAATGATTATCCCTGGCCTGCCACGCAAGTGGACCATTTTGATAACATCGCCAATAGAAAAGCAGAAGCGTTTTACCTGCATCACGGCGTACAGCACATAGCCCCCCATCTTCTTCGGGCAGGCGATGGCAAAGACTGTGCTTTGATGACGACAAAGTATTGCATAAAAGCGCAGTTGGGAATGTGTCCTAAATTGAAAATGCAGCGCAATACACTCGCTGAACCTCTGACCATTGCCGACAATACGGGCAAGTATTCATTAGGTTTTGACTGCGACAAGTGTGAGATGACCGTTACGAAAAAGGGGCCCACTGTAAAAAAACAGTAAGCCCAATTCTTCTGAATCGAATATCTGGGCCTGAAATTATGAGGAAGCACTATATGAAAGTGCAAAAGATTGCCTGAGCCAGGGTAGCTATGCTTAAAAATTCCGGAACACCTCGTCGTGTATGAAACAAAACCAAGAAATAAGCAAGATAGTCCTCATCTATGCCATATTCGGGTGTACCTGGATTTATTTCTCTGATACGGCACTCGGGTGGTTTGTCCACAACCCAGAAATCCTGATACAATTGTCCCTTTTCAAAGGGCTGCTGTTCATTGGCACCACCTCTGTTCTGCTCTATTTTCTCATTGCTCGCCTGAGCAATAACAACAAACTATCAAAAGATGCACTGCGTGCGAGCGAGGAACGGCTGCACTTTCTTGTTAAGAATTCCTCGGATAGCCTGGTCATCGTCAATGCCGACGGCAGCCAAAGGTATGTAAGTCCTGCGGCGGAGAGAATTACGGGGTTTCCAATAACCGAATTGGAGGGAAGATCGCTTGATACTCTCATCCATCCAGAAGACCTGCAAGGAATCATGGCAGCCTGGAACGAGGCTATCGAACATCCTGATAAAACCGTCACCGTCCAGTATCGACATATCCACAAAACTCGGGAGTGGGTCTTCTCCGAGGCCATTGCCCAGAGCTTTCTGAACGAACCTGCGATCAACGGGGTCATCGCCAGTGTGCGGGACATCACGGAGCGCAAACAGGCCGAGGAGGTTATCGCACGCCAGGACGCTCTGCTGAGAGCCATACTGCGCAACCTGCCCTTCGACTTTTGGGCGCGCGACACCAGGCAGCATATCATCATGCAGAGCGACCAATCCGTTCTTTTTTGGGGTGACTTGACGTTGGACCCACAATCAGACTGGCCGTTTGATGCCCAGACTGCGGAACGCTGGAGTTCGAATAATAGCCGAGTCCTTGAGGGGGAAATGATCTCCGAGGATTGCGCTTTTGTCACCAAGAGCGGGGAGCAGCGGGAATTTCACCAAATTGTGGCACCTATCCGCGAGGGGGAGGCGATCCTGGGTATTCTCGGAATCAACATCGATATCACCGAGCACAAGCGGGCAGTGGAAGAGTTACGGCGATCGAACGAGTTGCTGTCATCCTTCATCAAGCACTCTCCCATTTATGCCTACATAAAGGAGGTCGACCCTACCGAAAGCCGCGTCCTGAAAGCCAGCGAGAATTTTCAAGATATGATCGGCATTCCTGGGTCGCAAATGGCTGGCAAGACTATGCAGCAGCTTTTCCCGGCTGAATTCGCTGCCAAAATTACTGCTGACGATTGGCTGGTCGTTTCCCGTGGCGAGATTTTTTGTCAGGATGAGGAGTTGAACGATCACTATTACACCACCATCAAGTTTCCGATTCTGCTCGAAGGGAAAAATTTCCTGGCTGGGTACACTATCGACCTCACTGAACGTAAGCGGGCAGAAGAGGAAAAAAAGAATTTGGAACAGCAGCTGGCCCAGGCCCAGAAGATGGAGTCCGTGGGGCGCTTGGCAGGAGGCGTGGCGCATGATTTCAACAACATGCTCGGGGTGATCCTCGGGCACACTGAGTTGGCCATGAATCAATTGGACGCCACCCACCCACTTTTTGCCGGCTTGAAAAATATTCGCAAAGCCGCTGAACGATCTGCCGACCTGACGCGGCAACTCTTGGCTTTTGCCCGCAAACAGACTGTTACCCCCAAAGTACTCGACTTGAACGAGACCGTGGAAGTGATGCTGAACATGCTGATGCGGCTCATCGGCGAGGATATCGATCTCCTCTGGCTGCCTGGGGAGAACTTGGGGGTGGTCAAGATGGATCCGTCACAGATCGATCAGATACTGGCGAATCTGTGCGTCAATGCCCGAGATGCCATTGGTGATACGGGCAAGGTCACCATCGAAACAGACGTCGCAGCCTTTGACGAGATCTACTGCGCTGCACATGCGAGTGTTATCCCCGGCGAATATATGGTGTTGACGGTGAGCGACAACGGTTGCGGTATGGATCCCGAGACGCTTGCTCACCTTTTCGAGCCCTTCTACACCACCAAAGAGATGGGCAAGGGGACCGGCTTAGGGTTAGCTACGGTGTACGGCATCGTTAAGCAGAACAATGGCTTTATCAATGTCTATAGCGAACCTGGCCAGGGCGCGACCTTCAAAATTTACCTGCCCCGGCATGCGACCAAGGCAGAACAGATGGCGAAAGCGGATGCCGGGGAACCGGTCGCGCGCGGTCGCGAAACCATTTTGTTGGTGGAAGACGAGCCCATGATCCTTGAGATGACCATGGAGATACTCAAAAGCCAGGGGTACTCCGTCCTGCCAGCCGCCACCCCGGGCGAGGCCATCTGTCTGGCACGGGAGCATGCCGGTGGCATCCATCTGCTGATGACTGATGTGGTTATGCCCGAGATGAACGGCCGAGATCTGGCCAAGAATCTGTTGTCTCTTTATCCTAATCTCAAACGACTGTTCATGTCCGGCTACACCGCCGACGTCATCGCCCACCATGGCGTACTCGATGAGGGGGTGCATTTCATCCAGAAACCGTTCACTGTGAAAGACTTGGCCGCTAAAATCAGAGAGGTGCTGGACTAGGATTCTCCGGTGTGGGCATTGTCAGCCCCATAGGAAGGGCGCATAGTTTTCGCCCTCGATATTTCAGCCAGCCCCAACATTTAAAAAACCACAATTCGCGGGAACTCCTTCACCATCTTTTCCCAGAAGCCACCACTCCCGTCCATGACCACCACCAGCGACCAGTCTGCCGGTGTAGCATCAACAACGGCTGCCACTATCTTTCTGCCATTACCTTTCTTGAATGATGCTATAGTGAAAAATTGGACGGTTTTAAAAGCTGGATCAATGAGTAATTCCACACCGACGATGTCTTTTCTGTCGGTCTCTACGAGGGGTTCTTTTTTCCCGTCCTTGCTCAGCAGATTGGAAGCACAGAGCCTGTCGTTATAAATTTTGATAAATCTCAGCATCGCAACACCGGCGAGGCTTTTGGCAAGGCCGAGGGCAACCGGGTGTATCTTTTTGACATTTGTGGCTTTGAAAATTCTGTCGCCGTCTATAATGGGTTTTTCCGATGCGTTTGTCATACCTTCAGTTTTCTGTTGTCTCGGCTTTGTAGAGAATTTCGTCTTGAAAAACCTCGATCGAACTGCCCGTCTCTAAAGGCAACCCTTTCGGTAATGTTGTCAATACCACTCCCCAGACTGTATCACCTTCAATAAACTCCACCTCCAAATCTATGTATCCGCCATCGGCACGGATATTTTCCCCAGAACCAACCCTGAAAAAGGCTCTGATCGTAATCACATCGCCGACAATCAGATCCTTGAGATTGACACCAGGATAATCGGGGAATTTATTGGGGTAATAATCAGGAATTTTTGCATTCTCAAGATTGAAAATGTGGTATCCATCCTCGAAAATGTCATTAAATAACGGGAAATTGTTATGCTTGGAGGGGAATTTCAATAGGGTCATTTTAAGCTTGTGATGATCGATGGCTGCAATTATTGATAATTGTTTGATATAATATATTTTTACGATACTGTTTTTTCTGTTGGAAATGAAGCATAATCCCTCGTGATTTCCCTTTCCCGCTGCCATTGGTTGCAAGATTGGAACTATGTTAGCACAAGTTATTCCTTTCAACACGTCTCAGGAAGGTGCAGGAAGCAGGTAGCTCTTGAGCATCAAATGTTTTGGGTTTTAATGTCAAGATCCCCTAAAATTTTTCCAGAAGAAACAGGCGATAAAACTATCTTCTGTTGTTCAAGCCATGACCGATACCAAACAATGTCCCTGTAACTCTGGGATTCTATATGCTGAGTGTTGTGCAGCTTTGCTTTCCGGCCAAACCGTCGCTGTTACAGCGGAAGGATTGATGCGGTCACGTTATAGTGCCTACGTTGCCGGTGATATTGCCTATTTGTTACGAACTTGGCATCCCTCTACCAGACCTCCTGCTCTAGATGCTGAGACGTTTCCGGGTTGGTGTGGTCTGGAGATTATCCGAACGGAGAAAGGTCAGGAGGATGATAATGAGGGTATTGTCGAATTTAAAGCAACCGCACTGTCTCGAGATACCATAGTAAAGCTCCATGAAGAGAGTCGTTTTGTTAAAGAAGCCGGACAATGGCTTTATGTCTCAGGAGAGATAACGGAAGATGTCCCACAGGTAGGGTGTCAAACCAAAAAAGTGGGAAGAAATTGTCTGTGTCCCTGCGGTAGTGGTAAAAAATTCAAGAAATGCTGCGGCCATTGAAACCTGAACAGGTAAGCAAGGTTTGGTGTCAAGCGGCGGTGAAAATTGCCCCCCAGATAGTTTCCGACCTGGCCCTCCTCGATTCCAGTTATAGTTTTTTCAAATATCGTAATCCGTCTGGCGTTAGTTGAAAGAGAATTTGAGTATCCTTGGCGCAAAGACGAGTAGAGTACTGCTCTCGATTGGCACTATCTTGAGTAAAAGCTAAAATTTCACTGAACAGCCTTTTTAAATGGAAAAGATTGTTGAAAAATGTCGCTGTCCCTGGGTTGACCTGAGCAAGGCGGACTACGTCGAATACCATGACAAGGAATGGGGTGTTGCGGTGCATGACGACCGTCTTCTGTTCGAATTTCTTACACTGGAAGGCGCTCAAGCCGGATTAAGCTGGTACACGGTACTGCGAAAACGTCAGAACTATCGCATTGCCTTTGACTATTTTGATCCGGAAAAGGTTGCCCGCTACGACGATCGAAAGGTGCAGGAATTGCTAACCAACCCCGGCATTATTCGCAACAGGGCCAAGGTGCTGGCTGCGATTGGCAATGCCCGGTGTTTTTTGGCTGTCCAGGAGGCGTTCGGTAGTTTTGATGCCTACATGTGGCGATTCGTGGCAGGGAAACCGATAGTGAATAACAACTTGCTGATATTATCAGATTACCCTGCAACCAGTAAGGAATCTGATGCGATGAGCAAGGATTTGCGCCAAAGGGGGTTCAAATTTGTCGGATCAACGATCTGCTATGCGCATATGCAGGCGACAGGAATGGTTAATGACCATGCGATGGATTGTTTCAGACGGGGCGAGATTCTTGAGCTCAAGTAAAGGAGTACAATAAACGTATTCGTAGAGAGGCGTTATTTCAAAAAATTTGAGGTGTTGAATGAAGAGGATGCTTTTGGTTGCAACCTGCATGATGCTTGCCTTTAGCCTGCTTTGCGGATGTGACGGCAAGCCAAAAGATACAGCAGTCAGCGCCGTGACCAAAACATATCATTCCTCCCTTTAGGAAGAGGGGATATTAAATAGCAGTGAGTGTATCACAATTCCCGTTGTGACTCGAGAAGGAGACACTGCCACAAGTGTTCTCTTTGCTCATTGCTGAGACTTTCAAATTTTACAGCAAATGTATCGGTATTAACTCTAATTATTTTTGATTGTATTTCAAATTTTTCTACTGTTTCATCTTTTTTATTAAATGAAAATTTAATTGAAATATCTTCATTAATAGATTGTTGTGGTAATTTAGACGACACTGAACAGCCGCTTGTGGAGATATTTATCATATTTCCTGATTTACTGTTACAGTTGAATAAATATTCAACTGGTAAATTTTTTATATTAAAACGTATTCCATTACGCTTCACTGATAAATTAAGTTTTTCTTCTGCCTCTTCAAGAGATGAGGCGTAAATTGGTTTATACCCGCATATTATTGATGACAAATTTGTAATTTGTTTGTATAATAAGCTTCCTTTATTGACAATTCGAACAATTTCTCCAACATTATTTGTTATGAGATAGTTCATTATCTTTCTGAATGGTGAAATTCCTGATATGTACAACATGAAGCAGTCAGAGTAATCTGATATAACATCAAATCCAGGCTTCATGTCAGCAACACAAAATCTTGTATCTGTATAAAGAGTTTCCATCTCTTGCTTCGAAACCTTGCCTGCAAAAGTAAAGTATATTCTGTTTTTTTTTATATCTGCCTTCACTTGCAATTTCATCAGACAGTCTCTTGTCATTATTTTAAATAAAATTAAATAATCGGGTGCAGGATAAGCTGATGCTGCCTTTGTAACCGTTTGCAATTATATTTTTTTAAGGGATACAGGTGAATGGCATGGGCATCAGAATCCGACTTGTCATGGAAAAAGTTCTTAAACTTAATATCCAATAAATCGTAATAAATTAGCAAGCAAAATCTTAAACTTTGCTCATTTGAACGGATTTATTCTTCTTGAAATATTTGCAAGTACGTTAATCGCCGAACGTGACGAATAAGGTTTTGTGGCCAATGGCCTCAAAAATTTAAATTATGACCAGGGGCCTTTTGCAAAATGAACGCATGCATGCCGTGTCATTTCGACCAACGGGAGAAATCTCTTGCTTTAAAGGGGAATATTTCTAGCAATAGCTTGAAATAACAAGAAAAATAATTTGTTCTGTTCTCGACACCCTGGGCGCAGGAAAGAATCTTGTCATTTTGCAAGAGGCTCCAATATATAGAATGCTTCCACAATCGGGAATAAAACTTCGATGGAGTCTTCCCTTTAACCATGATATCTTCTTGGTGAGCTTCATATCGGTTTTTCTGTTGATTTCCTCGTAAACAAATACCCACAGGGAATACTGGTTAAACTTACTATTTCAATATGTTGCACGGAATTTCTTAGGTCGCTTGATACGCTTCTGGAATGAAACATCCGAAACTATTGTAAGAGGCTCTATCATGAAACAATTTGTGCATGCAGCCGCGCTTTTTTCCTTTCTAACCCTGAGTGCTTTTGGCGTGACGAGCGCGGCGGGATTCAATCAGTTCATCGTGTTTGGCGACAGTACCCTCGATACTGGGTATTTTCGCTATCACACCACGGGAAACCCTGGGATCGATCACGTAATCGTCACCGCCATCGCTCATGGCGCCACTGGTGGGTGGGTCGGGAATGGGGTCATGAATACCACTATACTGGCGGGAAAGTTCGGCCTATCCGCCGAGACGGTCGATAACGGTGGCACCAACTATGCCAACGGTGGTGCCACAACAATATCCAACGACGCCCCGATCATACCTGCCAACGTGGCCACGCTTCAGCAGATTGAGAATTATCTCGCCTCCGTCAACGGTGTCGCCAATCCCAAGGGGCTTTATTTAATCAAGACCGGCGACAACGACGCGACCTATGTAACCAATCAAGGTGCCGCATGGATCGCCGCGCACCCCAACTATCTGAGCGAAGGAGCTGCCGCCCTGGCCGTAGAAGTCGCTCGTCTGCAGGCGGCTGGCGCACGCACTATCGTGGTGCGGAATTCTTATGACTCTGCCCTTTTTGCCGATTTGGGCGGCGAGATCCCCAGCAGCAACGCCGACGCCTATGCGCGGACAGTGGCGCTGGGGACCAGTGAGTGGTCGAGTCTGACGGCGGCGGGTGTGCGCTTCATTCCCGCCGACAACGACAGCTTATTCAGATTCGTTGTGAAAAATCCGACTCTTTTCGGGTTTACCGCCTCTTCGGTGTTGGCTGCCAACGGTCCGGCCTTGAGCAATCCTTATCCCTACAACAGTGCCCTTACCAGTGTTATCACCCCCGCTCAACAGCAGACCTTTCTGTTCATTGACGAGAAACATCTAACCACGGCGGGCCAGACGATTGAGGCGGATTACACCTACAACCTGCTCATCGCGCCGAGCCAAATTTCCCTGCTGGCTGAAAGTGCTGTCCAGAGTGGCCTGGTGCGTGCACAGACTATCCAGGGGCAAATTGATCTCTCCCTGCAACATCGCGGCCCGAGCGGCATCAACGTCTGGGGCAGCGCTGGGGCCAACACCCTGAAAATCGAAAACGCACCGGGCTTCCCCAATGATCCCGGAACCCCCTTTTACGGCACCGTGGGTCTGGATTATCAGATGCGAAGCGGAGTCGTCGTTGGTGCGGCGTTTACGGCAGGCGGACAAACACAGGACTTTTCCACCGGTGGTCATTTCGATCAGAAGGTGGAGGCATCAAGCCTTTATGCCGCCTTCACGACGGGGCGGATGTGGGGCGACGCGGTGGCGACCTCTGGGTTCCTGCAAAATGATATAGAACGTCAAGCGACGCTCGGCACTTTCATCGAACAGAACACTGCTGCTGCCAACGGAAAGTCAATATCGCTTGCGTTACGCGGTGGCCGTGATTTCAGTCTGGGCCAGAATATCACCACTGGGCCAGTGTTTGGTGTAGTGATGCAGCGTGTGGACCTTGATGGTTTCACGGAAACAGGCGCCAGTGGTGTCACCGCCCTTTCGTTCGGCAGCCAGACGCGGGATTCGCTGGTCAGCCAACTCGGGTGGCGTGCCTCGGTGGACCTTGGCAGCTGGCAACCGTTCGTTGCAGCGGAATGGAATCACGAATGGGCTGACAAAGACCGGATAGTAACAGCATCGCTCACCTCGGTTGCCGCGCCGTCTTACGCTATGGATGCCGCCCCGATCACCTCCGATTGGGCCACCGCCTCGCTTGGTGCCTTCTGCAGACTCACCCCGCAGGTGATGCTGCGTGGTGTGACTTCGGCGGTATTCTTCAATTCGCAAGTAACCAGCTACGGCGGCGAATTGGGCCTGAGCGTCAGTTTTTAACGTGAAATTTTGATGCATCTTTCGTGTGGTTGCTCGGTGCAGAGCTGTTTTTTTGTTACCCAATGAGTTTATTATGTTTTTCATTGTAACTAAGGCTGGGTTTTTGCGTTCTAAATCTGACGGGAGGGGCTGAATACAACCATGACGGGTTATATTGAAAGAAAATGCCAAAAATGCGGTCAACAGCTGCGAATCCCTGAGAATATCGGCGGGATGCTTATGGCTTGCCCATCATGTGGCAACAGGTTTCATTCTGACTTTAAACTGCGTTGTGTCAGGGCAAGTGGACCTCGAGGAATATTCATTTCTGTTTTCGAGATGCCCTGTAAAATGATGCGACGTATCGGTCGATTCTTTTCTTCGTGGCAACAATGAACAAAGCGTTACCTCAGTACCGCCACCGCATTGCCTGCTGAATAAAGCATGAGAGAAGAATCACTCTGGATGGAAAAGGAGGGAGATTTTGAATAAAGCGATATTTAAGAGAAAAACAGTTTGGCTAACGGTCATTGCGGTTATTCAGCTCTTTGTTGTCGCGACTTGGTCAGTCAGCGCCAGTGCGTTGTCATCAGGGCCTTGGAAATTTGCGGTGCTGTGCGATACTCGCGGTGATAGCAATCCCTTGAATCTAGATAAAAGCGGTGTGCATGAGGCTGTTGTCAATTCAGCCGCCAGGGATATCGTCAAAGAGGGTGCTGAATTAGTTATTGTCCCAGGAGATATGGTAAACGGTTATAGCTATATCAACACACCGTACTCCAATCAGTTTATATCCTGGCGCAAAGCAATGGCTCCCGTCTATGATGCCGGAATCAAAGTGTATCCGGTGCGGGGCAACCATGAAAACGGTCCCTACTTGAATAACGAACACTACCCGTGGCCGCCAACAGAAAAGAATAATCCGACGGTTAACTCCTTACCAGAACTCAAGGCCGCTTTCCTTGAGGCCTTTAACGATCCATGGATTCCTGCAAACGGTCCGGACGGTGAAAAGGGGTTAACCTACAGCTTCAGCCACCACAATGCTTTCTTTGTCGGCGTGGATGAATATGTCAATCCCCTTAAGGTCAATCAAGCATGGTTGGATGCGGAGCTCAAGTCTAACAAGCTGCCCCATGTTTTTGTTTACGGACATGATCCGGCTTTTCGTGTCACCCACACCGATTCGCTTGCTTCTCACCCCCAAGCCCGCGACGCGTTTTGGGACAGTATGGGCAATGCCGGGGCCAAGATATATTTTTGTGGGCATGATCATTTTTATAACCGCGCCCATGTCAGTGACCGCGCTGGGCATCTCATCTATCAGGTGCTGCCGGGTTCGGGTGGCGCTCCCTTTTCCAAATGGCAGCCGCAGCAGTATGCTGAAGGTGATAAAGTGGTCAACGACTACCATGATGAGGTGCATTACGGTTATGTGCTGGTCACCATCATTGATACCAAGGTGATTATGGAGTGGAAGGCCCTCGTTAACGAAGGGGGAACAGACGTTTGGCGGGCAGTTGACACGCTGCAATATGTACTTGAATAATCAATGATGGAGAAATCAAAACGCCAACGGCAGGCTGCCCCCTTTTTTTTCGTCGTCAAGTATTACGCAGGGAAAGCGCGATACGCCCTCTCTTGGCATCCACTTCAAGCACACGCACTTGGACCTGCTGCCGAACCTTAACCACTTCCGCCGGATCTTTTACATAACGGTCGGCCAACTGACTGATATGGACCAGGCCATCCTGATGCACACCAATATCCACAAAGGCCCCAAATTTGGTCACATTGGTGATAATGCCAGGAAGGCGCATCCCTTCCTCCAAATCCTCTAACTTGTTCACCCCTTGCGCAAAGGCAAAAGCCTCAAATACGTGCCTGGGATCGCGCCCCGGCTTGCCGAGTTCGGCCATGATGTCCTGTAAGGTCGGCAGCCCGACCTCATCATCAACATAGCGATTGAGTTCGATCTGTTGCCGCTGCGCTTCCTTCTGCATCAGCTCCGCCACACTGCAACCGCAATCCTTGGCCATTTGCCTGACGATGCCATAGCGTTCCGGATGAACGCCTGAACGATCCAGGGGATTTGCACCATCATGGATACGTAAAAATCCAGCGCATTGCTCAAAAGCCTTTTTGCCAAGACGCGGAACCTGTAGCAGTTGCCGCCGCTCGGTAAACGGACCCTGTTCACCGCGGTATGCAAGGATATTGGCTGCCAAGGTTTCCCCCAGTCCGGAGACAAAGGTGAGGAGCTCCTTGCTGGCGCTGTTCACTTCGACCCCGACTTTATTGACGCAACTGATAACCACATCTTCCAGGCTTTGTTTGAGCGCTTTTGGATTGACGTCATGCTGATATTGCCCGACGCCGATGGCCTTCGGATCGAGCTTGACCAGTTCTGCCAAAGGATCCTGCAATCTTCGCCCGATGGAAACAGCACCCCGGACCGTGATATCGTGATCGGGAAATTCTGCGCGTGCGACGTCTGAGGCGGAATAAATGGAAGCGCCGCTTTCATCGACCATGGTGATAACCATTTCGGCCGGAAGTTCTAGTCCACGAACAAAGGCTTCTGTCTCCCGCCCCGCGGTACCGTTACCGATGGCGATGGCTTCAATATGGTATTGCTGGCACAACTGGAGCACCGTTTGCGCCGCTTCCTCCTGTTGTTTTTGGGAGAGCGCCGGATAAATGGTGCAATAATGGAGCAGCTCTCCCTGGCTGCCCAGACAAACCAATTTGGCCCCGGTCCGAAACCCCGGGTCCAAGGCCATGGTGCGTTTTTGACCCAGCGGGGCAGCCAGCAGCAATTCACGCATATTTTCTGAAAAAACAGTGATGGCTTCCAAATCGGCCTGTTTCTTCAAATTGCCGCGCAACTCATTTTCCAGGGAAGGAGCGAGCAGCCGCTTATAGCTCTCTGCAACGGCCAGGGCCACTTGTTGTCCGGAAAAGCTATTGGAACGAACAGCGTGACGATGCAGGATCTCCAACGATTCCGACTCAGGAGGTCGAAACGAAAGGCTCAGTATTTTTTCATTTTCACCTCGGAGCATGGCCAGCAATCGATGACCTGCCACCTTGCCAACCGGCTCCTGCCAAGCAAAGTAATCCCTGAATTTACTGCCGCTCTCCTCCTGGTTTTTCACCACGGTTGCGGTGATCGTTGCTTTCCGCTGGAAAAAAGTTCGGAGTCGAGCGCGGAGAGCAGCATCTTCATTGATCCATTCGGCAATGATATCACGGGCACCGTCCAGAGCCTCCTCAACCGTCGCCACCTCCTTCTCGTGATTGATAAACGCTTCCGCTTCCACCTGCTGTTTATCCTGCCTGAAGAGCATTGTTGCCAAAGGCTCCAGCCCTTTTTCCATGGCTATTTGCGCGCGGGTTCTTCGTTTGGGACGGTAGGGCAGGTACAAATCTTCAAGGGCGGCCAGATCAATTGCCGCGTTGACCGCCTGTTGCAGGTCATTATTCAAGAGCTCGCGTTCACCAAGCGAAGCCAGAATGGCGGAACGACGTTTTTCCAAATCGGCCAGTTCGCCCTTGCGATCACGAATAGCGGTGATTTGCACCTCATCAAGAGAGCCGGTGGCCTCTTTCCGATAACGGGCGATAAACGGAACCGTTGCGCCATCATCGAGCAAAGCAGAGACGGTTTGTACCTGCTCGGCCCTGATATGCAATTCATGGGCAATGATCTGTGGGTATTGTTGTTGCATCATATCTCTCTTGTTTCGATTATTTTCAATGCAGATTCAATTTCCTGGGCGATTTGGCGCAATCTCTCCGATACAAATTAATAATGCTTTGGTAGGATACTACCTCAGTCGCTTAAGTAAAAAAATCCAACATTTTTATCTTCTGAAGTAACGTTTATCCATCTAGAGAGGACCACCCCATATGAAAATCGCATTAGCTTGCATGGTAATGATGGCCATCGGTACGCTGACGGCAACCGCCCAGGAGGTGGTGAAAAGGGATGTTATCAAAACATCAGCTGGTGACTTGGAACTCATCTTTATCGGCCACTCCTCACTGATGATGACCTTCCGCGGCAAGATCATCCATTTCGATCCCTACGGCAAGATGGCAGATTACACTAAACTGCCCAAGGCCGACCTGATTTTCATTACGCACGATCATAACGATCATTTCGACATGGCAGCCCTGGAAAGTATCCAAAAAAAAGATACGGTCGTGATCCTTCCCCCCATCTGTTCTGAAAAGATTCCGGAAGGTTTGATCATGAAAAATGGTGAAACCCTGACCGTGCAGGGGATTGCAGTTACAGCCATACCTGCCTACAACATGGTGCATATGCGAGAGAACGGCCAAGCCTATCACCCGAAAGGTATTGGCAATGGCTATGTGCTGACCTTTGGCGACAAACGAATATATGTGGCGGGCGATACAGAAAACATACCGGCAATGAAGGCACTGAAAGGAATTGACTGCGCCTTCCTGCCCATGAGCGTACCCTCTACGATGACGCCAGAGATGGTGGCTGATGCGGCCAAGGCGTTTAAGCCGAAAATTCTTTACCCTTACCACTACAATGAGACGGATCCGACCAGACTCACGGAACTCTTGAAAAACACGTCGGGTATCGAAGTGCGTATCCGGCAGCTGCGATGAGGCTCACTGGGTCGTATCTATTAATTTCGTCTTAACAAACAGTTAGCGGCGTGAGCATCCTTCTTCTCGGGCAGCCAATTTTACCCCAAGAACATTTCTAAAATTCTTTACAGGCGCAGTTATGGACGCAGGAAGTATCGGCGAATACCTTAAATTTTTTGTTGCCATGCTGGCTATTGTCAATCCTGTCGGCACGATCCCGATCTTTATTAATCTGACCGCCAATCAGGATAAGGTGACCCGCAACAAAAATGGATCCATGGCTTCCATCTCCATGGGGATCATTCTCCTCGTTGTCCTTTTCAGCGGTGAAACCATCCTGCGATTCTTCGGGATATCTGTGGGTTCTTTCCGGGTTGGCGGCGGTATTCTGATTTTGCTTATGGCAATATCCATGCTGAACGCCAAGATGAGCAATGTCAAACAAACGAAAGAGGAAGAACTTGATTCGGCTGAACGTGACAGCGTGGCCGTCGTCCCTCTAGGCACGCCGCTCCTGGCTGGCCCCGGAGCGATTAGTACCGTTATCCTGTACGCCCAGCGTTATACGTCTGCTGTGCACTATGTGTATCTGTTCGGCGCCATTGTACTCTTGGCATGCCTGACCGCCCTTTTGTTCCGCCTGGCCCCCACTATTACCCGACTGCTTGGCAAAACAGGCATCAACATTGTAACCCGGCTCATGGGTCTGATCATGGCTGCGATGGGCGTGGAGTTCATTGCCAATGGTCTCAAACAGCTTTTTCCCGTTCTGGGCGGCTGAACCCGACTGCGGGTGCAATCTAAACTGGGGAGCCCAATCACCTAAAGAGGACCTGTCAAGAGACCTTTCCTTCTCAGCTATCCAGCGCCTGCCGCACCTTTGCCGCCAATTCTCTTTGGGAAAAGGGTTTTTGGATAAAACTTACCCCTTGGTTTAACATACCTTGGTGGGCGATGATATTGGCTGTATAGCCTGACATGAACAGGCATTTCATCCCCGGATGGTTTATCAGAAGCTGTTCTGCTAAATCCCGGCCATTCATCTCGGGCATAATCACGTCAGTCAGAAGCAGATCTATTTTTCTATCATGCATTTTGATCAGATGATTTGCCTCGCTCGGGGTATTTGCTGGAAGAACCGTGTAGCCTAACTTTTGGAGCATCGTCGCAATCATATTCAGAAGCGTCAACTCGTCTTCCACCAGCAGGATGGTTTCATTGCCACGGACAGCAGGTTCCGTTGCGCCCGATGCCTGCACCCGGCCTGAATCGCCCACATACCGGGGTAAATAAATTGAGAAGATCGTCCCCTGTCCCGGTTCACTAGAGACATTGATAAAACCTTTATTCTGCTTAACGGCACCGTATACCGAGGCCAGGCCAAGGCCGGTTCCCTCACCAATACCCTTGGTGGTAAAGAACGGTTCGAAAATGTGGGCCAGCGTCTCCTGATCCATGCCGCAACCATTGTCGTTTAAAGAGATCAGCACATAATCCCCAGGCATAAAGCCCGTGTGAACGGCGCAGTAGTCATCGTCTAAGGTCCGGTTTTCTGTCTCAACAATAATTTTACCGACATCAGTAATGGCATCCCGGGCGTTGACGCTGAGGTTGGCCAGGATCTGGTCAACCTGTGCCGGATCGATCTTGACTGGCCACAGCCCTGGTGCGGGCATCCATAAGAGGTTGATGTTTTCACCAATGAGCCGCCTCAACATCGTCAGCATCCCTTCCACGGTTTCGTTGAGGTCCAGGACTTTGGGCGAGACACTCTGCTTCCGAGCAAAGGTCAGCAGTTGCCGGGTAAGATTGGTGGAGCGCTCGGCGGCATTATGGATTTTTTCCAGGTCCTTAAAGAGGGGCAGATTCGGATCTACCTGTTCCTGGGCCATCTCCGTATGCCCCAGGATGACCCCCAGCATATTGTTGAAGTCGTGGGCTACTCCGCCCGCAAGAAGGGCCACGGATTCCATTTTTTGGGATTGATGGAGTTGTGCCTGGAGTTTTTCTTGCGCCAGGGCCGATTCCCTCTGCTCAGTGCTGTCAACAATGATGGCGATGATGAGATCCGGCGCAACCTTTTCGGTGGTGATATTGATGAAGAGGTCCTTACCGCTGAGAATTGAGGTGTATGGCCCTTCATAATAATGAATTTCTTCGTCGGCTTGGGCTTCAATCAGATACCGTCGAACCTTACCATCCGGTAGGTTTTGCAAAAGATTCAGGCCGATATATTTTTCACGTTCCACCCCGAAGATATCGGCAAAATGTTGATTGCATTCTAAAACGACCGTCTGATGGCTCATCACCATAATACCGACAGGAGATCGTTCAAAAACGGCCCGCCATTTTTTTTCACTCTCGCGAATGGCCTCTTCCGCCCGCTTTCGCTCAGTGATGTCCTGAGCAATCCCTGCTGTGCCAATGATCAGGCCTTGTTCATCATATATGGGGGTTTTATAGGTGAGGTGCCATTTAATGCCATCTGGCGTGGCAATCGATTCTTCCACCTGTTTTTTCAGCCCTGAGATACACACCTCCCGGTCATCCGCCATATATCCTTTGGCCATTTCTTCGGGAAACAAATCGAGATCGGTCTTGCCAATGCATGCATCGACTGCATGACCGCAGGCTTTGGCATACGGCTCGTTTATCATCTCCAGATGGCTCTCCGTATCCTTGAGCCATGCCATCATGGGCAAATTATCCAAGATAGCGCGCTGACGTAACAAAAATCTTTTATTGACCGTTTCGACCTGTTTGCGATCAGTAACGTCCTCATACATGCCGAGGACACCGATAATTTCATTCGCCTCGTTACGGAGTGGAACCTTCGAGGTGCGCAGCCAAATTTGATTCCCTGCTGGCGTGGTCTGCGGCTCATCATAGGAAAGTTTGGCAACACCGGATTCAATGACGCGAAGGTCGTCGGTTCGATACAACTCCGCTTGCTCTCTCCACGCTAATTGATAATCATCTTTACCGATCAGATCCTCCGGACTCTCAACCCCCGCATCTTTGGCAAAGGCGTTATTGCAACCCATATAGCGCAATTCTCTATCTTTAAAGAAAATGCTCATGGGCGTGGTGTTTATGACGGTCTGGAGAAGTTTGTTCGATTTGGCAATGGCCTCATCCGCCTGTTTGCGTTCGCTTATATCCCTGACGACCGCTATGATTTTGTCATAATCATGGGTTGTAACTCTTTTTAATGAAACTTCAGACCAGAAGAGCTCCCCTGTTTTTTTACGTGTAAGCCATTCAAAAACCTGTGGTCCTTCAGATAGAGCCCTGCGAATCTTCTCAACTGCTTCTGCCTGTGAATACGGGGGCGTTCCCGCTGACACTTGACCGATGTCTAGGGTGAGCGCTTCATCACGCTTGTAGCCAAAGATTTCCAGCATGCGGTCATTTACATCCAAAATGCTTCCATCCTGAGCATCATGAATGAATATGGCCTCGTTTGTTGCGTTGAAAATTGCCTGATAGTTTTTCAAGCTCTCTATCTGGCCACTTTCGGCAGTAACCAATTGTTGAACGAAACGGCTGATTAAGAAGTACAGGAGTGTTGCTGTGCAGAGAATGAAGAGAGAACCTTTAACTACAGCAATTTTAACCATCACGACTGGATCATGTACCAGCCAACCAAGCACAGTATCAGACCCATATATCCAGGCGACACCAAACAGTGCATAGATTGCTACAATCTTTCCCGTCTCGATCCTGCGTTTCTGAACAGCTTGATAACCCATGGTTTATTCCCTATTAGTTTAACAACTAATGGCCACCCGACTTGTTCCTTGGAAATTGCGCACTTCTATTTTATCCTATATTTTGCCACAACGTACCTCTTGGTAAGTACCTAATAAAATGGGGCCTACTTGCATCATGCAGCAAACAGTCATAACATACGTTTACAGTGAAAATGATTCAAGCCGGAACTTTGGATACTTTACCGAGAACGCGGCAGCATCCGGCCCCTATGCACGCATGAGATGGTGCTTTCATAACGTATGATTGCAGTGGGAAACCTTATAAAATCAGCAATTTTTACAAGGAGATCGTCATGAGTAAAATTCTAATCGTCTATTACAGCATGTACACCCATATCTATAAAATGGCTGAAGCAATTGCAGAGGGGGTGCGCGAAGTTCCCGGTTGCGAGGCTGTTATCAAGAGAGTCCCAGAGACCTTGCCAACGGATGTTCTCAGCGCGATGGGCGCTCTAGATGCCCAAAAGAGTATGGAACATATTCCGATTGTAACTGTTGATGATCTGGCCACAGCTGATGCGATTATTTTTGGCACTCCGACCCGTTTCGGTAATATGTGTGGCCAGATGCGTCAATTTCTCGATGCAACCGGTGGGCTTTGGATGAAGGGTGCTTTGGTGGGGAAGGTTGGAAGCGTTTTTGCCAGCTCTGCAACCCAGCATGGTGGGCAGGAATCAACTATTTTGAGTTTTCATACCACTCTTCTGCACCACGGTATGGTGGTTGTTGGTCTTCCTTATGCCTTTGCGGGCCAGATGGATAATAGCGAGATAACCGGTGGCTCACCTTACGGGGCGACGACTATTGCCGGTACCCAAGGTGAGCGAGTTCCAAGTGCCAATGAGTTGGCTGGTGCTCGTTTTCAAGGCACTCACGTGGCTAACATTGCCAAGAAACTCAGCAATTGAGACCAATTCTGCAAGAATAGGTGCGCTCCCGGCGGACATGAGAGTCCTCCGAAACGTGGTACCAGAAGGAGTGCGGATGCGTATTGAGATGATTGAACCCGGAAGAGAGGGCAAGCTTCATGGTTGCGGGCCGCCCCTGACGGTGGGAAATGAGCGTTCACCAGGAGGGGGCAAAGGTAGAAAAAAAGCCCCTTTGTTGCGCGAACGGGGGAGGTTAGCGGCAAAGGGGCTTGGGCTGCTCCTTAGGAGGAGATATGATTAACTTATAACTTATATTGATACGAAGCGCTAGTGAAATTGATACACATGAGGGGCTCTGTCAAACAGCATCCCCAATTGACCCTCTCAGGTGCTAGCGACAGAGCCTCTCCCCGCCCATTGGAAGGAAAAATATTTTGAAGATTCCAGCGTAAGATGCCATGGGGACCGGTGGATTTTGTGGGCTGATATCATTATCCAATCGCCTGTGTTGTGTGGGGATTCGACACGATGCAATGAGAAGTTTGCAGCAAAAGTCCCCAATCAGCAAGACACTTAGCGCTTTAAAGCGTATTTTTTTCGGGGGAGTAAATAAAGAAAAGCCGGGTCACCCTGACGTGGCGGATGTCTGTTTGCCCGCCTACCTCTGCTAGCGAAAAACACCATTGAGAGGTCAGTGATGACTCGACTCTTTCAGCCTATTCATCCTGGCAGAACTAGATGGCTCCATTTGTACACACCTTGGGGCGATGGTAGGGCATCCAGTGAGAAGGCCAGAATTACTTGCCTGCTTTGAATATATGGCCGGTTGATGAATCTGACAAGGCCTGTATTTATTGGTCGTATACCGTCTCTATCGTTGCAAGGTATTTGCGAGCTTGATGTTACTTCGCCCTTCATACGCATAGAGCGTCGCCACATTGTGGTCTGGTAATTTTACCTGTAAATTTTAATCATTTCGAACTGTTGTGGAATTAAAGTCCAAGTGGTAGAAAAAATCAGGCCGGTCGCGTAAAAATTTAGGGTGTGGCCGTTGGGTGGCGGCTTGATTGGAAAGATGTTGATTCGGAAGATTCAACTGTTCATGATAATACGAGGTTATCATGCATCCTGATAATGAAATATGGAGAGGGACAACATGAACGAGGCAACTATTTACGGAAAACACGGCTGACCCCATACCACTCGCGCCCGTGAGGCGAATCCTGAGCATGTCTATTATGACGTGCAGCTTGACCCACGCCAGATGGAAGAAATGTTGAAGCACAGCCGGGGCCAGCGTAAGGTTCCGGTGATTGTTGCAAATGGTCAGGTGACCATAGGATACGGGGGCTCCTGAGGCGTTTAACGTTTCGGCGGTCGTCGAAAGTCAATCACGGGGATGAGCGTTTTTTATTGAAACCTCATCCCCGTGCCTTCCTCAAATAGCGCGCTTTTTGTATGGTGCCGACAGGTGTGCCATCAAGCTCAAGCTTTCAGCGAAGCCATATCAATCACAAAGCGGTATTTCACATCACTTTTCAGCATACGCTCATACGCTGCATTGATGTCCTGAATCTTAATCACTTCGATATCGGAAGTGATGCCGTGGTTGCCGCAGAAATCGAGCATCTCCTGGGTTTCGGCAATACCGCCAATGAGCGAACCAGCCACCGATTTCCGCCCCATGATCATTGGAACAGTGTTTAAGAACGGTTCCCGCCCGCCCAGATACCCAACCAGCACCAAGGTGGCGTTTAAAGATAGCGTCGGCATGTACGGGTTAAGGTCATGGACATAAGGCACGGTATCGATGATCAGATCAAATTGGCCTTTGACGGCTTTCATTTGGGTGTCATCAGTAGAGAGTACAATTTTATCAGCGCCTAGACGACGCGCGTCGGCCTCTTTGCCCGGCGAACGGGTAAAGAGCGTGAATGAGCGCCCAGCGCATTTGCCAGTTTCAACGCCATGTGCCCGAGGCCACCGAGACCGATGACCGCCACCTTGCTGCCCTTCCCCACTTTCCAGTGACGCAGCGGCGACCAGGTCGTAATCCCGGCGCACAATAATGGTGCAGCGCCTTTGAGATCCAGCCCAGCAGGAATCTTCAGCACGAATTTATCCGACACCACAATATTTTCCGAGTAACCGCCATAGGTCGGCAATTTGTCGTGACGATCAGACGCGTTATACGTGAGTGTCGGGAAATCCGCGCAATACTGTTCCAGTCCTTGTTCACAAGCCTCGCAATGCTGACAGGAATCGACCATGCAACCGACACCTACATGATCGCCTGGTTTGAAGCGGGTGACATTCGGTTCGACGCTGGTCACCTGGCCAATAATTTCATGGCCGGGAACCATCGGGTAGATACTGTTGCCCCAGTCGTTGCGGGCGCTATGTAAATCCGAATGACATACGCCACAGTAGAGAATCTCAATTGCTACATCGTCAGGGCGTGGAATGCGACGCTCAAAACGATAAGGAGCCAAAACGTCCTTTGCGGACTGTGCTGCGTAACCAAGTACATTTGTTGTCATCACTTTTCCTCCATGATTCAATTACGGTTTCCCCTGTTAGTTACCCGTTCTTTTTGCATATTCTTTCGGATAGCGATCTCCCGAAATTTCAATCTTTGAGAGCGCGTCGTTGAGATCATGGAGTTCTTCGGCTGTGAGTTCAACGTTCACTGCTCCTAAATTATCTTCCAGACGGTCCAGCTTTCTCGTGCCTGGAATGGGAACGATCCATGGCTTTTGGGCAAGCACCCATGCGAGTGCGATCTGAGGCGGCGTTGCATTTTTGCCTACGGCAACCTTCTTGATCAGATTGACCAAGTTTTGATTTGCCTCAAGATTCTCCGGGGTGAAGCGTGGGACTATGCTACGGAAGTCGGAATCGGCGAAGGTCGAATTTTTGTCAAATCTTCCGGTCAGGAATCCCTTGCCCAGCGGACTGAACGGAACAAAACCGACCCCTAGTTCCTCAAGCGTGGGCAGCAGTTCTTCTTCAGGCTGCCGCCACATCATCGAGTATTCGCTTTGAATTGCAGTGAGAGGCTGGACAGCATGGGCGCGACGGATCGTCTGCACACCTGCTTCGGAAAGCCCCCAATGCTTGACCTTCCCTTCCTTGATCAAATCCTGTACTGCTTTGGCCACTTCCTCGATCGGGACGTTCAAGTCAACACGATGTTGATAGAGCAGATCGATGGCATTGGCATCGACCTTCATGCGTTTGAGTGAGCCTTCGACCGATTGCCTGATATGCTCCGGCTTACTATCAAGCACTTGCTTGCCGTCTATCTCTTTTATGCCGAACTTGGTGGCGATGACCACCTGCCCTTTAAATGGAGCAAGCGCTTCACCCACCAGTTCTTCATTGGTAAACGGACCGTATACTTCGGCGGTGTCGAAGAAGGTGACGCCACGTTCGACGGCGGCCCGGATGAGTGCGATCATCTCCTGTCTATCAGCAGCTGGACCATAGCCATAGCTCATTCCCATACATCCGAGCCCCAAAGCCGAGACTTCCAGAGTACTGTTCCCTAATGTACGCTTTTGCATAGAGGAACGCCTCCTTATTTCAATGTATTGTAATCTTCGTCCGATACTGGCTCTAGCCATGTTGCCGGCCCTTTTTCGGGATAGACCTCAATGGCAAGGTGAATGAACCAGCTATCCCTGGCAGCACCGTGCCAGTGCTTCACATCGGCAGGAATAGTGACAACCTCGCCTGTGTGAAGTTCCTGTGCCAGCTTGCCCCATTCCTGGTAATAGCCGCGTCCGCCTGTCACGAGCAGAATCTGACCACCCGCGTGTTTGTGCCAACTATTGCGACATCCCGGCTCAAAGGTCACATTGCCAATGGGGAGGGCCGATCCGAAAGGCGTCAGCATATTGAGCCACACCGTTCCGTTAAAATTCGGGCTGTCAAATTTTTCTCCAATGGGAAAAATCACACTCTTGCTCAGATCGTTTATATTCATAAGTTACTCTCCTTAAATATCATTATTTGACGCCGAAGAGCCCCTCCATAATAATTTTTCAAAGGTGTGCTAATGCAACTCCACGGCAAGTTTAGGAAAGGGGGAAGTATCAGAGACTGAAGCGATGGCCGTTCCGAGCCATGCAATTGTTTGCCCGAGATGGCTCATATTCCGCATGGCCTCATCATCGCCAAGCACCTCGCCTTTCTCGCATCCCATGCCCAGGTTCCAGTATAATGATCCAGGGACAATCATCGAAGAAATGAGAAACATGTGATTGATAGTGTCGAACACATGAGTCGCGCCCCCACGTCGCACGGCGACAACCGCAGCCCCGATTTTGCCGCTGAACGCTCCGCCGTTGGCCAGCGCAACAAAGCCGGCTCGATCGATCAGAGCCTTTAATTCGGAGCTTACATCAGCGAAATAGGTTGGAGAGCCGAGAATAATGGCATCAGCTGCGTACATCTTTTCCAGGTAATCGTTCAGCACATCACCCTCGTTAATGCATCGTCCATTCCGCTTTTCGATGCACTTCATGCAGGCCATACAACCCCGTATGGGTTTTCCGCCAACCCGTAGGTATTCCGTGCTCCAACCGGCGGTTTCCAGAGGTTCGAGCACCTTCTTGAGCAGGATCTCCGTATTGCCGCCCGGCCTGGGGCTTCCGTTGATAGCTAGAGCTTTCATGATGATCTCCTTTTAATCTTAATGTTGTAAATTTACAGTTTTTGGCGTGGATCGCGACGCACGATGGTTCTTTACGGAGCAAGCTCTCCAAAAAAATATGCAGCCGTGACTCCGCCATCCATAAGAAAATCGCTTCCTGTGATAAACGCACCTTCTGGACCCATGAGAAGTGCGGCCACATTGGCGACCTCATCCGAAGTGCCGGCTCTCCCTACGGGACAAAGCTCAATCATGCGACGGTATCCTTCTCCGCGAGGACCGGTGAGCTCATCTTTTGCGAGCGGTGTGATAATGATCCCCGGACTAATCGTATTGATCCGCGCACCGCGCTTACCCCATCGGACAGCTTCCGCCATCACCCGCAAAGAGTTCCCGCGTTTTGAAAGTTGGTAAGCGTGCAAGCTATCTTTCACCTGATCAAGCTGAAGCATCGGAAGCGATAAAAGCTCATCGGCTGGTGTGGTCGCAAGCAGCTTATTTTGTTCATTTGTGAGAGCGCCCAGGCGATGTCGCGGACTGCGAGGCGATGACAACACCGGAACCTCCACGTGCAATGACATTTCCAAACTCCTCAAGCACGACTGCCGTGCCATACACATCAATCGCCAAAATTTGCTTCGGAGATGCTTGTGAGGGTGAAACTCCGGCTGCGTGGATGACTCCCGTAACCTCGCCGAGTGCTGCTGCCTTTTGAGCAAGACTCTTCACCTGTTCGCGCAAGGATACATCGACGATCGCAGTTGTGACCTCAAACCCTGCGTTACTGAGAACGGCGGCAGCAGCATCCACATTCTCCTTTCTCAAGTCCGCGAGCAGGATGTGCTTTCCCGAACTCACTCTGCGCGCGATTGCAACACCTATCAACCCCGCCCCTATTAATACCGTGACACTTTTCATATCGACCTCCTGATCATGCTCATCCCCATGCAGCCAAGCCCGAGGGCCGAGACTTCCAGGTTGCTGTTTCCGAGCTTGCGTCTTTGCATTGTCGCCCCGATATCCATCTGGAATCAAATTTCGTTAAAGGTTGCATGCAATGTATTTGTCACCTTGTTACAGAAATATAATAGTCACGAAGAAGTGAAGACAGGTAGACCAATCCTCTTGATTTCTTGCCTGATCGTCTGAATTATTTGATAATTGTTGTAACCCGAAAGAGGGTCTGGCAGTATTGAAGCAGAGAAATCTAAGTGTAATTAGGTAGCGAAAAACAGAGTTGAGGGCGATGGCATGGAAGAGACACTTAAGATAATAGGTAAAAGTATCGCCCGATTGACTGAGAAGGGCGAACTACACACAACCGCGATCCCAGGTCTGTCCCTGTTTCGTCGTGACGAACCGACCGAGCCGATAAGCGGCATGTACGAACCGAGCATTTGTCTGGTCGCACAAGGGGCTAAGCGCGTGCTGCTCGGTGACGACACGTATGTGTATGATGCACACCATTATTTGATCACGGCTGTGCATCTGCCTACAGTGGTGCAGATTGTCGAAGCGAGCCGGGAGCAGCCGTATCTGGGGCTCAGGTTGAAACTCGATCAGCGCGAGATTTCGCAGCTGATGGTGGACAGCAATCTTCCCTTGCCACGCGCGCAGCAATCGAGCCGTGGCATGGCGACCGGCGAGGTTACGTTGCCGTTGCTCACCGCTTTTCAACGGTTAATCGACTTGCTTGCTGACCAGCAGGACATCCCCATCCTCGCGCCGATCATCCAACGGGAAATCATCTACCGTTTACTGGTCGGCGATCAAGGTGCGCGTCTGCGTCAGATTGCTTCGGTAGGGAGTCAGAGTCATCAGATAGCGCGGGCAATCGATTGGTTGAAGGGAAACTATACGCAGCCGTTGCGGATAGAAGATCTCGCCAAGCAGGTCAATATGAGTACATCGACCTTCCACCATCATTTTCGATCGCTGACGGCCATGAGCCCGCTCCAGTATCAAAAATGGTTGCGTTTGAACGAGGCACGGCGGTTGATGCTTGTCGAACCTCTGGATGTAACCACCGCCGCGTTTCAGGTCGGCTATGAGAGCACCTCTCAATTCGGCCGCGAATATAGTCGCTTATTCGGCGCATCGCCGTTACGGGACATCACAAATTTGCGTCAAAGAGCTGTTGGTGAAAGAGTATAGAAGTCGCTGGGATGGGAGGGCCGATATGAACTTGGTAATCGTCCGGTGTCGGCGGCATTGATATAAAAACAAATCAATATATCTCCTTATAATTCACGACTCCGCTGCTTCTCAGGCTCGTTCTATGCTGCCCTACCCCCCATTTCGTTTGAGATCCATAGCAACTAATGGGTTGCCTTGTCGAAGCTTCAATGCCGAATCAATAGTACGGTGCACTTTGCGATGCTATTCCTCCAATCTGTAGATTGCAACATCCAGTTCACGGGACTGGGCATCCCGCAGTAAACGAAGCCCGACCTCCTTTTTCCTGCCCACCCTCCCCACCTCGTATTTTTTGGTGCGCTGCCATTCGATTTGTGCTCGCATGGGACTCTGCGCCAGTCCTGTTTTTTTCTCGTATTTCATCGGTCATCTCCCTGAACACTCACAATTTGCCGCGTTGCAGTGTCCCAAAAATGGGGAGCCGCTCTATGCAAAGCTAGTTTGCCTTATCCCCCTCCCTGGAACATCGGCCACCCCCGCATTATGACTCCAAATTGTCAGGCTCAATATTTAGGGACACCGGCGGGACACTTGGAGAGGCCGATGGAACACTTGTGGGACACCGGCGGGACACTCGTGGAACACTGTGGGACACTAGCGGGGCGATTCCCGAACAGATCCATAAAGAGCTGTTCGGAACTTTCGAGGGCAGGTAACGTTAATTAATATGCGTAAAAACAATAAGTTGAACTAAGGCGTGAAGCGGTAAAACATGTTCCGGTATTGTCCTGGCACACATCGTGCACAACATTGGGCAAAAGGTGATGCAAGACAAACAAATAATGATGCAAAAAAACAGATAATCAATGTGTTAACCTTAGGAGGACATACCATGAGCGATAGGACACAAATAGCGGAACGAAACCAGAGCAGAGTTCAAGAAAACAGTCGTGCAGATGCTGCAACAGAAGTTGTAATCGATAAGCTTGTAATTCGTAGTGTAGCGGCTTTTTCAGGGCTTGTTGGCTTATGGGCTCTTGCCTGTCTGGGGAGTGCCATGTTCCAGGCAGGGGGACCAATTCAACTGGTTCGCGGTTGGTTTAGAGCTGTAACCGGGATGTAATCTCAACCAACGATCATTCCAGGAATGGACGATATAATAGCAAGAGAACGCATGGATAACAAAAATAGCCGATGGGATGGGCATCCTTTCGGCTATTGTTAGATACCCTGCCGGGAATATATTGAAAGCCGGTGGCTTCCTACCATGACAGACCTATCAACGGCAATTTTTTTGTAACCGTCTCTTAATTTATGGAAAATTTATTGTAATGGCCCGTCTTGTTCGCAATTTATTCATCTTTTTTCTTGTCGCGGTGTTGTGCATGCTCACAGCTTCGTTCTTTTTTTTAGAGCAGAGACTTCCAAACCAGGATTACAGCAAAGTTGTTGAGCGACTCAATAATAATGAGATCATCGAGTTTGAATTTACTGGTAACAGGGTCGTCTTTACCGATCGCGACAATCGTTCATATATGACAACAGTACCGGATGTTAATGTTTTTCTAGGAAAAATTCATGACGAGAATATCCGTATTATTGTCAAGGAAGACAGATTCAACCTGATTTACATGACGGTTATTTCTGTGTTCGTGGTCCTTTTTATTATGGTGGTCTGGTGGTCACTGCAGCCTACGGAAAAGGGGGAAAGTACATTTGCCAGTGATAAACTCGTCAAGCAGGGCGGCAAAGAGCTTAGCCTGACCTTCAACGATATTGCCGGAATCCCTGAAGTTAAAGCGGAACTAGAAGAGATTGTCGCCATTCTTAAGCATCCTGATAATTTTAAGAAGATCGGTGCGACCATCCCGAGAGGCATCCTTCTGCAAGGCCCTCCCGGAACCGGAAAAACCATGGTGGCCAAAGCGGTTGCCGGCGAGGCAGGGGTTTCTTTTTACAGCTTCAGCGGTTCCGACTTTGTTGAAATGTTCGTAGGCGTAGGGGCATCAAGGGTTAGGGATCTTTTCAAGGAGGCCAAGAAAAATTCCCCTTGTATTATTTTTATTGATGAAATTGACGCGGTTGGCGCAAGCAGATCAAGTGGCTCCTCTGCCGGAGGGCAGGAAGAAAGGGCACAGACCCTTAATGCTCTCCTCTCTGAAATGGATGGATTTGATACAGGAGATACCATTATCGTTCTGGCCGCCACCAACAGGCCGGATATCCTCGATCCAGCCCTGAAACGACCAGGTCGGTTTGACCGACAAATCAACATCCTCCCCCCAGACCTGAAAGGTAGAAAGAAAATTCTTGAAGTCCATGGCCGCAAGGTTGCTCTGCATCCTGAAATAGATTTTGAGGACCTGGCCAAGGCGACTCCAGGGTTTACAGGTGCGGAACTGGCAAACCTCGTCAATGAGGCCGCCTTGATGGCAGCCAGAAAAGGAAGAGAGCAGATCCTCAATGTAGATTTCGAAAAGGCCCGGGATCGTATCCTCATGGGGATCGAGCGCAAGGGAATGGTCATGAGCGACAAAGAACGCAATATCCTTGCCTTCCATGAGGCAGGACATGGAATCTTAGCCAACAGTCTTCCGAGCGCCGATCCGTTGCACAAGATCACCATCGTCCCGAGAGGCATGGCTCTTGGCCAGACCCAACAATTGCCGATCAGTGATCACCCCGCGTATTCAAGGGAATATCTGCGTAGTAAAATCATTGTGCTGATGGGCGGAAGGGCTGCAGAAGAGTTGATATTTAACCAGCAAACAACGGGTGCTCAAGGGGATCTCCTTACCGCCACGCGAATAGCCACAGATATGATCTGTAAATGGGGAATGAGCGGCACTTTCGGTCCTCAGTCGTTTTCCATTGAAAGTGGCGGTTTTATTGCGGGGGCTGGTGGCCGTTTGCCCATGAGCGACGATACCGCCAGACGCATTGACCAAGAAGTTCATGCTCTCCTCGCCAGTTGCTATGAGGAAGCGGTCCGTATTTTAACACAGCAACGGGCGCTTCTTGAAGATCTAGCTGAGATTCTCCTCCAGGTAGAAACTCTGGATGGAGAGGAGTTTGCTATTATCGTTAACTGCAGTGCAACAAAAGAAGGCGCAGCTACGGAAAAACCGGAAAATGACTGCAACACCCGTAAAGAACGCCGCAGCGGCGGTCAGTCAATGCTGGAAGAGAAGGCAGATGCGATCGCTACGTAGATTAAGCGCTGTAACCTTATTAGGCACGGCCCTTTTATTGGCGGCACTTGTACTTACCGGTATTCGCCAAAACAACTTGGCCCTTGATTACAGCACGTTTGTTCAAGAGAGTGAAAGTACCATTTTTCTCTACGCGACCATACAAGATCAGGCCACGCAAGGCCTGTTATCTCATGATCAATCACAGCTCCAGGGTGCGGCCAAAGAGTTTGAGCAGCTGCAAAGCAGGTACGTCGCCCTACTCGACAACCCCTTGATTCCGACTCAATACAAGCTTCCCTTTCAGCAAGAGCTCGATTTCGGACGGGTGGTCGTCAACTTGCGAAACCTCGCCGAAAAACCGACGAATGGCGATTTAATTTTGCAGATCATGGGTCAGCTTCGCCTCATGAACAAACAATTCCTGCAGTTTGATCGGGTTGTTGTCAATGGAATGAGAAACAGGGTTATGGAATACCAGAAAACCGCTCTGGTCTTAATGGGAATGATCATCTCTTTAACCTCCTTTAGCCTGATTATGCTCTACCTGAATTCGGTCAAGCCACTCATCGCCCTGGCCATACAGGCTGAACAGGCCTTGCTGGATGGCAGCCCCTTTTACTTTGGCAGAACGGGGGGGGACAGCGTGGAGGTCAGCGCCATAGTCGCCGCGTTTAATCACTTCCTGCAAAATACCACCAAGAAGGATCCTGACGACTTGGCACACCACAGGAGAGAAGCAGAGTTTTCTGCAATTATTAATGAGGCAACAAACCGGCTTAACGGCATTATCAACTATTCACAACTGATGGCAGACTCCTGTGAGAAGGAAAATAATACGACTGGAGATCAAAAACAAATACTTGGAAAAATCATTCAGAATGGAGAGCAGTGTGCTGTGATCCTCAGGAAGGGAATACAATGAGGCAACCTATGACCTCATCCGAACTAAATATGGCGTGTGGGCAAGCAAACAGAAGATTCCGCTTATAAGCGAGTCTCTTTGAGTTGATAGCCTGCGATGGTGAACTTATGAGAGAGAACAAAATGAAAGGGATAAAACTGGATAAGCTGAAAAATGAGGGGGTTGAAACTCTTATCTCAAAAGAACGCCGTCAATTCCTGAGATTCGGCCTCATGGTTACAGGGGTCTTTTTAGGCGGATCGATTCTTTCTTTGACTTCTGCCCCAAAAGCGCAAGGTGCGTTCAGGAGTGGCAAGGTGGTGCCGTCTGTGGGCCAATTCCCCTATAAACCACACTACACAATGGTCATTCGTCAAGGTCAATGCATCGATTGCGAGCTGTGCCTGGAGGCATGCAGAAGTACGAACAGTGTCCCGGCCTATGGTTATCGCACCACCATTCTGGAACGCCGTATCGCAAACGCTGAGGGCGAACAAGAACGCGCTTTCATGCCTATCTTGTGCAATCAGTGCAACCAGCCGAGCTGTGTACGGGTCTGCCCAACCGGCGCTACCTACAAAGATACTACCAATGGTATTGTCCGGATGGATCCTAAGAAATGTATCGGCTGCAAGACCTGTATGGCGGCCTGTCCTTATAACGCCCGGTACTATAAGGAAGAGGATCGGGCCATCGATAAATGTAACTTCTGTTTTGATACCAAACTGAAAGAAAGCGGCGGGAAGACTACGGCCTGCTGTGCTGCCTGCCCTGCCGGTGTCCGCATTTTCGGGGATCTTACTGATCCGGAGACTGAAGCTTACAAGTTGATCCACACTCCAGTGCTCCCTAAATTCAATTTTTATCCATAACACATTAAAAAATATAATGTTAATCGGCTGTGTTAAGTCGAAGAAGATGTTCCTTGCTCAGGAAGGTTATTTTTACCCCCCACGGATTTAATCAAGAATTGGTTTTTTTAGATGACCCTCTTTTGTCTTCCTGTTTTTTGTAAAGTGGGGAGAGTTCCTGACATGTATAATATAATTCTAGGTTATTCCCTTTCAACGGGCAAAAGTACTTGATAACGGGATGCCGGCAGGAGAGCAACGATGAGCAGTTATAGGCAAACAATTATCCTCGTGTTTGGAAACGAAACTCCTTGGGAATGATGGGGGTGGGGTACATGTCGCACGTCTTCTTCAAAGGGGAATGTTTAGGCAGTCGCCTGGACGTGGCAAGGGAAGGGCTACCAGAGAAGCCGGTACAAAGGCAGGTGGATGGCGCAGATCAGGGCGATGTTGAGAACGGAGTGTTTCGGATGGAGAAGTACACTGGAAACAACGTCACTGCAGTGACCGCGTATTTTGAGCAGTGGCCAGGGAGGAAGGTCAAGAAGGAACAGGAACCGGCAACGATCAAGAGCTATAGGTCATATTTCAATTCAAATCCGGGTCATCCGAATCAAGATAATCCTGTCGGTCGTCGCCAACTGCTTCATTTTGGTGTCCCTGGTGCAACTAGTGCGGAGGGTGTAATCCTTCATTCCGATCTTCGGAACCGGCATTGCCGGTCTGGCTGCAGTAGACAGGAAAAAAAGTTTATTCATTCCGATAAATCAAAATCAAGAGGCAGGGCTTAACGGCTCTGCCTCTTGATTATTCAGGCTTTACAGCTCTCATCACCTGCGCCCGTCTTTACAGTCAGGGCAGATTATCTCGCCCTCTCCTTCGCAGAAGTCACAGGGCAAGCCTAATTCATCAGGATTTTCACCTTCTCCGTTGCAACGGGGGCACATGATGGCATTTTCGTCTTTGCAGGTTTCACATTCATAAACAACTACATCATCTTTACTCATAAATTATACCTTTTGAAATTACCAATGGGCCTTTATGCTTTTGGTGTATTAAATGTTTTGTGTGATTTTTCAACCAGCGCCACTTTTGTTGAACCTAACCCATGCATAACCCAAAACAAAAAAGCCCTTAACTCGAAACGAGCTAACGGCTTGATTTTATTGGTACGCCCGGAGGGATTCGAACCCCCGACCCTCGGATTCGAAGTCCGATGCTCTATCCAGCTGAGCTACAGGCGCAGCGATGAATGCGGTTGGGAAAAGTTGCCTTGGAAGGCGGTTTACGGTGGTCGAATCGACTTCGGCGACCGTAAGAACGAGTACCATACCCGGAAACGAACCGTGGCGTCAACCCTGCCGCGCGCTGGTGTCCGGAAAAATCGTTTCAGCTCAGGAGGAGCGGAGGTTTTTCGGTGGCAGAGCCCAGAGCGGTGAGCAGTCGTTCCGGATCGGTATAGACCGCAAGGCGATGACGGTTAGCCGCAAGCACTGGTATCGCCTTGGTCGCCATCTTTGCTGCGGCATCATAAAAACCGCATTCCCGTTTGATGTAAACCCCTGCTGCCCGGATCAGGGCTTGGAGAAAGGTCTTTTCGGCGCCGCAAGAACGCAGCCAGGCCTGTTCCAGGATTTCATGCACCTCGAAAAACAGCCCCAGGTCCCAGAGAGCAAGCCCCTGCCAGACCACATCGGCCGGTCCCCCGGCAACCAGGGCGAGAAACCGGGCGTAGCGGTCCAGGCGGTCATGGATATAGGCCGCATAGCAGGGGGCGGGATCGTTGGTGAGATAGCGGGCCGCCACAGCCTGCGCCGCCGTCAGTTGGCGCTGCGTGAGGCAGGTGAGCAGCGATTCGGAGAGATCGTTGCGGATGTCCCGGCTTAAGCGGTCGCGGAACGGATCGATTCCTTGATTAATCATTTGGCGTGCAACGGCCCTATCAAGTAGTATAGGGGCCAGCAAACGGTTCCTTGCCGGCATCGCCCGGCAGAGGAACAGGTCCCCTTTCAGATTGTTTCCATGATTACAGAAAATACGGTGAAAGAATGAAACTGTACAGTTGTATTACCGGGCCGGACGATGAAATGTTCTGCAAGCGCGTTTCCGATAAACTCAACCGCGGCTGGCAGCTCCATGGCGGCCCTACCCTGACCTTTGACGGCAAGACCGTTATTGCCGGGCAGGCTCTGGTCAAAGAGGTGGACGACGAGGTCTTCAGCATGGAAACCAAGATCAGCGCCTATTAAGACGGCATTTCCTGCCATGCGGCTGATCCATACCTCGGACTGGCACCTCGGTCACCGTTTCCACGGGCGGAGACGGCATGAGGAGCAGGCACGCTTTCTCGACTGGCTGGCCAGCCTGATTGAAAAGGAAGGTATTGACGTGCTGCTGGTGGCGGGTGATATTTTTGACACCACCGCGCCGGGGAGCCGGGCCCTGACCCTCTACTACCGCTTCCTCCACCGCCTGGCCGAATCCCCGTGTCGCCATGTCGTGGTGATTGCCGGCAACCACGATTCCCCCTCCCTTCTCGAGGCACCGCGCGAACTGCTCCGCCAGCTCCAGATTCATGTGGTGGGAGCGGTTGATGACTGTCTCGACAAGGAGCTCCTGCTGCTGCGGGACCAGGACGGCCAAGCTGAATTGCTGGTCGGCGCCGTTCCCTTCCTGAGGGATAGGGATATCCGCAGCGCTGCGGCCGGGGAATCCCTGGAGGAAAAGGGGTCGCTCCTGCAGCAGGGGATCAGGGAGCATTACCACCAGGTCTGCCGGGCGGCCGAACAGATGCGCCGGGACATCGACCTCGCCCTGCCCCTGGTGGTCATGGGCCATCTGTTTGTGGCTGGCGGCAGGACGGTCGAGGGCGACGGTGTGCGCGAACTGGCCATCGGGGGGTTGAGCCGGATCGAAGGGGCCGCGTTTCCGGAGAGCATCGATTATCTGGCCCTGGGCCATCTCCATCTCGCCCAGGAGGTGAACCAATCGCTGACCCGGCGTTATTGCGGGGCACCGCTGCCCATGAGTTTCATCGAGGCTGACCAGCGCAAACAGATCCTGGCGATCCGCTCTCAGGGACGGTCCATGGAAGTAGAGCCGATCCCGGTCCCATGTTTTCAGCCCTTGGTTTCGTTGCGCGGCGACCTGCCCGCCCTGCTTTACGGCCTGGAGCAACTGAAGGCTGCGGCGAGCGACGCCTGGCTGGAACTGCACTACGAAGGCCGGGAGGTGGTTCCCAACCTCCGTGAACAGCTGCTGGCCGTTGTCGAAGGGTCGGCGCTTGCCATCCTCCGTATCCGCAACAACCGAATCTTTGATTATGCCCTGCAGCAGGCCGAGGAGGCTGAATCCCTGGACGATCTCAGTGTCAATGAGGTCTTTGAGCGTTGCCTGGAGGCCGGACAACTGGAAGAGGGGCAACGGCAGGAGGCCCGCGGCGCCTTTGCGGAAATTATTACCGCGCTTGCCCAGGACGACCCTGAGGCGGACTGAGGGCGCATGAAGATCCTGGCGGTCCACCTCTGCAATCTCAATTCGCTGGCCGGTTCCTGGTCCATCGATTTCACCGCTCCGGAATATGCAGCCGCGGGCATCTTTGCCATCACCGGGCCGACCGGGGCGGGCAAATCCACCATCCTCGACGCCATCTGCCTGGCCCTGTTTGCGCGCACGCCGCGGCTCGGCCATATCAGCAAATCCAGCAACGAGATCCTCTCCCGCCGGGCAGGCGACTGTTTTGCCGAGGTGGAGTTCGAGACGCAGCAGGGCCGGTTTCGCTGCCACTGGGGCCAACACCGGGCCCGTCGCAGTGCGGACGGCGAGCTGCAGGCGCCCCGTCATGAGATTGTGGACGCGGTCACCGGCAAGGTGCTGGAAGCCAGAAGCAAAGAGGTCGGCCGTTTGGTGGAACGGGTCACCGGCATGGATTATGACCGGTTCACCCGCTCGATTCTTCTCGCTCAAGGCGGGTTTGCCGCCTTTCTCGAGGCAGATGCCGACCAGCGCGCCCCGATCCTCGAGCAGATCACCGGCACCGCCATCTATTCGCGCATCTCCATGGCCGTCCATGAGCGCACCAGCGAGGCGCGGAGAAAAAGCGCGAGCCTTCAGGAAACCCTGGGCAGCGTGATCCTCCTGAACGAGGCAGAGGAACAGGCCCTGGAGGTGCGGATCAACGAGGCTCTGCTGACTGTGGTCGAACTGCAGAAAGCGCTCGCTGTCCGGGGTGAGGCCCTGCAGCGGATCAAGACGATCGGGTCGCTGCAGGAACAGCTCGCCGCAACAGAGCAGCACCTGCTCGCCCTGGCCGGGCGTTGGGAGGAGGGCCGGGAGGAACTGCTGCGATATGAACGCGGGCAGCGGGCTCAGGCGTTGTACGCCGAATACACCCGGCTGCAGCATGTCCAGGAGCGTCTGGCTCTCCTGCGCTCCACGGGTGAAGCACAGGGGGTGGCCTGGGGACGACTGCAACAGGAACAACGGCAGGTTGCCCAGGATCATGCCCGGATCTGCGAACAGGTACAGGAGAGTGTGGCGATCCAGAGCCGGGAAACCGAGGCGATCAAAACGGTGCGAGTGCTTGATCTCCACCTGCATGAGAAGAAAAAGGCTATTGGGCAGAGAAATGCTGCTCGGCACCAGACGGAAACGGAACAGCGGAGCCATCTCGGGCTGCAGGCTGACCTGAACCGGCAGCAGGCGGCGATGACCGTACAGTTGGAGCATCTGGACACCTTTCTCCGAGAGCATGGCAGCGACAGTCTGCTGGTGGAGCACCTGGCTGGTTTTCGTCAGCAACTCCTCCACTTGGGGGCGAGGGAAACTCATCTGGCCCGATTGGCGCAAAGCCGTGCACAAAAACGTGCTGCTCAGACAGAGGCGACCCAGAATACCGACCGTTTGCTCCAGGCCGAGGAGCAGGCCGGACAGGGCATGGCAGCTCTCCGCCAGCGGCAGCAGCACCTGCAGGTGGCCCGAGAGGAGTTACTGGCCGGAAAGGAGCCGTCATTGTGGCGTCTGCAGGTTGAACAGGGGGAGCTGCGGCTTCGGGAGCTGGAAAAGACCGGCGAACTCCTGGTCCGGCAACAGACCCTGGAAGAGGAAATGGCGACGCTCGGGCGTTCACTTCAGGAGTTGCAGGCGAGGGAACAGCAGCAGGCGCTTGCGCTGCGGGCCTTGGAGGAAAAGCGGCAGCTCCAGCAGCAACTGGTGGTCCAATGTGAGCACAACCACCAACTGACCCTGCGTATCCGCAGTTACGAAGAGGAGCGCTGTCGCCTGATAGATGGGCATCCCTGTCCGTTGTGCGGGGCCACCCATCACCCCTGGACCGATGAGCGGCCGGTGGTCGAGCCGGCAGATTCGGCGCTTGCCCAGGCGCGCGCTGAGCTGGAGCGGCTGCTGACGGCGTTGGCCAAGGGACGGGAATCTCTGGTCAGCCTTGCCAAGGATGTCGAATATGCCGGTGCCGCTCTTGATAAAGGGAGGCAGCAGCAACAGGCATTGGCGGAACAACTGGCACCGTTATTGGTGCTGCTGGAGGGGGACGCGGCGGCGGATTGGTCCGCTCAGGCGGATCAATTGTTGGGGCAGGTAGAGGTCCTTCGGCTCCGCATCAAGGCGATTGAGCGGCTGGACGGTGACATGCACACGGTGCATACCCAGTTGGAGCAGGCCACTGCCCGGCACACCGACCTGCTCGGGCGGTTGCAGGCGGCGCGATATGCCGGTGAGACCATCGCCAACGAGCTGCTCCGGTTTGAGGAGCAGGCTGGTGAGGAGTTGGCCGAGATCGAGAGGTGTCGCATTGATCTCCTCAGTCAGCTGCAGCCCTTGGGTATCAAGGAATGTCCACCGCAGCAGGCGGAGCATCTGCTGCTCCAATTGGAAGCCCGTCAGCAGGCCTGGAAAGAACAGCAGCAGCACCGGGAACAGTTGCTCCGGGAGCAGACCCGTCTCCAGGTGGAACAGGACAAACTCGACCTGCTGCTGGCCACCATCGCCAGAACCCTGTCCCAGCAGGCCATAGAGCTTGAGACCCTGCGCCGGGAAGAGGCTGATTTGCTGGCGGAACGGTTCAAGCTCTATGGTGATCGCGATCCGAATCTGGAAGAACAGAAGGTGCAAACACTGGTCCGGCAGACCCAGGCGCGTGAGATGACCATCCGCACCCGTCTGACACAAATTGACAAGGAGCTGCATGGACTGAGCGAACAGGTGCGGATCGGTGCAGAGGAGCAGGCTGCCTTGCTGCCACAGAGCCGCCTGCTGGAGGCCGAGTTGCTTGGCAAGCTGCCCGCTGCCGGGTTTGCGGATCTGGCCGATTTCTGCGGTGCCCTGCTGGCGCCGGAGGTCTTGGCGGAACTCGGCACCTGGAAAGAAGGGCTGGCAAAGGAGCAGGCCGTGCTCGCTGCCCGTAAGAGCGAACAGGCCATGGCCCTGGAGCGGGAAGAAGAACAGCATCGCGGGCAAAAAGACCAGGCGGTGCTGCTTGCAGAGCAGGCGGCGTACCATCAAGACCTTGAGGCCGTGCAGCAGCGGATCGGTGCGGAACGGGAGCGGCTGACCGCTAACAGCCTTCGCAAAAAACAGTTCGAGGAGCAGCGGCATGCCCTGGCCGCTCAGTACAAGGAGCAGGAGCGCTGGGACCTGCTGCACCAGTTGATCGGCTCAGCGGACGGCAAGAAATTTCGGGTCTTTGCCCAAGGCCTGACCTTTGATGTAATGATCAGCCACGCCAACCGGCAGCTGCGGAAGATGAACGACCGCTACCTGCTCCTGCGGGACCCGAAGGAGCCCCTGGCCCTGCAGGTAATCGATAACTATCAGGCCGGCGAGATCCGCTCGACCCGTAACCTCTCGGGCGGCGAGAGTTTTCTCGTCAGCCTGGCCCTGTCGCTCGGGCTGTCCGCCATGGCCAGCCACAATGTCCGGGTCGATTCCCTGTTTCTCGATGAGGGATTCGGCACCCTGGATGAAGAAGCCCTGGAGACGGCCCTGCAGACCTTGGCCGAACTGCAGCACGACGGCAAGCTGATCGGTGTCATCTCCCATGTGCCACTGCTGAAGGAGCGCATCGATGTCCGCATCCAGGTCCTGCCGGGACCGGGCGGCTGCAGCCGTCTTGCCGGGCCGGGCTGCCGGCAAGACGGCTGAAAAAGCGCGGTACGGGGTGTTTGTATTAAGGGGCGGAATTGGTTGTCTTGTTGAGAATTGGTGCAACAGGGGGGCGAGAAATCGTGTACAACCGTGCGGGGTTTAGGTGAGTACGACCAACATCCAGATAACACCGGCGTTAACAAGCGACATGGATACCGCTGCGGAGCCTAAATCTTTGGCTAGCCCGGAAAGCTCATGCCGGTCGGTACTGATGCGGTTGACGACCACCTCGACAGCCGTGTTGAGCAGTTCGACGATCAGCACGAGGAGCAGGCTGCCAATCAGGAGGGCACGCTCCATCCCGTTTTGACTAAGCCAGCAGGCCAAAGGGATCAGCACAACACTGAGGAGCAGTTCCTGGCGAAAAGCCTCTTCATTTTTCCATGCTGCCGCAAAGCCGGCAGAGGAGCAGGTTATCGCTCTCTTCAACCTCGCCATTCCGGTTCCGTTCACGTTCACTTTCTGCTGTGTGGTCATAGTTGTTGCCATATCTCCTGTTGAACCAACGAATGCTCCTTAAGGGTACGAGATGCAGCACATCAAACCTGATACATCTCGACACTGTCATCGTAGTACACTATTTTTTCCTGCTTTTCCATGGACTTTTCCGTTGCCGCGCATCCTTCACCAGGTGCATTTTCGCACCCGTTGCCAACGGAAAATGAATTGCCGCCTTCCTCACCTTGTGGTATCTCTTGCAAAAGTATTACTACCACATAGGCAAAATTATGAATCGCGAAATATTTGCTAACCTACGGGCAAGATTAGACAAAACCCAGAAAGCTCTTGCTGAGCTCCTCGGTATTTCCCTAAAAGCCGTGCAAAGTTATGAACAGGGATGGCGGTCAATTCCTGTTCATGTCGAACGGCAGCTCTATTTTTTGATAGTCAACCAGAGGGGAGATGGCCAGGCAAAACGCAAAGATTGCTGGACCCTCAAAAAATGTGAGCGTATGAAAGAATGTCCGGCCTGGGAGTTTCAGGCAGGGCACCTGTGCTGGTTTCTCAGCAGCACCCGCTGTGAATGTACCGCGGATAAGAACTGGAAGGAAAAAATGACTGTTTGTCGGAATTGTACTATTCTGACCTCATTGCTGTGATTACGGTCCGGTTGTTTTTTTTCCTGTCGATGCTTCTGCCGGTTCAACGCCTGTCCCCTTTGTCCAGCCGTAACTGATTGAAGGCCAGCTGTCCATGTCCACGATGAAAGTCGGCATAGCCATGAGCGGCGGAGTGGATTCCACCGTTGCCGCATCCTTGCTGCAGGAGCAGGGCTATCAGGTGCACGGTTTCTTCATGGTGTTGCCGCTGGTCCAGCTCGAAGTACAGCTGCAACGGGTGCAAGAGGTTGCGGCCGCATTAACGGTTCCCCTCACCTGTATCGATTTGCGCGACCAGTTTTCCGATCAGATTATCCGTTATTTTATCGATGGCTATCGTGCCGGCCAAACGCCGAACCCCTGTGTCCAATGTAACCGGTTCATCAAATTTGGGCTGCTGGCCGCAACCATGATGCATGCAGGTATGGACAAGATCGCCACCGGACACTATGCCCGTGTCCAGCCGACCGGAGAGCATTTTGCCCTTTTCCGTGGGACTGACCGCTTAAAGGACCAGTCCTATTTTTTGGCACGACTCATCTCCACGCAACTGCAAAATCTCCTGTTTCCCCTCGGCGAATGGACCAAACAACAGGTCTACCAACAGGCAAAAACGCTCGGTATGCAGTTCCAGGGAGAGGAAAGCCAGGACGTCTGCTTTCTCTCTCAGGGTTTGCCCTCCTTTCTGGCTCGGCAGGGCATTCACGATACAACCGGTCCTATTGTCACCATGGATGGCACCCTGCTTGGCGAGCATCGAGGCGTCTGGAATTATACCGTCGGCCAGCGCCGCGGCCTTGGCCTCCCGGATGCCACCCCCTGGTATGTGGTGGGCATCGATGCCGCGAACAACCGGATTATTGTCGGTAAAAATACCGATCTCTTGCAAAAGGTCTGTTCCCTCCATTCGTTACAGTGGTCGCAACAGCCCCCTCCCCTCCCCTGGCGTGGTCAGGTGCAGTTGCGTCTGCATCATACTCCCGCGGCTGCCCAGGTCGATCAGGCCGGTCCTGACCGCTGGCGCATGCTGTTTGACACCCCACAGCGCGCCATTACGCCCGGCCAGTTTGCGGTCTTCTACGAGGGCGATCAGATCGTCGGCAGTGGGGTGATCAGTCTGTCTGCGGCAGAGCCGGGAGCAATCGACTGGTGAAAAAGATTGCCATCACCACCCTGGGCTGCAAGGTCAACCAGTTCGAGTCTGCCGCTTTCGCCACCGGATTTGAGGCCTTGGGTTGCCAACTGGTTGCCTTTCAGGCGGATGCGGATGTCTATGTGATCAATACCTGTACGGTCACGGCTCGCGCCGGACAGCAATCCCGGCAGTTGATCCGGCGTGTTCTCCTCGCCCACCCCGAGGCCCGGATCGTGGTCACCGGCTGCTATGCCCAGATGGACCCGGAGACGGTGCTGGGGCTTGCCGACCAGCCTGTGACCATCATCGGCAACGGCAACAAGCACCTGCTGGTGGAGGCCGCGCTTGCCGAGGAGCACCCCGACCTGGTCATGCTGATGGGGCAGATCCGCAGGAAAAAAGAGATCTGCCTTCTGCCGGTCCAGCGCTTTCGGGGACGGACCAGGGCCTATCTCCGTATTCAGGACGGCTGCGATAACTTCTGCTCATACTGCATCGTTCCTTTTACCCGGGGACGCAGCCGCAGCCTGCCGCTGGCCGGTGTTCTCGAGCAGGTCGCCGTATTTGCCGAGCAGGGGTATCAAGAACTGGTGATTACCGGCATCAATGTCGGCAAATACGGGCTCGATCTGCCCGAGCAGCAGACCATCTACAGCCTCCTGGACCGCATCTGTCGCGATTTCCCCGCTCTGCGTCTGCGTCTGAGTTCCATTGAGCCCACCGAGGTCAATAACCATTTGTTGGAGCTGATGACCACCCATGCCAATCTTATGCCCCACCTGCATATTCCCCTGCAGAGCGGCGATGACGAGATTCTGGCCCGCATGAATCGGCGCTACACCCGGGCCGAATTTGCGACGGTGATCGAGCGGGTGCATCAGGCCTTGCCCACCGCAGCCATCGGTTGCGATGTCCTGGGCGGGTTCCCAGGAGAATCGGAGCAGGCCGCGGAAAACACCTACCGCCTGCTGGCGGAGTTACCGGTCAGTTACCTGCACGTTTTCCCCTATTCCCGGCGTCCCGGCACCCTGGCCGCCTCCTTCGGGCAGCAGCTTCCCGGCCCGGTGAAAGACGCGAGAGTGCAGCGGCTGCGCACCCTGGATGGGGCAAAACGAGCGCAGTTTTATCAGGACAATATCGGTTCGGTCCATCAGGTCCTGGTGGAACGACGTTCCTCTGCAAGCGGTCTTTTCCAAGGGTTTTCAGAAAATTATCTGCCGATTCTTTTTCCCGGGACCACAGGCCTGCTGCGCCAGGTTGTCCCGGTTCGGCTCACCAGTATGGACCAGGGCCAACCCGTGGGCTGCGTTGTTGATGAGTTGCTTGAGGAAAAGTATGGAAACAGGTAGGCTGTTTTGAAAAAGGCACAAGGAACAGGCGGATGATCGGAGAAATAATCGCCATCGGCGACGAACTGACCTCTGGCCGCATCACCAACACCACCAGTGGGTTGGCGGCCAGGGAATTGTTTTTGCTGGGTCACGAGATCCAGGCCATGCACACCATTGGCGACGTACCGGAACTCATCGGCAGTACCCTCAAAACGGCGCTCGCTCGCGCCGATTTTGTGATTGTCACCGGCGGCTTGGGTGCCACCACCGATGACCTGACCACTGATGCGGTTGTCCAGGCGCTCAATCTCAAAACCGCTGTGCATCCCGGTGTGCTGGCCAATCTCAACGCCCGCCTGTCCCACGAAATTCGGAGCAATGGGGTGTCGCTTGCCAAACTCGCGCAGCTTCCCGAGGGGGCCGAGGTCTTGGATGCCGACTGCCGTATGGCGGGCTATCTGCTCCTTTATAACGGCAAACCGATCTACTTTCTTCCCGGGGTGCCGCCGCAGATGGAAATCCTGCTGCACAGCAAAGTACTTCCCGGTTTGCGAGCCTTCTCGCCCTCTCCGGCCGTACCCGTCTGCCAGCAGATCTATCGCACCTGCGGTCTGCAGGAGGTGGCCATTAATCGGCTCCTGCTGCCTTTGGAGCAGAACCGTGCCCTCCAGGTGGGCTATTACCCGGTTGGTTGCGAGGTCCACGTCAGCCTTACCCTCCGCAATCTCAAGCAAGGGCAGGACGATCCTCTTTTTCTTGAAACCGACACCTTCATCCGGCAGGCCTTAGGCGATCATCTGTATGGCACCGGCAACGCTACCCTGGCCGCGGTCACCGGGCAGTTGCTTGCAAGCAGAGGCGCAATGCTCGGTGTTGCCGAATCCTGCACCGGCGGGCTTATTGCCAGCAAAATTACCGAGACGCCGGGCAGCTCCCAGTGGTTCTGCGGCGGCGTGATCGTCTATTCCAACGAACTGAAACAGCGGCTGCTGACTATCGATGATAACCTGCTGGCTCAGTATGGCGCGGTGAGTGCCGAGACCGCCCGGGCTATGGCCGTCCAGACGGCGGCGAGGCTCAAATGCGACATCGTGGTTGCAGCCACCGGTATTGCGGGTCCCAGGGGTGGGACTGCTGAGAAGCCCGTTGGCACGGTCTATCTTGGCCTCTGGTACCAAGACAAAGTCAGCGAACGATTGTACCATTTTACCGGCTCACGTCGGCAGATTCAGGAAAAAACCGCGCACACTGCACTGGATCTGGTGCGCCGTGCTTTACTCGAGAATTAATACAGGTCAGACAAGGAGAATTCCATGACAGTGTCCAATGACGTAAGTGAAGGCCGCCTGAAAAGCGTTGATAATGCAATTACCCAAATCCATCGGCAGTTCGGTAAGGGATCGATCATGCGGTTGGGGAGCACCGAACGGGAAAATATTCCGATCATCCCTACCGGTATCCTGTCTGTTGACCTGGCCCTAGGCGTCGGCGGCCTCCCCCGCGGACGGGTCACCGAAATTTATGGTCCTGAGTCTTCAGGAAAGACGACGTTGGCCCTGCATGTCATTGCCGAGGCCCAGCGGAGAGGGGGGAACGCCGCCTTCATCGATGCTGAGCATGCCCTGGACACCAGCTATGCAGAGCGGTTGGGGGTGGATACTGACAACCTGTTGATTTCCCAGCCAGACTATGGGGAACAGGCCCTGGAAATCGCTGAGATTCTGATCCGCAGCGGCGGCATCGATGTCGTGGTGATCGACTCAGTGGCCGCTCTGGTGCCCCGCGCCGAGATTGACGGTAATGTCGGCGATCAGCATGTCGGCCTCCAGGCTCGTCTCATGTCGCACGCCATGCGCAAATTTACGGGTGTGATCAGCCGCACCAACACCGTTCTTATTTTCATCAACCAGATCCGGATGAAAATCGGGGTGATGTTCGGTAACCCCGAGACCACAACGGGTGGTAATGCGCTTAAATTCTATAGTTCTATCCGCATCGATATCCGCAAAACCACCCAGATCAAAGAAGGGACCGATGTTATCGGCAACCTGACCAAGATCAAAATCGTCAAGAATAAGGTGGCACCGCCCTTCAAACAGGCGGACGTTGATATTGTGTATGGTGAGGGTATCTCAAAAACCGGTGACCTGCTCGATCTTGGCGTGGCTCAAGGGATAGTGGACAAGAGCGGTGCCTGGTATTCCTATCAGGAAGAACGCATCGGTCAGGGCCGGGAAAACGCCAAGAAATTCCTGAAAGAACATCCGGAAACACTGGACAGCATCGAACGGAAACTGCGGCTTGCCTTTGGTATGGCGGTTGTCGACGACGAACCCGCACCTGAGAAAAAACCCGCCTGAAACCTTGGACCTTTATGCGGCCACGCCCCAGGTCCGGTCAGTGGATGGGGGCGCGGCCGGTTTTGTTTCTATCAGCAGACAAGGGCAGTAAAAGAGATTTGATCAATATGCGATGGAGGTGAGCACCTTGCGTATCCATGCCGTGCAGCACGTTGCTTTTGAAGGACTTGGCCATATCGGCCAGTGGATCACCGATCAGGGGCACCAGTTGACCCTCACTCGTCTGTATGCAGGCGAATCCCTGCCCCCTGTCAACGATTTTGACCGGTTGATCGTCATGGGCGGGCCCATGAACATCTACGAGGATGCGCACTATCCCTGGCTGACCGGTGAAAAGGTTTTGATCAGGCAAACCATTGATGCCGGGAAATCAGCCGTCGGTATCTGTCTGGGCGCGCAGCTGCTGGCTGACGCGCTTGGCTCTCCGGTCTTTGCCGGCCAGGAAAAAGAAATCGGCTGGCTGCCGATTACCCTGACCGAGGCGGGCAAAAACACCGGTCTGCTTGCTGGTTTCCCGGACCAGGTAACGGTCCTGCACTGGCACGGTGACACTTTCAATCTCCCCGCAGGAGCGGTCCACCTGGCCGAAAGCGCGGCGTGCGCGCAACAGGCCTTTCTCTACGACAACCGCATTCTTGGTCTGCAATGCCATCTTGAATCGACCCCGGAAACGGTGCGACAGATCCTTGCCCACTGCCATGGCGAACTCGTAGAGGGGCGATATATCCAAACCGCGGCCCAGATCGCTGCGGCCTCTCCCGCACGCTACCAGCACATCAACAGCCTGCTGGAGACCCTGCTGCCCCGGTTACCCTAATCGGTCACTATCGGTACCCCTTCCCTACGGCAGCCTGTTATCATCAAGGAGTTTGCTGCTCCTTGAACCGCACCAGCGCGGCCAATACCTCGCAACAGGGGGTCGTTACCTTATATTTTTGTCCCTGGGCCACCACATAACCGACCATGGCCTCCACCTCGGTCGGCTTTTTATTTTCCAGATCCTGCAGCATGGACGGGCGATGATGGTAGGTCGCTGGTACCAGTTGTTCATAAAACAACCGTTTGTACTGCGCCACCTCGGACCAGGGGGTGGTGCCGCCCATCGCCTTGATCACTGCGAAGGTCTCCTCGATCACCCTGTCCATGACTGACCGGGTCTCGCCGCTCTCGGCCAGGGCCCCGTAATGGACGCCCAGAATCGCCCCCAGAGGGTTAAGGGCGCAGTTGTACAAGAGTTTGGCAAAGAGCGACTGGTAAATATCCTCGACCGCAACACACGGAATTCCCGCATGGGCAAGTGCTGCGGCGAGTTGACGGGCTGCCGCCGGAATCTCGCCGTGTACACAACCCCCCACATGTACGGCATCGGCTGAAACCGTGATCCGCACCGCACCCGGACGAGCTATCTCAAAGCCGGTGATCACTCGGGCGGCCAGGCTGCGCGCTGGCCCGAAACGCTGCGCCAGTTTTTCCAGGTTGCCGCAGCCGTTCTGCATGGACACCACCGGGCAGCTGCACGAAGAAAGGGCGGCAATATCTGTAATGGCGTCGTCGGTATCATAGCTTTTGGTGGTGAGCAGGATGGACTCATAACCACTGCCGTCACGGCCCTGTATCTCCTGCAGCAGGCCGAGACGATCCGCTGCCACCCGATATTCGCCGAAGATGCCCGTGACCTCTAGCCCCGCAGTTTTCAGGGCCGTAATAAAGCGCGGCCTGAGTACCAGGTCAACCTGGTGTCCATCCGCCGCCAGCATGCAGCCGATCGCCTGGCCTAAGGCTCCTGCCCCGTATATCAAAATCTTCATTCCTGCCTCCGCTCGGGATGACTAACGTTGTTGCTGAAAATTTCCAAAAAACGTACTCTGCTAGAGTATAGTTGTGCATTTTTTGGCCTGCTGCGGCCGGATCTCCCCTTGCCTGTTTGAGACGAAGCGTATGGAACTGATCATCATCGCTGCCATGGCCGCAAACCGGGTCATCGGTCGTAAGAATACCATCCCTTGGCAGATTCCGGAAGATATGGCCTATTTTAAAAAGACCACCATGGGCCACACCTTGATCATGGGCCGGAAAACCTATGCCTCTATCGGTGGCCCGCTCCCCGGCCGCCGCACTATCGTCGTCACCGCCAATCCCGCCTTCCAGGCGCACCCGGACTGCACGGTGGCGAATTCTCTTGCCCATGCCCTGACCCTCTGTCAGGGGCTGGACAAGGCGTTTGTCATTGGCGGCGAACAGCTCTATCGTGCTGCCCTGCCCCTTGCTCAGACCCTTATACTCACCGTTATTGGCAAAGATTTCGCAGGAGACACCTTTTTTCCCGATTTTTCCGATCAGCCGTTTCTGTTGGTTGACAGCCAAGAGATGGGTGCCTCGGTGCCGCTCACTATCCAGACCTACCGGCGGGCTTGAGTCCCCTGCCGTTTCCGGTACCACCTCGGCATAATCTGTTGTTTTCCCGTCTCGGCCCGGGGGAATGGTATGCATTCACTCGTATTTTGTGCTACAAAGATACCCATGCGACGTTTTTATCTGCAACAGGAAGCCCTCTCCACTGATCGCATCGAAGTGATCGGGGCCGAGGCACGGCATATCACCTCTGTGCTTCGGCTAAAACCGGGGCAGGCGGTCGAATTTTTCGATGGCAAGGGCGCAATTTTTTCCGCAGTTCTCGAAAAGACCGAAAAGAATCTGGTCACCGCGGTTATAACTGCGGTTCGCCACGATGGAGGTGTTGCTGTCTCGCCCCTGACCGTGGCCCAATGCCTCCTGAAAGGGAAAAAAATGGACCTCCTTATTCAGAAGGCCACGGAACTCGGTGTCCATTCGTTTATGCCCATCGTGTCGAGATATTGCGAGAATCACGGCGACCGCCGCCATCAGGAGGAGCGTTGGCAGCGCATCATGATTGAGGCCTGCAAGCAGTGTCACCGTGCCGCACCCATGCTAATTGAGCCTGTTGCGGCCCTCGCTCAGGCAGATTTTTCTGCCTGTACCCATCGCCTGGCCGCCTGGGAGCAGGAGCAGTCAGACGCCCTGCCGACCTCTTTTATCGAGCATCCGGGAGCCATCTGTCTCTTTCTCGGCCCGGAAGGCGGACTCCATGGCGACGATCTGCAGATTTTGCAGCAGCAGCAGTTTGCTACTTTTTCCCTGGGCCCCAAAATCCTGCGGGGTGAGACCGCCGCTCTGGCAGCTATGTCCATCATTCAATATCTCACCGGCACCTTGCAGCCCGCTGCTGGCACCGATCCTGATCCCGCATGAGCGCCGTCGTCGGACAGGGGCCCACTCGCAGGGCTCCCCCGTTGCTCCTTCGTGCAGGCTCATGAGAGCGGTTCTGCAACGCGTCAGCCGGGCTCAGGTAGAGGTGGAGGGCTGTGTGACCGGTGCCATCAGCACAGGACTTGTCGTCCTGTTAGGCATCCATCGCGAGGATACTGAGCGCGACCTCGCCTGGCTGGTGGAGAAGATTGTGCACCTGCGCATTTTCGATGACGACCAGGGGTTGATGAATCGCTCGCTGGTCGACATCCAGGGCGAATTGCTCATCGTTTCCCAGTTCACCCTGCACGGCGACTGCCGCAAAGGCCGTCGTCCCGCCTGGACGACAGCGGCCCCGCCGGAGGTGGCCCGAAAACTTTACGACGATTTTATCACGGCCTGCCGCCAGCGTGGCATCCCCACCCAAACCGGAGTTTTTCAGGCGATGATGGACCTTACCTTGACAAATTCAGGCCCGGTGACCATTCTTCTCGATTCCCACAAAACTCTCTGCTAACGGAATGCTATGACCTCGTATACCATCGGTTCCACCTATCACGGCTTTCTCCTCGAGCGCCGTGAGTTTATCCCTGAAATTCACTCGGATGTCTTGCTCTTTACCCACGTCACCCTGGGTTGCCAGGCCGTGGCCATCAAAAACCAGGATGTGAACAAGACCTTTTGCGTCTCGTTCATGACGGTGCCCGAGGATTCCACCGGGGTCGCTCATATCCTCGAACATTCCGTGCTCATGGGTTCCACCAAATACCCGGTTAAGGATGTCTTTGGCGAGATCAATAAAGGCGGGCTGATGACCTTCCTCAATGCCATGACCGGTGCGGATACTACCTGGTATCCCTTTGCCACCCGCAATATCAAAGAATATTTCAACATCATGGATGTGTATTGCGATGTGGTCTTCCACCCCCTCCTGCTGCAGTCGACCTTTGAGCAGGAAGGGTGGCATTATCATCTTGAAAAGGAGACGGACTCGATCCAATACATGGGCGTGGTCTTCAACGAGATGAAGGGGGCCTTCTCCGACCCCATCCGGGCCCTGTTTCACCACACCTTTCGCGGTCTGATGCCCGAATCGACCTATGCGCATGAATCGGGCGGTGATCCCCGTTGTATTCCCGACCTCACCTTTGCGCAGTTCGTCGCCTTTCATCGCTCCCACTATCATCCGGCCAACAGCACCTTTTTCTTTTACGGTGATGCCCCGCTTGAGCAGGAACTGGCCTTTATCCAGGATAATTTTTTGGCGAAATATCCGACCCCGGTAGCCAAGGCGCGCATCAAGGAAGGACGGGCGCTCGAACAGCCCTTGAGCATTGAAGACAGCTATCCGGTCCAGCCGGGCAGCTCCACGGAGCAGAAGACCTTCATCGCTGTCAGTTCCGCAGTGGGCACCGTCCGCGACCGCAAGCTGAGCACCGCCTTTCAGATTATTGCCAATATTCTCTTCAACTCCGATGGGTCGCCGTTGAAAAAGGCAATTTTTAACGCCTCTTTATGTAAAGATTTCGGTGGGTTGTTTTACACCAACTCGAGCCTTAAAAATCAGATGATCACCTATCTGATCGGATCCGATCCCGAAAAACGGGAGCACTTCCAGGCCCTGTACAAGGCCACCCTCACCCGGATGGTTGATGCGAAACTGGATCGGGATCTGGTGCTTTCCGAGCTGAACAAGTATGAGTTCACCGTGCGCGAGGAGATGAATAAGGCCCAGCGCGGCCTGGACCTGATCAGCAAGGCGCTGCCGGCCTTGAAATATGCGATGGAACCCTTTGATGCCCTGCAGATTGACGCCCTGCTGGCCGAGATCCGCCACGATGCCTTGGAACAGGGCTATTTCGAACAACTTATCCGGACCTACCTGTTGGACAACCCGGCCACGGTGACCGTGACCTTGCTGCCGCATCCGGCCAAAATGGAGCAGAACCTGCGGGAGGAGCAGCAACGTTTGGAGGCGTATGCCATGGCCCTGGATGGTGGCGGCCGCCAGCATCTGGTTGATCGTACTCAGGAATTGATGGCCCTGCAGGCCGCCCCGAACACCCCCGAAGATCTCAGGCGCCTGCCCGGCCTCTCTTTAAGCGATCTCGACACCAAGCCGCCTTTTCACGTCGTCGAACCCGCAACCCTTGCCGGGACACCGCTGCTGATCAGCAATCTTGAGACCAACGGCATCTGTTACCTCGACTTTGGCTTTGATTGTTCTTCGCTTTCAGCGGATCTGCTGCCCTATCTTGATCTGTTCGCCACCATTTTGACCGAGATCGGGACCAAGGGAAAGGATTACATGCAGTTCGCCAAGGCCATCAATCTCTGCACCGGCGATTTTTCGCATTCCTTTCAAGTCTATGTCAAGGCCGAGGCCCGTGATGCAGTCCGTCCGGTGCTCTGGCTGCATATCAAAGCCCTCTCCGCCTACCTGGAGCAGGCGATCAATCTGCTGACCGAGGTCCTAACCTCGGTTGATTTTTCAGATCAGCAGCACATCGAGGAAATAATTCATCGTGAATATGCCTGGGCCGAACATTCGGTGCAGAGCGAAGGCTATAGCCTCGCCTCCACCAGGGCTTTTTCTCATTTAAGCCAAGCCGGGCAATACAACGAATATGTGCACGGGGCCCACTCCTACCTCCATCTAAAGCAGATGGCCGACAATTATCCGGCAGGGGAGGCCAAGCTTTTTTCCGCGCTGCAGCAGATTCGCAATTTGCTCTTCCGTCGGCAGGGGCTGATGGTCTCAGTCACGGCCGAAGAGCGAGACATCCGTCAATTCCAAGACGTTGGTCTCTCCGTCATCAACAGCCTGCCGGATCTGCCGGTACAGCTCGCTCATCCTGAGTTTGCAGGCGGCCCGGCAACCCAGGCCTTTACCACCTCAGCCGAGATCGTCTACAATGTTCAGGCCTGCAACCTGTTTCCTGACCCACGCCAATACAACGGGTCCTTCGAGGTCCTCAGAACCTGGCTCTCCCGTGACTATCTCTGGAACACGGTGCGGCAGATGGGAGGCGCCTATGGGTGTTTCATCCAGTTCAACCACCTGAGCGGTAATTTCGGTATGGTCAGTTACCGGGATCCACAGATAAAGAAGACCTATGAGGCCTACGAGGCTTTGCCTGCGGTCATCAATGCGCTCGATTTAACCGAGGAATCCCTTCAGCAGCTGATCATCGGCGCCTACGGTTCATTCACTCCCCACCTGGGTCCCGGGTCAAGGGGTGCCGCGGCGCGCAACGATTATCTCTCCGGTATTACTCCTGCTTTTCGTCAGCAGCGCATTGAGGAGATTCTGGCGACATCGGCCCCTGACCTCCGCCGTTTTGCCTCCTTCTTTCGCCAGTTGCAAGACACCCGTTATCGAGCGACTATTGGCAGTCGTGACAAGATTGAATCGGAACGGGAACTTTTTGAAACGATTATCGAACTGTGAACAACAGGGCTTTTTTATTCCGCCTTGGGTGTCGATAACCTGTCGATAACCTTATTGAAATACGGACCCTCATCGCCAAGCTGGATTGCCCTTCCCATGCGGCCCTCCAGCTTGGTTTTCAAGCAGCTGATTTTCTTTAATTGCCGGACCTTCTCTTGTTCATCCGTACAGGTTGCCAGTAACTGTTCGGTTCGGATAATCTCTTTTTGCATCGCGATTTCTTCCGGCACATATCCGGCATTCTTCAGCAGCCTGTAAGCCATTCGCAGATCATCGGGCACGCCCGCCATGTCGTCGGGCGGCAGCGGTTTATCTTTCCAATGACTCAGATCAAGAAGGGTCCCCTCCTGCATGGCCTGTTGAATTTTCCGCTCTGCGATGGTCTGGAGTATCGAAAGCATGGTTTTTTTCCTCTTTTCCTTGTGCTGATTGCATGAATCGCTAAAATAAGGGGACTCGTATCTGTGCAACGCAACCCTAGTGCACCATTTTTCCACAAAAGGAGACTGTTATGAGAAGAACATGTATGACTGCAGTATTATTTACATTTTTAACATTTTGTTCCATGGCTTTTGGCGCTGATCTCCCCTGGGAAATGAAGCTCCCCTTCAAAGAGGCCACCATCCATTATGAACTCAAAGGCTCCCAGCAGGGCTCGGAAACCCTGTACGTCAAAGAGTACGGCAAATTGCGGGCCAAGCACCATAAAGCATCCTCTACGATCATGGGCCGGACCACCGCTTCTGATACCCTAGAACTTATAGATCCCGACTGGGTTACCACCTATAACCTGACCCAAAAAACCGGGGAGAAATTTACCAATCCCAACAAACTGTATCTGGCCGAATATAGCAAATTCAACAGCGAGGAGAAAATGAATTTCGAGAAAAACGCCAAGGAATATGGCGCCTCGATGATGGGTAACTTTGGCGGTTCCGTTAAACAGAGCAGCGCCAAAATCTTGGGATACGACTGTGATGTCGCTACGATGGGCGGCATGTCCACTGTCTACATTATGCACGGCAGCGGTATTCCCCTTAGATCCGAGGTCGCGGTCATGGGCATGGCCAACACGGTCAACGCCACCCAGGTCGACACTTCCTCCGCGGTGCCAGGGAGCGCTTTCACCCCTCCAGTCGGGATCACCGCGACCGTCAATCAGGAGATGGAAACCATGATGGCCGGGAACATCCAGAGGACGATGCAGACTTTGAAGCGACCTGATGGCGTGGAGGCCATGAAAAAATCAAACCCCATGCTGCCAGCTGGCGTTATGCCATCGTCCGGCGACGATGAGAACAATCCTATGGATAAGGAAGAACAACAGCAGATGATGAAGAACATGCAGGAAGCGATGAAGCGGATGCAGCAGATGAAGCCCCGGCAATAAGAAAATGGGTGGCTCGGATGGCCACCATGCCTACCGGCGTTTCGACTTTGACTGACGACTCAGGATCAAGCTTCGCCCTCACCGTAGAGATAACGTGAAACTACCCTTGAGAAATTTAGTCAGCATGCCCAAATGGTTTAGCTCCGGCTGGAAGAGGGATTCAGCAAGAACCATCTGACCGCCGGGGCCCATGGAGATAATGGTGTCGTCGCGCAGTATCCATGCCAGCCCTTCTAGGATTTTGACGCTCCCACATCAGCAGTCGACACTGGAGCCGCCGCCATTAAGGCAAGGAAAAAGAGGAATAATACCAGAAATGATTTTTTCGGAGCTCCTATTTTTCATTCTCCAACCCTAACATCTGTCATGACGGTCTATTTCCCTTCTGACGGCCTGCCCTATTTTTTCGAGAGTATATGGCTTTTGTATATATGCTCCTGCCCCAAGCTGCAGGAGAGTCTTGACCCTATCAGATTCGGAAAAACCGCTCGTGATGATGACTCGTTGTCCTGGTTGCAGGGTGAGAATTCGTTTGTATGTTTCCAGGCCGTCCATGCCGCCAGGCATGATCATATCAAGCACGACCAGATCGGCGGTATGTGAATGCAAATATTCAACAGCAGCCTCGCCACTTGCTACAGCTGTAACGGCATAGCCAAGTTTAGAAAGCATACTGGTGGCGATATGCAATTGTTCCGGCATGTCATCTACTACCAGCACCTGTTCCGTCCCTAGGTAATCCTCCAAAACAACTTTGTGGGAAGAAAAGTCTTCCTGTTCGCGGGTGGTTGGAAAATAAAGAGTGATCTGCGTCCCTTCTCCCTCGCGACTCTGCAAGTCGATATAGCCGCCATGATCCTTGATGGTTGCCCAGATTACAGTCATGCCTAAACCTGAACCGCTTCGTTTCATCGTTTTTTTGCTGTAGAAGGGCTCGAAAATTCTTCGGAAATCTTCGTCGACAATACCGATGCCTTCATCGGCAACACAGACACAAGCATATTCACCAAAGGGGATCTCTTCGTACAGCTTGAGTGGGATATCAACACACCGATTATACGAAGAGAGGGTGATCGTGCCTCCGGCCGGCATTGCCTCGGCGGCATTGATCAGAAGGTTCATTAGTGCCTTGGTGAGATGGGCTGGGGACCCCTTAATTTTCAGGAGGTCTGGTGCAAGGCTGTTCACCAAATGTATATCCGGGTGGTGTTTCCAGGTGGTGGCGAATTCAAGTGATGCCAGGTAGTCTGTTATAACAGTATTCACATTAACGATTTCATTTGTTTTCATACCGCGTCGACCCAGGGTCAAGAGATCCTGAACAATGGCTGCGGCACTTTTTCCAGACCGTTGGATTAAGGAAATTTTTTCACGTAGAGGGCTGTCTTTAGGCAATTCCAATAAAAGTAGGTCAGGATATGTGACTAAGCCTGACAAAATATTATTAAGATCATGCGCGACTCCGGCGGCTAGACTACCGATAGCCTCTAGTTTCTGCGCATTAAGCAGCTTTTCTTCTAACTTTTTGTGCTCGGTGATATCCCTGAGTATTCCCTGTGTACCAATAAACTCGCCTGAGCAGGGCGTGTCTCCCTGGTAGATCCCTTCCGCTGAAATGCTGAAATGTCGTATCTCTTCTGCCTCTCCTGCATCTTTACTCGGCAGTAGCAGGCGCAGTTCCAGGCCATGGGTGGCCCGGTCCCCTGTTCTCCTCTCCAATAATTTGTATCGCACTCGAGGGAGATCATCTGGTGCTACCAAATCGACGATTGGTTGACCGATCAGGGTTGAGGGAGAAGTGGTATATTTTGAAATCGCTGGACTAATGAACGTTATGCGTCCGGACGTATCCAATCGAAAGATGATATCTGGTATTGTTTTTATAATCGAATTCAGATTGTGTTCGCTGGATTTCAAGAGGATCAGGGTGCTTTCAGCCCTTTCCCTGGCTGCCAGCTCAATTCTCCATGTTTTGATGATGGTGAGAAGGGCAAAGTTCAGCGCCACCAGAACAGTCGGCAATACGGGTGAAAGCAAATAACCCCACATCTGAAAAATGAGGACCGTGTTGATCCAGCTTCCGATCAAAAATGCCAGGCACACGGCTGCACTTGGCAGAATTTTTAGCCTGGCGATGGACAAGCTGGTACACAGCACTATCAGCAACCCGATCAGTGCTTCCCATAGCAGGAAATCTTTGGTTCGAATTACCTGTTGGCCGGTTAGAATATTGTCCAAAACCTGGGCATGGACATCTGCATGGGTAGATACTGGGCCAGCAGGTGTTTGATACACTTGTCCCAAGCCGGCAGCTGAGAAGCCGACAACCACGAATTTATTATAGAGCTGGTTTGATCTAATCTCTCCGCTCAGAAGGTCTGCAGCAGAAATCCGCGGTATTGCATTAACCTGCTGGGAAAATTGCACAATAATGTTTCCCTGAGGGTCGATTGCAATAGACCTATTCTCAACCCTGAGATCTAGCTGCCCGAATTCCTTGCGCTGTATTCCTATCTGGTTACTTTTGGCGAACTTCATCAGCATTGCGAGAGGCAGCGACGGATAGAGCTGATCATCAAGACGTATAAGCATCGGTACCCGTCGCAGGATTCCGTCAGCATCAGGGGCTGCATTTAAAAACCCTGAGTTTGTGACGGCCTCGGAAAAAATCTGCCGGTTGCAAACAGCTCCTTGAGCTGTGAAAAAATCGACCTGAGAGCGCGCCGCATCAGGAATGTTGACCCAGGCTAAACTTGGACGATGCAACCCACATAAAGTCTTCGGCTTTGAGTTGTTTCCAAACAAAAATTCGTATCCGAGGATAAAAGGACCTTTAGCCAACGTTTCGGCAAGGTTGAGATCGTGATCCAGTAGATCACTTTGCTCCCCAGGTGCATTGGTCGGGTAGCCGAGCTCGCGATTATTGCTGGAAGGCAGGCCGCCGCTAGGAGAGGTGCGGTCAGGTTCGGCCAGGATCAGGTCCAGGCCTATACTGGCTGAACCTGAGGCGTTGATGGAGCGAAGGAGCTGTGCAAGGCGGCTACGGGGCCAGGGCCATTGGCCATAGCGGGCCAGGCTCGTATCGTCAATGTCAACGATGACAATTGCGCCTGATGTTGGCCTTGCCCCCGCAAAAGCCATGACGACATCAGTGGATCTGTGGTTTATTGTGTTAAAAAGGGCGGGGTGAATCAGGTATATTAAACTTAGGGCTATGCTGATAAATAGGCCTGTACCCAGCAGGACCCGAGTGACTCTTTGCCTGTTTTGAAAGGGTTCTGGAACATCCACAGCATCTCGTTATCTGACCACAACTTCGACCCGGCGATTCCTGGGCTCGCTGACATTGTCGGCGGTTGGAATTAAAGGGTTTTCTTTACCATGTGAAGTCGTCCGGATAGCGGTTGCTTCCGCGCCCTGTTTGATCAATAGCTTTTTCACCGCGCTGGCTCGGTCTTTTGAGAGGGTTGTATTGTATTCTTTGCTGCCGAGAGTGTCGGTGTGTCCTATCACCGAGATGTCATTTGAGTTTCTCTCCTGGATAGTGGCAATGATATTGGGCAGAAGTTTTGCGGATTCAGGCGTAAGCGTGGTGTCTTGTCTGAAATAGAGCAGGAAATGGAATGGTTGTTTGGGCTGAACGGAAAGGGCTTCTTTAAAGATCGTGTCGAGCGTTTCTTTAGCCATTTGTACCGGAGCGGAGGGTTGGGTTTTGGTATCGCCGATGGTGGTAGCCTGGTATGAAGTGTCGATCGTGACACTGCCACCGGCACTCTCGACGGAGATGCTGCCGGTTTTTCCGTCAGGGTCGGGCACCAAGGCTACCAGTGTTTTTTTGGCACAACCGCTGGTGAGCGCAAGAAGAAGAAACAGTAGTGCAATTCGTGCAATGCTATTCATATGCCGCTCCCTACTTCATACTATTTTTTGATTAATTTCATGTCGTTACGTGATGTGGCATGAGCTTCAATCCACTTGGATTAAAATATGGGTACCTCGACTACCAATGGTCGCATAGGGAGTTTCGATGAGCGATTGTTTGGGGGCGAGTTTGGCAATCTGCCCGGATATAAAAGAAATTGTTCCGTGAAAAACGGAGGCGATGAGTGATAATTTTTTCTCATTTGGTTGAAACATGAAGCTTTTGATGGCAATCTTGCTGTTGAAACCCATGGAAATGACGGTATCGTCTTCCAGAATCAGGCCTGCTTTGCCGTTGGGCCCTGTTTGGACAACATCACCTTCTAGTAGCCTGAGATTTGGTTCAGCCTTGATAATTTGGTCGTTTCTGGCAATCGCAACCTCCCCCTCCAAGGATTTGACAATGCCAGCATGATCCATGTCGGCCCCATATGCCAAGGTACTTATCAATACCAGCGTCGCAACCAGAAACTCCCTGTAAATCGATTTCATGTCAAGCTCCTCGATGGGAAAAAGTAAATCTACCTACATCTACAGTTTTTCCAGCATTTCGTGTTAGGTCGTCAACATTGTATTAATAATACCCCTTGAAAAATATAATGTCAAAAAGACAAGAGTCGGGGTGGGCCAGATACACATCTGAATATGACCTAATCGTTGAGGCACGAAATTACAGAAGGGAACGATGCTGCCGGTTCGAGAGCAGGCCTGATACAGCTATGTTGGTCGGTTTATTTTCTGATAGTTTGCCTTAGATTTGTTGCAGGTAACCACTTGGAGCATGAGGCGTTTCGCCAGTGGTCGGCCGATCCCTATCCCTTGTATCTATAAACATGAAAATCAAGAATTAACCCTTCAATTTTATTGCTCACTGCCCCCCCCAAAAAAAAATCCCTAAGAATTTCTCTTTTTTTAGGGGGGCTGCCTCGGATTGTTGTGCCCGACAAAAGGTGAGATAGGTCGTCGATTTTGAAAAAGCCAAATTTAGCCTAGGTCGGCGCGGGACCTATTTTAAAAGCAGGGTGAGGAATACGTTGTGCCCGGATTGGGCCCAGGAAAACAAGCCAGGAAAGAGCAGGAAATCGTTCAACTTATTAGGATAATACGGAAATTGTGCCGTGCTCTATAGCCAGCCCTTTATTTTTCCAGCCAACTCGCTCATCAGGTAATTCCGATTCAGCTAGTTTCGCCTGTCGTCATGTGGCCCCTTCTCGGATGGAGAGCGTATCGTCTTTTCAGTTGTGCCCCATCATGGCTATCTTTCATTGTATGGGATACAAAACAGATCACTATCAAGAAATAAGCCGGTCAGGGATAATGGTAATCTGAGGTGGTCAAGGAAAAGTGTATCAAGCCCCTTTTTCAATAATTGTCGTTTCGCAAATTCCTAGGGACGGACGCGTATCCCTAAGATAGGACGTCAAATCTTTTATTGTTTTTGCAAAATTGTGTCAATGCCGTATTCTCGGTTATTTTTTTCCGGATAATCGAGAATATAATGGAGCCCGCGCGATTCCTTTCGGCGGCTGGCGCTCTGCACGATCAGGTCGGCTACCACCGCTAGATTGCGCAACTCGACCAGATCAGGGGTCAGCAGATAATCATAAAAATGCTCTTTGATCTCTTTGAGCATCCACCCCAACCGGGTCTGCATCAATTCCAACCGTTTTGTTCGCCGCACAATCCCGACATAATCCCACATGAGTTGGCGCACCTGATCCCAGTTGTGCTTAATCAGGATGGACTCGTCCAAGAGTGCGGCTCCACCCGTCCGCCAGGGTTCTATGGCGATTTTATCCTGCGTCCTGATCGTCCCGATGTTGTCCTTCAACCAGAGCGCCCCTCGATGGGCAAAGACGACCGCCTCCAGTAAGGAATTGCTGGCCAATCGGTTGGCCCCGTGCAAGCCGGTGCAAGCGGTCTCACCAAAGGCCATTAAATTGTTGATAGACGTCTGGCCCCACTCGTCGACCAGGACCCCACCGCACATATAGTGTGCTGCCGGTACCACTGGGATCGGTCGGGTGGTCAGATCCACCCCGTACTGCTTGCAGATCTTGTAGATATTGGGAAACCGCTCCATGAGAAAAGCCGCGGGCTTATGGGTGATATCGAGAAAGACGCAGTCCGTCCCTGTGGCTTTCATCTCGGCATCAATGCCGCGGGCCACCGCATCCCGGGTTGCCAGGTCGCCCCGTTCATCATATTTTTTCATAAACGGCTGCCCTTGCTGATTGATCAGCACCCCGCCTTCACCCCGTACGGCCTCTGAGATGAGAAAATTTTTGGCCTCCCGGTTGAAGAAGCAGGTCGGATGAAATTGGATGAATTCCAGGTTGGCAACCTTTGCTCCTGCCCTGTACGCCATGGACACTCCATCACCGGTGGCAATATCAGGATTGGTCGTGTACAGGTAGACCTTGCCGCATCCCCCGGTGCACAGCACCGTGACTCCCGCCCTCCTGACTTCCACCTCTCCTGTCAGCCTGTTGAGAACGTAGGCGCCCAGGCATTTGTCCCCTTTTATTTTCTTGGTGCCGTACGCCTTGGACGCCATCAGCAGATCGATGGCGAGATGATTTTCCAGAACCTCAATATTGGGGCTGGCCGCAATCTGTTCAAGAAGGGCTCTTTCTATTTCTTTACCAGTCAAGTCCGAGGCATGGGCCACCCGGCGCGTAGAATGACCGCCCTCCATCCCCAGGTCAAACCCTACCCCGTTTTTCCCTTTCTGGAACCGAACTCCAAAATCCACGAGCTCCCTCACCCGATCCGGCCCTTCAGTGGTGACAATCCGGACAATATCTTCCTGGCACAGGCCATCTCCTGATCGCAGGGTGTCGGCAATATGGGCCTCAATCGAATCCTCTACGGAGAGTACCGCCGCCACACCTCCCTGCGCCAGATTGGTTGCCGTGTCAGCCTTGTTTTTTTTGGTGATCAGCGTGACCTTCGAAAACTGAGCGACCTTGAGTGCAAAAGATAATCCTGAAACGCCACTCCCGATAATGAGTACATCGCTATAATCCGTCATATATGGTCCCTGGGCCGATAATGTTTCACGTGAAACATGGGCAAAATTATTTGAAACGCAAGAGAACAGTTCTCTGGAGGACGAGAGTATAGTATACTCCGCTAATGTTTCACCAACAAAGAGACCGCAGGGGAGAAAAAGCATTGGACACAAAAATTGTAGCTCTGGCCAACCAGAAAGGCGGGGTTGGTAAAACGACCACCGCGCTCAATCTTGCCGCTGTGCTTGCTGATAAAGGCAACAGGGTCCTGCTGGTCGACTCTGATCCCCAGGGGAATGCCTCAAGCGGTGTGGGTGTTTTTAAGACGAATGAGGATAAAAATATTTACAGTTGTTATTCTGGCGCCAAGGAGGCGGTCGACTGTATCCTGCCGACCAGTCAGAAGAATCTTTTTATCCTGCCGGCGTCGATCAATCTGGTCGGGGTCGAGGTTGAGCTCATTGCCCAGGATAATCGGGAGAAACGGTTGAAGACAATCCTGCGTTCCATCCGAGAGCAATTTCAGTATGTCCTGATTGACTGTCCTCCCTCCCTGGGGCTTCTTACCATTAACAGCCTGACCGCTGCTGACTCGGTCTTGATTCCGATGCAGTGCGAATATTTTGCACTGGAAGGGTTGGCGCAGCTGGTCCAGACCATTCGTAAGGTTAAAAAGAATTTCAACCAAGGGCTGTTCATCGAGGGGTTACTCTTGACCATGTACGATGGCAGAAATCGTCTGACTCATTCGGTAGCCAGCGAGATCCAGAATCATTTTGGCGAACAGGTCTACCAGACAGTCATTCCACGGAACGTTCGCCTCAGCGAAAGCCCCAGTCACGGTCAGGCCATACTCGAATACGATGCCAACTGTAGTGGCGCGAAAGCCTACAAATTACTGGGCACGGAGTTTCTTCAACGAATGCATGCGAGGGCTTGATGATTGTGAAAAATGTACTCGGTCGGGGTGTGGGCGCTTTGCTTCCGGAAGATAGTCAGGAGGCTGACAATAAATTTTTTATGTGTGATGTCGACAAGATATCGCCAAATCCCAACCAGCCGCGCAGCTATTTTGATGCTGATAAGCTCCAGCAGTTGGCCGATTCCATCCGGGAAAAAGGGGTGATCCAGCCGTTGCTCGTCACCAGAGGGAAAGGTAACCGGTATGTGTTGATCGCTGGTGAGCGCCGCCTTCGTGCCGCCAAGATAGTTGGTTGCGAGGAGGTGCCGGTGGTGGTGATGGAAAAAAGCAGCGATAACGAAAGCCTCGAGCTTGCCTTGATTGAAAACATCCAACGGCATGACTTGAACCCTATCGAAGAGGCTACAGCTTATTCGCGTTTGATGGATGAATTTCTTCTCACTCAGGAAGAGGTGGCGAAGAAGGTGGGGCGGCAGCGGTCAACCATTACGAACGTCCTGCGGTTGCTTAACCTGCCGCAATCTTTACAGGATGATGTTGCTCAAGGGGTGATCAGTCAAGGCCATGCCCGGGTTTTGTTGCGGATCAAAGATCAGCCTGAGCAGCTGCAGGCGGTCCGCAATAAGATAATCGCTGAGGAATTGTCAGTGCGGGCTGCGGAGCGTCTTTGTAATAAAAAACCGCAGGCACCGCCACAAAGTGAAACTGCGCAACCCGCCTTGGTAGAAGTCTTGCCCAAGTCATACTGCGCCACCCTGGTCAATCAATTGACCAACCAGTTGCACACCAAGGTCCGAATTGTTCAGCAGGGGAAACGCGGTAAGTTGGAGATCGAGTATTATTCCAGTGATGATCTCGACCGGTTGATCAGCCTTTTATCCCAGTAAACCAAACGTTGGAGGTGCGGTGGCAGGAGTTGCTTCAGGGTTGCGTTATGCCTGATGAGACTAAGATCGCCTTGGTTTGACAAGTCAGGAAGAGTGAGTAAATAAAAATAGCGAGTTAGCTGGTGAGCTAACTCGCTATTTATATGTGGCGTCCCCAACCGGATTTGAACCGGTGTTGCCGGCGTGAAAGGCCGGTGTCCTGGACCTGACTAGACGATAGGGACAAGTCCGATTTTCCTGTATGGTGGGTCGTGCGCGACTCGAACGCGCGACTCTCTGCTTAAAAGGCAGATACTCTACCGACTGAGTTAACGACCCTTTGACTTCGAGAGACTCTCACTACTAATTTCTCTGGTGGGTGTCAATGAAAAACATCGAACCACTGCCATATTTTTCTGTTATGCACATTCTGCCCACCCGCCCGATAGCGCTAATTTCCTTGTGGTCTGCGTGCAGGTTTGCTACTACAATCTCCATATGTTTGTTCTTTAGGCGGAGGGGTATTCGTCTGGTTAAAATCATGCTACTGCAGGTAATTTATGGGATTATTAACTGGTTCGGCATCCTTGACACGGTTTTTGGTTGTAGGGGAACTCCCCGAATCATTTTGGGATTTTGTTGCCGAGAGGGTTGCCGCACAGAGTTTTAAGGATATCGATGACACTTTGGATGAGTACTCCATCGGCTGGGTCTCGGTAGCTGATATGCTTGACGCCGGTTTTGCCTTCAGCTCCTATGCTGCCGGTGATTATGTGGCCCTTACCATGCGGGTCGACGAGCGAAAAGTGACACCTTCGGTGCTTAAGAAGTTTGTCATGAAAGAAGAGGAGCGGCTGAAACGGGAACAACAGATTCCCCGTCTGGGCCGGGCGGCCCGGCTGGAAATCAAGGAACGAATTCGCACGGAACTGGTCCGTAAATCACCCCCGGTTCCTTCAACCTATGATCTCTGCTGGAATCTTGCTGATAATACCTTGTTGTTTTTTTCCACCAGTAAAAAGGCGATGGCTCTTTTGGAGGATCTGTTCAAGGAAACCTTCCATTTGTCATTGATCCTGCAAATCCCCTGGTTGACCGGTTTGCGCATGGCCGAAGGCGAGGCTCTGGAAAAATACGAGGAGATGCGTCCCGCGGTGCTGCTGTAATGGGTGATCAGAGTCTCTTCAAGCTGACAACGATGGAGGAATAATGCGCAGCGTATTGGTACTTGCGGCACTTGTTGGGGTCGCTTTGCTTGTGGCTGTTCTTTTGCTGAAAAAACGAACGGCATCCAGGAAGGCTGGGCAGATTAAAGCCTTTGACCAGGCCGAGACTGCCGGACAGGAGCGGAAAGCGGTGCTCGCACCGCCAGAAATTTCTCCGGCAGAACGAGATACAGCGGTGGCAAGGGCAGGGGAGGTCGCAGGGGCTCAACCTGCCGAGGCGGCCTCTGGTGCGCAGCCTTTAGAGACGATCGTTCCTGTTGTTGAACCGGTTGCTTTGGCAGCGGCCGATATCCCTTCCGTTGCCAGTGAAGACGAATCGGTGCGGGTTGAGCCGGTAGTAGTGGGGATATCTTCCGGAAAAGAGACGAGTACAGAGTTTGAAGAAACACCTGTGCTGCCGCCGGACGGTACGGAACCGCTTCCCCTTGAACAGGAGGAGGTTTTTGAACAGCTGATTGTTGCTCAACCTGAGGAGCCCAGCGAGGGCGAACCCGTATCGGTGATGGCGGCGGAAGCGCCTGGCTCCGAACCGGTAGTGGAACCCCAGCCCGTCCCTGTGGCAGAGGAGGTCGTCTTTTTTGAAGAGACGATCGATTCGGTTCCTGAGGTTGGCGCGCTTCCCCAAGTCTGTTTGACCATCGAAGCCTACTCGGCACGACTGAACCTTCTCGAGGAAAAGCAGCGTGCTCTTCTTACGCAGGCCATGCAGCGTCGGGATGACAAACAGAGGGACTTGCTGCAGCGTGAGTTGGTTCTCATGAATGATAAGCTGGCCCTGCTGGCGGACAGTTACGCTGCGGAGATGGCCTGTTATCAACAGATTCTTGAGGCCCTGGAACGGTTGCAGGGTGATGGTGACGGTGTCGAACTTGCGGCAGCGCAGCAGGCGTTACGGGAGGGGGAGCCGCAGGCAGCGGAAACGCTCTTCGCGCGGCTGAGCGAACAGCAGGATCCTTTTGCCGCTCAGGCAGCGTTCCATAGTGGGCAACTGGCCGAATGCCGGGTCGATCTGGAGAAGGCGCTGCATCTGTATCGGCGGGCCATGGAATTGGAACCCGAAAATCCGCAGTTCCTCCAGGCGGCAGGGAAAACGGCACGCACCATCTATCGTTACAAGGAGGCGCTGGCTTGGCTCGAGTCCCTGGTGCAACTGTCCAGAGAGAAAAAGGATATGGAACCGGTCGATCAAGCCCTGGCGCAGGGTGAGCTGGCCTACACCTATGTGCTGAGCGGGCAGCACCAGAAGGCTGGTCCCTTGTATAAGGAATCGATGACGACGCTGGCCAAGATACTGGGCCAGGACCACCCCCAGCTGGCCACCAGCTGGTATCAGCTGGGCGAGTTGCAGGAAACGCTGGGTGAATATGACAAGGCCGTTGCCCTCTATAAAAAATCTCTACAAATCCTCGAAATGAAACGAGGCATGGATCATCCTGTGCTGGCTACTATCCTTGACAAGCTGGCGGCTCTGTGCATGGAGCTGGAGATGGAGAAGCAGGCGGTGCCGCTCTATGAACGGTTGGTCCGCATCCGGGAAAAGGTCTTGCGACCGACCCATCCACAGCTGGCTTTGAGTCTTAATAATCTCGCCGAATCCTACCGTCTGCAAGGACAGTATGCGGAAGCCGAGACCTGCTACCGGAAGTCGCTGGCGATCAACGAAACCCTGCATGGCACCGAGCATCCCAGTGTGGCGGCTGTCCTTCAGGAACTCGCCAAATTGTGCTCCAGTCAGCGTAAATCCGAGGAGGCCGAGCAGTATCAACAGCGGGCATCAGCCATCTTTCAAAAGAGTGTTGAGGCCTCTGAGCAGAAAACCGGGCAGGACGCCCTGACCCTGGAAATTTAACCCTTGCGGCTTCATCGTCGGCAAGTATACGGAATACTACATGGATCTAGTCGATCTCATTCAAGAAAAGAAATTTCTCGGCCAGGAGTTTTTGGCCTGGCTCTGGTTTAAATCGGAAGAACGCGGCGGCAGTGTCGAGGTGCCTGGCAAGGGCGATGTCCTGGTGGTTTTCGAGAAGCATATGCTGCTTGAGTACGGTGAGGGGGATGCCAGTGAAAAGGTCATCTGTCGTGGTCTGCAGACCGAGCTGAAAGAGGCCAGGGCCGGTCTTGGCTTGGCGAAAAAGCCGGAGCAGGCCCGCATCCGTCTCGCCTATAACGATTATGAATTCGGGGTGACGCTCACGGCGATGATCTTTGAATTTCGAAATGTGCGTCTGCCCAAGACCGTGGATTCCGTCGATGAGGGCAAGAATGCCGAAAGCATGGAAGGGCGGATCCTGGAGCGGATCGCCCTGTTTGAACAATTGACCAATCTGGTGGGCGACCTGTTTCGGATGTTCATCAATATCAGGGCTTCAAAGCTTTGGAACGAAGAACTGGTCAAGATCAGCGCCTGGATTGAATCCGGCGCCCATCAGTGAAACTTTACCTTTATTGTTGCATCTATGGAATTTGAGACCGTGATCGGGCTGGAAATCCACGCCCAGATGAAGACCCAAAGTAAGATTTTTTGCGGCTGCGCTATTGCCTTTGGCGCACCACCCAACACCCAGACCTGTCCCGTCTGCCTGGGCATGCCCGGCTCGCTGCCGGTTCTCAACCGCAAGGTGGTGGAATCGGCCATCAAGCTCGGGCTCTCCACCGATTGCACCCTCAACCGGGAAAATCGGTTTGCCCGCAAGAACTATTTTTATCCTGATCTGCCCAAGGGCTATCAGATCTCCCAGTTCGACCTGCCCATCTGCGAGCACGGCCAGATCGATATCGAGGTGGAGGGGCAAAGCAGCAAGACTATCGGCATCACTCGCATTCACATGGAAGAGGATGCCGGTAAGCTGGTGCACGACGAGCGCGAGCCGCTCAGTTATGTCGATCTCAACCGTGCCGGCACGCCGCTCTTGGAAATCGTCAGCGAGCCGGATCTCCGCTCGCCGGAAGAGGCGGTGGCTTACCTGAAAAAGCTGCACGCCATTGTCCGCTATCTCGACATCTGCGACGGCAACATGCAGGAAGGCAGTTTCCGCTGCGATGCCAACATCTCGCTCAGGCCGGTGGGGCAAAAGGAATTGGGCACCCGCACCGAGCTGAAAAATATGAACTCGTTTCGCAATGTTCAGCTGGCTCTCGAATATGAGGCGCGGCGACAGCGGGATCTTCTTCTGGAGGGCGGCAAGGTGATCCAGCAGACGCTGCTGTGGGACCCGGACAAGAATCGGACCGAGTCCATGCGCGGCAAGGAGGAGGCTCACGATTACCGGTACTTTCCCGATCCCGATCTGATCCCGGTGGTGCTGGACGATGCCTGGATCGAGACGCTCCGCCAGCAGCTGCCCGAACTGCCGGAAAAGCGCCGGCTGCGTTTTAGCCGCGATTTTGAGCTGAGCGACTATGATGCCGAGATCCTCACTGCCTCCCGCGAACTGGCCGACTATTTCGAGGCCGCCTACCGCCAGTACGGCAACGCCAAAAAACTGAGCAATTTCATAGGGACGGAACTGCTGCGCGAGCACGGCCCGGAGCAGATCGGCGCGTGTCCGGTCAGGCCGGGACAATTGGCCAGCCTGCTGATGATGACCGAGGAAGGCAAGATCTCGGGCAAGATCGCCAAGACGGTTTTTGCCGAGATGCTGGTCTCTGGCGCTGATCCGGAGCAGATCGTCAAGGCCAAGGGGCTGGTGCAGATGAGTGATGAGGGCGAACTCATCGCCAAGGTCCGTGAGATCATTGCCGCTAATCCGGAGCAGCTGCAGCAGTACCGCGAGGGCAAGACCAAGGTGATCGGCTTTTTTGTCGGTCAGTTGATGCAGCAAACCAAGGGGCAGGCCAATCCGCAACTGGCCAACAAGTTATTTCTGCAGGAGCTGAACGGGTAGAGCAGACGGGCGTGGACAAAAACGAGTGGCAGCAGAAAGGCGAGGGCCATCGGCAGCGGCTCCGCGATAAATTCCTGGAACAGGGGATCGAGTCCTTCACCGACAGCGAGATCCTCGAACTTCTGCTCACCTTCGGCACACCCCGTTCCGACTGCAAGGAGGCTGCACGTTTGGCCCTTGAGCAATTCAAGACCCTGCCCGCCGTGCTCGACGCAGCGCCCGTGCAGCTGCAGCAGATCAAAGGCATCGGCCCTAAGAATATCTTCGCCCTGCAATTCATCCAGGGGGTAGCCCGGCGCTACCTTCGTCAACGGATCGTCGGTAAAAAGTACATCACGAGCTCCCGCGAGGTGGCTGAGTATCTCCTCCATACCATGCGGGGCCTGCAGCATGAGGTCCTGACCGTGGTCTTCCTCGACGCCGCTCATGGCATCATCGATTCCGCCGTGGTGGCCGAGGGTACGGTGACGGTCAATACGGTCTACCCCCGTGAGCTGGTCAAGGCCGCCCTGGCCCACAATGCCAGCGGTTTGGTGATTGCCCATAACCACCCCTCCGGAACGCTGACTCCTTCCCGCCAGGACGAGGAACTGACCCGCTCGCTCCACCTGATCTGCTCGTTCATGCACATCAGCCTGCTCGATCATCTCATCATCGGCGGGGGCGATCAGGTCTACAGCTTTGCCGACAGCGGCCTCATGACGCGGATCCGCGACGACTGCCGCCGCATCCTCGAGCGCACCGGCTGATGGCACTTGCCGCCCGGGCCGGGCTCTACCTGCACGTCCCTTTTTGCCAAAAAAAATGTGCGTATTGCAGTTTTTACTCCTTTGCCCCGCAGACCGAGGAAATTCGCTGCTATATCGAGGCGGTTCGCCTGCAGATACGACAATTGGCGCAGGCTCCGGAAGTCAGGGCCCTGCGTTTCGCCACCGTTTTTTTCGGCGGCGGCACCCCTTCGACCCTGCCGGTTACGGTGCTGGCTGCGCTGCTCGCCGATTGCCGTGAACTCTTCTCGTTTACTGAGGAGATGCCGGAGATCACCATTGAGGTCAATCCCGGCACCATCGATGCCGCGGGGCTTAACCAGCTCCGCCGGTCCGGATTCAACCGCCTCTCCATCGGTATTCAGTCGTTTAATGATCGGGAATTGCAGCAGATGGGCCGCATCCATACCAGCGCCGAGGCCCAAGCCACCGTCAAGGCGGCGAGATCAGCCGGTTTCGACAACCTCAGCTTTGATCTGATGTACGGCCTGCCGGGACAGAGCGTCCGCAGCTGGCAGGCTACCCTGGATCGAGCCCTGGCTATTGCCCCTGAGCATCTGTCCCTGTATGAGCTGACCGTGGAGGAGGGCACTCCATTGTTCCTGGAGGTGCAACAGGGACAATGGGCCTTGCCTGCTGAAGATGAGGTGCTGGCTATGATGGCCGCTACCGAGACCGCCATCGGCCGCAGTCCCCTGGTGCGCTATGAGATCTCCAATTATGCGACTGCCGGCCGGCAATGCCGTCATAACCTCAATTATTGGGATAACGGCCTGTACCTGGGTCTTGGTCCCGGAGCGGTCTCGGCTTTTGGCGGCCAGCGGCGGGCCACGGTCGCCGACCTTCCGGCCTTTTGCCAACGAGTGGCCGACGGGCAGGCGGTTTGGGCAGAGGTGGAGCAGCTGGATGCGGCTGCCGCCTTCCGTGAGACCGTGATCATGGGGCTGCGGCTGCTGGCCGGGGTCTCCCTTGAGGCGTTGCACCAGCGTTTTGATATCGATCTGCAGACCTATTACGGCCCAATCCTGGACCAGCTGCTAATCCAGAACCTGGTCGCCATTGAGGCGGGCCGCCTTTATCTCACCCCTCAGGGGCTCCCCCTGGCCAATCAGGTGATGGCGGCGCTGGTCTAGCTTTGAGGTAAACGCCCGCAGCACATCGAGTTCCACCTTTCATCCCAACCAGAAGGAGACGCTTATGGATTGCCAACTGACCGTGCTCTGTGAAAATTCAGTTGCCGTGCCCCATGGGCTGATCGGCGGTACCCACCTTGGCTTTGCCGATGCGTGCCAGTTCAATGCCACCGTGGCCGCTTTGCATCATTTTGGCGTGCAGCGGCGCGGGGCCTCCCATTGCACGGGACTGGCCAATTGCGCCCGGTTGCAGCACGTTTTCGGCAAGCAGTTCTTTTTCGCTGCCGCAGGCACCCGCTGGGAATGTTGAGACCAAGGGGGGAACAACTATTCCCGGTGTACCGTCCAGTGCAGCTGGGGAGGGTGCCCCTGCGATTATAGTTGATAAGATGCTAACCGTTCATGTGTTTCCCAGGCTTGCCTTTGTTCGCGCTGCAGGGTAAAAGACAAGGCTGGAAAAAATTTCCGCATCCGGCAGGGGCGGCACAGAGTTGATCAAGAGGTTGTTTGTCTGTCGAATAGTCGGCCGGTAGGCGCGGCCGGTCCATGAATGTTGTATTTTCATTCAAACAAGGAGAAAAAGTATGGCTGGTTTTGTGTATCAGGATCCCTTTGCCCTCGGCAAAGATGAGACCAAATTTCGTTTACTGGAGGGTTCCAGTAAATACGTATCCGTAGAGATTTTCAACGGTCAGGAGATGTTAAAAGTCGTCCCTGAGGGCCTGAAAGTGCTGTCGAACCAGGCGATGCGCGAGGTTTCTTTCCTCCTGCGTCCCGCCCATAATCAGCAGGTCGCCAAGATCTTCGACGATCCGGCATCCTCTGAAAACGACAAAGAAGTAGCGCTGGCCATGCTGCGCAACGCCGAGGTCTCTGCTAACTTTGTTCTGCCGGTTTGTCAGGATACCGGTACGGCCTGTGTCGTCGGTAAGAAGGGGCAAAACGTCTGGACCGGCTGCGACGATGCCGAGCAGATCTCTGCCGGTGTCTATACCACCTACACCGAAGAGAACCTGCGTTATTCCCAGAATGCGGCGCTGACCATGTATGAGGAGGTCAACACCAAGACCAATCTGCCGGCGCAGATCGATCTCTACGCCACCCCTGGAGCTGAGTACAAATTCCTTTTCGTGGCCAAGGGCGGCGGCAGCGCCAACAAGACCTATCTCTATCAGGAGACCAAGGCCCTGCTTAATCCCGTCACCCTGAAGAAATTTCTGGTGGACAAGATGAAGACCTTGGGTACGGCGGCCTGTCCTCCGTATCATATCGCCTTTGTCATCGGCGGTACCTCTGCTGAGACTAACCTTAAGACCGTCAAACTGGCCTCCGCCAAGTATCTCGATGCCCTGCCCACCAGCGGCAACGAATACGGCCGCGCCTTCCGTGATCTGGAACTGGAGCAGGAGCTGCTCGAGGCTGCCGGTAACCTTGGCCTGGGCGCCCAGTTCGGCGGCAAGTACTTTGCCCACGACATCCGGGTGGTCCGCCTGTCCCGGCATGGCGCCTCCTGCCCGGTAGGCATGGGCGTTTCCTGTTCTGCCGACCGCAACATCAAGGCCAAAATTAATAAGGACGGTCTGTGGATCGAGCAGATGGACGCTGCCCCCGGTAGCCTGATTCCCGCAAAATACCGTGATCGCAGTTCCTCTCAGGCCGTCAAGATCGATCTCAACCAGCCGCTGGACAAGGTCCGGGCCGAACTGACCAAACATCCGGTTTCCACCCCGTTGTTGCTGACCGGCACCATCATTGTCGGTCGGGATATCGCCCATGCCAAGTGGAAAGAGATTCTGGATGCCGGCAAGCCACTGCCTGACTATCTCAAGCAGCATCCGGTCTATTATGCGGGTCCGGCGAAAACCCCTCCGGGCAAGCCTTCGGGATCGTTTGGCCCGACCACGGCCGGCCGTATGGATTCCTATGTCGACCTGTTCCAGAGCAATGGCGGCTCCATGGTGATGATCGCCAAGGGCAACCGTTCCCAGCAGGTCACCGATGCGTGTAAGAAGCACGGCGGTTTCTACCTCGGTTCGATCGGCGGTCCGGCTGCTCTGCTGGCCGAAGAGAACATCAAGAAGGTTGAGTGTCTGGATTACCCGGAACTGGGTATGGAAGCGGTATGGAAGATTGAAGTGGTTGACTTCCCGGCCTTCATCCTCGTCGATGACAAGGGTAACGACTTCTTCAAGGGCCTGCTGTAATCGAACCCCGGTTTCGACTGCAGGCACCGTTGATGGAACGGCGTTAAACGAATGACAGGCGGGGAGGGCATGTTCCTCCCCGCCTTTTTTATTGGGCGTATCTGATATGGATGATCTGAAAACCTCGGAGGCCTGGCGGATTTTTCGCATTCAGGCCGAACTGATCGACGGCATTGAAACCCTCAACGACTTGGGCCCGGCGGTCTCGATTTTCGGTGGCGCCCGGTTCGGCGAGGAATCGCCCTACTACATCGCTGCCCGGAAGACGGCGGAACTGCTGTGCCGGCAGGAGCTGGCAATCATCACTGGCGGCGGTCCAGGGATCATGGAGGCGGCCAGTCGAGGCTGCTTCGAGGCGGGCGGCATCTCGGTCGGACTGAACATCACCCTGCCCCGGGAACAGCACCCCAACCACTACCAGAATCGCAGCCTCACCTTCCGCTATTTCTTCATCCGCAAGCTGATGTTTGTCCGTTATGCCATGGGCTATATCATTTTCCCGGGCGGCTTCGGGACCATGGATGAGTTTTTTGAGAGCCTGACGCTGATCCAGACCGGCAAAATCCGCCGTTTTCCCATTGTGCTGTTCGGCAGCAGTTATTGGCAGGGCTTGCTCGACTGGGTTCGGGCGGAGTTGCTGCCAAACGGTTGTATCGCCCCCGACGACCTGGATCTTTTTCATGTGGTCGATACCCCGGAAGCTGTGGCTGAAATCATCGGCTGTTATATGGAACAGTGCCGGCAGTATCCCAACGAGCAGCGCCGGACCTCGATTTGATGGGGGGCCCCCATATGTCATTTCGACCAACGGGAGAAATCTCAAAGCGTGCAACGGAGGAAGAGATTTCTTTCTCCGTTCGAAATGACAGCAGAAAATGGATGGGTTTTCTGGCAGAGCTAAAAGAGACTCATAAAATATTTGGGGAGGGAGAAAATGAATCCGCAATTGAGCTTTATTTTTTCACGGCGCAGCATCCGTAAATTCACCCATCGTGAGATTCCGGAGATCATGCTGACCGATCTCCTTGAAGCGGCCATGGCTGCACCTTCAGCGGTGGCCAAGGATCCCTGGCACTTTATAGTGCTGCGCTCCCGTGTCGTTCTCGATCAATTAGCTACGGCTCTGCCCAATGGTCAGATGCTCAAAGAGGCAACCGCCGCCCTGGTTGTCTGCGGCGATCTCAATCAGGCGCATGACCAGCAGCTCTCCTTTCTTCTCCAGGACCTGAGTGCCTCGATTGAAAACATACTGCTGGCTGCGAACGCCTTGGGCTTGGGAGCCTGCTGGCTCGGCATCCACCCCCGTGAGGAGCGGATTGCGGCGGTTTCAGGGCAGTTCGCCTTACCCGCACATGTCATTCCGATTGCCGGTATAGCCCTTGGCTGGCCTGCGCAGGAAAATGCACCCCGTACCCGGTATAATCCGGACTGCGTGCATCAGGAGCGCTGGTAAGCACCGGCAGGAAAAGGCGCAATCGAATGCCAAACAACACCCTGAAAGGGTGGCACCGCAACCCCAGCCCGAATCAAACCTGCTCGTCTGTCCACATATCCTTGGTGAATCGGACACACCTGTTCCGCCCTTCATCCTTTGCCCGGTAGAGGGCTACATCGGCATACTTGATACAGCTCCAGAGCGTATCGGTATCGGCGGGGAATTCACTGGTCCCCAGGCTGATGGTTTTCTGGATTATGCCATCGGGCAATTTAACCACCATCTGCTCGACATTAAGACGGATTTTTTCAGCGACTCGTAAGCTCTCTCCACTGCTGATATCGAGCAGTACCGCCAGAAATTCCTCGCCGCCAAAACGGATGACAATGTCCGCTTCGCGCACACTCTGCCGGATGATTTTGGAGGTCTCTTTGAGAATGATATCGCCGGCAGAGTGCCCGTGGGTATCATTGACCTGTTTAAAATAGTCCAGGTCGCACATGATAAGCCCAATCGCCTTGCCCCGGCGCAGGACTCCAGCCACAATTTTTTCCGCATATTCCTGCAGGTACCGACGGTTGTGCAACCCGGTTAAGCCGTCGATCAGGGCTGAATCGCGCAGTGAGCCCATCAACCGTTTGGTTTCGATGACAGCTAGGGATTCGTTAATGTACGCTTCTGCCTTGAATATTTTTGCATCCTTCTCTACGGCCTCGGACTGGGTGCCGGCCGCATCAAAGGCAAATTGAACAACAGCAACAGTGGCGCCGCCGACCACGATGGGAAGACAGTAGTGGGTGCGGCCATCCTGAGCTGTAAATTGTCGGCAGATATCAGGGAAGGTATTAGAATTGACAATATGGCCGGTTCGCTTTGCTTTGCAGAGTTCGCAATTATCGAGAATATCGGGATGGCACAACATCTCTGCCTGATCAAAACTATTTGGATAGGTCAGGATCATCTCATCTTTCGCGTTGTTGACCTGATAGATGAAACAATCGCTGATGCCGAGCTTCTGAGTAAACACCTGCCCCATCCTTTGATACACTTCTTCAAGGGTGGTATCTTCCTCAATGACTTTTTTGAAGACCGAGAGGTTGTTGATTGACTCCATCAGGCTGTTGAATTTTGTGGAGAGCAGGCCGATTTCGTCGTTAGAGATTATGGCAATGCGTCTGGTTAAAGCCGTATGACCCTTCCCGCTGGCAATATCCTGGAGACCATCAATGACCTTCTGGAGAGGGCGGGTGATCGATGCGGCAGCCAGGAAAATAATCACGAAGGTTATCGCAACCGAAAGGAGAATAATAAGGGCGATTCTATCTCGCAGCGAGAAGACACTGGCAATAAATTCTGAGGCATTCTGGGTTGCGGCAACGCTCCACTCCTTTCCCTTGACCGGCGTGAATCCTGCTATTTTTTTAATGCCTCTGAAAACATAGGATTCTGCACCGGTTCGACCGTCCATCATTGCTGTGGAGATGCTTTCCATACCCTCAACTTTTTTCAGATCAAGTTTCAGGACATTTTTTTCATCTGGATGCGCAATAATTATGCCCTCTGCATTAATCATGAAACAATAGCCGGTAGCACCGATTTTCCGGGCTGTGACCAAGTTGGTGATAACTGATCCCTTCAAAAGTGCGCCAACCATTCCTAAAAAGGCCCCGTTATCTGAAAAGATGGGGGCACAGAGAACTATCGTCAGTTCATTCGTTGATGCGGAGCGGACGATATCACCGGCCACCGACCGTCTTGTGGTTTTTGCTTCCACAAAGCTGGGGTGATTGGCAATATCCCAACTCTTAAGGTTTTCTCCAGCCTCCGCTATTTCGGCATAAATAGTTCCTGAGGCATCGGTAATAAAGAGCGCCGCGTAATTGGCTTTGAGTAGCTCAAAGCGCTTTTTTAAATCCTGGTGAATGACCTTCACCGCTTCAGCGGCACCAACGATACCCTTGGTGCTGACGGCCTCGGCTGCTATTTTCACTTGGGTCCGGGCGGCAAAGGCAGCGGAAAATTTTATTTCTCCTTCGAGCGTGGCTGCAACCTGCATCGCCGTGCCTTCGGCAATGAATTGTTCATTGATTTTGCTCAACTGGGTGACAGCCTTGGCTGAGTCCGTTATGGCGACATAACCGCTCACTGCCATGGGAATGAGAACGATCAAAATGCCGCCGACAATGAGTTTGAATCGAATGGATGAGCAATGCATGCAGACCTTCCTTTTTTTTCAGATGTTCCTGGGCTCTTTACTGGGTCACTTCTGGTTCCCATACGGCGCATGGGGACCAGGGGAACTGCGTACCTTGACATGCTATATTGTGTATTACCATGCAACAAATGCCAATTATTGGCATCAAGGTACCGGCAGGCAGGACTTTTTCCAAATTGTATAACGATATCTGTGCAATATGGCAATAACAACATGAATTAAGTGAGATGAATGATCTGGCTCGGTCAGGCTGATCACAGATATGCAGGCCAGGCATGGAGGGGTTAATACTGATAACGTTTTGTAATAAAAAGATAATACTGGCAGCGGTTTTCTTTCATTCTGCCTTAGCCAACCATAGCTTTCCTTCGGTGCCGAGAGCCAGAAAATCATTGCAGCGCAACGCTTCAGCGCAGATGAAATAAACTATTGACTTGTAACGTGCTGTTATGTAGGATTTATTTTATAATCCGTTCGGTTTTGGCCACGACGTGGTATCCTCAGGATGCTGCAGAGCAGTAACGGCCTGTCCCGAACAGTCGCAAGCGATCACATTGGGAGAGCAATTGGACCGAAATCCCCCCAACGCAATGTTGTCTTTCTCTCCCTTGCCGATTCCGTTCATCGGGTCGGCGTGTTCACCGGGCTTGAGAAAAGCGGTCAGTCCAACGTGCCTCCGTCATGCGCCTCATCAAGCGCGCCCCAAAAAAACAAAATTTCTAATAAAGTTGTCAGCTCGGACCGTTTTTGTTCAAAATAACGGGAGCTTGCTAGCCTCGATTGACGGTCATGGCACAGTGACGAGCTTTGTTTGTCATAAACAAATTTGATATGTATTGTCATCGTTTTCATGGTTGCCGTGTGGAGCCCCTATTGACTGCGTAAAGGGCGAAGGGGCATGGGGAAATCGCGAAGAAGGAATAACGAAAGGGACGCATCGCTGAGGAGCGGGAAGAATATGAAGAAGGTTTTCTCTGTTTGTGCCATGTTCATGACTTTTTTATCTGCGGCACAACTCAGCGCCGCTGCCGAGAATATACCGACGGCCGCAACCCCAGGCGCAGCGATGCCCAGGCTGCAGCAACCGTCCTTTTCCACCGAGAGCATGCCCTCCGTTGTGATCCCGCCTCTGCGCGAGCGCCCTCTGGGTGCCGAAGAGGGCCCCAAAATCATGGTGAAACAATTTGAACTGGAAGGGGTTGCTGATCGTCCCGGTTTAATCAAGGTCGCTGAGGTCAAGGAACTGGTCGAGAGCCAGCGGCAGAAGTTGACAGCCGGAATGACCTTGGGTCAGATGCAGCTGGTGGCGGATGAGGTCACCACCTACTATCGCAACCACGGGCTGATCCTCGCACGTGCCTATATTTCCGCTCAGACTGTTACCAATAACACCGTCAAAATAACGGTTCTGGAGGGCAAGCTGGGCGCTGTGCACAGCGGGAGCGGTGCTTCGCCAGATGCCGCCGCCGGCGATCTTCGCTACTCGGAAGCGCTGCTGCAGAAACCCTTTGTACCGCTTCAGGGTCAAGCGGTGGTCAAAGAGGATTTCGAAAGTGCCCTGCTCTATCTCCTTGACTATCCGGGCCTCAAGTATAGCGCGGTGGTCAAGCCCGGATCCACGCTTGGTACGGCGGATCTCTATCTCAATGTAACCGAAGAGCGATGGTTCAATGCAGGCTTCAGCGTGGACAACTATGGCTCCAAGTACACCGGTGAATATCGCCCCCGTCTTGACATCCTGGTAAACAACCCCACCAAGGCAGCCGACAAATTGGGGCTCACCTTCATGGACACGATTAACCCCAATAACGATTTCTATTGGGGCGCGGCCTACGAGCGGCCTCTTCCCTGGGGCAATAATTTTATCGGCATCGATTATTCTAGGAATGCCTTTGATGTCGGCGGTAATCTAAAGGATCTGCAGTTGTCCGGTATCGCGGAAACCCGTGATATTTATCTCAGGCATTCCTTCAAAAGGAGCCGCACCGGCAGCGTGTCTGGACTCGTCCGGTTGGCCAGTATTACCGCTGAGACCCTCCAGAACAACGCCACCACTTTCAAGGATGACTTGAGTGTCCTCTCGGCCGAGGCCCAGGTCACCGATTACATGGACTCCTTGCTTGGGGGCGGGGTGAACAACCTCAATATCAGTGTCTCCCATGGATTTGAAGATTTCCTCGGCGCCAATAGCAGCAATGACGTTGGCACCAGCCGGGTGGGCGGGAGCGGTGACAAAGCCGCCATCGATTTCACCAAGGTGAATGGCGAGTACTCCCGGCTGCAGAAGTTGTGGACGAATGCATCCTTGCTCTTCCGCCTCAAAGGCCAGGCCTCGGACTCTGCGTTGGTCTCTGTGGAGCAGTTTCCCCTGGGTGGTCCGGATACGGTCCGCGCCTATCGACAGGCCCAGTATATGATGGATCAGGGCTATTTTACCTCCGTTGAATTGATCCTCAATGCCCCTGGTTTTGTCGATCGTCCTGCTTTTTCCAATCGGACCTGGGGCGAAATCCTCCAGGTCTCCGTGTTTTATGATGCGGCAGCAGGTTGGCTCAAGGACCCGTTGGCCAACGATGCAGAATCCGGCTATCTGTCCGGAGTGGGCATCGGCGTCCATTTCGGCCTGCCCGGGAGTTTCTCGGCCAATATGTCGGTGGCCAAGCCTGTGGGCCATCAGGTGGTGGACGACAACCGTGACATTTACACCTACTTTAAGCTCTCCTATCAGTATTGATGCCATCAACAGAAGCAATTCGACTATTTGTGCGACTATCATCGTCCACCAAATATAGCATGAGGGAATGTCCATGAGCTTACGAAGCATAAAGAAGACCATGCAGCGCATTTTTGAGATGAAGCAAGGGAGGGAGCAGACCCGTTCTTCCCTGGCCGGTACCATCGGTCAATGCCTGGTGCTGGTTCCGGCCGGCGTGCTGGCTTCCAGCCTTGCCTTCGCCAGCCCTCAGGGTGGCACGGTTGTCGGCGGCGTCGGCAACATCCAGTACACCAGCGCTACCCAGACGATCATTACCCAGCAGAGCCAGAGGATGGCCATCGACTGGTCGTCCTTCAACCTCGCTGCTGGTGATTTGGTGCGGTTTGCCCAGCCCTCGGCCTCGGCTTCGGTCCTCAATAGGATTTTTGATCAGAACCCGAGCCAGATCTTCGGCACTATCGAGGCCAATGGGCGGGTTTTTCTCCAAAATCCCAACGGTCTGATTTTTGGCGAGGGATCCGTGGTCAATGTCGGCAGTTTTGTCGCCACGACCCTTAATGCCAATGTGCAGGATTTCATGCTGAACGGGTCTCTCCGTCTCGGCGATGCCACGACTTCTGCCGGCGGCGCCATCATCAACCGTGGCCTAATCCAAGCCGCTACCGGCGGCAGTGTCACCCTGGTGGGCGGCAGCGTCAGCAACGAGGGCGTTATTGTCGCCACCAAGGGTTCCGTCAATCTGGCCTCGGGCCGGACAGCGGTCCTTGATTTTGACGGGGACGGCCTGCTCAGCTTTGCGGTGAGTGGTGATGTTCTGGAGAACGCGGTTGGCGCGAAGAGCGCGGTGGCCAACTCCGGAACAATAACTGCGGACGGCGGCCAGGTACTGCTCTCCGGCCGTGCGGCCCGCGACGTCTTCTCTCAGGTAGTTAACAACGAGGGCATCATCCAGGCCAACTCGATCGACACCAGCAACGGCACCATCCGTCTGGTCGGCGGGGACACGGGCATTGTCGCTAACAGCGGCACCCTGCGGGCCAAGGGTGACGATGTCGGCGAGAAAGGCGGCACCGTCCAGATGCTGGGCGAAAAGGTCGGCCTTTTTGATCAAGGCAAGATTGATGTCTCCGGCGATGCCGGCGGCGGCACCGCCCTGGTGGGCGGCGATTTTCAGGGCAAGAATGTGGCTATCCGCAACGCCTCCATGACGTACGTTGGTAAGGATGCCAGCATTGATGCCAGCGCCCTTGGTAATGGCGATGGCGGGAAGGTTATTGTTTGGGCTGATGATAGCACGCGTTTTTATGGCAGTGTCGCCGCACGCGGTGGTGCGGTAGGAGGCAACGGCGGTTTTGTCGAGACTTCGGGTAAGGGTTTTCTCGATTTTCGAGGCATGGTTGATACCAGTTCCCCGATGGGGCTGACCGGTACGCTGCTGCTGGATCCCGTCTCTATCGAAATTACAATCGGGAGTGGTCCTGATTCACATATTAATGCCAGTACTACTCCCCCTGGTCCGTTTACGGATACGCAAAGTGGCGGTCCCACCTCAGTTCTGAGCACAGCTACGCTCAACACGCAGTTGGCAATCAATAATGTGACTGTCTCAGCAACGGACACCATTGTAGTAGCTGCAGCTGCGGCTATTGATTTACAGGCTCATGGACTCACTTTAACCTCAACAGCCGGCGGTATTACCTTCGGCGCCACCACCGTTGCAGCTACAGGCGGTGGTACTTTGGATCTCAATTTTGCCACTACGCTTGATCTTACAGCCAGTCCAAATTTTACTGCGGTGTCGGCTGTTACCGCAAACGGTGGTGGCGCAGGCACGATTGCGGGCACAGGACGAACCTATACACTGGACAATGTAACCGCAGACGCGGGAAGTAGTGGCGGCATCACCTGGACAGGGGTTAGCAATCTGACAGACAGCGGCGCAGGCATCTTCAACATGGGCACTGGCGGCAGCGTGACGGGCACCCTTACCGCTGGGACAGGCAGTAATGTGAACTATGGCATCTATGCTTCTCCGGTGACGTTTGCTCTGGGTGGCGGCGCGAGTACAGGTATGGGCGGCTGGGTTGGCATCAAGACGGTGACCGGCAGCGCTGGCAGTGATACGATTACCGGCACAGCGCAGACCTACACGTTGAATAACTCGACAGCGAACATGGGCAGCAATGGCACTGTGAGCTGGACCTCGATTGAGAACATCAACGACGCGACAGGCACTGTGGATTTCCAGACGAGCGGCAGTGTCACAGGTAACGTAACGGCTAACACCCTGAACTACAGTACCTATGCACAGAATTTAACTCTGGATGTGACGGCGTATACGATCACGAATAACGGTGTTGGTGGGACACTGAGCGGGTTTAGTATAGTAAATGCCAACGCGGCTCAGAACAACACGGTTGTTGGTACGGCTCAGACCTACGCCCTGACGAATGGCACTCCGGATGGAGGTATCTCTAACAGTGTGACCTGGACGGGTTTCAAGAACATCAGCGACACGACGGGTACGGTGAACTTTGGTACGAGCGGCAGCGTGACGGGTAATGTCACAGCACTGACGTTGAATGACAGCAACTATGCGACTGACATCACGGCGACGGTGACGGCGGCGAACGCGGGTACAGTAAGCAACATTGGCGGAACCTATAGCGGAGTGAGTACGATCAATGCCAAAGGGTCGAACAGCAACACGATGGGCGGCACGAGCAAGACCTACGCCCTGACGAACGGCACCCCGGACGGAGGTATCTCTAACAGCGTGACCTGGACGGGTTTCAAGAACATCAGCGACACGACGGGTACGGTGAATTTTGGTACGAGCGGCAGCGTGACGGGTAACGTCACAGCCAACGTTCTGAACTACAGCACCTACGGTGTGCCTGTAGCAATTAATCAACAAACAGCCAAGGCCACAGGTATCACCGGTACCTTCAGCAATATTGGTAGCATAGTGGGCAACGGTGTGACGTCGATTGTGGGTGTCGATGCGGGTGAAACCTTCACTATCAGTGGGGCGAATGCAGGAACGGCTGGCAGTCTGGCCTTCTCGGGTGTGAACAGCCTAACCGGTGGTACGGGTGCTGACAGCTTTGTTTTGAGCGGCGGCACCTTGAGCGGTACGATCAACGGTGGCGCCGGTTCAGATACTCTGACGGGAGGCAATGGTGGCAATACCTTCACGGTTACCGGTGCCAACAGCGGCACGGTCACGGGCGTGACAGGTGGTTTCAGCAATATTGAAAATCTGACCGGCGGCTCAGGCAACGATAGCTTCGTGTTTGCCAACGCGGGCAGTCTGAGCGGCAACGTGGTGGGGGGAACGCAGACGACGGCTGATACCCTGGATCTGAGTGCCAAGGTGGGAGCGGTTACCATCAACCAGCAGACCGCGACGGCCACCGGTATTAACGGCACCTTCAGCGGCATCGAAGCCGTAGTGGGAAACGGAGCTAGCACGACCCTGACCGGCTTGACAGCAGGCGAGACGTTTACCCTCACCGGAGCGAATGCGGGCACGGCGGGCAGTCTGGCTTTCACCGGCGTGGGCAATCTGGTGGGCGGCTCAGGCGCTGACACCTTCACTGGCAATGTTGGCAGCAGTCTCTCCGGAACCCTCACCGACAGTGGAGGGGCCACGACCCTGAATGGCGTCTTAACAACCAATGGTTTTCATTTGGACGATAATACCATTGTCCTCCATGCCGATATGAATGCAGGAGCTGGGGATGTGTATTTAAAAGCTCTTCATGGTGATATTAATAACAGAGAACCAGTGAAATACACGCTGACGACCTTAGGAAATCTTTCCGTGATCACCTCGGATCCGTTGGGCAAGATCAATCTCAATCTCAATGTCCCAGGGCATATTTACCTGGAAACGAACCAGACCATAACCCTGGACGGTTTCTATAATCAGGCAAATATTGACAATCATTACGGTGTGGCGATCGTTAACGCGGCCTTTAATTCAATTCTGGGCAGTGAGTTGAAAAAAGAAGGCAATCTCAATTATTACATTGATCCGGCCCTCTTCAATCAGCAAATTTCGCTCTTCTCGTTGGCGACCCCGGAATTGAAGATGCCGGAGGACCAGATGGAAGAGACCCTGGGCCAATACGATACCCAGCGCTGGTACAAGATAGCAGGGATGCCATGGTAAATCGTCAACAGCGGCAAACGTAAATTCGCCGTTGCATTCTGAAGATTTCTCCCCTGCGGTCGAAATGACAAGCCGGGAAGTCTCAACTTGAAACAGGCCGGAATAAGTAGTGAAATCATGGATACAATAGAATGAATAAACCGCTTTTTTATCGGCAGGTGGTGCCTGTGGACAAGAATCGGCATCGGGATGTCTCGATTGCCCCGGTTACGGATATGACCTTTGCCGCGGCAACGAACTCGGTGATTGTCCTCGCTGCTGAATTCAGCAAGGCCTGCCGGGAATATCCCCTTGTTTTTGTGGCAGACCAGGGCCGCTATTTTCCGGCAGCGGTGCTTGGCCTTCAGGATGGCCAGAATTTGTTCATCAACAAACAAGGGGCCTGGCAAGCCGCCTATCTTCCCGCCTATGTCCGTCGCTACCCCTTTATTCCGGCCCTGCAGGAGGGCAGCACGGACTACCTGGTCTGTATCGATGAAGGTTTTGCCGGCTTTAACCGGGAAGGGCGGGGCGAGCGGCTGTTTCAGGAGGATGGCGACCAGAGTGCGGCGTTGACACGATCTCTTTCTTTTTTGCAGGAGTTCCAGATTCAGCATCAGCGGACCCTGGATTTCTGCGCGGTCCTGCTGCAGCACGGTCTCCTTGAGCCGATGCAGGCGGACGTGGCCATGGCGACCGGGAAAAAACTTCAGCTCAACGGGTTTTTTGTCTTGAGTCGGCAGAAGATGGCCGCTTTACCGGACGAGACGATCGGCAGCCTCTATCGGCAAGGTTATCTGGAGCTTGCCCTGGCCCATCTTCTTTCGCTGGAAAATTTTGAGCGGTTGGTTGCCCTGGAGGGCGGAAAAGCAGTTGTTTGAACCTGTTATGCAGGGTGCGCTTGGCCGTTGGAGATTTCTCCCTTTGGTCGAAATGACAAAACAAGACAGGGTTCATTTCACGCACCAGATCGGTTCCAATGCGGTTCAGGGGAACCAGAGGGATAAACAAAGAGAGGTGGCTCTCCTCTCAAGGTGGTTTGGCTATAACTTAAAAGACGGTCGGAAAAGACGGTACCACCACAAACCAACGTCTTCCTTTCGTCTTCTACCGTGTATTTTAACCAAAAGGCAATGACCCCGGCATACGTCCCACGGTCCTGACTTGAGGTCGGGTCGGTGGGGTTTGATGCGGTGCTCTTGCATAAAGAGTTGGTTCTGAACAATATGGATAACCATTTCCCCAAAGACGACAAGACCCGTATCGGTGGTTTCAATGCACCACCCCCCGCAGACGGTAGGCCACCAGAGGTAAATCAGTCGCCTCCTCCTTCTCCCAACCCTTTCTGGCAGAGTCCGCCACCGGCAGAGGCCTTTCCGCCCGCTGCTCCGCCTCCCTCACCAGAACCTTATCGGCCGCCGCCATCTCCCGAACCCTACCAGCCGCCCCCATCAGCTGCGGAACCCAGCTGGCCACCCCAGCCGGCTGCAGAACCTTATCGGCCGCCTCAGCCCGCTGAGCCCTATAGACCACCACCACAGACACCCGAACCCTACCAGCCGCCGCAGCCGGTTGTAGAACCGTACCGGCCACCTCAACCGGCTGCGGAACCCTATCGCCCCCCCCAACCGGCGGAGCCCTATAGACCACCCCAGCCGGCGGCAGACCTGTACCAGCTGTCTTCCCAGCAGGACGATATGTGGTTTGTGGCTGATCTTCCCGGAAATCCAATCAGATACCCTTTACGTTATGGTGAGGTTGTCACCCTCGGTCGAGATTCCTCCCAGAATATCGTCATCGAGGACAAGACGCTCAGTCGCAACCATCTCGTCCTTCAGCGCAATGGCGACCGGATCAACGTGCAGGTCCTGGGCCTCAATGGCCTGGTCTATGCAAACCAGCTCTATAAGTCGACAACCCTCGAAGTTGCCGCTCCCGCCTCGCTGACAATCGGTAATGTCGCCTGTAAGATCGACAAGAAAATTGACACTGATGCGACCGTCCTGATGAACAACCCTGCGGCTGCTGCGCAGCAGCGTTCCGGATCAGGAATGCCCAGCTCGGGTGGGGCATTCCCCAGCCGACCGGCATCGCCTGCGTATCCGATGCCTGCCGCTCAGCCATGGGGAGAGAGTCAGCCGTTCTCACCGGCTCCGCCAGAAGGAGATAAGTTCCCCTTTCCCTCCAGCCAACCCATCCCACCAGTATTCCCTGCGGGGCAGCAGGCTCCGGGCTTTCCGCCCCCCTCCTATACTCCGCCATCTTTTGATTTCGGCTCGAATGCCCCCCCCAGTGCGGGGAGTCACGGTGGAGCAGCGCACGAGACACCCTCTGTCTATGGAGGGGGAGAGAAGCCAAAGGGCAACAAAAACATGCTTTTCATTGGCGGCGGCATCGGAGCGGCGGTCCTGATCGTGGGTATTGGCCTATTTTTCTGGTTGAAGAGTCCCGCGCCCGTACAGACACCACCACCTCCCGCCGTAGCTCTTCCCGCAGTTCCCCTTTCGCAACCAGCGGCTAGTGGGTGTGTATCAGGGCAGGGCAACAATCTCTATGCCAAATACTTGAGCAAAGCCAAGGTCTTTCTCCAGGAGGGCAACAAGAAGGATGCCTGCGATTATTTGAAAGATATTCCGCAATCCTCGGCTTGCTGGGCTGAAGCGGTGGAACTTGCCAAGCAGATTGAAGACTGTAAATTCGAATGAGCGACACCGTAGTCCTAGAAGTAATTGGCGGCCCCATGGATGGGCTTCGTGGCCTTTTCGACAAAAAAGGGACCATTGGCAGGAAGGTGGGGAATGCTCTTTCCCTGGCCTTGGATGAGGAGGTTTCCGGACGGCATGCGGAGATCGTCAAAGAAGGGCATGATTGGTGCGCGCGGGATCTGAACAGCACCAATGGTACCTTTTATCAGAATGAAAAGCTCCAGGCTGGTCGGAGCTATTCGTTGCAGATGGATGATGTCTTGCTGATAGGGTCAACGATTTTGCAGATTGACCCGGAAAGGGAAGGCGTGGAATGTGTTCCCTTCAGTGAATCCAGCTTCAGCGACCCACGGACGATCTACACCATGACCCCGGGGCTTAACCATGTGTGGAACAGTCTCTTCCGCTTCGTTGAAGAGGATAACACGATTGACCGGTATTTTTGTGATGTCGACCGGCTCTTCATCGCCATGATGGAGTCTGCGGCCGAAATAAATGATGCGGGATATGACTGTGTCCGCCAGGTCAAAGCACCGGACCGGTATCAAATCTTCGGGAAATGGCTGGCAAAGGTTTCGGTGGGCAATTCTTTCAAGGGGCAGCCAGGCTCCCTGACCGTTGCTACCCGGGTCTGGAGAGTCATGAGTCTGGCGGCCGAAAGGAAGCAGGGCACCATCGGCATCGGCGATATTCTTGGCGCTATCCTGGAGGATGGAGGGAGTCTTGCCGCGCGCTATATGCGGAAAGACAAACAGTTCATGGAGGCCTTTGGTCCGAAGTTGCGACGGGGCGCCTCCGATCGGACGGTGATCGATATTGTCCGAACCGCCAAAAAAAGCCCAGGCCTTCCCGCAAGCCCGTCAGCAGAACGGCAAGGTGGTTATGGGCAACAGCCTATTATGCCAAGGGGTCAGGGGGCCGCACCGCAGGTTGCACTGGATCCCTGGAAAGTTTTTGGACAGCGGTTGGAGCGGCTCATTTTGGGTTTTCTTGCCGATGCCATCAACCCTGTTGCCACGCAGCAGGATTTCCGTCCTCCCGGACTGACAATGAAACTTGATGAGGTGCTGGCCGCAAGCGCCGGTGATCCGATCCAGCTGGAGCAGAGAACAAAGCACTATCTGGATACCTTGTATAATTTACTGGTCGTTATTCTGGCCTCGCAGCATGATGGCTACAAATTTTTCGCCGACGCTCTCTGCACTATGCTGGAGAGTACGGTTTCTGAAAAGAAGGATGGCAGATCGATTATGCTGCCGCTTGGGAAAAAAAGTTTAGATATCGAGGAATTATTGGTCATGCTCAAGGCTGTGCGTCGGAGAATAGATACCGAGGGTGTGAGTGAGACCATTGTCCGGGATATCATTAAGAAAAAGTTTCAACAATTGGGGCTATGACCATGAATGAGCAATGCACGCTGCAGACTGAGAATGATCGGGGTGCCGCCAGGCGGTGTATTATAAATTTTTTCAAGGTGTTGCTGATCGGCATAGCCCTGTCGGGATGCGCCGCGCCGGGGACACCCAGATATACCGAGGTGGCCGTGTCGCTCAAGGCGGATGTGCCGATCAACGATGGCATTCTGCTGCCGATTGATATCATTACGGTCAATGAACTCAAGGCAGATGCTGTTCTCGCTATCTCGCCCGAGCTGTGGTTCGGTAATGAGATGCGGGAACGGCTGACCACGGAAGAGATTCAGAAGTTCGCGGTCAAGGATGGCGGAACCAGGAAGATTGACGTGCGGGTTCCCAGTGATACCGGAAGAATCATCATCTATGCCGATTATGAAAATACCAGTGAGCGGGCGAAGCAGCAAATCATCATCTTCCCGGGAAAGGAACGGTTTCGCGACAGTTATCTTATCCGTGTGCATAACAACAGATTGGAGTTGATGCCGTGATCCCCAATTTCGAAGCCGAGTCCGCTGAAGTCCATTGGTACGAGGGGATGCTGATGCAACCCCATCATTTTCAGACGCAACGCCGTCGTTCCTCCATGGTCGACCGTGAGCAGATGATGCATCTCGTCTCGTGCTGGTGGGGCATTGCTGATCTCCAGATCAACCCGACCGCTCTCGCCGGATTTAGAATCAAGGTCGACAGTGCGGTGCTGCGGTTAAAAGACGGAACGTGGTTAAATATCCCCAACAATGCCTATGCCGAAGAACGCGGGTTCGCGGACATCACCGGTCAGCTTGATGAGCCTTTGCCGGTCTGGTTCTCAATCAAGCGAGCGGAGCCAAATCGACCCCTTGTCCATCCCCTCAACGAAACCAATAAGGGTATTCCCCGTCCCTTCGTCTTGAAGGAAAACACCCTTGTCGATGAAAACAGCGGCGAAAACGGGCAAGTCATTCAATCGCGATTGTGGAATGTGCAGATAACCCTGGGGCCGCCGCCAGGAGATCAGTTCGAGGCTCTCAAGGTGGGAGAACTGGTCTGGTCTTCGGCAAAACAGCCCATCTTTCATGCCGCGTATATCCCACCCTTGCTCAATATCGGCGCTTCTGCCTATCTGCGGGACAGAGTCAAGAATGTGGTGGTCAAGATTCGTAATCAGGCCACCTTCTTACAAGGTGAACTGGTCGCCAAGCGCATCTCCCTGACCAATGATCCGCTGCGAGTCCTTGCGAACCTGACCAGGCTGCAGATCATGTCGAGCTACAGTCTGGTACTGCAGCAGATGTTAAACATGAACCAGACCCACCCTTTTCCGCTCTATCTGGAACTGGTGCGTTTGTTCGGCGAGTTGATTGTGTTGTATCCCGATACGCCGTTGGAGGTCCCAGCCTACGATCACGACAATCTTTGGTATGTCATGGAAACGGTCATCAAGCTCGTGGAGCGCATGGTGGAAGGCGGGGTTGTGGTCGATTATATCCACCGGCGTTTTGAGGTTGATGGTGAGCGGCGGTACTGCCGTATCGACAAGGAATGGCTCGATCCGGAGCCGAATGTGCGGGTGATTGCCTACCTCTGCATCAATACCGATATGCCGGAAAGCAGCGTGGATGCCATGCTCAGCGATTACCGCGTCAAAATCGGCCCGCCGTCACGAATCGACGAGATGTTGATGGCACGGACCAGAGGGTTGACCTGTCAGCGGTTGCGGCGGATACCCTCCGGGTTGCCCGATCGCAGCGGGCTCCACTATTTCCAGGTGGATCTATCCAGGACTTCTGAATTCTGGCAGGATCTGTATCGGGATCTTCTGCTCGTGATTCATGGGATCCCGGTAGATGTGACTGAAGATATCAGCCTGTATGTTCACGTCGAAAAAGGAGAACGGTAATGCAAAATCAGGTGAGCATGGCTGTCAAGCCTGTCATTGATTTTCTTCTTGGCTTCCGTTATCGGCTGGAGACAGGAGCCGAGATTGATATCTACGCATTGCGCAGTGATATTCACAATGCCCTGCAGTCGGTTGATGCGGTTCTTCGCGGTTCATCGGCCCTGCACTCGCGGGCGGAACTCATCCGCTATATCCTGGTAGGCTTTGCCGACGAGGTCATCCTTGCCTCCAATTGGAGCAAGGCCAACGAGTGGCGTGAAAAATTGCTGGAGATGGAATTCTTCAAAACGAGCGTTGCCGGGGAGCGCTTCTTTGAACTTCTGGAACAGTACGGCTACCGTGATCCCGAGCTGGCTGATTTTTTCTTCACCTGTCTGGCCCTCGGATTTCGTGGCAAGTTTCGATCCCGTGAGGACGACTTGCGCACCATCAAGCAGCGGGTCTATGCGGTCTTGCCGAATCGATTACCCGATGACGAACGGATTCTAACTCCTGGGGCCGGCGAGGCCTTCGCGGGGGGAGATAAAATGATACCCCGCATCTTCGGGATATCGACGGTGGTCATCGTTTTATTGGTTGCAACCATAGGCTACTTTGTGACGAGCCAATGGTTGTGGTCAACGATTGCGGAAAACATTCATGCCATTGCAGTTTCACTGGTCAAAACTCCATAACAATTGAAGGATCACATCGGCTTATGTTGAGTTCTCTGCTGGATTTAATCAAATCGACGGCCTTTCTCTATATTAGCGGTACCCTGTTAGGTGTGGGCACTTTGGCTCTGCTCGGACGGATCTGGCAAAGCATGGGCTTGCGTTTTTTCCTCCTGGCGTTGGCCGGGGTGCTTCTCTGCATTCTTTTCGTGGTGGCCATTGTGCTGCTGTGGCGGGTTTTGGAGCGGCGGCGGGGCGACAATCTGGAAAGTGCCCTGGGCCAAGATGCTGCATCCAAACAACAACAGCGGCAGCAGGCGAAGGTGGCCGTGCAGGGCATCAAAGACCGTTGGGCTGAGGCTTTGGTCACCTTGAAGGCGACCAAGGTCAGAATTTACGATCTCCCCTGGTTGCTGCTCATTGGCGAGCCTCAGTCGGGCAAGACCACGACATTGCGAGAATCCGGCCTGGATTTTCCGCTGGGGAACGATTCCCTGTCCGGGGCTGGTGGGACGGTCAACTGTGACTGGTGGTTTACCAATGAGGCGGTGATCCTTGATACCGCCGGTCGTTTCACCATGCCGGTTGATACCGCTTCTGACCGCGAGGAGTGGCATTCCTTTCTGAAACTTCTCGCCCGTCATCGTCCGCGTTGTCCCATCAACGGTGTTATCGTCACTATCCCGGCGACATCACTGCTGCAAGACCCGCCGGAGACCGTCAAAAGCAAGGCGCTCACCATCCGCGAAAAACTCCAGGAGTTGGTCGCTGTTCTGGGGGTTGAGTTCCCTGTGTACATCATGATTTCAAAACTCGACCTGGTCTACGGATTTGCCGAATTCTGCGCTTCACTCTCCAACGAAGACCGGAAACAGGCTTTGGGTTGGAACCGTCAGAATATGACCCCCGAGGCCTTCAAGCACGATGAGTTTAATACCTTTTTTACTGGTCTGGTCGAACGCTTGAACACCTGGGCCCGACGGCGGTTACGCGACGTGAATCCCGGTGTGGAAGCGGACAGGATGTATGCTTTTCCCGGCGAATTCCACCGGTTGCAGGATACGCTTGCCGGGTATCTCAGTCTAATTTTTAGACCGGATCGATATCATATCCCCTTGTTGCTCCGGGGCTGTTTCTTCAGCAGCGGTATGCAGGAAGGCAAGTCGATTGCACGTGCCTTACTTGATGGAGCGGAAGGCAGCGATCGCGGCATTCTTGCTGAATTTGCCAAGTCATTTGTCCAGTCCCGCGCTTATTTCATCAATGCATTTTACTCAAAGACCTTTAAGGAACGATGGCTGGTGAAGCGGGCGGGTGGTGCCACTAAGAGGGAGATCCTCCTCAGGGTGGCCGCCGCCGGATTTGCCGTACTCTTCGTGGTTATTGCCGGGACTATGCTCTTCTCCGGGTACCGATCCTTGGTCAAGAAGGTGCAGCCGTTAGAGCAGCAGGTACGGTATGCGCAAACACTTCTGACAGGGGCAAAGACGGGACAGGAGGTAAGCGCATCAGAGATTGTGCGTCTCCTGAACACGCTGGAAGCAGGACGTCGGGAAATAGCAACGCATGGCGCCAAGCGCTTCTTGCGGACCAGCGGCAATGTATTGGTAGAGGATATCGGTCTGATTGAAGATGCGCTTTTCGAAAGGCAATTTCTCAGTATTCTGGTTGCGGCGGTTGGGAAAGATTTCAGCGACACCAAGAGTGTAACAACGATCGATGAAAAAGAACGATTGTACAAAATGTTGATGCAGTACATCGATGTCCTTGCCGGTAGGCCGATCAACGTCCAGTCCATGGCTTTTCTGCTGGACCTCGTCTCCTGGAAGGCTACGAAGGGGCTTGATATTGACCGCGTCGAGGCTGAACAGATCATTCAATCCTATCCCTATAGCCGTAAATCGGGCAAGGGCCCCAGGAATCTTGAAATGGGGGGGCTGTATGTCCGCCAGGTTTTAACCAGTATCTATCGGTTCTGGGATTCCTTTTATGGGATGCAGTGGCAGGAGCAGAAAAAGAAGCTTGCCTTGATCAACGCCACCTATGCTGAGCTGTTGGCACCCACTGTGCCACCCGTTATCGGTACGACCACCAATGTCAACGAGCATTTTGTCAAGTTGGCCAACACCTTCAAAGAGGTCATTGCCGGGATAGATCCTAAAGCTGACGGGAAGGTGCTGGTCTGGACCAATGCCCTCAGGGAGAAATGTAAAAGCGATTATCTGACGCTGCATGACAAACTGGCTGAAGTTACTTCTGCCGAGATTGTGCCCATGGCTGAGACTGCGAAACGTCATGCTGCGGTTTGCTCGCAACTTGAAAAGGGGGTCGGCAGCGAGTGGGGGTCGGCGATGGAGCAGAACAGCCATATTCTGGCTGCAGACGGGGCCGTTAATCCAGAGATGTACATGGTGCGTGATGCTGTTCTGAAAATCGCTGCCTTTGGCCCCCTCTTTACTGCAGAAATGAAAGAGCGGCTGAAAACCGAAAGTGAAAATCCCCTGCCTGTGCTCGAATCGTGGAACCAGGCGTGGCTGACCAGGCGAGGGGAGTTGGTTAAAGAGATAACGGCCGGACTGGATAAGGTTAACAGCAAAGGATGGCAGAAAAAAGAATTGCTCGCCATTTGCGATGAATTGTTGAACAGGGCAGTTCTCCAGGCTGATCAGGAGGCGGCCATGGAGGCCTTGCAGGTCGCCCTGGCAACCGATATGAGTGCGATGGCAGCAAAGGGAACGGAGACGCCGAAGCCAATGCGAGCGGCCTGGCTTGCCTCCCGATTCAAGGTTTTGCAGAAAGTAGGTGATTGGGTTCAGTTACGTCACCCAGGAACCCCCGGTTTGGGTACTATCCGTGCGTCCATCGGCACTATCATGGGAACGGCATGGGGTAACTGTCTGAAATTCTGGGCTGAAAGGTTGGTTGATGTGGATCCGGCCAGTGGAATTCTGAAGACCAGCAGTTGGCCGGCCTTTCGGAAAGAAGTCCTCGCCCGGCGTGGCGCCTTCATCGACCTTGCTGCCTGGCCCTTGAACGCTTTTTTTGAATTTATGGCCAGCAAGGATGTCCAGGAAGTCAAGGACATCATGAATAATGCCGGGGTGAACCCCACCACCTCCAGCGAGGTGATGGCATTGGAGCAGAAGGTGGTTAACACCAGTAGTGTGTATGCGGCCACCCGGTTTTTACCGCAACTGAATGAAGCGCAGAACATCTTCAGCGCTGTTGTCGAGAATCTTACGGATGATTCGCGAGAGTCCATGCAGATGTTGAAGAGCGCTAAACCTGGAGAAAAGGTTTCCATGGATAACTTGAAAGCTTTGGGAGATTTCCAAAAACGCGTTAGCCGAGATCCGGCCGGGCGGAATGAACCCATGGCATTGCGATTAGTGAAAATTGAAGACCATGCCTTGAGTTTGCTTCAGAAAGGTTTTACCGCCGGTTCAGGCAAAGACTGGCACGATTTTATCGGTACTTGGCGGCCGCGTCTTGGCGATAAATTTCCTTTCGGTAGTCGGATCCACTGGGGCAGCAGTGATGCTGTTGCCAATACTATCAGGAAATTGACGTTTAGCACCGCAACTAAAGGCGATCTGCAAGACTTTTTCTTCGCACCGGCTAATGGGCTTGAGGCCTTTGCCAAAAAATATAATCTGCTAGATCCTGGCGCCTCTCCGGGTGATGATGCAGCCTCCCCTTTAGGCCAGGCTGATAAAGCATTTCTGAAGAAATGTCTAGCCTGGCGCAATTTTCTCTTTGATAAGGATGGAAAGCCTCGCAGCCATCAAGTCAGAATCACCTTGGATGATGATCAGGGGAAAAGCGGTTTAAGCGCGCAGAAATTTTTTACGCAACTAAACATCACCGGGCTGGAAAATGATAAGGACAAGTCCGTCCGGCTTCGTTTCAGTGGACAGAAGTTCAAGACCGCCACCATTAATTGGGAGATAGGTTCGAATCCTGAAATTTCAATGGAGGCAAAAAACGAAGAAACAGGTCTAGCCTCCGCGATCAAAATCAGTGGCGGCAATCTCGTATTTCCTGCCTATGTCCTTTGGGAAGGGAAAAAAGAAAGCAGTAATCCTTCCGGGGAGTTGCGGTTCAACATGCTTTTCCCGAAAGTGGGCTCGGATGCAGCCGCAAATGTACCAGAGAAAGGTGTGAGCATTTCGTACTACGAGGTGCCGGTTACCATTTCCTGGGATCAGGCTTTACCGGAAAATATACAATGGTCTTCCAAATGATCCTTTTGTGCAGCGGCAGGATAAAGGGGCATATTTGAGCGGATACGAAGCACGTCTTGGAAGAATTTCGAATCCAATAAGAGGGGGAGGGGTGGTGGTGGAGAGACGATGCTGGGTATCCTGAAAAAATTTTTCCCAGGAAAAACGGATTATCCTGTAGAAACGTATGGGAAACTGCCATGTTACAAGGATTACATCAGTGTCGTCATCACCGAAGGTGCCGTGCAATGGCGGACTTGGCTTCTCGATAGTTTTCAGGGCAAGATCATGCCTCCTGAGGGTAAATGGCATTTTATTTATCAGCATCGGAAAGATGCAGACCCGGTTGTCGGAGTTATTCAGGCAAGTTCAGATGGACTTCGGCAGTTTCCTTTCTCCCTGTTTACGGTATGCGACCGGGGAAGTGGCAAGGGGGGGCTCTGTTCTCGACCTATGGCAGTTTCGATTTGGCAGCAACTTGAGGAAATGTATTCGCCGTTGATCGGGGTTGGGGACATCCAGGCCTTTTATGCTCAGGTGTATGGGAAGAAGATTTCCCCCCCCGCAGGGATGAACAGTCGTCCCGCAGAGGGCCAGGAGTTTTCCTGTAATCGCGAGGGCGAGTGGCCCCAGATGCTGGTCGCTGCGACGAGAGACGCCGGGATGCTGCATTTGGTCAAGGATGGCAAGACAACCAACGAAGAATTCGTCCGGAACTGGCAGGGATTGATGGGAACCGGCGCTTTCATGAAGACGCCTCGGTCTACCCAAGATGACGACATGACTATAAGCCTTGGTATTGAGTAGGTGTATCTATCAGGGGATGAACCTGAAGAAGGGCTTCGGAAGAATCGCTGTAGAGGGGATGGGAAAGACTAACTTTCAGGATAGGTGCCGCGTGAATATAAAGGATCTGATCAAACAAGGTAAACTAGCGGAAGCCCGATCAAGCCTGGTTGCCGCCGTTAAAACCCATCCCGGAGACACTGCGAGCAGGACGCTGCTGTTTCAGGTCCTTCTATTTTCAGGCGAGTGGGATAAAGCGCAGCGGCATTTGGAGATCCTTTCTGAATTAGATGTAAAGATGGCGGCTGGGATTCCACTGTATGAAAATCTTCTCAAATGTGAACGCGAGCGGGGAGAGGTGGTGTCATTGCAAACAATGCCTTCCTTCTTACCTGCAACTTCGACCTATTTTGAAGATTATTACAAGGCCTGCCAGCAGTTGCAGGCCAACCTCGATGGAAGAGGGCAGGAGATCTTCGAGGCAATGGCGGCGCAGATTCCTCAGGTTACAGGAACGGTCAATGGTACGGAATTTTCAGGAATACGCAACACCGATGATGTGCTGGCCTTCGCGCTGGAGGTGTTCGCCCATGACCGCTATTTTTGGGTACCTTTTGATGCTATCCGGGAAATCATCGTGACGCCTCCCCAAACATTACTTGATCTGATGTGGATTTCCGCCTCTATCACCACCTGGAGCGGATTGTCGATGAACGGTTATCTGCCCGTACTGTACCCCGATTCATGGAAACATGACAACGAACAGGTTAAAATGGGCCGGATGACCGACTGGTTTACTCCCTCTGGAGCTTGTGTCAGGGGGGCGGGGCAGCAGGTTTTTGTCTTCGGTGATCAAGATATCTCCATTCTCGAGTTGCGAGACATCCAATTCAAAATGATCGCTGAAGAAATTTCTCAAGCAATCGATTAATAGGATAAAAAATGACAAAAGCAATCGATATTGATGCCATACTAGCGCCTCTGCCGGGTGATAACCCCGCCGGAACAGACATGCGTTATATGCCTCTGTACGACGAGATCAAAGAGGCGCGCCGCGCCGATGACACGTTGGATCGTGGGGATTGGAACCGGGAATTAAAAGTTGCCGAATGGGATAAAGTTATTTCGCTTGCAACTGAGGCGTTGACCGCACAAACAAAGGATCTGCAAATCGCAGCCTGGCTCATGGAGGCCATGATTCAGGAGGAAGGATTTAAGGGTGTAGAAACCGGTCTGACCATCCTGATCGGATTGCTAGAAGTTTTTTGGGAACATGTTTATCCAGAGGTAGACGATGGTGACCTGGATTACCGGTGCGGTCCTCTCGAGTTTGTTAATGACAAGCTTTCCCCGTTGTTGAAGGAGATTCCTTTAACAGACATACGGACGAGCCCCGGTTTTTCATGGTTACGCTGGCAGGAGTCGGTAAAGGTGGGAAGGGAAGCCGATACCCTGAATCAATGGGGCGATGTTGATCTTAATAAGAAGAACGCGCGGGATCTGTTGATTGGGGAAGGAAAGCTGACGGGTGAGGAGTTTGAATCGGCAGTGTTGAGTTCCAGCCGTGATTTTTATGAACAGCTCATGCAATTGGTGCAATCATGCCATGATAAATTTCAACGGCTTGATGAGATCGTTGACGAGAAATTTGGTAACGATGCCCCGAGAATTTCAGATTTTAAATCGACCCTTGAGGACTGCACTGCCCAGGTCAATAAGATCCTGAAAGAAAAGAGAAAGCTGGAACCTGATCCGGAATCGAATATTCAGGACCAGGCTGAAGCGAGCGGTGAGGAGTCCGAGGAAGAGGGGCAAACGGATAGGGTTATTGTGAGCGACGCCCCCCGGCAAGGAGGGGTTGCCGTTGCACTACCGCCCGTCAACATTGGAGGCGCCAGCGTCAACAGACTGCTTGGATCTGGTGGGTTGGAAGAGGTCCGTTGGCAGGAGGCGCAGGCTAAACTCAAAAAATCCGGTATCGACTCTGCTGTTGAATTACTTCTCGGTGCGGCATGCAGCGCTCAGTCGACCCGGGAAAGAACGAACTATCATATTTTGATTGCCAGACTTTGCCTACAAGCGAAACGGGCTGATCTTGCCCGTCCTGTAGCTGAACAACTTTTTGCCCAAATGGAGGAGTTGCAGTTGGGGCGTTGGGAGTCACCAATTTGGATTGCAGAGGTATTGGACATCCTGTATCGGTGCCTGATTGTTGATGGGGCCCCCGATGAGGATAGTTACCGGGCGCGGGATATTCTCCAGAAAATTTGTACAACAGATATTACCAAGGCAATGAAATATAGCCGTTAATTAAAGTGACAAAGATCGTCTCGCTTGCTAACCGTTGCTAAGACGATATTTTACTTCAACAGGAGGACGATAGATGGCGAAAGAAAGTTTGCAGCATACCCTGGATAGAGTAAGGGCACCGCGAGTGCAGATCACCTATGACGTAGAGGTCGGTGATGCCATTCAGATGAAGGAGATCCCCTTCGTTGTAGGTGTACTGGGTGATTTGTCAGGTAATCCTGACGAGCCATTGCCAAAATTGAAGGACAGGAAGTTCGTTGAGATAGATCGGGATAATTTCAATACGGTGCTGGCCGGAATGAAACCGCGACTGGCGTACAAGGTCGATAACAAACTAACTGACGATGACTCCAAGATTGGTGTTGAGTTGCGTTTTAAATCCCTCGAAGATTTTCATCCGGAGCGGGTTGCCGAGCAGATCACACCGATCCGCAAGCTTGTCGAAGCCAGGAAAAAACTCTCAGATCTCCTCAGCAAGCTTGATGGCAATGATAAGTTGGAGGAGTTGTTGAAAGAGGTGATCAACAGTACCGAGTCACTTGAGCAATTAGGAAAAGAGATTGGTGCGCAGTCTGCATCGGCAGATAAACAAGATTAAGAAGGGAGGGTACCACATTGACTGAGAGCACACAACAGAGTCAGGCGGCACAGTCGACCGATGCGGTTACCGCATCGACAAGTCTGCTCGACCAGATAATAGACGAAGGCCGCATGGCCCGCGAGGAAAGTCAGAAGGCCTGGGCAAAGGATCTGATCGGCGAATTTGTCGGCCAGGTCATGGAAGGGACCATGGTAATCTCCAAAGATATGGAGGCCATGATCAATACGCGGATCAGCCAGCTCGACCAACTGATATCGGGACAATTGAACGCGGTTATGCACCACGAGGCCTTTCAGAAACTTGAAGGTTCATGGCGAGGCCTGCAGTATTTGATAAGCAAGTCCGAAACCGGGCAACGCATGAAGATTCGAGTCCTTAACGTTTCCAAAAAAGATCTGCTTAAGGATATGGAAAAGGCTAGCGAGTTTGATCAATCGGCTCTCTTCAAACAGGTTTACGAAGAGGAGTTTGGCACCTTCGGCGGCGCTTCCTACGGTGCGATGATTGGAGATTACGAGTTTTCCAATCACCCGCAGGATATTGCCCTGCTGGAAAAGATATCGCAAGTGGCGGCGGCGTCACATGCACCTTTCATTTCCTCGGCTTCCGCGCAACTTTTTAACTGGGACAGCTACACCGAACTGAGCGGCCCCCGTGATCTCGCCAAGATTTTCCAGGGTGCTGATTATGCCAAATGGCGCTCCTTCCGGGAATCGGAAGATTCCAGGTATGTCGCCTTAGCGCTGCCGCATATCCTCATGCGGCTGCCTTATGGAAAAGCCAATGTTCCAGTTGAATCGTTTAATTTCGAGGAGGAAGTGGACGGAACAGATCACAGCAAGTATCTGTGGGGCAATGCCGCCTATGCCCTGGGTACCCGGCTTACCGAGGCTTTCGCCAAGTACAGCTGGTGCGCTGCCATCCGAGGCGTGGAAGGCGGCGGTTTGGTCGAAGGGCTGCCGGTGCACAATTTCAGGACAGACGAAGGTGATGTTGCCCTCAAATGCCCGACCGAAATTGCCATCACCGACCGGCGGGAAAAAGAACTGGCCGATCTTGGTTTTATCCCCCTTGTCCATTGCAAAGGAACGGACTTCGCAGCTTTTTTCAGTACGCAGACCGCCAATAAAGCAAAAGCATATGATACGGACGCAGCCTCGGCCAACGCCAGATTGTCCTCTCAACTCCAGTACATTATGGCGGTTTCCCGTTTCGCCCATTACCTCAAGGCCATGATGCGGGATAAGATCGGCTCGTTTATGACCAAGCAGAACGCCCAGGATTTCCTTAACAGGTGGATCAGCAATTATGTTCTTCTTGATGACAACGCCTCTCAGGAAACCAAAGCCCGGCTGCCGCTGCGTGAGGCCCGGATTGATGTAAGCGAGATTCCTGGAAAACCCGGTGCATATAGGGCAGTAGCATTTTTGAAGCCTCATTTCCAGCTCGACGAATTAAGCGTTTCCCTGCGCATGGTGGCCGATCTGCCGCCGCCAGCCAAAGGTTGATCCTTGATAGCGCAAGAGATGGAACCATGTTGTATAATTAACTCAAAATTGATGAGGAGGTAGTGCTATGGCATTTGATGCTTTTTTGAAAATTGAAACGATCCCTGGGGAAAGTCACGACGATAAACACAAGGACTGGATTGAGGTGCTGGCGTACAGCGTGAGCGTAACCCAGGCATCGGCGGGGTCGAGAAGCTCCGGCGGGGCACGGACCGGCGGGCGGGCCGATTTCGGGGATTTCTCCGTTACCCACACCATAGACAAGGCAACCCCAAAATTAAAGCTGGCTTGTGCCAATGGTGAACACATCGGGGAAGTGACCATGCAGATTTGCCGGGCTACCAAGGACAAGACACCGTTCATGGTCTATAAAATGGAGAATGTCATCGTCGCCTCTGTCACGACAACCGGCGATGCCCAGGCCGTAGATTTACCACTGCCGCTGGAAGTTATTACCTTTAACTACGGCAAGATGACCTGGACGTACAGCGAAACAGACAAGGCGACAGGAGCCAAGAAAGGGGATGTCTCCACCAATTGGGATCTTATCCACAATAAAACGGCGTAAGACTTGCCGCTGTTGACTGAAGCAAGGAGAACCCGGCCACGACTGGTTCGGGCCGGGTTCTCCTCAACCACCGTCAAACTATTCCCCGGAAACTCCATCCCATGAGAGAGACCCATGAAAATCTCCGGGCGTCCATTCTGGATAAGCTCATCGACCATGAACCGGAGGTCTCAACCGAGTCAGTCCATGCAAGGATGGCAACCTTTCGGGATATCGAGGCCTCGGTCATCCGCGATATTGAAAGCCTGCTGAATACGCGGCGGACAATCCTCATGCCGCCCGCCACCCTCAAGGAAGTCACCAATTCCGTCTATACCTATGGTTTGCGCGATTTTACAGCGGAGAATCCAAGCAATCCGCAGGTCATTCAAAAACTGCGGCGGGAAATAGCCCAGGCGATCACGTTTTTTGAACCACGGCTTAAAAATGTAGTGGTCCATATCGAAAACAGAGCAAATTCCCGCGATGTTCGATTCCGGATTGCCGGCACACTGGTCATATACCCTATTTCCGAACCGGTGATTTTTGACACCAGCCTTGATGCCAATAAGGGAGAGTACCTGATTACCCGGTAAGTTAGATTATGGATGATACGCTTCTCAGTTATTACGAACAGGAATTAACCTACATCCGCGAGCTTGGGGCGGAATTCGCTCATAAATATCCTAAGATAGCGGGCCGGCTTCTGCTGGAAGCGGACAAATCCGAAGATTTGCATGTTGAAAGGCTGATAGAGTCTTTTGCCTTTATCAGCGGCCGTATTCACAAGAAGATCGATGACGATTTTCCTGAAATTACGCAATCGCTGCTGAATATCATCTATCCGCACTACGTGGCCCCCATTCCCTCCATGGCCATGGTGCAGTTTGACCCCATCAAACAAAATATTTCCGAAGCCGGTTATGAGTTGGCTCGTGATACGGCTATTTTCTCTCAGCCCATTGCCGGTACGCCTTGTAGTTTTAGGACCTGCATGCCGGTGCAGATCTGGCCGGTGGAAGTAGTGAAGGCAAGTTTCAAAGATCCGGATTTTTCCCGCAATGACGGTTCCTTGCTTCTCCTTGAGATTGAACTCGCCACCTTTAATAGTATTAGTTTTTCTGATTTGAATTGGGATCATGTCCGTTTTTATCTCAACGGGCAATCCCATCATGTCTTCAAGCTGTATGAACTGCTTCTGAACAACGTCGTTGCCATAGAGTTGGAGACCGTGGATGGACGTGGTAAATCCGTGACAGTGCCGTTGTCGCCAAATATGCTCCGCCCAGCCGCTTTTGGAGAGGAGGAAGCACTTTTACCGTTTACCAGCCGTTCCTTTCCAGGCTACAGGCTGCTTTTTGAGTATTTCTGCCTCCCTGAGAAATTTCTTTTTCTGGATTTGTACGGGCTTCAGGACTTACGGCCACTCAAAGCGGGTGAATCTTTGACTATCAAAATGTATTTGAACAAGATTCCCAAAACGAAAATTGTCGCCGATCGCGACACCTTCGTCCTGCATGTCGCCCCGGCTATCAATCTTTTCCGTCGCATTGCCGAGCCGATCCGTGTCGAATATATGAAACCTGAATATCAGGTCATACCGGACATTCGCAGGAGAAATGCCACGGAAATCTTCAGTCTTGATAAGATTCTGTCGTCTCACGCCTCCAGCGGAGAAGAAGGGGTTGAATTCAAGCCCTTCTATTCCATCAGGCATCATCTTGCTGAGGCTGAGAATTTAAAGAGACAGGTGTTCTGGCACAGTAAACGTCGTACCTCCGAGAAAAAAGATGATCGCGGCACGGATGTCTATCTCTCTTTTGTTGATTTGGGGTTCAAACCGACGGATCCAGATGCCGAAATCCTCACGGCTAACCTTACCTGCAGCAACAGGGATCTGCCGAGCAGGTTACCTTTTGGGGATCCCAATGGTGATTTTAACCTTGAGATTGCGGCCCCGGTCCGCTCTATCCGCTGTCTCAGTAAACCAACACCGTCCCGGCGTCCTTCTTTAGGGGGAGGACTGCAATGGCGCCTTATCTCGCATCTTTCTCTCAACTACATGTCCATTGTTCAGGGCGGGGAGGAGGCACTGCGGGAGATTCTCAGACTGTATGATTTTGAGGATTCGCCTTCAACGAAACAACAGATCAACGGCATCATTGCTATTCAGGCGAAACATGTCACCAGGAGGATAGGACTCTCGCTCTGCCGTGGGGTCCAGATTACAATCGAACTTGATGAAGATAAATTTGTCGGCGCCGGAATGTTTCTTTTTGCCAGTATTTTGGAACGATTTCTCGGGCAATATGTTTCCGTGAATTCCTTCAGCCAGTTGGTGGTAATAACCTCACAAGGGAAAGAGGTGTTGAAAGAATGGTCACCAAGGAGCGGCGAACGGGTACTCATGTAAAGGACCGCCTATTTGATGAGTGGTACAAGTTCTCATTTTTTAGCGCTGTCCATCTACTCGAGACTCTCGCACCGGAAAAGAACAAGCTGGGGGCAGCCCTGGAACCAGGGAAAGAGGCGGTACGTTTTACCGTCAAGCCCGGATTCTCATTCCCGGCAAGCGACATTGCAAAACTTACGCCAAGTGAGGAAGATGGGCCCGCTACCCTGGAAGTCGCCTTCATGGGTCTCCTCGGTCCGTCAGGGCTCCTCCCCCACTGGTATAACACGTTGGCCCAAGAGCGTCTTCGCGCCAAAGATTCCGCCCTTACCGCATTCCTTGATCTGTTCCATCACCGCCTGATCAGTCTTTTTTATCTGGCTTGGAAAAAGCATCAGTTTCCGGTTAATTTCTTGCCTGGGGCCAAGGATAAACTCTCCGGTTATCTGCTCAGCCTCTGCGGCCTTGGAACACCGAAATTGACGGGCAGGATAGGTTTTGCGGAAGAGTCTTTGTCCTTCTATAGTGGTCTCCTCTCCCGGATAGCGCCTTCAGGATCCACCATCAGCAGGACGGTTGCGCATTTTTCCGGCACAACCGCTTCTGTCGAGCAGTTCATAGAACGAAAGATACCTTTAGCCGAAGGTGATTTGAGCCGTCTCGGGCAAGCGAACAGCAACCTGGGTCGAGATTATATTCTTGGGCAGTATGTCTGGGAGTGCCAGACGAAATTCAGGGTCAAGATCGGGCCGATGTCTTTCCCGGAATATATTCGGCTCATGCCCGCCGGCGATATGCATAACCCCACGTTTTCCCTTGTTCGCTATATGGTGGGCATTGAGTATGAGTTTGAAATCTGTCTTTACCTCAAGCGTGAGGAGGCTCCCCCCTGTATTCTCGGAGCCTCGGCTGGACATGCTGAGACGCGGCTTGGCTGGTCAACCTGGCTGAAAAGTCCCGAATTTGTCCATCCCGAGGATCTTTGCACAACTTTTCAAGAGTCAAGTAATCTCTATCAATAATTAATGGAGCGTCACATGGCACGATCGAACTTGAAGTCCCTCATCTCGAAGCTGAACACCACCTGTCGTACCGCCCTTGAATCAGCGGCGGGTCTCTGTCTGTCTCATACCCATTACGAGGTCGATCTTGAGCATTTCTTTCTCAAAATCCTCGACCTGTCCGACACCGACTGGCAGAAGATTCTCAGGCATTTTGAGATTAACGACTCGCATCTGATTGGCGATCTGACGGGCACAATCGAGGGATTCAAGACCGGTAACGCTCGAACTCCGGCCCTCTCGCCGCGCATCCCGCGGATGATTGAAGAGTCCTGGTTGGTGGCCTCTGTTGATTTTCAGGCAGGGACTATCCGTTCCGGCCATATCCTGCTTGCCTTGCTCAGCAACGACGAAACCGCCAGAATACTGACCTCGAGTTCACCGCTATTCAGGAAGATTTCGGTGGAGACCCTGAAAGAGGCCTTTGCCGATATTACGGACGGATCCATTGAGGCGGAAGAAGCGATGGCCACGGCGGCCGCCACAGGATCGGGCGCGGCCGCACCACGGGGCCCGGCAGGCAAGGGGCAGGCGCTGGCGCAATACACCATCAACCTGACTGACAAAGCGAAAAAGGGTGAGATTGACCCGGTGCTGGGCCGTGACTTCGAGATCAAGCAGATGGTGGATATCCTTATCCGTCGCCGCCAGAACAACCCTATCCTCACTGGTGAGGCCGGGGTCGGCAAAACTGCGGTGGTGGAAGGCTTTGCCCTGCGGATCGTGGAAGGTGATGTGCCGCCTCCGCTGAAAAATGTTGCTATCCATACTCTGGACCTTGGCCTGTTGCAGGCTGGCGCCGGTATCAAAGGCGAGTTTGAGGAACGTCTCAAACAGGTGATCAACGAGGTCAAGGCCTCGCCGGTACCTATCATCCTTTTTATTGATGAGGCCCACACCTTGATCGGTGCAGGCGGTGCCGCCGGTCAGAACGATGCCGCCAACATGCTCAAACCGGCTTTGGCCCGTGGTGAATTGCGGACCATCGCTGCTACGACCTGGGCCGAATATAAACGGTATTTTGAAAAGGACGCCGCTTTGGCGCGGCGCTTTCAGGTCGTTAAGGTGGAAGAGCCTGACGAAAAAAAGGCGGTGATCATGATGCGGGCCATCGCCCCTTTCCTCGAGAAACACCACAAAGTCATGATTACCGACGAGGCGCTCCTTGATTCGGTTCGTCTTTCTCATCGCTATCTACCGGCCCGACAACTGCCTGATAAGTCGGTCAGCGTCCTTGACACTGCCTGCGCTCGGATTGCTATTGGCCTGACCACCTCGCCCTCTGCCGTTGAGGAGGCCACCCGCATCATCGATCAGCTTGATCGTGAGACCAAGATTCTCGAGAAGGAAACCCTGATGGGACGAGAACACGGTGAACGTTTGATGGAAATCGTGGGAGAGAAGGAAGAAGCTCAGCAACGGCTGGAGGTTCTCGACACCAAGTGGAAGGCAGAGATGGAGGCCGCCGGTAAGATCCTGCAGGCCCGTCAGGAGATTACCGACCTGCACGCGGCAAACCCCGCAGACCCGGCTATTGCCGGGAAGAGCGCTTCTCTCAGGGAACTGGAAGCGGAACTCGTTAAGGTTCAGGGCGAGGAGCCCCTGGTTCAGGTTGCGGTGGAGGCCCAGACCATCAGTGAGGTGATCTCGGGTTGGACCGGCATCCCTACTGGTCGCATGATGGCGGATGAAATCAACACCGTCCTCAATCTGGAGAAGTTGCTGGGTGAGAGGATCATCGGCCAGGAGTACGCCCTTGCCGCCATCGGTCAGATGGTGCAGACCGCCCATGCCGGTATCGAAGATCCCTCCAAACCCACCGGCGTCTTCATGTTCGTGGGCACCAGCGGCGTGGGTAAAACCGAAACCGCCATCGCCATCTCCGACCTCCTATATGGTGGCGAACAGAATCTCATCAGCATCAATATGAGCGAGTATCAGGAGTCCCACACCGTTTCCGGACTGAAAGGGTCTCCTCCAGGGTATGTGGGGTATGGCGAGGGCGGCGTACTCACCGAGGCGGTGCGCAAACGGCCCTACAGCGTGGTGCTGCTCGATGAGGTGGAAAAGGCCCATCCGGATGTGATGGAACTTTTTTATCAGGTCTTTGACAAGGGTACCCTGGAAGATGGCGAGGGCCGCAAGATCGATTTTAAGAATACCCTTATCGTCCTCACCACCAACTTAGGCACCGACACTATCATGAAGGTCTGCGCCGACGAAGAGACCAAGCCTGCCCCTGAAGCCTTGGCCGAGATGCTGCGTCCTGAATTGACCAAGCATTTTAAGCCCGCCTTCCTTGGCCGTCTGAAGATCGTGCCCTATTTCCCGATCACCGACCAGAATCTGCGGATTATCACCCGTCTGAAACTGAACAAGGTTGCCAAACGCATGCTGGAAAATCGCCGGACCACCTTCACCTTCGGCGACGAGGTGGTTGAGGCTATAGCCAGCCGGTGTACCGAGGTCGACAGCGGTGCCCGTAATATCGACCATATCCTGACCAACACCCTGCTCCCGGAGATGTCAAAAGAGCTGCTGTCCCGGATGGTGAATAATGAGCAGATCAAGGAAATCAAAGTGACGCTGGATGCTGCGGGGCAGTTTGTGTTTGCTGTTGAATAGAGACGGTGCGAGGTTGGTTAACCTTAGAGAGGCGTAGATCGTTAGAATCTCATGACATCAGATAAACCTATTTCATTTGGTTCCTTGGAGTTCAATCTTGTTTCGACAATGGCTGAAGCACCGGTAAAGGCCAGTGAGGATGCTCCTTGTCGCCTCCTTGTCATGGGTGATTTTTCCGGGCGAGCAGGGCGGGGTGCGTTGCGGTCAGCGGCAGCTCTTGCGGATTTACGACCCATCAAAGTGGACCGGGATACTATAGAGGAGCTTCCCGCCAAGTTGGGGGCGGCACTCTCTCTGACTCTTGCTGAGGGGGATGCGCCGCTGGGCATTCGTTTCGAGGAGCTGGAAGACTTTCATCCGGATGCTCTCTTTGACCGGTTGAGTATCTTTCAAAAATTGCGGCAGGTTCGTCGGGAGTTGCAGTCCTCGGCAACTTTTAAATCAGCCGCGGTCGAAGTTCGTTCGTGGCTGCAAGAGGAATCTCCGGTTGCGAAGGAAAATGCGCCTCAGCCTGCATCTCCGGCTCCGGTTGTTTCGGTAGCTTCCGGTAGTCTCCTTGATATGATTGTGGAGGAAACCGCAGCCGTTTCCCCGGCTCCGGATAAAGGTGCAGCCGCCAGTGATACCGGGTTGGAACAATTTTTGAAAATGATTGTCGCGCCTCATCTGGTTGCTGCCGACAATCCTCAGGAAGAAGCGTTGGTGGACGCGGTGGACAGCATGATTGCCGCGCTCATGCGGGCGATTCTGCATCATGCCGATTTTCAAGCTCTGGAGGCGATCTGGCGGGGTTTGCAATTCCTTTGCTCCCGTCTTGAGACGGACGAGCAGTTGCAGGTGTTGCTGCTTGACCTTAGCAAAGAAGAACTGGCCTCCGATCTGCTGTCCGCCTCGGACCTTAGCAAAACCGGGATGTATAGAATCTTGGTGGAAAAGACGGTGGAAACGCTTGGCGGCTATCCTTGGGCGGCAGTGGCCGGTGACTATTGCTTTGACGGCTCTAGCGATGATGCCGAGTTGCTGGGGCGGCTCGCCCTGATCTGCGCCCGCGCCGGTGCCCCTTTTCTGGCCGGTGCCAGCGCACGGCTTGTTGGCTGCGACTCCTTGGCCGTCACGCCCGATCCCCACGACTGGCAGCTGGTCCTGGGTGAAAAAGACCAGCGAGCCTGGGCAATGCTGCGGGCATTACCCGAAGCCTCCTTCATCGGACTCGCTTTGCCTCGTCTCCTTTTACGGCTGCCCTACGGTGATGCCACCGACGCAATTGATCGTTTCTTCTTCGAGGAAATGGCGGATAAGCCTGTTCACTCCTCCTACCTGTGGGGCAACCCGGTTTTTGCATGCGGGTGCCTCATCGGCCAGGCCTTCAGCCGGAATGGTTGGCAGCTCCAATTAGGCGAAATTCTTGATGTCGATGGGCTGCCGTTGCATCTGTACAAGGAGAATGGCGAGGTCAAAATCAAGCCCTGCGCGGAGGTCCTGCTGACCCAGAAGGCAGCGGAGCAGATTCTCGACCATGGCTTGATGCCGCTGCTTTCCTTCAAGGAGCAGGACAAGGTCCGGTTGGCGAGATTTCAGTCTATAGTTGACCCGTTGACCCGCCTCTCAGGTCCCTGGAGGTAAATGCGCATCGTAATTGGACACAGCCTTACAGCCTTACAGCCTTAAGGGGGCTTCTTAAATGGATTTGCTGAAATTTATTATAACTTGCTGTTGTTTTTCAATAAACAGCACAATTGCGTGAGCCACATAACCTTTCCTTCATCTAAAGGATGACCGACATGGCCTTTACCCAGGAACACCGGCAGATCAGGATTGCAACCCCCTTAGGCGGCGATGAATTGCTCATCACCGGCTTCCGTGGGCATGAAGCGATGTCCCGCCTTTTTCATTTCGAACTCTCTCTCCTCTCCCATAATCACAGCATTGTTTTCAAGAACATTATTGGCGGTAATGTTACGGTCTCCATCCTGCTGGAAAACGGCGAGGAGCGGTTTTTTAATGGCATTGTCGCGTCTTTTTCCCAGAGCAGCGGCAATGTTCAGACTGAGCGGGCCGGGGAAGTCTTCTCTCAATACACGGCCACTATCGTTCCCTGGCTGTGGCTGCTGACCAAGACCGCAGATATGCGTATTTTTCAGGAAAAATCAGCGGTTGATATCATCGAGCAGATATTCACCGAGAAAGGCCTCAGCGATTATACCAAAAAGCTTAACGGTCAGTATAATAAACGGGACTACTGCGTTCAGTACAGGGAGACGGACTTCAGCTTCATCAGTCGTCTGATGGAGGAAGAAGGCATCTCGTACTATTTCACCCATGAGAACGGCAAGCATACGCTGGTGCTGGCGGATGCGGCAAGCGCCTACTCTCCCTGCCTGCATCATGAGCAAGTTCGCTATCAGCTCAGCAGTGCGGGTGGGGGTGCGATTGCTCATGACGGGGATACCATCAAGAGCCTGGCGCTGAAAAATGAGATCAGAGTCGGTAAGTACAGCCTGAGCGACTATAACTTTGAAACACCAAACGCTCTGATGAAGACGGAAGTGATGAGCGGGCAGAATCTGGGGCCGGGAGAGAGGGAGGTCTATGATTACCCCGGCCTGTATGCCAAGCACGCCGAAGGGGACGCCTTTGCCAGGGTCCGTATCCAGGAGGAAGAAATGCGGATTGCCTCGATCACCGGTACCAGCGATGTGCGGGGCTTTGCCAGCGGCTATAGTTTCACTCTGGAAGATTATTTCCGGGATGAGATGAATAATAAAAAGTATCTCCTGACCGCCGTTGATCATGCTGCTGAGCAGAAGGGGTTCAGCTCGGGCGGCGGGGGCGGGGACAGTTACACCAACTCCTTTACCTGCATTCCGCTTGATACGATGTTCCGGCCTCCCCGGCTGACCCCTAAACCTGTAGTTGAGGGGGTGCAGACTGCCGTTGTCGTGGGACCGTCGGGCGAAGAAATTTATACCGATAAATATGGGCGGATCAAGGTGCAGTTCCACTGGGACAGGGAGAGCAAGGCCAACGAGAACAGTTCGTGCTGGATGCGGGTCGGCCAGATCTGGGCCGGTACCGGTTGGGGGGCGATGTACATCCCACGAATCGGTCAGGAGGTAATCGTTGATTTCCTGGAAGGCGACCCAGACCGACCCATCGTCATCGGCAGTGTCTATCACGGCACCAACATGCCGCCCTACGCCCTGCCGGACGAAAAGACCAAGACCACCATCAAAAGCAACAGTTCAAAGGGTGGCGGCGGGTTTAACGAAATTCGCCTTGAGGACAAAAAAGGCTCGGAGCAGATTTTTGTCCACGGCGAAAAGGATCTCGATGTTCGCATCAAAAATAACCGTGCGGAATACATCGGTAACGAACGACACCTGACGGTGGAGAAGGATCAGTTCGCCCTGGTGAAGGGGTCCAAGCACCAGCTGATAAAGACGGATTCCTTCGAGAAGATCGACGGTGATGTCAACAGTACCGTCGGCGGCGATCGGGTGGTCAAGATCAGCGGCAAGGACCATCTGGCCACCACTGGTGATTTCATGCTGAAATCAGATGGTTCAACCCACATCAAAAGCGCCAGCGATCATAAACAGGAGAGCGGGGCTAACTATTCAATCAAAAGCGGTGCCGATATCCACCAGAAGGCTGCCATGAATATCGGGGTCGAAGGCGGCATGGCTATCCATATTAAGGGCGGCATGACAGTCGTGATTGAGGCGGGGATGCAGCTTTCCCTCAAAGCGTCAGGTAGCTTTGTTGATATCGGCCCTGCCGGGGTTTCCATCTCCGGTCCGCTGGTCAACATCAACAGTGGCGGCGCTGCCGGTTCCGGTGGTGGTTGCAGCCCAACCCCCCCCACCGCTCCTGATTCGCCAGCGGCTGCCAAGGAGGCAAAAATGCCGGTGGAGGCCAAACCCGGCAAAGTCGACAAGGCGCCGGAAGGGCGCAGTGTCAAGGAACAAAAGATCAAACTCGGTTCCTCCAAGGTGAAGAAATTCAAGAGTCCCCAAGCGCAGGCGTTAGCCGGTGCGGCACAGTCTGGCACGCCACTGTGCGACACCTGAGGTAAAGGCTGAAGGTCCGTGCGGCCTTCCAGAACGGAACCCCTGGAATTTAAAACGATAGGATTATGGAAAAGGAGGACATCATTTTGCGTAAGTATCTCTTTAGTGATGAGCGAGTTCATGCTTACGTCATCCTTGATGGTGCCGCCATCCCGGATTTACTCGACATGATTGAGGAACACCAACCTCTCCATGCCTGCCTTTTTCGGGGCGTTGATGATCCGGAGCTAGCCGAGACCGCGCCCTATCTCGTCTGGCTTGAAGCAGACGATCTATTTACCGATTGGGTCCTTGCAGAAGGTCTGGGCAAACATTGGGGGATCTTTGCCGTTGCGCCTGAAGAGACCCCTTTTGTTGCATTGCGGAAGCATTTTCGGGATATGGTGCGGGTGCTGCTGCCGGACGGAGCAACAAGCATTTTCCGCTACTACGACCCACGCGTTTGCAACATCTTTCTGCCAACCTGCAATCAGGAGCAGCTTCGAGAGTTTTTTGGGCCGGTTAATAAATATTTTGCTGAGAATCCTTCAGCAAAAGAAGAGTTGTTTGAACTCATCGAATACTCCCTTGAAATTGGGAAGTTGCAACAGCAGGCTGTTTCATTGGGCGCGTAAGCTGAGGAACGAGACGACGCATGCTGACCATCAGTCCTGACCAGTTGAAAATCCTTGAAAAGGCAACCCCTCCAGACAGTTCTGATCCCACTCTCGAGAATCCTCTCAGCTCAGGAATAAAACGCGGTGTGCTGGCCATCACTCCTGAGCAGTTAAGCATTCTTGGACCGCCAGCTCTTCCAGCAGAGATTCCCGACCCCACTCACGAAAATGAGCTCAGCGTGGGAACTAAACAAGGCTTGCCGACCATCACTCCTGATCAGTTGAAAATCTTTGAACAGGCAGCTATTCAGGATTTTGAGGGCATGATGTTGCTCCATATACGAGAATTTTTCCCCGACCACTACGAGGGACTGGGTGAGGAAAATAGCCGTCTTCTGGTGCAACACGGCATCAAACAGGCGGCCCTTTATGGCTTTATCAGCAAATGCGACGTCTGCAAGTTTATAGACCTGATGCTCTGCTTCGGGGTCGAATTTTATTCGGAGGAGCAAGAGGCCTGGGCTCCGGAAATTCTTTCTGACAGCTCATTGACAAATGCCAGCGACAAGATGGAGGCACTTTTCAACGCCGGAATTGGGCGGTTAACTAACAGGCCTGGTTGAAATAGGTGGCAAGAAATGGGAATATTTGGAGACATTTTAGCATTCTTTCATAAATCACCAAAGGCCCCTCCCCCCACGGTTGTAGCTAAGGCCCTCAGCGGGGCAGGGCAACAGGCCAATACCTTAGGGAGCCAGCCGGTTGGTACAACCACCGCTCCCTGTCCGCCGATTTATTACGAACTTATCGAGCTCGTCGAGGTCGTGAGCCAGGACTCTGTGATGAAATGGGTCAAAGGGCCTGCCATGGCAACCGCTGATACAGCTACTCTGCCGAGTAAGGTTGAGCGCACGGACAAGAGCGGCGCCAACTTTAAACAATACATCAATCTCGATTCGGATCTTGAAGGGTCAGCGAAGAGGCATCCCGAGTACGGCCGGGTCATCCAGTTCCGGGCCAGAGTGAAACAGACCAATGGTAATACCGATAAGCTAGCAGGGGTGACGGTCGATTTCAGCTACACGCGTACCGATGGCCCTGCACGTACGAACACCGGCGCGAATCCTGTATGGGCTCTCCCTTTGCCTCCCCCGGTGGGCACTCCGGCATGCCAGCCGGGCCCGACCGGTACTGAAAACGAAGGCTTTGGCAACTGGGGCGGTGCCAAAACCGCTAGTGCCAGCACCGATGACAAGGGCTGGACCACCACCCCCGTTTCCTTCTTTCTCTCCCAGTACGGGGGCGATAGCTTCGAGATCAGTGCCAAACTGGCTCCAGGCACCAGTGTGTGCGCCTCCACCCTGCCCCTCAAGACAGCCGCCAAATATGTCGTCTGGCGTAAGTTCTGGTATCAGCTCACCCATGCCCTGGGCTACACGCCCCCGACACCGACAGCGGCGAAGACAGCATACGAAGAGGTTTTTGCCGAGATGGCTGCGGCTCCCCCAAAAACCTTCGAAAAAACGGATCTCCCCGCTGACCTTCAGGGCCGGACGTTCCTCAAGGAATACATGCTCAAAGCTGGAGGGAGCGCTACCAAAGAAGTAGCGGTGATCGGCGCCCACAACAAGGAAAAATTTGCCGCCATGCGGACGGCCGAAGCCGAACATCCGCTCAAAGCCAATCTGATTGTTTGCGAATACCAGTGTGACCCTAAGGACACAACGAGTAGCCGTACGACGCCTTCTGTCTTCAAACTGGATGCAGGTAAAAGCAAGACGGTCACTCTTACCCAGGGCGGCAGTGGTGGTGAAATTGTCTGCAAGCCTGCCCTCGACGCCGGAGCTGATTTGGTGAAAAATGGAAAATGGTCAACTTCCGACCTAACCTCGGGGGCAGCAGGGGGCGTGAGTGGCAACATCACCGATGCTGACATCGAAATCGAAAGCACCAGGGGCAGTACCCTGGAAGTCAAGGTGACCCTGCCGACTGCCGCGCCCACACCGACACCAGCAGCCCCGGTCTGGGTCAAACTTCGGCTCAGAACGGCAGCATCTTATCTGGGTGAATCTTTTGGTACCGGTCAAATCATGTGCGTCTATAATCCGTCTGCCACCGCAGGCGACCAAGGCAGCGAAGTGGATTTCAACGATACCGTGACCCATGAACTCGGTCACATGTGGAAACAGACCCCCAAACCGGCAACCCAGCCTGCATCCATGAATGATCATCCCCTGCAGTATGTCGGCCACCAGGGCCAGGGCTCACACTGCCGCCACGGGGCCACAATGTCTGCTCCCGGGCCTGTTAAATGGAACGATGCCAGCGAAGATGAGCCACATCCAGAGGATGGTGACTGCGTAATCTACCACAGCTTTAGTACCGCCTGCTCCCACAAATTCTGCGAGACCTGCAAGCCTTACCTGCAACTGCAGGATATGTCCTCTCTTTAGTTTTTAGTTTCCTTAAGGTGACCGCATGATTGCCACACCCGAGATTGTCGCGAATATCCTCAACCTGACGGAGGAGGAATATTTCAGCGCCGACAGTGCTGCCCTGGAGGAGAGGGAAGATCAGTTGCTGTCTTCTGATTACGCCGGCATCGCCGTCAATGCACCCGCAACGGTCGTGACGGGCCAGCACGACAAATTGCCGCTCGTCATGGCCATGCGCATGAGCGGCGACCGGGACTGGGAGGTAGTGCTCCATGACAACTGTATCCTGGTCGGCACGAACCTGCACACCGGCAAAGTTCATTTTGCCAACGGCCTGGCCAGCGACAAGGATTTGTACAGCCGTGGGGGCAGGATCAAGCAGCCTAAGGGGGCCAAGCCGTCAGGTCTGGCCGTGGTGGCGGCCCAGATCATAGAACTCGACCCGCGGACCCGGTTGCATCTCCCCTGGGACACGGGTCTCTGGTCCCTGGGGGTTTTGTACTATGACTGGCCGTCAAATACCGTCACCGTCAAATTGGAGGGTACCAAGCCCGCCGAGCGTCCTGCGGACCGTGCCATCTTCCCGGTCTCAGCCAGCGGTAGCGATTTGCCGAGTTACCAGCCAACCGCCAAGACCCCGCCCTATCCAGCCGCTGGCGTCGTTTTCACGGTAGAAGCAAAAACAGTGCAGGGCCAGCCACAGCTCATTATCTATGGTGCTTTTACCACGACGATCAAGGACTACCATCTGGCCGCCTCACCCGGCAGCAGCCCCTCCGGACCGGCCGCCATTGTGCCGGTTACCCTTGTCATTCTGGGCCTGGACTGGAAATTTCCCCGGTCGTTCCCCTGGGCTGTGCCTGTCCAAGACCGCGGTTCAGTCGCTCCGGGTAAGACGGCACATGGCGTCTTTGCCATCGACGCCCTGGCTGGCGGCGTTACCCCCCTTGACCCTGGCCCATATGTGGCCTACATCATCATGGACGGCGGGAGCCGGGATGAAAGCGTAGCGATCATTCGCAAATACGAACCCTGGCTCGCCGTCTCTGTCAGTGAACCGGATCGGGGACAAAGTCATGCCATCAACAAAGGCCTCGCCCTGTGCACGGGACTCTACTTCAACTGGCACAATGCCGATGATATTCTGCTCCCGGGAAGTCTGCACGATACGGTTATGGGGTTCCAAACTTATCCGGATGCGTCCTATATCTGCCGTTTCCATCAAAAAATGGATGAACATGGAACCATTAGAACGAAAAAATCCGCCCCGCCTGTCGGCCCTCTCGACAAGGTGCGGTGCCTTGTAGCCACCTCCCCAGGGTTTCAACCCGGCGGTTTGATGCGGTTGGACTGGGTTCGAGAAGCAGGCGGTGTTGATGAGTTTCTGGAGTGCGCTATGGATGAAGAGCTCATGCTGAAACTCCTGCTTCGGGCGCCTGGCTACTATATTCAGGGGCTGGGTATGATATTCAGGGAGTATGCAGGACAAAAATCGCAAGCGCTGATGAAGGCCCGTGTCCGGGAAAAAATACGCATTTCACGCCGGATTTTTGGCATGCTTCCTGCCAACAGCCCACTCCGCTCCTACTGGCATGACAGTCAGATCTTTGCTCATCGCCACGGAGCCGCCCTCTACGCCCAGTCCGGCTATCCAATCCGGGCCATGGGACACCGCCTTGCCGCGCTCGCCTGGATCGCATCAAAACGCCTCATGCATCCGGGACAACCGGATTACAAAATATGACACCCCGCCCCGTACACATCCTCTGCCCCCTGGGTGATCCCAACAGCGCCAAAGCCTGGTCGGGATTGCCCAAGCGTCTGGTTGACGCCCTTCAATCCTGCCATCGACTGGGAGTCGCGGAACAAGCCCAGATTCACCCTTTCTGGTATAGTCTGGACAAACCTTTCCGCCTGGCGCTTGGTGAGCAAAGCCGGAACCGGGAGCAAACCACGCTCATTCATAACCGTCGTGTGGCCGCCACGCTTCGTCGCACGCGCGAACTTCAAGACGGTCATGTGCTTCACATCGGAACTGGCGCGTTCCCCCATAAGGCCGCACTGGAAGGCACTCGAAACTATCTCCTGATTGACGCCACATGGCGGGCGTGGAGTAACACCGGAATGGGCAGACAAATGCCCGAGTCCATCCGCCTTGCCGTGGATCACCGGGAGCGCGCCTGTTACGAGAAGGTTCGTCATGTCTTCACGATCAGCCAGTACGTCCGGGATCAGGTCTGCTCCGACTATGGGATCAACCCGGACAAAGTTACAGCGATTGGATCCGGCTTTGGCTCCATTCAGCCGTTTACCGGAGCCAAGGATTTCACCCAGAAGAAAATCCTGTTTGTCTCCAAGGGACATTTTGTTGAAAAAGGCGGCCAGCTCCTGATGGAGGCGTTTCGCGCCGCCTATGCCAGGGATCCGCAGTTATCCCTGACCATCGCAGGCCGCGAGGAATACCTGACCCAGTTCAAAAATGAACCCGGTGTTGTGCCCATGGGATATCTGCAGCCCGGCGGCGATGCGCTCCAGCGGCTGTTCAATGAACACACGCTTTTCGTCATGCCGTCCCAATACGAAGCGTGGGGCTTTGTCTATCTTGAGGCGCTTGCCTGCAAAATGCCCTTCATCGGACTCAATCGCAATGCTTTCCCGGAATTATCAAATAACGGTCAATTCGGTTATGGATTGAAAACAGAATCGGTCCAGGAACTGACCGACACCCTCCTGAACGCCTTTTCTGATCCCGCCGCATTGGAGGCACGGGGGAAGGCGGGTCAGGCTTATTGTCTAGGCA
>Ga0118677_10000230_pt1 | contig 118704 bp, 84 predicted proteins | sample AliMusrvi5mmetaG_FD_86154 | JGI IMG/M metagenome (GOLD analysis project Ga0118677, IMG submission 86154)
GTTAATGGCATAACGCCTGCCGTCTTCGCCGAACTTCATCCATGCAATATCATCGCCGACAGTCTCAACTTTCCAGCCTGGAAGAGTTGGAATCATCATTGCGAGGTTAGTCTTTCCGCAAGCAGATGGGAAAGCAGCTTTTGCTTTTCAGAGCTTGGATGTGTATGGCTTTGCGGATCGCTTTGTGTATCAATCTGCACATATCGCATAAATCTTTCTGCAACAGTGAATTTGTATTTATCAAACATGGATGCTAATTTGTGGGCAAGTTAATTGAAACATGAATAAAAAACCGTTGATTGAGCATGGATGTATACGGGTATTGTTATTTATGCTACTCGGATTTCCGCTCACACTTGTCATTGCATTCGGTATCGACATTGTCACAAACGGCATGTATGCTTATAATTATGCAAAAGGATCAGTGAATATCATTTCATTTTTACAGGATTATGTTTTTAAAAATATAGGGCTGGTTCTAATGGTATGGATCTTTCGAATTGTGATCGATAAACAATCTTTTTTCTCGCTCGGGTTTGCATGGAAAGGTTATCAGATCGATGCATGGACGGGTTTCTTTTCCGCAGTGATGATCTTATTTCTGGGATCGATGATACTTGTTGCCAATCAAAATCTGTATTTCACCAATGCTTTTTTTAATCCTGTTGATTTTGCTGCCGGCATTGCTTTATTTGTGATCGTTGCATTGATCGAAGAAATTGTTTTTCGCGGGTACTTGTTAAATAATCTTCTGGAGAGCATGCATCCATGGTGGGCATTGATCTTAACTGCTGCGCTTTTTGCATTCCTGCATACACAAAATAATTATGTTACGATTTTATCTGTTGTCAACCTTTTTATTGCAGGATTAGTACTCGGCGTAAATTATATCTACACAAAAAATTTGTGGTTCGCTATCTTCTTTCATTTCGGATGGAACTTTTTTCAGGGATCAGTCTTGGGATACAAAGTCAGCGGCATTGAAACCGGAAGCAGCATCATGCAACAGTCTCTTGTCGGATCTGCAACATTGAATGGCGGTTCATTCGGATTTGAAGGATCGATCATCTGCACTGTTTTGCTATCATTGATGTTACTCATTTTTGCATGGCGTTTCAGCCGCAAAATTGTTTATACAAGTGAAGAAGATTAATTACAGTTTATTTCATCATCTCCTATTGCAAATTCAAAAACTGTTTTCGATTTTGTTGTTCTAAAAAAACACCATCGCCACAACTTGGTTCAAGTATATCCAAATCATCGCTGCCATTCATCCCCCAACGCAAAATAAATTCCGCAATAGGCGCAGGGGTGTAAATACCACCTCTTAATTTTTCGGCTGATGCTTCAGTGATCAATTTCATGTTAAGAGGTTTTTTTTCTTTTCAGGTATTTCACTTTTTTCTCAGCGACTTTCAATACTTCATTTGAAATATTTTTCTCGCTCATCAACTGGTAAGCGACGGTGTCGCTAACAAAAGCAATTGTCAAATCTTTAACGCTTACTTTGAAAAACTTTGCAAATTTTTCGATGATTTGTTTTGAAGGCTTGCGGCTGTTCTTTTCAATTTTGCCAAGCATGGAAGTGTCTATTTCCAATGCTTCGGCAACTTCACGCAAGGGCATATTTCGCTCTTCACGAAGTTTTTTTACTGTGTCGCCGAAAGTTTTTTCAGTTTTCATCTTGGACAAATTCAGTCCAAAATTAAACAATAAAATTGAAATGCAAATTATTTTTGGGAAAAAGTTATGAACAGGTATTTCAAAAAACGTCAGTCTATAAAATCATTTTTATTTATGTGATGTCGTGCTTTTATGATTATTTGATGTTCTTCAAACATCAGGTATCCCGGATATTTTTCTTTCTACAATAATCGGATATTCTACAAACATTCCGTTCCCCTGTGTTTTCATTTTCTACAATAATTTGATGTTCTACAAACATCCATTTTCCCGGAACTTTGTTTTACTACAATAATTAGATGTTCTACAAACATCCGCTATCCCTGTGATTCTAATTGCTACAATAATTTGATGTTCTACAAACATCCCGCTTCCCTGTGATTCCATTTACTACAATAATTTTATGTTCTACAAACATCCGGTAAACCGGTTATTTTACTTACTACAATAATCGGATGTTCTACAAACATCCCCTTCCCCTCTGATTTCTTTTTCTACAATAATTGAATGCTCTACAAGCATCTTTTGAAATTCAATATTCTTGCTCAAGGACAGCCGTTGTAGACGGCTAAATTATTGTAGAAACAATGCACCATGCGTTAAAGGATGTTTGTATAACATCCAATTATAATTTTTCTACATCTTCAAAAAATTCAAACAAAAAACGTTCATCATATTCAATTTCTGACTTTATCAGCATATCAATATATTCGTCTTTAAACCTATTCATTTTGTGATGGTTTTCCTGGTTTGCTATGTATTTATATACACCATCCATTTGCGAACGACTATACGAAAAACCACCATAACCATCCTGCCATTGAAATTTACCGCGAAACCATTTTTTTTCATTAATAAAACTTGAGGATGATCGTTTTATTTCACTGACAGTGTCTGAAACAGAAAGGGAAGGATGCTGTCCATAAAAAATATGAATATGGTCGGAATAACCGCCAACAATAATTGATTTGTGTTTTAGGTTTGTCACGATACCACTTACATAAGAGAAAATTTCGGTTCGTTGGGTTTTATGAAATAAACATTCCCGATATTTTACAGCAAATACCCATTGTGTGTACAATTGTGTGAATACGCCTGGCTTCATAGTTTCGTTTTTTTATTGGGTAAAATTATGAATTATTTTGGAATGTGATATTTTCATTTTTTACAATAATTTGATGTTCTACAAACATCAGGATTCGGGCATGTTTTACCGACTACAATAATCGGATGTTCTACAAACATCTTTGATCCCTTCAATGTCATTTACTACAATAATTGGGTGTTCTACAAACACCCCGTGCCCCTGTGATTTCATTTTCTACAATAATCGAATGTTCTACAAACATCCTATGCCCTTGTGATTTCATTTTCTACAATAATTGGATGCTCTACTAGCATCTCTTGAAATTCAATATTCTTGCTTCAAGGACAGCCGTTGTAGACGGCTAAATTATTGTAGAAACAATGCACCATGCGCCAAAGGATGTTTGTATAACATCCAATTAATTTTTCAAGAAGATATGGTTAGACAAATAGAATTCACCATTTCATTTAGCTGATTATAATTTGAAATGCTTTGCTTTTTCCTTTTGGAGAATAGAGATCAAGCCTGGAGCCTTCGAGACTTGATTCTTTAATTACTGTGCCAAGTTCGCCCCACGATATGGAAGTCGTGTAATTATGTTGCCCTGCTTCTCCGCTTGGTTTGTGCCTTATTTCCAGGTCAAACCTGCCAATGAATTCTTCATTTATGGTAACTTCAAATGGGACTTTAGCGGCTTCTACAAAAGGATTACTCCTGATTTGTTTCCAATCATATTTTCCAAAAAGATCATTACGAAAATAATTCGTTTGATCAATTTTTCTACCTTTAATTATAAAATCATCCTGCACTAAACGAAGTCCTCCCGTGGGATTCGTTCCTTGCACTCCACCCTGTACACTTGAAGAAGGTAACTTTTTTCTTGTCCATACCAAGTTCCCTTTAGGAGATGGTGATCCGGTAGGTTTATCATGAATTATTTCATCCTTTTCTTTAGGTTTTGTTCTTCCTAAAAATTCAACAGGAATTTTTGCTATTTCTCTTTTTGGAAATATTCTCGAGATAATATTTCCGGTTTCATTTTTTCCTGATTTTTCTTCTTTTTCATACGCTGCCCTGCGTTCAGCTTCTGTTCCTACAAGATTTTCTGCAACGAGATCAGATATTAGTTTCGATGTTAACTTCTTTAAATTTGGATCACTCAAATCGAATAATCCTTTGAAATATTTCTTCAATTGCTGCACAATTTTTCTGTCTTCTTCAATACTGTTGTCAATACTTACAAGCAAAGAAGCCTCAACATTTGAAAACAATCCAAATGAAGTTAGATTTGATGAACCTATTATAAGTTCAGATTTTTCTTTTCCTTCAAACAAATAGATTTTAGGGTGAAAAATTGCATTTGAATTATCATGAAAGACATAGGCATTGATTTCCATTTTCACCAATGCTTCCAAAGCTTCTTTTGAAGTTCCCTTTTTGTCAACCCCAACGATGATGATTACTTTATTAAGATGCTTTGCATTGAGAATATGCTTACCAAGTCCAATAACTCCAGATGGGCTTGCAAAAGCAGAGATTCCAGTAAAAGTGTGGAAATCTTTTTGCGAAAGAAATTTCTTCAATTGATTACCCACCGAAAGCTCAGAAGTTGCTTCATAGCCTTGTCCTAAAAGTGTAATTTTCATAATGACATTTTAAGATTGAATACATTTTTACAAATGTCAAAATTAAGAAATAATTTCATTTGGGTTTAGTTTGGTAAGTTATTATACTGCTTACAATGTGATGAAATTTAGATTTTCCTTCTTAATAATTTTCCCCTTCACTAATAACTGTGAACTTGTTATTCATCATTTTGCTTGCAAACACAACCATTTCACTTGCAAACACATCGTGGTAGCTTGCATTCACAACCGTTATGCTTGCAAACACATCATGGATGCTTGCAAACACAACCGATATACTTGCAAACACATCGTGGATGCTTACATTCACATCCGATATGCATGCAAACACATCGTGGATGCTTGCATACACAATCGTTATGCATGCAAACATATCCTGGATGCTTGCATTCACATCACGGATGCATGCATCCACAACCAATATGCATGTAAACACATCATGGATGCTTGCATTCACAACCATTTTGCAAGCAAAAACATCGTGTATGCAAGTAAAATTTTTCATGATAATAGCGCAAACCTATCCCGAAATAGCAAAAAAACGGTAGCATAAAGTAGATTGTGTAAACTGGATTTGGGGAGCATCAATCTAGGCTTGTTCCTCCGTGGAGCGCAGCGGAACGGAGGAACAAGCCTAGATTGAAAAAATTTAACTAATTTTAAACCAAATACCAAAATGAAAAAAGACGAAACAAGTGACCAATTCCCAAAGGGATTTTTTAAGCAATTTAAAGACAAGGAAACATTTCAGGAATATTTTAATTCGCTTTTCAAGCGAGGCATAGAGGAGATGTTACAGTGTGAACTGGATGAACATCTAGGCTACCTTAAACATTCTCAAGATGGTTATAATACCGGCAACAGTCGCAATGGAAGTTTTCCGAAAACGATTAACACTGAGAACGTAGGTGAAATAGTATTGAATATTCCAAGGGATAGGAAAGGTGAGTTTGAGCCTATAATTATTCCTAAAGGGCAAACTATCAGCAGCAAGATAGAAGAAGCTATTACAGGAATGTATAGCCGGGGTATGACCACTTCCGATGTTCGTCATCAGGTACTAGAGATTTATGGGTTAGAAATTAGCGAAACAACGGTTTCTAACATTACTGAAAGTATCATGGCATCAGCCAAAGAATGGCAGCAACGCGCACTGGAACCCGTCTATTATGCGCTATGGATGGATGGCATTATGCTTAAAGTCAGAACTGATCATAAAGTGGTAAGCAAGTGTGTTTATATAGTTATTGGACTTAGACCAGATGGTATGAAAGAGGTACTTGGATTTTGGATTGAAAAAACAGAATCAGCTGCCTTTTGGATGAGCGTTCTAACGGATTTAAAAGGCAGAGGCGTTGAGGACATACTTATCGCTTGCACAGATAACCTCAAAGGGTTTACCCAGGCAACGAAAGCAGTGTTCCCGGAAGCTGTCACTCAACTTTGTATTGTACATCAAATCCGCAACAGCTGCAGGTTTGTGGTGTATAAAGATAGACGAGAATTTTGCCAAGACCTGAAGAAAGTTTATACCGCTACCAACAAAGAAATAGCCCTTGAAGAGTTTGAAAAATTTAAACTCAAATGGGGTAAAAAGTATAAATATGCTATCACTTCATGGGAGGCCAATTGGGACAATCTTACAAATTATTTTGATTATCCATTGGAACTTAGAAAACTTATTTACACAACTAATACCATTGAAAATTTAAATCGCGGAATAAGAAAATACACTAAAACAAAAACCCAATTTCCAAATGAAAATGCAACGTCCAAGGCAGTATACCTAGCAATTAAAAACATAGAAATGGCATGGAGTAAGTCCATTAGAAGTTGGCCTATTATTCTTCAACAATTTTTAATTATCTTTGAAGACAGATGTAGGCTCTAAATATCCAGTTTACACAATCTGCTTTATACTCTCCAAACTTGAAGAGTTGTCGGGATCATTTCAATCAATAACGTGAAAGCGCGCATTCAAATAACATTTTACATTTCTCTTTTGAATAATTATGTTACAAAAGGGAAAGCTTTCATTCACTCACTGAAAGTCTTCATTCCCTCACTGAATGTCTCCATTCCTTCACTGAAAGTCTTCATTCCCTCACTGAATGTCTCCATTCCTTCACTGAATGTCTTCATTCCCTCACTGAATGTCTTCATTCCCTCACTGAATGTCTTCATTCCCTCACTGAATGTCTTCATTCCTTCACTGAATGTCTCCATTCCCTCACTGAATGTCTTCATTCCCTCACTGAATGTCTCCATTCCCTCACTGAATGTCTTCATTCCCTCACTGAATGTCTTCATTCCCTCACTGAATGTCTTCATTCCCTCACTGAATGTCTCCATTCCCTCACTGAATGTCTTCATTCACTAAGGATTTGGTCTCTTTCAATGAATTTAACAAATGTATTGGATTATTCAACAATCAATTGCAGGGATATTAACATATGAAGCATCGTTAGATGCTTTGTGGGGATTGGGTTTTATAACTTGTGAAGAGGGGGGATTGTAAGATTTTTGATTGATACCATGAGGATGTTCAAAAAAATTATGTGCTCTTTTACCTAATCACACCTTGCTTCTTCATTCCCTTTTTTCAATTTCCATAATTCTTCCCATCTTTTCTATCTTTTAGCCTCTCATTTTCCACCTTTTTTTTATCAAAATTCTCTATCTTTGTCGCGATATGCTGCTCCGTTTCAAATACTCTATTCTTTTACTTGTGCTGACGCTCATTTGCGCTGATGTTTCTGCTCAAAACGACACTGCTTTTTATAAGATATTGAAAGAAGTTCAACACAACGAGCTAATGATGGCGCTTAATTCAGCTACGCCTGATGATTTGAATGCAATTTTGCTACAGGCTTCGCAGGTGGGCGACACCGACGCAGTGCTGATGTGCATTAAAAAAGGCGCTGATGTGAACACCCGTTCTGATGTAGGAGTTACTCCGCTGATGTATGCTTCTGAAAACGGTTTTCTGGAGGTTGCTGAGATTTTGGTTTTTAACGGCGCCAACGTAAATGCACGTCCCGATGATGGTCGCACTGCACTGATTGCGGCAGCCAGTTTCAACCATGATGATGTGATGGATTACCTGATCCACCAGGGAGCGCTGCTCGATAGCCGTAGCAGCGACAGCACCACTGCCTTGTTTTTTGCGGCTGCATACGGCAATTATATACCTGTTGACATGTTGTTGTTCTATGGTGCCAATACCCATCTTGCGGCAAATGATGGCACAACACCCCTGATGATTGCTGCATATTCAGGAAACAAGGACATCGTTGAGTTATTGCTCAAAAAAGACAGTCTGCCGGATGTAGCCGACAACAAAGGGTGGACTGCGCTGATATGTGCTGCTTATAAAAATGATACCGCTATAGTCAGACTTTTGGTTGAAAAAGGCGCAAATGTCAACCTGAAAAACCTGGACAACTATACGCCACTTGCACTCGCAGCATTCAATGGCAATGCCGACATGACTGCATACCTGTTGAAGCACGGAGCCGATGCCACCATCAAAACTGATGATGGAGCCACTCCTTACAGGCTTGCCCTGTATTATAACCATCGCCCGGTTTTGAAAACACTCAAAAAATTTCATGTAAAAAAGGAACCTCTTCCTGTGTTCAATTCCATTGAAGTAGCGCCTTTGGAAATGGTATTGAACAATCATGATTTTATGTTCGGAATGAGAGCCGGAATTAGTGATATTAAATACCATCTTGGCTTTAACGTGGGATACGATACGCGACTGTGGGCCGATAGAATGCTTGTCGCAAACGGTGACAATTCCTGGTACCAGTTTTGGGAAAGGAGAAGCATGTTTTATGTGAATGCTGAAAAACTTTTTCGTTTTGGAATTCCTACTGAAGATTTTCAGCATGGGATTTTTATTGCGGGCAAAGAACTTTTTACTTACGGAAAATACCATGCAACAAACATGAAACCTGACAGCAAATTTTTATTTGCCCCCGGCATAGGCTACCAGGTAATATGGTATTCGCTTGGCGCAAAAGCTACGATGGAATATCTCGATCTGAAAGTTAAAAACATGCCCCCATTACGATTCAGCCTCACTTTTTACATGCACTGGGATAGAAAAGTTTATTGGACTTCGGATAAAAATGTTTTCAAATTGTTGGAGGAATAAAAAGTCCGAAGGGTTTAAATGTTTAAAAGTTTAATGGTTTGGAAAAAAATAAAACAGAAAGATGACAATTACAACGAAAAATAATTATTCATTCCCGGGATTGCTGCTTGCGGTATCATTGCTTTTTTTTACTTCGTGCAAGGAAACCCAGGATACTGTGGATTGCTCCACGTATAATTATTCCCTTTGCCAGACCAAGGAACCTTTTACTGCAAACTTTCATATCAAGCTTACCATAAATTCAGAGAATCCTGCTGTTCCTATCACCATCTACCAGGGAAAACTTGATGACGGCATTGTTTTTCTGCACGACACTTTGAAAACCGAATCCTTCGACACCTTGCTGCCAATTGGAAATTATTACACAGTGGCCGCACAATATAAAGTTGGCTCAACCACAGTGACCGCAATAGATGGTGATAAGATCTCAAAAAGCCATGTCACCACCTGCGATTCCATTTGCTGGAGTGTTGTTACGGGTACAACCAATGTAAGGTTGAAATAAGTTTATAGTTTCAAGTTTCGGGTTAAACCTCCCCTTGAATTTGGAATTTGGAATTTGAGACTTGGTTCTTTATGCCGCCTTCTTTATCCTTTTCCTGTGGTCAATGACAATCTGGAAATTAGTCGTGTCGAGGAAAGTGTCAAATTTCATATAATCATAATGCTTCCCGCTGTATTTCGATTCAAAAATATCAACATGAAAGTCATCCTTAAAAACATGCCAAAGCAATTCCGAACAATAGAATGAAGCACTGTCCTGAAGATTAAAAGAATTATCAAAAGGAACTTTCTTAGCAAGGTAATATTGGGCTCTTTTACCAATTCTTGCCCTGTCCGAATCATTAACAGCATGTTTGTAGCGCACCACCACGAATGAATTCAACTTGCTTTGATTTACAAAAGAGTTGAGATACTGGCTTTGCACCCCGTCCACATCCGAAAGAGAAGAAGAAATAGATTGGATAACCGTCCATTTGTCATTCATTCTGGTCAGAATGGCGCAATGGGAGAGGCCGGAACTATCATTCAGTGTTTCAACAATCATATCACTAACAAAACCGTAACCGTGCCTGAGGAGGATATCGCCGTCCTTTAGTTGTGACTTCTCCTTAGGAGATAAGGCATAGTTATAAAAAACTTGTTCCTGTTGACTACGGTAATTGTAGATCAACAGGAACAAGTAAACTGCTGTAATAATAGTTGCTAAAACAATGAAAGAAATGATAAGTTTTCTTTTCATTATCAGGCAAAAGACTATTTTATTTTAGAAGTGTCGCCCTTCATTGTTGCTGAAGAGTCAGTTAAATTTGCAGGATTTGATAAAGAAGGAGTTTCTTTCTTTACATCAACCATCCATTTGCCGCCTCTTTTTGAAAGGTTCAAAGTGTTAGGATCGCCATCTTTTGTGTAATCGCAGGTTGCTGTTGTGTCGGTTTCTTTACATTTGATACCAGCAATAACGCCTTCTTTTCCACCTTTTGCATTGTCTTTTGAGAATTTCATATCAAAAATAGCTTGTGATTCAGGAGTAGCAAGAGCTTTTGCTGCTGCGAAATCTTTCTTTTCGATAGAAGTTAAAAACTTTTCAGCCACTTTGTCGGCAGTCTCAGCGTTCTTACATGCATTCATTGATATTGCTACAAGAGCAACAACGGCTAATTTAAATAAATTTTTCATACTTTTTTTTTGTTTAATTATTAAATTGTTGATTTAGGTTATTCTGATTAATTGTGGCGCAAAAGTAATACCTTTTTTGTAAAAACCAAGCACGAGCACGAAAGGAAAATTAACTTTTATTAACATGTTGCCAATAATGTTTGATTATTAACCATTTGTGATGTTGATTTTTTTTTATTTTTTTTAGCGACCTCTAAGATAAATGCTAAAAACAACCTCCGCATGATAGGATATAATAAGGTGAGCTGTTATGTCAACATTGGCAATTTAGATCGAAAAAAGGTCCATTATTGTAGCATACGCTTTACCAACTCCCCAACCTTCATATCTTCAATTAATCCTTCACTCTGATGAGTTGTTGTTTCGAATTCTTGACTATTTTTGCAATAAAAAAAGTGTTCGAAGAATTCATAGAAAAATTGGCGCTTCAACTTCAGAAACCATTACCCGGCGAGAACGTGCAATTTCGCATGGGATCGGACAGGCGGCTGAAGGATTTTAAATTTATGCCAATGAACGAGAGCACGAGGAAAAGTGCGGTGATGATCTTGTTATACCCTTTCGACAATTCCATTTATTCTGTCTTTATCCTGCGCCCCGACTATGATGGTACACATAGCGGTCAGGTCGCCTTTCCCGGTGGTAAATACGAAGAGACTGATGATGATCTTGAGATGACTGCATTGCGTGAGACTTCAGAGGAGATAGGTGTTGATATTTCAAAAGTAACTGTGCTTGGAAAACTAACGCAACTGTATATTCCTCCAAGCAATTTTGTGGTTTATCCTGTGGTTGGATTTGTGAAAGAAAGACCTTTGTTTAATCCTGATGCCAACGAAGTAAAAGAGGTCATCGAATATCCTTTAAATGTTTTGTTGAACAAAGAGAATATAAAAATAAAAGATTTTATAGTGAGTGACAATATGACTTTCACCGCTCCATATTTTGATGTTCATGGTCATGTTGTTTGGGGTGCCACGGCTATGATACTAAGTGAATTTATTGAAATAGTAAACCAAATAGGTATGTTGTGAGAAGTTAATTGTTAGAATCGAACTCAAAACCCGAAATCACATTTTTTACTACTTTTACGATCTGAACTTATGAAAAAACATCGCAGCAATGGAAGAAACTGAAAATATCCAATTGCAATTTGCATTTGATTTTGTGCAAAACACTGGAAGAAATATTTTCCTGACTGGTAAAGCCGGAACAGGTAAGACTACCTTTTTGCATAATCTGAGAAAAACTTCCCACAAAAGGATGATCGTTGTTGCACCGACAGGAGTTGCTGCCATCAATGCGGCCGGTGTTACCATACATTCGTTTTTTCAATTGCCTTTTGCGCCTTTTATTCCCAAAGAAGTTCAACCTGAAATTCAACAACCACATGAAGGCGAAAAGGCTTCTGAATCCTATATCCATAAGTTCAGCCGCGACAAGATCTCCATCATGAAAAGCCTCGACCTGCTTGTGATAGATGAAATAAGTATGGTCAGAGCTGATGTGTTGGATGCAGTAGATGATGTTTTACGAAGGTACCGCGACCGCAACAAACCTTTTGGCGGTGTACAATTGCTGCTGATTGGCGACTTGCATCAGTTAGCGCCTGTAGTGAAAGAAGATGAATGGCGGTTGCTGAATGAGTATTATCAGACCATGTTTTTCTTTAGCAGTCTTGCTTTGCAAAAAACCGGTTATGTCAGCATCGAACTCAAGCATATTTACAGGCAAAGTGATGATTTTTTCATTGACTTGCTTGGCAGTGTCCGCAACAACAAAATGAATGCAGAAACTTTTCAAAAGCTGAACAGTCGGCATATTCCCAATTTTGTTCCTGTTGATGGGGATGGCTACATCACACTTACTACCCACAATTACCAGGCGAACAATATCAATGAAGCAAAACTAAAAACATTAAAAGCAAAAGCTGAGACTTTCGAGGCTATTATTGATGGTGATTTTCCTGAGTATTCTTATCCGACAGCAAAGGAACTCGTCATAAAAATAGGCGCACAGGTGATGTTTGTAAAAAATGACATCTCGCGCGAGAAGCTATATTATAATGGAAAGATAGGTAAGGTCGTGGGTATTGAAGAGGAAGAGATCATTGTTCATTGTCAGGGTGATTTTGCCGATATACATGTTGGCATGGTGGAATGGGAAAACATGAAGTATGAAATTGACTATGCAACCAAGAATATCAACGAAAACAAAATTGGCTCTTTTACCCAGTATCCCCTGAAATTGGCTTGGGCAATAACTATTCACAAAAGTCAGGGATTGACATTTGATAAAGCCATCATTGATGCACAGGAAGCCTTTGCTTCCGGGCAGGTTTATGTGGCTTTGAGCCGCTGCCGCACTTTCGAAGGGTTGGTGTTGAGCAGACCTATCACACAGCAAGCTCTCAAAAGTGATCTCGTTATCTCTTCGTTTACAAACAATATTGAACAAAACCCTCCCGGAAAGCAGTTACTGATTGATTCCAAAAGAGATTACCAACTGAGACTTTTGCTTGAATTATTTGATTTTAATTCAAGCCAGCGCCGCCTTGGTTTTATTCTTAAACTGCTGAAAGAACATGCCGGCAGTATAGATCCTGATCTGGTTTTTATTTTCGATAAATTGAATTCCTCATTGAAGGCGGAGATGGCTGAAGTCGCTGAGAAATTCAAAAACCAGTTGCTTCAACTGATACAGCAGCATGACAATGCTGAAGAGAATGTCGTGTTGCAGGATCGTGTGAAAAAAGCAAGTGTTTACTTTGCTGACAAAACAGATAACATACTTTATAAAGCAATTATGAACATTGTTATTGAATCCGATAACAAGGTAGTTCGCAAAACGATCACCGATGCTCTTGAACATTTGCGTGAAGAGGCTTGGGTTAAACTGTGTTGTCTGAAAAATTCTATTGAAGGTTTTAAAGTTCATGAATTTCTCGAAGTTCGTGCCAAAGCTGCCATCACCAAACCTGAAATGAAGAAAACGAAAGCAGTTGTTGATTCACCTGTTTCCACTTCAAAAGACCATCCAAAATTATATCAGAAGCTTAATAATTGGCGCAAAACAATTGCCGAAGAAGAGAACGTCCCAATTTTCTTTGTGCTTCCGCAAAAAACCATGATGGAATTGATGGAACAACAGCCCTGCACACCCGCAGCTTTGAAAAAGATCAATGGTTTTGGAAAGAAAAAGGCTCAAAAATGGGGGGCAGTAGTTCTTGAGATGATCATTGATTATAGAAAAGAAAATGATCTTGAAATAGAAGAACCGAAGATTGAATACGATCCCCCGAAAAAAGAGAAAATACCCAACTCAAAACAGCTAAGTTATGACTTGTATAAAGCAGGTAAAACTCCTGATGAAATAGCAGCAGAGCGTGGTATGGCGATAAGTACTATACAGGGGCATCTTGCTAATTTTGTCCTGAAAGGTGAATTGAAAATTGAAGAATTTCTGTTACCTGAAAAGATCGAACGCATCACAAATTATTTTCTTGAAAAGGATGATTATTCCCTATCTCCTGCGAAAATTTCTCTAGGCAATGATGTCTCCTACGATGAGTTGCGACTGGTACTTAATCATCTTAGATTTCAAAAGAAAATAGAATTCAAAACACTTAATGACTAATGACCATTGACTAATGACCAATGACTACTGACTATGAGCGAAAATGAAAATAAAGAGGTAATCTTTTCTAAAAAAGTAATTGAATTTATTACTGTAGCAAACGAGTACTGTTTGTTTATTGAAAAAACTGAGGGTTATCCCAGGGAAGACATTATTGATTACATGCTTAAAATATGTCCTTTGATTTATCTGAAAGGTGCATTATTACCGGAATGTGATGAAGATGATTTTGAAATTGCAGAACGTTATGTTACCGAAGAACATTGGGAAGCCGTTTTCAAACCTCTTCAATCAAAGTTTGCAACTGATGATCTTTATCATTATGCCAAACAGAATGATCAGGGAGAATATATTGTTCAGGAAGCGAGCATAGCCGATAATCTTTCTGATGTTTACCAGGATCTGAAAGATTTTATCATGCTGTTTCAAAAAGGCAGTATAGCTGCAAAACAAAATGCGGTTGCTGAATGCCGAAGTCTGTTTGAAACACATTGGGGATTAAAAATTATCAGTGCCCACAGGGCTTTGCATCAAATCATCTTCAAAGAAACAGGAGATGTTAATACCTCAGAAAGTGCTGGAGAGTTAGAATAAAGCCTTTCTGACTTGAGCAATAATTAAGGAAAATAAGTAGTATTAAAAGTAATTGTTAAAGTAGAATTCACCTATTTAAATGCTTTTAAACTTCCATTTTCTTCAGGCATTTCCAATTTTACATTCCATTAACAAACATTAGGTTTTCGTTAACAACATACATAACATGGTTTTTATCAGAAAAATAGCATCGTTTTTTATTGAAGGATTCAGGGGAATGACTGTTGGTAAGAAACTATGGCTCATAATTATTATAAAATTGTTTATTATTTTTGCTGTCTTCAGAATATTTTTTTTCAAGGATTTCCTTAACAGGAAGTTCGATAATCAGAAGGACAAAGGCAATTACGTAATTCAGGAATTAACTAAAGGAGTAAAATAATATGGATTTATCATTAGTAGATTGGTCGCGGGCTCAGTTTGCACTTACTGCCATTTATCATTGGTTTTTTGTGCCGCTGACGCTGGGGTTGTCATTCATTGTTGCCATCCTGGAAACAATTTATGTAAAAACCGGAAACGAAGAATGGAAGAAGATCACCAAATTTTGGATGACATTGTTTGGGATAAACTTCGCCATTGGTGTGGCAACAGGTATTATCATGGAGTTTCAGTTCGGTACAAACTGGTCAAATTATTCGTGGTTTGTAGGTGACATTTTCGGTGCACCTCTTGCCGTTGAAGGAATATTGGCATTCTTCCTTGAAAGTACATTTATAGCCGTCATGTTTTTTGGATGGAAAAAAGTTGGCAAAAAGTTCCACCTGACATCTTCATGGCTGGTAGCAATCGGGGCAAACCTTTCTGCTTTGTGGATATTGGTAGCCAATGCATGGATGCAGCACCCTGCCGGAATGCATTTCAATCCTGATATGGCAAGAAACGAGATGGTGAATTTCTGGGAAGTATTATTCTCACCTGTCGCTATCAATAAATTTTTGCATACCGTGCAATCAGGTTATGTATTATCATCCGTGTTTGTTTTTGGTGTCAGCGCCTGGTTCCTGCTGAAAAAACGCGAGACATTCCTGGCTAAAAGAAGTATGATTGTTGCCGCTGTATTTGGGCTGGTGATGTCAGTATTTCTCATCGCTACCGGCGATAGTTCAGCAAGACTAATGGCAAAATATCAACCAATGAAATTTGCTGCAATGGAGAATTTATACAACGGGCAAACCAATGCACCACTTGTAGTTTTAGGATTGTTGAAAAATGATACTGCAAACCTTCAGCATAAAAAGGAAAATTTTATATCCAAAATTGAAATTCCAAACTTCCTTTCATTGATGGCATATCTTGATATGAACGCTTTTGTTCCCGGCATCCATGATCTTGTTCATGGCAATAAAGAACAAAATATTATGTCAACACAGGAGAAAATGGATAAGGGTGTTTTGGCCATCGCTGCTTTAAAAGACTACAAAGAAGCTTTGAGGAAAAAAGACAAGGCCAAAGCTGATAGTACATTGGAAGTATTGAATGCAAATTTCAAATACTTTGGTTACGGCTACATGAAAGACCCCCACGAAGCCATACCACCTATCAAAGCAACATTCTATTCATTCCGCATCATGGTGGGATTGGGATTTTTATTTGTCCTGATGTTCATTTTCGCTCTGATCTTCGTTCTGAAAAACAAGATTGAAAAAAAGAGATGGTTTCTCTATACTGCAATATTCATGATACCCCTGGCATATCTTGCTGCACAGATGGGTTGGGTAGTTGCCGAAGTTGGCCGACAACCCTGGGTGATACAGGACCTGATGCCAACGATGGCTGCGGTTTCAAAATTAAATACAAGCTCTGTACAGCTTACTTTTGTTTTGTTTGCTGTTACATTTACTATTCTGTTGATTGCAGAAATAAAGATCATGTTGTCGCAAATTAAAAAAGGATCTAATGAAGGGAGGACTAAATAATGTTTGAAAATTTATCACATCTCGCATTGCAGGAATATTGGTGGATCATTGTATCATTGCTCGGTTCGCTGCTTGTCTTTTTATTATTTGTTCAGGGTGGACAAACACTCATCTATCGCCTCGGAAAAGATGATATGCAAAGGTCGCTTTTGGTGAACGTCCTTGGACGCAAATGGGAATTTACATTTACAACACTCGTTACCTTTGGCGGAGCATTTTTCGCATCCTTTCCTCTGTTCTACAGTACAAGTTTTGGCGGTGCTTATTGGGTTTGGATGCTTATCCTGTTTGCCTTCGTAATTCAGGCTGTTTCCTATGAATTCAGATCAAAAGCAAATAATTTTCTTGGTAAAAAAACTTTTGAAGTATTCCTTTTCATTAACGGTTTGCTTGGAACTGTATTGCTTGGCGCTGCTGTTTCAACATTCTTTACAGGTTCATTATTTTCTGTAAATGAAAACAATTTCTCGCAGTGGGAAACAGCGACTCATGGATTGGAAGCTGCTTTCAATATTCAAAACCTTTGCCTCGGATTAGCTGTATTTTTCCTTTCAAGAACTTTGGCTGTGTTGTTCTTTATGCAGAATGTAGATCAGGCAGACATCATAGGACGTGCAAAAAAACAGCTTTTCTACGATGCAATTCCATTCCTTGTTTTCTTTTTGACCTTCCTTGGATTCCTCTTGTTAAACGATGGATTTGCCGTGAATCCTGAAACCAAAGCTGTTTTTATGCAACCGCATAAATATTTCATTAACCTCATTGAAATGCCTGCCGTTTTGGGCATCTTTCTGATCGGTGTTTTGATGGTGTTATTTGGAATTGGTAAAGCTGCTTTTTCCTTTGCAAAATGGAGCAGCAAAGGTATATGGTATGCTGGAATAGGAACTGTATTAACCGTCTTTGCCTTGTTATTATTGGCAGGCTTTAATAACACTGCATTTTATCCTTCAACTTTTAATCTTCAAAATTCTCTGACTATCGAAAACAGCTCTTCAAGTCATTATACGCTGACTGCAATGAGCTATGTTTCTCTTTTCGTTCCCTTCGTTCTGGTGTACATTTTCTTTACATGGAGAGCGCTCACGAAAAAGAAAATTGATAAAGAAGAATTGGAAGAAGAAGGCCACCTTTATTAAGAACCAATATCCAACATCCAACATCCAATATCCAAAACAATGATAACTCAAATAATTTTATTGCTCATTTTGCCGGTGGTGATTTATGTTTCTTACCGTTTAATTTTAATGGCATTGAGACGATTCGAAAAATCAGAACAGAAATAAATCCCCGGAGCTAAACATACTTCTGGTTCTTAGGATTAGCATTTTTATAGTAGGGTATAAGGAATAGGGTTGCAGCTCTATTTCCATGTACCTTATTCCTTTCTGGCGTAAAACATCAATTTTGCAAGAGCAATCCTGAAAGGATTGAATATGAATAGTACAAATTTCAACCAGAGAAACAACCACGAAGTGGTTGAATATAGTTCAAATACAAATACAATCAGCTATTCAGTAATTTTGAATAAAGTTTAGGGCAACATCCCCTTTTCCAAACTTTCATTTTTTAATTACTCCTTTCATTCGTAACAAGTCTTAACTTTGCGCCCTAAAATTATTTCGTATGAACAACTATCCGAAAATTACATTAAAATCAGGCAAAGATGAAGCTGTAAGACGTTTCCATCCCTGGATCTTCTCCGGCGCAATTAAAAAAATATATGGCGAGCCTGACGAAGGCGATGTGGTTGAGGTTTTCTCTAATCATGATGAATATCTTGGTACAGGTCACTACCAGACAAGCACGATCACTGTTCGTGTATTTTCTTTTCAACAATTAGAACCTGATGCTGCCTTCTGGAAAAGCAAACTTCAGGCTGCTTACGATTACAGGAAAGCGCTGGGAATGGTTGACAATACGGAAACCAATGTTTACCGGCTTGTCCATGCCGAAGGTGATGGCTTGCCCGGACTGATTTTGGATTATTACAATGGAACCATCGTGATTCAGTCGCACTCTATCGGCATGCATCTGATAAAAGCTGAACTCGTGGAAGGTCTCAAAGAAATTTATGGCGACAGGTTAAAAGCTGTTTATGACAAGAGCAGTGAAACGCTTCCGAAAATGTCGAAAATAAGCGCTGAGGATGGTTACCTTTATGGAAATTCAGGTGCAAATGAGGTTACTGAAAATGGACACAAATTTATCGTTGACTGGGAAAGAGGGCAGAAGACAGGCTTCTTTATTGATCAGCGTGAAAACAGGAAATTGCTTGAACGCTATGCAGCGAATAAAAAGGTTTTAAACACCTTTTGCTACACCGGTGGATTCTCGGTCTATGCCCTGAAGGCAGGCGCTTCGGAAGTTCATTCTGTTGACAGCTCCGCAAAAGCAATTGATCTTTTAGAAAAAAATATTGAGGTAAATCATATTGACCCCGCCCGGCATCAGTCATTCCAGGTAGATGCCATTGATTATTTAAAGGAAATAGAGGATAAATATGATGTCATTATTCTCGACCCTCCTGCTTTTGCAAAACATCACGACGCAAGGCAACACGCCATACAGGGATACAAAAGAATAAATCTGCAGGCCATGAAACAGATCAGAAAAGGTGGCTTTATTTTCACATTTTCCTGTTCACAGGTGATTGATAAAAATTTGTTCACATCTACTATTATTTCTGCAGCAATTTTATCAGGAAGGAATGTGAAAATACTTCATCATTTGACGCAGCCGCCTGATCATCCCGTCAGCGCTTTTCACCAGGAAGGGGAGTACCTGAAAGGGCTTGTTCTTTTTGTTGAATAAAGCCTGGATTACTTCACCAGTTTTACAATTTGTAAAATAAGCAAGACACTATTTTGACATCAACCGTTTCATACAAATACATCTGGAAAGTTTCTTTCCCAATCATCATTGGTCTGATTGCCCAAAATATTATGGTGGCAATTGACACTGCATTTCTGGGTAGGGTAGGAGTGGTGGCTCTGGGAGCCGGCGCTTTGGGTGGACTGTTCTATCTTGCGGTTGTTATGCTCGGCATTGGATTTGGCACAGGTACTCAAATACTCATTGGCCGGAGAAATGGCGAAAAACAATTCGGGCAGATCGGCAAACTAACTGATCACGCAATTTATTTCCTCCTTGCCCTTGCCACCGCATTGTTTCTTGTCATTTTTTTTCTTGCTCCCGCACTACTTCAGTTTTTCATCAGGTCAAAGGAAGTATTTGATGGTACTCTTCAATTCCTGAGGTTTCGTGCATGGGGGATTTTCTTTGCATTTATCAACATTACTTTCACATCATTTTATGTAGGAACAGTCAGAACAAGAATTCTTACTTATAGCACTATCATCACTGCTATCACCAACGCAGTTCTCGATTATTTCCTGATATTCGGTAAAGGCGGTTTTCCTGAGATGGGCATTGCCGGTGCTGCACTTGCTTCCTCCATTTCTGAATTTGTAACTTCATTATTTTTTATTGTCAGAACGTATTATTTCGAAGACACTGCAAAATTCAACCTGTTCCGTTTTTCACGATTTGAAAAGTCCACGATGAACAGGATGCTCAAACTTTCTATCCCCATTATGTTGCAGAATTTCCTGTCGTTTGCAGGCTGGTTTATTTTCTTTATGGTTATTGAACATCTGGGCGAGCATGCACTGGCAGTTTCTAACATTTGCCGCAGCATCTACATGTTGCTGATGATACCTATTTGGGGGCTGTGTTCCGCATGCAACACCCTTGTGAGTAACCTCATGGGCGAAGGAAGGATCAACGAAGTGATACCGATGATCAAAAAGATCGTCATTATTAGTTTCACATGCACACTGATCATTATTACCGGAAATCTGATATTGCCGCGTTACGTTATTTCCATTTATACCGAAGATGTGAATCTCATTGCCGACTGCATAAGGGTTCTCGATGTTATTTTGCTTGCCCTGGTTTTCTTCTCCGTTGCAATGGTCATGCTCTTTGGCGTTTCAGGCACAGGAAACACAAGGATAACTTTTAACTTTGAAATGTTTTCAATCTCACTCTACATATTGACCGCATATTTGCTTGCAGTGGTGTATAAATTACCCGTGTTTTACGTCTGGTTTGTGGAATGCGAATATTTTTTCGTGATGGGTATTTTTTGTTTCATCTATCTCCGTTCCGGAAGGTGGAAGCACATTAAAATATAATCTACTATTTGGATCTTGGATCTTGGATATTTGATCTTGGAATTTGGAATTTGGAATTTGGAATTTGGAACTTGGGACTTGGGACTTGTTTAGCGGTTAATTCCTCGAAAAATCCTCCGGCAGTATAAACTTTTTCACAGCTTCAAACAATGAAAAATTATCCTGCAGCCCTGTAAGGTGCGATACATTTTCACCATTTTTAAAAATCAATATGGTTGGGTATGATGTGACGGCGTATTTCTCAATCAGCATTTTATTGTCGTCAGCATTGACATTGTAGATCTTCACATTGTCGCCGATAACACTTTTAAATTTTTCGAGAAATAATTTCTGTATCCTGCTGTAAAAACTCCAGCTCACATAGAAATTCACAATTGAGATGCCGCTATCTGTGATGAATTTATGCTTCTTTTCTCCGAGCTTCACGGTTTGATTCCTTTCATATTCCGGATTCATTTAATTGTGGTGGGCTGTTATTCTTCCGCGCTGTAGTATTAAATATGAATATTATTGATTACCCCGCAAAAGTATAGGTGATCTATATAGATTACAATAAGTGCTAACACTTAATTTTTCTAGTCATTATTACGCATAGAACTGTAAATAGGTAAAAGAACAAGAGTGTAAAGTATAAGCGGACCTTTCCAACAACCGTATCTTCCCACTCCTTGCAACTCTTATATCTTGACCCTGCTCCGAAAAGTAAAAAAGATAAAAATGCCACAAAAACACCAATACACAAAACTAAACAAAACAATAAAAACCTGTAATCTGGTTATTCGTGGAAGTTTGTGTTTTTGAGTTTTAGTGGTAAAATTGACTTATCGGAGTAGGCTCAATTTTTAAACTCTTACAATCTTCAAACAATTTTCCCTTCCTTCTTCAACAAAAGAAAAATATTGAATAATTTAGCCGAAAGTTTTAATTGACCAATTCCGCATGAGGCTTCTGATAATATTTTTCAGTCTTTTTTTATTCTTTGGCAAACTGCAGGCCCAGGACAGCCTGCCGTCAGAGAAAGCATGGGTTGACTCCGTTTTCAACACCATGTCCCAACGCGACAAGATTTCACAGCTTTTCATGATCAAGGTATTTTCCGATGGCAACAGATCTTACAATGAAAAAATAAGCGAACAGATATGCGACAACAAGGTGGGCGGCATTTCATTCTTTAAAGGTGGACCCGTTCGCGAAGCCATTATGACCAATCAGTTTCAGCGTGAAGCCAATATCCCCATGTTGGTTGCCATTGATGGTGAATGGGGCCTTGGCATGCGCCTCGACAGCACCCCCTCATTTCCCCGCCAGATTGTTTTGGGCGCACTTCAGAACGATTCTCTCATCTACCGCATGGGTTTCGAAATTGCCCGCGAGTGTCGCCGCATTGGCATCAACATGAATTTCGCCCCCGACATTGACATCAACAGCAACCCCAAAAACCCCGTCATCAACAGCCGTTCTTTTGGCGAAAGCAAATTTAATGTCGCAGCAAAAGGAGTTGCCTATATGAAAGGAATGCAGGCCAACGGCGTCCTTGCCTGCGCCAAACATTTTCCCGGACACGGCGACACCGACACCGATTCTCATCTTGCCCTCCCTGTCATCAAACATTCGCAGGAAATGATTGACACCCTCGACCTTTTTCCCTTCAGGGAACTCATCAAAAATAATGTAAGCGCCGTCATGGTGGCCCATCTCAATGTGCCCGCCCTCGACACTGCCGCCAAAAGTGTGTCCAGTCTTTCAAAACCCATAGTTACTGATTTGTTGAAAAACAAACTTGGTTTCAATGGACTTGTCATCACCGATGCCCTCGACATGAAAGGCGTGAGCAATGAACATAAGTATGGCTCTGCCGAACTCGACGCTTTGCTTGCCGGCAACGATATTCTCCTCCTTCCCGAAGATGTTGCCACAGCAATTGATAAAATTAAAAATGCTGTTGACAGCTCAAAGATCAGCCAGGATGTGATTGATGCGAAATGCAAAAAGATCCTTAGTTGCAAATGGCGCCTTGGCCTGAACAATTTTAAACCCATTGAAATTAAAGGCATCGTTGACGATATCAACTCACCCGAAGCCGCCATGCTGAAAAGAGAACTGTTTGAAAAGGCCATCACAGTCGTGAAAAACAAAAACAATATTCTCCCCCTCATCAATCTCGACACCCTTTGCCTAGCCTCCGTTTCTGTGGGCGACAGTGTCACCAGCGAATTTCAGAATGCCCTTTCTTTCTATGGCGCCTTTGATCATTACAACGTGGGCCGCAATATGAAGGCTTCCGAAGCCGATTCCCTACTCAAATTGTTGCATAATTATTCATGCGTCGTCGTCGGCATTCAGAACACCAATAATTATGCGAACAAGGATTTCGGCGTCTGCGCTCAGGCCATCTCTTTCATTGATTCTCTCAAAAAACAGAACAAAGTCATCCTCGATATTTTTGCAAATCCTTACGTTTTGTCGCGTTTTACCAACACCGACAACATAGATGCTGTGATCGTTTCCTACCAGGACAACCCCACAACCGACGACCTTTCTGCTCAGATGATCTTCGGCGCTCAGACTTCTTCAGGCAAACTTTCTGTCACCGCATCGCCCGAATTCCCCGTGAATACCGGCATCTCTTTAAATGTTGACACCCTCCGGCTGAAATATACCATCCCCGAAGCTGTCGGAATTGATGAAAAATACATCCTCAGAATTGATTCCATCGCTAAGGACGGCATCCTCAAAAAAGCTTATCCCGGCTGTGTCATCCTTGCCGCTAAGGATGGAAAAGTTTTTTACAACAAAGCTTTCGGTGACCACACTTACGAAAATAAAATTCCTACGCAATGTACCGATATTTTCGACATGGCTTCCATCACCAAAATTGAAGCCTCAACCATGGCCATCATGAAGCTTTACGACGAGGGGAAAATTGATCTCGACAAACGCCTCGTGGACTATCTGCCCTGCGTCAAAGGTAGCAACAAGGCGCATATTGTAATCCGCGACCTGCTCACCCACCAGGCACGCCTCAAAGCATGGATACCCTTCTACAAAACCACCATGAAAAACGGATGGGTTGACACCAATATTTACCATAAATTCCCTTCTGACAAATTTCCTTTTCGCGTGGCCGAAGGTCTTTATATCAGGAAGGATTATCCCGATTCCATCATTCAGCAGATCATCAAATCGCCCCTCAACAAAAAGAAAGAATACCTCTACAGCGACATGGGTTTTTACCTCATGATGAAGATCGTTGAGAAAATTTCAGGCCAGAGTTTCGAATCCTTTGTACAGGAAAACTTCTACGTCCCCCTTGGCATGGGCAGCACCGGCTTCAATCCCCGCCTGCGTTTCAGCCTCGACAGGATAGTCCCCACCGAATACGATTCCACATGGCGCCGACAGCTTGTGCATGGCGATGTCAACGACCAGGGCGCCGCAATGATGGGCGGCACCTGCGGACATGCGGGGTTGTTTTCAACCGCCTCCAACATTGCCACCATCATGCAGATGTTGCTCCAAAACGGCTACTACGCGGGCAGGCAGTATCTCAAACCCTCCACCATCGTTGAGTTTACCCGCTGCCAGTTTCCCGACAACAACAACAGGCGCGGCCTCGGATTCGACAAACCTCCCGTCAATCCTGCCGATGTGTGGCCCTGCTGCAAAAGCGCCTCTGCACTCAGCTTCGGGCATTCCGGCTTTACCGGCACCTACTTCTGGGTGGACCCTGTGAACCATGTTGTTTTTGTTTTCCTTTCAAACCGTGTGTATCCCGACCCCAACAACAAAAAACTAACCGCGCTAAACATCAGAACCAACATCCAGCAGGTGATCTATGATGCAGTGGCGGCAGGGGAAAAGGGTAAATAAAGTAAAATTTTTTATCGGTTTATCTTGTATCCGGCATCTTTTGAGCGGGATTTCAAATCCCCATATAAAACCGAAAGGATTGCAAATTTTGAGTGTTCAAAATGTTATAAATTGTTTGAAGTAAAGTTGTTTGTGTTGTTTAACCTCACCCCAACCCTCTCCTAAAGGAGAGGGCGCTGTTTTTCATAGTAAGCGTAAGTGCAGTAAGAACAGCGTTTCTTTGAATAAGGTAGAATGATAACGACGACAGTCACGCCTTCTCATTTAGGCTTGTCTATGCACACATCTATATAAGTTGTTCAAATAATTTGACGTTCTACAAACGTCTTTTTACTCTGAAATTAACTTTACTACAATAATTTTATGCTCTACAAGCATCCCATGAAATTCGGCTGAATCAGGGTGGCACGAGCCGTTGTAGACGGCATTGTTATTGTAGAAATAAGGCTACAATAATTTTATGCTCTACAAGCATCCCATGAAATTCGGCTGAATCAGGGTGGCACGAGCCGTTGTAGACGGCTTTGTTATTGTAGAAATAAGGCTCCATGCGCACAAGGATGTTTGTATAACATCCAATTATTTTTCGAAAAGATGTGTGCATAGGCAAGCTCATTTAGAAGAAGGGTCCGGGGGATGAGGTTTAAAATGAAGCAAATGAATTTAAAAAATCATAGTTTGAACACTCATGATTGCAAATCCTTTCGGGCGGCGCAAATCCTGACCCACGGATTGTGCAAATTATAATTTCCTGTTTTCACTGAAAAGCATTTCCAATTTCAGATGACCAATAAAGAAAAGGCCTGCATTTATTAATGTCAATTCTAAGTTCCAATTGTCTTTTCAATGCTGCAGCAGCCGGAGGTATGAGTGTTTTTGATTTTTCATAAAAGTCAATAATTGTTTTAACAGGAGCTACTCCCACTTTTAATGTCAATAAAGTATAATCTTCATAGGCGTGCATAAATTGCTGAAAGTAAGCTTAGTTATCAATATGTTTTTGCAAAATTTCAATTTCAGGAAGCAAACGCTTATAGAACAAGCTGCACTTCTCTTTAAGCACTTCATTAAATTCTTCCGTTTCTACCTCCTTAGTAAATCCATCCATCATGCCCGAAATATTTTTAATTTTAGCCTGCATGCTTGCCCTCAACGCTTTCATTTTTTCGATTTCCAGGTTATCGCACAATGGAAAAGAAACTAAGGGAAACTGATAAAAACCGCCAGCTTCATCTTCGGGCAAAAGTTTATCTGCTTTATCAATAGCAATGGGTTTAAACACGCGGTTGATATAAAAATGCAGGAAAAGAATGCCATCCGGAACAAGAAAAGCTTCCATTAATATAGTTATCACGTCATCTTCTTCATTCTCATTTATGCTTTCGGATCTTCTGAATGCCAAGGCTATAGCCGTTTCATCATCGAATAGATCAATCCATTCCAAAAAACCTGAATCGCCGAATAAAATTTTCAGTGACAATAGAGCTATTTGTTTTGATTGCTGTATTAAATTATTAAAGCGATTGATAAAAATCAGATACTCCTTGCTTTTATGTTTGCGTGCTTTTACCTTCTTTAATATTTTATAATTCTCCAGTGTATTCTCAAGTGGCACTTCTCTGATGTCATCTTCCGCTTTCAATATCCAATCCAACTGTAGTGAAAATGTATCACCCCATTCATCGCGGCTATTCCATAAATTAATGTAATAACTCAAATTACAATAATACGCTGAAGTTTCGGCAAATAAGTATAGAGTGTAAAAACTAAATGATTCAAAACGTAAAGTATTCTCCCTGCTTTCAGTAGTGGCTCTGTTGATAAAAAAGGAAATCATATTGTTTTTTATTTATTGCTGCTTTTGTTTATTATCATGCAAGGCTGAACGGCCCGCAAATCCGTCACGACAGGTAAAAAAGGAAATCATATTGTTTTTTATTTATTGCTGCTTTTGTTTATTGTCATGCAAGGCTGAACGCGCTGCAAATCCGTCACGACGGAATAATTATCTTTCTTACTTTTTATGCTACTTATTTTTCTTATTTTCCTATGTTTTGAACGTTTATTGTTTTCTTTTTTATGGGATTGCAAATCCCAGTTTAAAACCGAAAGGATTGCAAATCCTTTCGGGCGGCGCAAATCCTGACCGACGGAAAGCACTGCAAATCCGGCACGACATAAAATTCTTATAATAAAACGTGACGGATTGCAAAACCGTCACGGCGGCGGCGCAAATCAGAAACGACGGAATTAATTAAATAAATTCAATTGACTATCCTTTTGCATAATATTCTTTTTTTCATTTATTTCATTAATCCATATATCAGATTGATTTTTTGGATAACCTAAAAAAGCTGATAATGGATTATGTTCATCATGTCTTTTCTTTGCGATTTCTTTATTAATATTTGCATAACAATAAATGCATCCATGAGGGCAAGTATCATAAGAACCAATATCTGAACTTATAGCACATCCACATTGTTCTCTGGTAGGTTTTTCTTCAATATTATTTTTTGATTGAAATAATTCGGAAATTATTTTACTATCAATACAATGAGCTTTACCAACTTGATTATTTAATAAATAATCACCACTACAGGTGAGCATTTGTATTCCATATTTTTTTCCAATTAATGCAAGATTATTTGCAAGATCAATAGTTAATTCTTTATTTGGTTCATCGATTATAACATTATTCGCAAGTTTAAATTTATCAAAATTTCGTTTTACTTTACCATATTGAATAACAAAACTAAAATAACATCTTTCAACACTACCCTCCATTTCAGATGCTAAATGCTCAAAGTTTTTTAAATGATAATTATAATCAGTAATACTTGATAAAATAATTGGGTCATAACGCCAATTAATATGCTTTGGAGAATATGATTTACTTAATGTCTTTATTGTTTTTAATGATGTTTCAAGATCACAAATATCACATTCAAATATTTTTGGCAATCCAGTTATTGTAAAATTAAAATAGAAGTTATATCCTAAATTCGTAATCTGTTCAAGTTTTGGTAAAAATGGTTCAAAGTTTTTTGACCAAAATACAAAACATAAAACATCCTCATGCTTCAAGGATATAATATATTTTTGTCCGCCAAATGGATTTATGTAAGGGACATATCCATCCTTTATGCGATTCATAAACCAATCACCGTAAAAAGCTGGAATATCAGTTCTTCGCGAAACCGAAATAATTTTTTTTATCATCTATTTTTAATAAATTAAATTCAAGTATAATTATTGATATTGTTTATTGTTTCAAATCAACAATAATATTATGTCATGGTAATGATATTCCATATTTTGCAGCGAATTGTGCATCAGTCAAACTAGCTGGAATTAATTTCTCAAATTTAATAGTAACAGTATTTAAACAAGGCTTTATTTTCGGATTATCTTTTATTGTCATATATTTTTCACATACACCTATCTCAGGAAAGGGCAAATATATAGGACTGGGTCTTATTTTCTCTGCAATTAAATTTATTCCAGCAATTTTTTCAGTTTGATTTAAATATTCAGTTATTTTAAAAAATTTTTGCACATTGCTTTCTATTATAGTAAGCAAAGCCGTTTTTTTATTTTGCAATATTTTTGTAAATAACTTATTGAAATAATTATTAATACCGTTTGTGCCGGAGTTCAGAGTGGGTATATTACAGTATATATTCGGCGTGCCATTGCGATCTACATTCTGGGCAGAGTGCTCGTGAGTGACTGCTGATAACACGGAGAACACGATGTCCGGAATCAAGAAAATAACCCTTATAGAACCACGTCCCCCTGGCTACCACGTATATACGCGAAGTGCGCTACCTCGTTTGGGTTTACCGCTTCTGGGGGCTTTGCTTAAGAAATCTGGTTATGATGTATCCATCTACTGCGAAGATTTCGGTGAAATAGACTACGCGGACGTTTTGAGTTCCGATGTTGTCGGGATTTCTACAACTACCTCCACAGCACTCGGAGCATATCGGATTGCTGATAGAGTTAAGGCAGCAAATATCCCGGTGTTGATTGGTGGTTCACATGCCAGTTTTATGCCCGATGAAGCCTTGAATCATGCTGATTTTGTTGTGCGTGGTGAGGGTGAATATACCCTTATGGAGACTATGGATGCTCTGAAATCCGGTTCCGGTTATGCAGGGATCAAAGGGTTATCATATCGAATTGGGAATGAGAACAGGCATAATGAAGACCGGGAACTGGTCTGCAATCTCGATGATCTCCCGTTTCCGGATTTATCCCTTATACACGGTAATGAACGTATCAAGGTATCACCTATTTCAACTTCACGCGGCTGTCCTTTCGGGTGCAGCTTCTGCAGCGTTATCCATATGTTCGGCAGGAAATACCGGCTGAGGAGTGTTCCAAGTGTAATTGAGGAAATCCGTCAGCTTAATGCAAAACAGCTGTTTTTCTACGACGACAACTTTACAGCTCAACCTGAACGCACGAAGACTCTACTGGAAGCCATGATCCGGGAAGATCTGGTTGTGCCGTGGACAGCACAGGCGAGAGTGGATGTCGTTCGAGATAAAGAACTGCTAAAGCTGATGAAACGCACCGACTGCCAGATGCTGTATATTGGATTTGAATCGACCAACCCGGCAACCCTTGAGGAGTTCCACAAGAACCAGAGTGTCGATGAAATTGTAGAAGCTGTTCGACTATTGCACGAACATGGCATTATGACCCATGGGATGTTTGTATTTGGATCAGACAGCGATACAGTCGATGATTTGCGTGCAACAACCCAGTTCGCTCTGAAGAACAAGATAGATACCATACAATTTATGATCCTGACCCCTTTCCCAGGAACTCCTTTCTTTAAGGAAATTGAATCTCAGGACAGGTTACTCACCCGGGACTGGCACCTCTATGATGGGCAGCATGTAGTGTTTGAACCAGCAAAGATGACTGCATATGAGTTGCAAAAGGAAGCTTTCAAGGCTATGAAGCAGTTCTACAGCCTTAAAGAGAGTATCAAGTTACTTCTCGGAGTTGACACTTGGAAGATGGCAGCAACACTCAACTTAAACCTGCTGCTGGGAAGATGGCATACAGCTAAGCGAGAGATCCATACAGCGCTCCTGCGATTGGTCTATAGAGGCTATGCTAATATGTTGATCAGGAAGTGGGAAGCTGCAAATAAGGATGTCGGTGAAATAGTTTCGGTGCTGGCACAGAAAGCGCATAGATTGAGGGAACAGTCTAAACGATCGATTGGTAAGATCGAGTAGACTGACCATCATAAATAACGTTATATAAGAGACAACATCCCTTTGAGTAATCTACTCGAAGGGATGTTGTCGTTTATAGGCGAATAATGATGGGGCAGGTGAAGGTTTCATGAGAGTGTTTTTGACTTCTATCTTAGCAATTATTGGATTGTTTATCTGCGGAATATCGGTTGATGCAAGAGGTGTGCGGATGGGTTCGTATCAATTAAGGATTACTATAGAATCTCCGGAGAGACACCGGAAAGTGCCTTACGGTGTTGAACTGGACTTTGACCAGCTTTTAAAGGAGCAGGGGATCGCAGGCACGTTCGACCGGTTCTCTGTGGTTGTTAAAAAGTCTGATCTAAAGACCGCTAAGCTTGAGGATGTCCATTATAATCTATCTGACAGTTTTTTGTTTTCCAATAAGGGCAGAGTCAACTGGCTGATCGACGATACCCAAGAAACCGATTACATTATTTACTATGACACCAAAGAACATGGACCTTTTACCCCACAGAAATATGTAGGGCTAGTTGGCAATGGAGATTGTTTGCATTTTAATGATGGAAAGATGCATCCACTGCACCAGGGAATGAGTGCAAATCCTGTAGCTGTTGACTGGGATGGGGATGGGAAGACTGATATTATCAGCCCTCAAATATATACATTCACCCGTGAGAGTCCCATGTTTTGCATGCGATTCTTTAGAAATGAGGGTACAAACAATAAACCGTTTTTTGCTGAAGGTATACCTTTACGCTACAAGACCGACAGTGGATACAGCTTTGTTGAGGGCGGTTTGTCTGTTGAAGTCATAGATTGGAACAACAATGGTCTACCGGATATATTGACTGTTCCTTATGGGGGTGGTCCTATATCAATCTATCTAAATACCGGCGTAAAGGATGAGATGGGCCTGCCCATTCTTACATCCGGAGGACAAATACCGGTTGCTGCCGGCAGTTATCCTTACATAAAGGTAGTCGACTGGCATGGGGATGGAAGGAAGAGTATTCTTGTTGGCTACATGAAAGTATTTGAAGGAGTAGAGATTGATGACCCATTGTGGTTTGCAGCCACCGATGAGGACAAAAAAAACGCTCAGTGGCCAAGGTGGGGTTACAGGAATTACATAGATTATTATGAAAATGAGGCCAAACCTGGAGAGACACTGAAGTTAAAACCAGCGGTGAGGTTGAAAACTACCGATGGGAAGGATATTAGCTGGTATCTGGCATCATCTTTCGAATGTGCAGATTGGGATAATGATGGCAAGGATGAGTTGTTGGTGCTCTGTAACTCGGATAAAATGGACAAAGGCTTTACAGGGATTCGAATGTATAAGAATGTCGGCACTGCCAGTAGTCCGGTGTTTGAAGACCGTGGCCTGATTCCTGGGATAGAAGACAGGAGTTTTATGTATTTTCGCATGGTGGATACTGCTGCATTTAAGGGACTATTCACAGCTCCTGGAAGTGCAGGGGGGAAAATGCGATATTATGAGCTAAAAGGAAAGGATGCAGCGGGTCGGCCGGTATTTAAATCGAAGGGTTTTCTTATGCAGAGGAACGCCTATCTTAACTCATACAGTGGCTACGCCCAGGCATCGATTGCTGACTGGGATGGCGACGGCGGCTTAGATTTCACGATGGGATGTGAGACCGGATGGATTACCAGATGTGCAGATGTTGGAAGACCTGATTGGCCTGCATGGTCTAATAATGAATTTCTGACACTGGGAAATAAGCCCCTTGAACTGTTAAATGGACCCTGGTCGGATCCGGGTTCGTTTATGGAGGGAGTAATAGGACAGACTGCTCCGATATATATCGACTGGGATCATGATGGTGTAATGGATTTGATTGTTGCCATCGGCCGGAAGCTGTTGTTCTATAAGAATGCGGGCACATCAGCGAAACCTAAACTGTTACCGGCAGTAGAAATCCGGACAGCTAACGGCAATCAGGTAAAGGTTCACAGGGACAAGCCTGCAATAATGGACTGGGATGGGGATGGCTTACTGGATATTGTGGGGACGAATGGCAGTGAAACTTGTCTTTTCAGGCAGTACCGTGATGAAAAATCTGAGGAACTCAAACTTGCCGAAGGTGTGCGCTTTAAGTTCCAGGATGGATCATTGATGGGAGCGCTTCAAGGGTTTGTGAGTGCTGCAGACTGGAAAGACAAAGGATCTCTTGATTTATTCAGCACAGGCTGGGACCAGGTTATGTATTATGAGAATACAGGTACCAATGCACAGCCGGCATTCCTGCACGGGGTTAATATGGAAGTGGATGGCAAACCTATTAGTGTAGGCTACCATGTTACAACACCTGTTCCTGTAGACTGGGACAAGTCCGGAAGGTTGGATCTGATTATGACAGGAGAATCCGGATTAGTCCACCTGTTCCGACGCAGCTATCTGGATGGAGTGCACAACAAGATCAAGTATCGTATCGAGAAATAATAGGAGCTTATTCATGTCAAAGACCAATCAAGCAATTGTTGCTGAACATATTGAGACTATTCTGCCGAAGTTAAAAAGCGAACCTAAGGGATGTGCCAAATATCCTTATTTAAATGTAGTCTGGGGTGATCATCCATATAATACGGTGATGTTCGGCTGGGATGCACATTTTATTGCACTGAGACTTGCAGCGAAGGGTGAACCGGAGTGGCTAAAATTTCATACCGACAATTTCCTTGAGTTGCAGGACCCTGAGACCGGATTTATTTCTTCACTGTCTCCATTATTCTCAGAACTGGCTGCAAGTGACGCAGATACATACTATCCTCTGATGGCTCAGGGGATTCTGGTTTATGGAGAGAAGACAGGTGACTTAGACTGGGTCAGGGATGCTGCAGATGGTACCAGGAAATTGCTTGGTTATTATGAGAAATATCAGAAGGATGAATGCGGTCTTTTCTTCAATAAGTTTGGCTGGACCGGTTGTGACAACGATATCTCGATAGCAGTCTATGAGCCCGGCACAGTCTGTTCCCCCTGGATCAACTCCCTGATCTGGCTTGAATACAGGTCAATGGCAAAGCTTGGAGCAATGCTGGGTGATGCTGATATGACCAGTGAGTTTACAGCCAAGGCGAAATCGCTTCAGGAAACAATTGAACGCCTGCTTTGGTCCGAAGAGGATTCCTGCTATGCTCAGTATATAAGAGAAACAAAGAGAGCAACGATCAAGATGGAGGATGAACTGCTGAACTCTCAGGGAGTAGGGTTACATTCTTTCCTGAGCTTCACGAACCTGACTCCTCTCTATGCTGGGCTTGCAGATACAAATAGAGCAAAAGTAGTGATCGACAAATATCTCTCCTCCAAAGACCACTTCCTCTCAGACTGGGGGATTCGTTCTCTGTCAAAGTCCAGCGAGTTCTACAACAATGCAATCTGGGGAAATCCTCCAAGATTCGAATGCCCGGACCGGCTGACAAACTCCAACTGGCAGGGGCCTGTTTGGGTACTCTGTACCTATTTTATGTTCCATGCACTGCTCAACTACGGATATACATCAGTTGCACGAGAGGCTATCGATAATCTTAACAAGACTCTGGCTTCAGATATCACAAACAATGGAATGATGAACGAAAACTACAACGCCGTAAACGGACAACCACTTTATGCCAGGAACTTCGGTTCCTGGAATGTCCTGGCCGACCTAATGCCGGATGAGCTAGAGACCGGGAAGAGTGTATGCGATGTGTTTATGAAGTAGGAGCTGGGATGCTGGAATCATCACTACGCCTATATCTTATCCAAACCCAACCTACTTGTTCCTCTGTTAATTCGGCATATTTGCGTATTAAATTGATTGTTTCCGTATCGTCATAAAGCACATAGCGGGGGAGCGTAATTGCATCATTAGCTGTATAGATTCGTATGTGCCTTGCACCTTTGCTGACGTTCAAATGGCGTAGGGTAGTCACATCTTTCCATTCCACACATTGGACTGGTATCTCTCCGGACAGGAATTGTAGGTTTGTTGGTGTGATTATTAATGATTCGTTTTTGACTATGTTCCATATTTTGGAAAAATATATGCAATGTACAACTAGCGCAGTAATTGGCCAGATTAGCATAAAAATGATTTTTGGTTGTGCTTCTCTGATCAATGATGCATATTCTGGAAGTCCTGAGTTTTTAAGTATAAAGTAGTCTTGTAATGTCAGCCATCCAAACCAAAAATGCCCAACTAAAAACACTGGCAAAATTGCGACACAAAACCAAAAACCTGGCAGTAGACGGTAACCGGCTTTATAATCTTCACTCATAGAAGTATCAGCTATGTTGCTATCGATTGGCATGTAAATCTCCAGGGGATTCTATTGGCTTCCTCTCATATGCTCCCGACCATAATGTTGATGCTATTTGATCCGCCGCACGTTCAGCTGCATTTGATGTCAGGAATGAGAAGCTAAATAATCCGATTGCTAATCCGGATTCTGTGTCATTGACGAATATTTCATCATTTAGGGTATAGACGTTGGGTTTGCCGTCCGGATATTTATCGTTAACTGTCTTAGTTATTATATGTCGTTTGCGCGTTTCTTGAGGGATTAGTCTTTCTTGGGGGATTAATCTTTCTTTGGTGATAAATGATCCGGAATTAGGATGCTTTGCTATTTCATCGGTAAACTTTTTACCGGGAATCGAGAGGGCTAGGGTGGACGAATCAGGATATTCCAGGTCGCGCACCCTGTCCGAGTTGAGCGCACCATCAATCTGTATGCGAGTCTTCCAGATACTGACTACTGGAGTGGGTAGATAATTGTATTTGGGAGCTCGAACTACCAGATATAGTGTAGGTTTTGCAGCGATGGCTTCTTTGATGGTTCTATACTGGGTAACTTTGCATCGATATTGCTTTGTCGGAATATACTTAACCAGATATTTAGCCAACTCTCCAGCAACTGCTTCCTGAAGACGAGTATTACCGATTTCCTTTACAGAGGTAACAATGGCAACTTCCTGGAGGCACTTTGGGTCCAGTGCAGAATAGAATCCTGTTTTGTAAAAAAGCATGGGCATCGAGTTTATATAGGCACCGCCCAATTCTCCGGGCAACAACCAGAAGACTAGCAGAAGTAGTAATACAAACAGAGGCCTACGTTTGCGAGATATCCATAGTTTTAAATTCTGCAATCTATCAGTGCTCACTAAAAGGCTAGCTCCTGTTGTACGCAATATTGTAGTTGGTTAATGATACTGAATTATGACATGAAGTTATGTTGTTGTCAATGTAAACGCGACAAATGATGCTTACGCCCTGTAAATATTTGTGAAATTGCGCAATGTGTGATGTGCTAGTAACTAACAAGTGAATGCATATACGCTTGTTCTCAACCCATGCACCCGGGGCATGGATCCCCCGGGTGATCTTGCGTTGGTGATATTCTATTTGTGCGGGCCTGCTTCATTAGCTACATCTATGGGAAATTGTGGTGATTCCGGGGGGATATCGCAAATGTTGTTATCTATCTTGCATGTTAAGTGCCGGTTCTGGGCGTGGTTATTCAGGTTTAGTGCTTTGGGTACTCGATAGATGACATTTTTTTCCACTAGGATGTCTGCACTGCCTTCATCCAGGTAGATTCCACCCGGAAATCCGCAGTTGTCGTGTATCACATTTGCTGAGATGCTGGTTTCAGGCATCCGACCAATTGTATAGATCGCGCCTCCATCGTTCATTTCCTGCATTACATCGTGTATGTGGTTGTGCTCTATTCTATGGCCGCTCTGGTTAGCAGGTTCCGAGAAGCGGAAACTGCTGGACGCCGGATAGCCTCCACCTCCTGCGTCTATCTCACCCCAACCCCAACCTGCAGATACAGCAGAGTAGGGGAGGTGGTGGAAGTTGTTGTGGGTGATGGATACATTTTTAGCATATCCGATGAACACACCTACTCCCCCTTTATAATCAGTCGCAATGTGATGGATATCGCAATCTATAATTTCTACGTCTCGAACACCTTTTCTGAAGTCGTCCGGATGGTGATCGTCCGTTACTACATCAGCCACTTGGATAGCGCTTCCGGAAATATTGGTAAACTCACAATTAGTAACTCTGATGTCAGCGGACCCTCTCTCAATATCCAGACCAGCGCCGCCAAGTTTGGCGAAACGGCATTCATCAAATGCAATATTGTGTCCCGCATGGCAGATGATATTAGCCGGGGATTTTACACAGTCATGGGATTTAGGAGTCATAAATACTTTGCCGTTCTCGGAGTAATTGGGTCGCACTGTCAACAGCGTTTCCGGAGTCACTCTGAAGTTCGCCTGAATATCAATGAATCCGGTGTCATTAGCTCCCAGCCATGTTGCATGCTCAAAGCCCAGGTTGCAAAAACGAATATTTCTGACGGGTTCTTCGGGTGTGCCTTGTATCTCCAGCAGCGTTTCAAGTTTTGGAACAATAAACTCTGAGTTTTCCATATCCTGATCCAGCCACGGTTTATATTGTATCTGTTTCTTTTTCGAATCAAATATCGATAACCCTTCACCACCAAATGCTACAGGTGCCCCTTCTATCATCCAGGGCAGATTGAGTTGCATGCCCTCCATCCCACGAGCCAGGAAGAACTCCGGTTGCTTCATCAGAATCTCGTAGTATATGCCGGACTTACGGACTTCGGCCACCTTACAGCGGGTGTTCTTCCATATGAATCTGTATTCAAATTCAACATCCTCAGCGCCGATCAGGTCCGCAGCAGCGTGGCTGGTTGTTCTGTAGCCTTCGCCATTTTCCATCACCTGCAGGTTACCAAGCAGAAATCCCCACATAGTACTCCGGGAAACCGATCTGCCGTTCACATAAAGCTGGCGCACTGCATCCAAATCAACATCCGCAGCCCATCTGCCCTGTTCCCCAGGTTTCCACCCATCAATTCGCACCCCACCATCCAGAACTGCCATTTCGCCTGGAGCACTCGTATAGACCACGTTAAAACCATTACTGCCGGAGTCCTGCTGGTTCATTACAAATGGAGAGTCCAGATAATAACGACCGCCTCCGAGCTGAACAATAATATCGCCTGTCATATTGGCATTGAGCTTACGAACTTCGGTGCGTGCACGATCCAGCGTTTTAAATGGTTGGATTTCACTGCCGGAACTAGAGTCGTTACCGGATTGGGATATGTAGAATACTGCCTGGATGTTGGGTTTTGATTGGTTCATGGCTGTCTCCAGTTGGGGTATTGGACATGGATGTCCAGGGAATGCGGTCGGGTCATGGATCACCCGACCGAACAGCGTTGGATAATCAGATAATGCACCTGGATTGTGGAATCACCCGGGTGCATTATCTGGTAAACTCTGTTTTTAGAACTCTATACCCAGGTTCTCTGCATTCTTCCGTAGTCGCATTAGAGCATCTACAGACTCTTGAGGGATTAATCCATGGGTGTCTGGCGGGACATCCAGCAGGAAGTTGACTCCACCATCTCTGCAGTTCTGGAACTGTTTAAGCAAGTCTTCATCTGACCTGGCATCGTCTCCCTTGACCCAGAACCATTCCTTGCCTATAGGGTCACAGACTTCTCCGGGCATATAGTAAGTCTTGCCTTCGATTTCTCTGCGTTTCTGGTGACCTTCACCGGGTGGGACATTGCGCTCGATTGCGATTATATCTGATGGCCAGGCGTACTCTATATCATAATTGGAACCATCGCAAATACCATTGTTCATCATTATTATAGTCTCAGGTTGAATGGAGGCTATATAGTTGTAAAGGAACGTTCTATAACCCCGGCCTAATACACCCGGTATATCCACCCAGGTCTCAGCAACAGGACCAAACTGGGTTAGTAACTCAGTGATCTGGTTGGTTTGGAATGTCTGGTAGAGTGATGATGTGAAAGGCGGCAAAGGCTCTGCAAGTTCATTCTCTCCGGCATTTACCATACTTCCGAAACGGTTATGGTTATCCCACGAGCAATAATAGAATCCAGGCAAAATACCGCGCTTTTCGCAGGATTTGCAGAACTCTTCCACAACATTAGTCGTGTCTGTGCTGTTGGCAACAGTATAGTCGGTGTATTTGCTGGGCCAGAGGCAGTGCCCGGCGACATGCTTGGTTGTCAGAATGGCATATTTCATTCCGGCATCCCGTGCAACCGATACCCACTGGTCAACATCCAGCTTATCAGGAGCATACACGGACGGCGCATCCTTACCACTTGGCAGTTCAGCCTGAACAAAAGTGCTCATCCCATAATGGATGAACATACCATACTTGAGAGATTCAAAAGCCTGCAGCTTAGATATCGGCAGACGCTGAGAAAACTGTTCGGACATTGTTAGAACTCCTTTTTTAGAGAAGACAGAAGTCAGTAGTCAGAAGACAGAATATTGCGCCAGAATAACTGGAGAGTTACTCGCTTACTTAGTAGAAACCTGAACAGCAATTCGAAGTATGCATTTTACGATATCTTGTTCAGGTGTTATCTCTATACAAACTGAGCGATTACCATCTTCTGACTTCTGACTTCTGGATTCTGGATTCTATTCAAATTCCTTCGTCACTTCCTGTGCTATCCTCGCCCACTCCCACAGGTGTTCGGGGTGGTAACGGACTGTGCTTATGTCTTTCAGGTGGATTTCTACTATACAACCACCATCTTTGGCTTTTTGCAGTTTTTCACGCATATCTTTGCGGATTGCATCAGGATTCCACGCATCCCCTGCAAATATCGCAGGATTTGGTTTCCATGCAAATATCAAGTCGCTTCCAACATTCTTTACGGCTTTATCGAAATCCACCCAGGGGCTCATTGATATCTTGCGCAGGTTGGGTATGTTCTTGCGAATGATATCGACCTTATTGTGCAAAGGCTCACAGCATCCGTAGTAACTCTTGCCGAACCTGGAATACCATCTGGCTTCATGCTTAAGCGCAAACTCTTCGTGCATAGCCGGAGAGACTTCAGAGAAAATCTGAGCAGCACCGACTGCCCACATATCTTCCAGTGGTTGAGCCAATAGATCCTGCTCAACATATTGATCCAGCCTGTATAACCATGCTGAGACAAACTTCTCCATAAGCACATGAACATATTCCGGACGCATAGCCATATCCGTAAGGACCTCAGTAACTCCGGTCCATCGGACCAGTTCATCCCAGGGTGCAAACCAGAAACCACCTACACCAACCTTTGACACATTCAAAATGCCATCGAATATCTCAGACCGCATCTGGAACTCTCGCTCGGTCTGGGCTTCGTCGTGCGATACTTCAGGATATTTGATTTTTTCGGCGTCTGATTCCTCGCTTATTTGGACATTATAGTGTCGCGAGACCACATCACTGGTAGCATCGGTGCGTTGGATATCCACATCTTCCGTGATACCGAAACCGGTGTCCCGGATACAGTAAGGTTGAGGCATATCGGCACTGATTACAGTGTCGTCCTGATAATGGTCCCACTTATACAGCGTCCGCCTTAGCTGCCCCTCAATACCCCTGCAAAAATCGTCGGTGCACTGCGGCTCCAACTCGCCATGCATGTTGAATTCGTTCCAGGGTTCCTGGTAAATCTGGACAGTAGGCTTAGTCTGCTCCAGGTTTTCTACCTGCTGTGCCAACTTACGGCGGTAGTCCTGAATAGGCAATGCAGCAATCTCCGCAATCCTGCTGCCAAGCCCGCGGAGTATATCTTTATCTTTCTGTGTAATTGCCATTTATAACTCCTCAATCAATTCCGGAACTGCTCTAGTTTAGCCTTTCGTAGATATAGTATGCAAGCTATTCAGTTTTGGTCAGCAGGACCTGGCCGAATGTATCGAAATCTCTCATGTTGTATATGCTGCCCACAATGTAATAATGCAGTTCCGAACTGTAGTTGTCCAAATGGAGTCGATATGTGTTTTCACTATCACCTGCTCCTGTAACTCCAGGATGTTCATCGATCACGATCGGATGCATGTCTTCTTTACTGGTCCCGCTATATAATCCTGTGCTTAGCATAGAGAGAGCATCCGCTCCCATTGTATAGTCCCAAAGGACTTCATATTTACCTGCAGATTTAATTCTGTCAGTGACATCAATAACTACACGCCTGGGGTTATCTCTTGAGGACGGAACAGCATCCGCTGTCTTCCATCGCCAAATCCCGTATTTCTCATAGTCACTGCGCTCTTTGGATTTGAGCACTAACCACATGGCGTCCTCTCCCATGAGACTTTTGGCGATACCTACCAGGCTGTTGTTTCCGCTGCGATAGCCGTTTTTGTCGTCTATATTCATAACTTCACACGCCAGAGCCCGCTGAATCAGGTCTATGGAAGCTTTTCTATACTTCTCATCTTTGGTAGCAGCAAGCATATGGGTGTTGCAGACAAGTTCCAGGGATGCTTTAACATATTCGGCATCATCTTTGAGCTTGCGGATCTTCCATTTGACGAAGCTGTCTTTGGTTACTTCAAGAGCATTGTTCAAGTCGTTGAAAATATCGGTAGTTGCACTATCGAATTGATGCTGGGTATCGGTGTTCTTCTTTGGGTCGAACTTGGCGAATCCCAGAGTGAACAGCACATCCTGTCCGGTTGATCCCTGAGATGTTTTCAGGTTGAAGAGAGCCCGGCAGGCATCGGCATGAGCATGCATTGCTTTGGACGCAGGTCCATAAAGGGAATTGTAGTAGTCCTTTTCGATCTGGTTGATTGTAATACCCTTATCCCATGCAGCTCGAGTGTATGCATAAACATGGGGAGCGTTCGACCACCAACTTTCGGGGTTGGTCAGCAATACGAAATTGCCTGCAAGTCCAACCTTTGAATAATAATGCACATCCTTTACTACAACATCCATCACCGGATTATATAGATACCGTTTGATGCAGTCATCGCCATAGTATGAGAATATAGTCGCCTGGTTTGATACACCTATCCAGCCCGTGATCTCTTTTCTAAGCCTTTTGGCGTCCTGGCGGTCTTCGGTTATCGGTTGGAACTGGCTTCTGGACCAGTATTCACAGTAGGTCGGGACAACATAGGGCTGCGGTCTGACTACTTTCGGCGGAGCAGTGTAGTGGATGTATGAAAGGAACTCCATCTTCATAGACGGCAATTCTTTATGTACACTCTCTGAAAGCCTGTTGATATAGTCCAGGACGACATCGGTCGTTGGTCTGGATTTACACTTTTCACACTCGCAGAAACCATAACCGTCATTTGGCCACAGTCCAACCATTCCGATCTCCGGGCGGGATTTCAGATATGCGGTTACATTAGCTGCATAATCCGGGACTGAACCATATTCGGAGTAGCATACCTGGGAGGACTTAGTCCTTTTACCATCCACCAATGCAAAATACTCCGGGTTAGCAGGGAAATACTTTTCAGATGGATAGAAGAACTCCCTTGAGTGTCCTCCGATATTAGGCGAGAGTCCTCGTTTGAGTATATCGTCCAGAACAGTCGGTCTGACTTGTTCGTAGTGAGATGGAAAGAGTTGGAATGAGTTCATCCTGTTTTTTGCCAGCCAGTCGACGATCTTCCCAAACCACTGCGGATTACAAGCTCCGTGTATCGCAATCCCTCTAATCGCCAGAGAGGGATTAACCTTACGGAGGATGCCATCCAGCACCAATTCGCTGCGTTTAGGAATATATTCTCTGCCGGGTTCAGGCCAGTGGCAGCCTACTGTGTTTTCCAGGAAGTCGTAGACTGCAAACAGAGCCCCGCGTTTACCTTTTCCAACAAGCAAAACACTGTGCTGGCTTCCTTTTATATAAACACCATCATCGGACATATTATTGGAAATTCGATCAATCTCATGGACAGGAAATCCTGCTGTGCTCATTCTCTGGGTGTCGATGGATCCTATATAAAAAACAATACTCTCTTTACTCTTTTCTGAAACAGTCTGCCATCCAAGTGATGCTAGCATGCATCTGCTGAGTTCGGAGCCCGCAAACTGTTCAATTGCAGTAGCCTCCGATGGAAGAACGACATTAATCGTCTGGTTCGACAGAGCTTGAGTCTCCGCAGCACATAACATGATAACAGCCATTGCAATACCGATCAGAAAATACAACTTATCCACAAGAACCTCCGCAATATCCAACATATCGAACTATACTATCAGGTACGGGGGATGTCAAGGCGTAGGGATAGGTGACAGGCTTCAGACTTCAGGCTTCAGGAAGAGACAATAATTAATAATGAGTTATGAATTATGAAAGACTGTCTTTCGATAGGGGAGTGACCCGTTCGTGCTGAGCTTGTCGAAGCACGGGTGGATCACATTTCCATGGAGGATTTCGGATAGTGAATGCATAATATGATGAGCATTATTTATATGGGAGGTGGGTGTTATGAGTTGGTGGAACAGAAAATATCCGCTGGGCGGGGCAGTGTTATTTAGGGGTGATCTTGCAGCTCAACCACACGAATTTGCATTTCTTGAGCAGCAGAGGATTACTACTCAACTTAGAAATGACAGCAATACAACTGGTTGGACAATGGACCTTACACATCCTGAATGGGGAAAAGCTACGTTAAAGTGTGATCCAAACGCACTGCTTCCTCCAAGAGAAGTTATTGAATGCTCATTTATGCCCCAAGCTGATAAAGATGCTTGCATATCATCACGTAATTCAGTATATCTCACAATGGAAAGCAAACACGACAACATACTGCGTGACCGAAAGCTATTATTGCGTTATTTGTATGCAGTTATGGGATCAGATGGTGTCGCAGCGATAGATATGATGAGCTTGAAAATCTGGACCAGGGATGATTTACACGACGAGTTGAGTCATGATGCGGATCTGGATGTAGAAGGGATTATTGGTATTCATGCAATTACGGGCGATGATGACCAGGAGTGTTTCTGGCTGCACTCCCATGGACTTGCTGAGATTGGTTCTTACGACTTTGATATTCTTCGTCCATCTGAAACTGTAAGGGATAATGCCTGGGAGTTGGCAAGAGCTGTGGCATATCATCTTTTGGAAGTAAGCCTGGGGCCATCCACGGAGAATTTTCCTCTCGTATACCCAAATGGCAACGTTAAAATGGTAGAGATGTCGAAATTCCTGGATGGTACGACACCAGAAATTCGTGAGTTACTCATGTCCTCAATGTATGACTCACATAAAGAGAAACATTTGGTTCTTTGTCAGCCTGATGGAGGATTCTTCAAAAGATTGTTAGGCAGTAAATCCATAATGCCTGCCAGGTTTCTTACTGAGGATTTAATGGAAAACCCGATGTTTTCATTCTCAGATAAGGCATCGGACCTTATGAGAGACAGGGCTCAGAACACCTACCAGTTATTTAGATCACTCCGCGAAGAGTTTGCAGAGTTTGATTTTGTATACCTGGTAAAACTGGGCATACCGACTGACCCGGGAGCGCCATCAAGTCACGAGCATATGTGGTTTGCTATCGATAACCTCACCGACACTGAGATCGAAGGTGAACTGGGTAATGAACCTTACTATATCAAGTCAATGAAAGAAGGCGACCACAGCACGCACAGTATAGACCTGTTGAGCGACTGGATGATAATGACTCCAGTAGGATTGATAAACCCCAGATCAACAGCTGCAGCCAGAATAGTAAGAGAGGATCCGGAGAAAGTCAGGGAGATGATGAAGGAATAGGTTTCAGACTTCAGGCTTCAGTATTATGGACTAAGATTTCTGGACTAAGATTTCTGGACTAAGATTTCTGGACTAAGACTTCGGGACTGGACTGGTGAACTACCGTTCACCCTGAGCTTGTCGAAGGGTGCGTATGATTCACTGAAGTGTATTTCGTCCATCGTTTTCCGGTTCGTCGAATTCAAATACCTGTTCCACTGCGACCCCAAAGACTCTGGTGATGCGCATTGCCAGCATTAAGGAAATCATGTATTACCTGATTCCAGTGCGATGTTTGTATGACGGGTTACGCCGACATTAGCTTGACAGGATTCCATTTCTACAATTGACCTCCAGTCCGCAATCAACTAAACTTCAACATGACCAATCAATCCCAATGAGGCCAAATCCATGCTGAAACTATTTACAGCTTCCATTCTGTTGGTATTCCTGCTGCCCACACTCACCAATGCAACCGTCGTCAGGCAGACAGACAACCAGTGGGTTGTAGAAAATCATTCCCTGCTTGTAACTATCGATTCAAAGATGGGGAGTATTGCTGTATGGGATAAAGTCAGTGGATATGACTGGAAACAGCCTGTGCAGCAGGCATCGGATCAACCTCGCTTCAGGAATGTTCGCCAAATAGCAGATGGCATAACCTTCGAGGCTGATTTTGGGTGGACTAAGGACCATGCAAATACGGCGGAGGTCTCGTTGAGCATCCCGGATGCCGGGGCTGATCTTGTGGTGTCGTGTGATATGCGGGACAGGAACGCAGCTGTTGACTGGATGCCTTTTTTGGAACCGTTTGTGCTGGATACAGATAACGGGGTTATTGCGATGGCGGATTATTGCAATGGACGCCTTTATCCGACCGATTTGAAGCCTTTTCCTGCTCAGTATTACGAATGCTCCAGGCTTGATATGCCCTGGATTGGCGTCTGCGATCTGCACAGGGGGATGGGGTATGCGCTGATTGTAGAGACCAGTGATGATGCTGTAGTACAATCTCAACCTCATAAAATGGGAGATCACGAGTTCACTGCTCCGCAGATTTTCTGGACCCCAAGCAAAGGGGCATTTGCTTATCCCCGGAAGCTTATTTACAGTTTTAAGAGCAAAGGCGGATATGTGGCGTTGGCTAAGGCATATCGGGCTTATGCAACTAAGCAGGGGTTGATTGTCCCGTTTTCTGAGAAGCTCAAGAAGAATCCCCGTATCTCTAGATTGTTTGGAGCGCCGGATGTGTGGGGAGATGCTTCACTATCATTTGCAGAGCAGGCAAAGTCGGCTGGCGTAGACAAGATGTTGATCCATGGCCGGACTACTCCGGAAGATATGAAAGCTATCAATGCACTTGGCTATCTGACCAGCGAGTATGACAACTATACCGATGTCGAACCACTTGCTCCCGGGGCAGAAGTCGAGTCTGCTAAAGACATACTTCCGGACAATGCAGTAATGAAAGCCGATGGCACCCGAATGACTGCGTGGCTCACCTGGGACAAAAAAATCCAGTATATGAAACGCTGCCCTGCACTCTGGACACCTGCTGCTAATGTCGTGATCACCAAACTCCTCAAAACATACCCATACATCGGCAGGTTTATCGACGTTACAACAGCTGAAGGGCTTTATGAATGCTACGATCCGAAACACCCAATGACAAAATCAGACAAGAGGCAGGCTGGGGTGAGTTTACTAACTGAAGTCCGCAGGCATGGATTAGTAGTTGGTGGAGAGCACGGGATTTGGTGGGGCGTTCCGGTGCAGGATTATATTGAAGGAATGATGAGCGGTGGGCATTATCCCTGGCCAGCCGGATACCTGCTGCATCCTGACACCAAAACCCAGGAGTTCAAATATCCTGATGGCAATAAAATGGAAGCCTGGTCTGAATATGAAAAGTGGGGGATTGGGCACGAAGTCAGAGTGCCACTCTGGGAGCTTGTCTTCCACGACTGTGTGGTTTCGACCTGGTATTGGGGAGATGCAAGCGACTATCTGTTAAAAGCTGCTCAGGAGATCACTCCTAAGAAAGATGCGTTCAATATCCTCTATGGAACAATCCCTCTGCTCTGGGCAGATAGTCAGGGAGCGTGGCAGAGCAATCGTAAACTGTTCCTGAGCACATACCGGAATACCTGCAAGCTGCACGAAGCAATAGCAGGCACCCAGATGCTCAGCCATGAGTTCGTAACATCTGATAGAGCAGTTCAGCAGACCAGATTCTCAGATGGCACCATAGTGTTCGTTAATTTCGGCGAGAAACCTTACATAGTCAGTATTGGTGGCAAAAAACATTTACTTGGCCAAAATGATTTCGCTGTAAAAGGTCCGAAGATCGAACAGACTATGGAGATTATTCACGGTAAGTCGGTCACTACTATTAAATGCAGGGGATATCTATTTACCGATGCTAATGGACGTGAACTCACTCTGCGATCGGCAGGTAAGGACAGGATAACAGTGCTGACCGGTCCCAGCGATAAACCTCTGGTTCTGCGGCCATTTGATATAGATAAAAACTGGGACACAAGCTCTACACTGGTATATGCGTTGGATAAGAAAGGTAGACGGACAATAAACATTCCGTTTACTCATATAGGCAACCAGAGTATTGCAATCAAACAGTTCCCTACAGATGCCGGGTTGGAACTGGTATGCAAGTCACAAACTAAACCTGCCGATCTAATTGTAGAGAATCCGAACCAGTCTGTTATTAACTGTAAACAGGGGCAGAAAATTCATGTTCCAATAATACTTCGCAATAACGGTGGAACGGCAGCAGTCAAAGTAAATATAACCCTATATGCAGATGACAATAGTCCGTCTCGCAAGTTGTCTGCTCAGAATGTTTCGATCTCAGCGCAGACTCAAAAGAGAGTGCAATTGCTATTGGATACATCCGATCTCGATGGCAAGAGAAGTGTTGTGGTATTTGTTGATCCTGAGAACAAAATACATGAGATATGCAAACGAAATAATCAGGCTCTTCTAAAAGTTGCAATAGCCAGGGACACCAGACTCTGGCAGCACAAGCGGATTCTGCGAACGGATGTCGGGGCAGGGGAGACAGTATGCGTGCCGATGCAGAATAGCAATATCAATCCGGAATCTGTCAGAGTAGTAGAAATTGACCAGCAGAACAAGCCTATAAAAGACACCCCCGCACAGTGCGACAAGCTAAACACCGGCAATCAGGAGTTGTGCTTTACTGTCCAGGGAGGTAACCCCGAGCGCTCTCCCAGGCGGTTCATGGTCCTGTGGTCCGATAACAATACAAAGAAAAATTACTATCTGCCAGGGGAATCTGTCTGGAATCCTGATACAAAAGTAATAGATGCAACGACATACCGCACTGAGTTCGCAGATGCCACACTTACTAATATTGCAGCAAAAAAGAATGGAGTCGCAGGTAAACCATTCATCGTTCTCCTGATCTATTCCTCTGCAGATACAGGTTGGAGCCTGGAACCGGGAAAAGTTGAGGCGTTCGAGATAATAAGTCGTGGTCCTGTCCGCACAACTATCCATGTTCGGAAAGCTCTGGACAAAGGAGTTACATACGATAAATACTATACATTCTATCCCGACAGATTTGATCTCACTATGAATGTAACCAGATATTCCGGTTTCCTCAGCCGGGCAATCTATGCACAGTCCGGTCAATACACCGACAGTGCAGGCATTCGTGCCGTAATTGATGGCAAAGGACAGGAAGAGGGTGTGAATGGCGCACAACCGAATCCAAAATGGTACTGCGTCTACTCCGACAACTGGGCACACTCCTGTATAGCCCTCTCTGAGATGGACTGCGTAGGATACTGGGACGATGGAACAATGGGACAGACCGGTTTCCTGACCGGCAAGACAAAGAATATCCGCATGAGTTACGTGATACATCCAGGTGCAAAAGATGCTTCATTTGCCGCACAGGATTCTAACAGGCTAAACACACCTGCCGCAATCGAATGGGAGTAAAAGTTCATTGTTATGAGAATTACGTTATCCTGAACTTGATTCAATATCGTCATAGGGTTTTCCTGAATGCTGAAACACATTGTAAGTTTCGGCAGGTAAAATTGTGGTGCAGGCTTCCAGCCTGCCTTTAGCTCGGTTTTCTTAGGAGTAGCGCGAAGCGCGTATCGAAGGATGGACGGAAATATACTCACGAATACTGAACTATTACTATCTGCCGGGTTCTGTGGTTTACCTGTTAGGCTGCGAACCCGGCAGAATTGATATTGCGATTATGCAGTTATTCCTGCATTTGCAAGTGAACTCTTGATAATGCTATCGACAGTGCTGCGGTCATTTGTCTGGTTGAGACTATTCAAGAACTGAGATAACATAGTGTTCTGTGTCTGGCTGACAAGACTGGTCAGATCAGTCGAATCACTGCTCACACCTGCATCACTGAGAGCCTGTTTAATTATGCTGTCAATACTGGACTTCTGACTCGATGCTGAAGTAGTATCTTGAGCCATCTGCTGGTTCTGTGTATAGGCATTCAGAGCATCACTGTTTGCTCCGGATGTTGACGGTTTGGGAGGGAGTAGTGCAGAAGCGTCTCCGCTGCTTGCAGCTTCCTTGAACTGACTGGCCATCTTTGCCATCATACTGTCTGTGCTGCCATCGCTCTGTGCAGCAGTGCTTAACTTTGAAGCAATATCGGCACATACCTCTTTGAACTTGGTAGGATCAGTCTGCGACAATTGAGCAAGCTTTCCCATAAGTTCTCCGCCTTTAGATATCTTGGCAGAGTCAGAACTCGTGCTGCTTGTTGTGGATGTTGTCGAGTCAGTGCTTGTTCCACTTGTCGACTGGGTTCCGTATAGTTGAAGCAGTTGATATATTGAACTGTCGTTGTTAATTCCAGATATACTCATTAGATTCGGTCCTTTCGAATAGTAAGTATGCCACTTAGTGGCATAGCTACTGAACTATCGACCTTTGCAAGTTTGAACTTTAGCGCAATAACCCGGAACAATCTCTTACAACAGAAAATCTGACCAAATGATTGTATTACGACGCTTACTTAAGTCAATCGCTAATCAACCCCCGATATTTAACTTGAACAGTTCAGTGTCAATGTGTAATATGATAAATTTCCGTTCGTCCTGAGTAGCGCGAAGCGCGTATCGAAGGATGGACGGAAATTTACTCGCAAATGCTGAACTGTTGAAACTTGACTCTGAATACGAAAAACGCTAAAATATTGGTTAAGTGGTGGGCCAAGATAAGTGCTCACCGATCTCTGGTTTTTTGTTGAGAACACGCCGGGTACATCTGCGCAAAGTAGCGCTGTGTACTCGGCGTTTTTGGCAAAACAGAATATAGAAATGAGGATACACAATGGTCAGGCACCGCGAAGCGAAAGAATGGATTGAACAGATGGCGGCGCTCTGTCGCCCGGACAGTATTGTCTGGATCGATGGCTCAATTGAAGAGAAAGAGCGCCTGGAAAAACAGACACTCAGCACCGGAGAGCTGATCCAGTTGAATGAGGAGAAATTGCCCGGCTGCTTCCTTCACAGGACCGCAGAAAACGATGTAGCGAGAACCGAGCACCTGACTTTCATTTGCTCTCGTAAAGAAGAGGATGCCGGCCCTACTAATAACTGGATGGATCCAAAAGAGGCCTACGCCAAAGTTGGAGATATGTTCGATGGTAGCATGGTCGGACGGACTATGTATGTAGTTCCATTCATCATGGGACCTCCTGGCTCCCCGTTCAGCAAAGTCGGAGTTGAGCTCACAGACAGCATTTATGTAGTCCTGAACATGCGGATAATGACCAGAATCGGTAAGGTTGCGTGGGATGAGCTTGGAGAAGATAAACCTTACACCAAGTGTCTGCACAGTAAGGGTGAATTGGATATAGACCGCAGGTTTATTCTACACTTCCCTGAAGACAACACAATCTGGAGCTACGGTTCCGGTTACGGCGGGAATGTTCTTCTTGGTAAGAAGTGTTTGAGTTTGCGTATCGCAAGCTATTTAGGTCTGACTGAAGGATGGATGGCTGAACACATGCTCATCCTTGGACTTGAGAGTCCGGATGGTGAGGTTATATACATATGCGGAGCTTTCCCGAGTGCGTGTGGTAAAACGAACCTTGCTATGCTTATCCCTCCGGAGATTTTAAGCAAATACAAAGTCTGGACCGTTGGTGATGATATATCCTGGTTGAGAATTGGTGACGATGGCAGGCTGTGGGCGGTCAATCCTGAAGCCGGTTTCTTTGGAGTCGCTCCAGGGACCAGTATGAAGAGCAACCCGAATGCAATGCTGACAGCTAACAAAAACACCATCTTTACAAACGTCTTGCATACACCTGACAATACTGTCTGGTGGGAGGGAATGGGCGTTGAGCCTCCAGCAGAAGGAATAGACTGGCGTGGAAAACCCTGGACTCCGGATAATGGCGAGAAAGGGGCTAATCCTAACGCCAGATTTACTGCTCCTGCTGCACAGTGTCCTGTTATTTCCAAGCATTGGGAAGATCCGCAGGGAGTGCCGATTTCCGCCATATTGTTCGGTGGAAGAAGAGCAAGACTTGCTCCACTTGTATATGAAGCATTCAACTGGCAGCATGGAACATTTGTAGGTGCTACTATGGCCAGTGAGACAACCGCTGCAGCTACCGGCGCGGTAGGCGTTGTTCGTAGAGACCCGATGGCTATGAGACCTTTCTGTGGATACCATATGGGCCGATATTTCGGACACTGGCTGAATATGGGCAAAAAGGCTACCAATCTGCCGAAGATCTTTAACGTCAACTGGTTCAGGCAGGATGAAGATGGTAAGTTCCTTTGGCCGGGATATGGTGACAACCTGAGAGTGCTTGAGTGGGTTCTGGGAAGATGCAAAGGCACAGCCCAGGCAACCGAGACTCCGATCGGATATGTGCCAACAGCAGATTCCATAAACATCGAGGGCTTGGGTATCACATCAGAGACCATGGAAAAACTATTATCTGTCAACCGTGAAGACTGGCTGGAAGAGCTCGAAGGAATGCAGAAATTCTTCGACCAGTTCGGCTTTGAGCTGCCGGAAGAGATAGTAGAAGAACAACAAGCCCTGAAAACCAGGCTTGGGCACTGGAAGTAAGGTATAGCCTGTTTGGTGCTGGAACCATGTTGAACTTGGTTCAGCGTCTTAGTAATGCCGTCCGCCCTTCGACAAGCTCAGGACGAACTGGATCGGATTCGACGCGATTCAAATAGAACGCAACTCCGTTCGTCCTGAGCGCAGTCGAAGGGCGGACGGCATTGGATTCGACGCGATTCAATTAACACGCAATTCCGTTCGTCCTGAGCACAGTCGAAGGGCGGACGGGATTATGCGAGTTTGAATTGTGATGCATACACCTACGTTCGTCCTGAGCATAGTCGAAGGATGAAAGAGTTCAGTCTACTGTGAAATGACCTAAAGTCCGTTCGTGCTGAGTAGCGCAAAGCGCGTATCGAAGTATGAACGGACTTTAAATTCTCACGTAATTGAACTGTTACCGAAGGGCGGACGTGAAAACAGATAACAGTAACCTTACTGATCATTGTGGATAGTGGGGGTAGTTATGAACATTTCCATTGTATTTGCCTGCATTCTGTTCTCCCTCTCGGTTGCTGCCGGGGCCGGTACCTATTATGTGTCCCCTAAAGGCAGTGACCAGTCTGATGGTTCGAAAAATAAGCCATTTGCCTCGCTTGCTAAGGCAGTAGAGACTGCAAGAAGTGAAAAGGGCGCTCACATAGTAGTCACCGCCGGACGATATTATCTGGATTCACCAGTCCGGCTGGATTCCCGCAATTCCGAACTCACTATTGAAGCCTCCAAAGGTGCCAAACCGGAACTGATTGGCGGCCGATTGATCAAAGCCTGGCAGCGTGATGGTGACACTTTCTGGTCTGCCCCTGTCCCCAAAGCCATCAACCGCGAATGGGATTTTCGCTTGCTTGTTGTCAACGGAACTCCCCGTAAACGTGCAAGACTGCCTGAGACTGGATACTTCGAACATGTATCTGTATTCGATGTCCCATGGATGTCCACAACTGGTGGTGGTTGGAAACGCAAACCCACTAATGAGGAACTAACATCCCTGAAATATAAACCAGGCGATCTTGGCTCCTGGCTGGATATCAACAACGCTGAGTTAACGGTATATCATATGTGGGATGAATCCGTTGTTGGCCTGGTCAAAAATGATCCAAACACACAGACCCTCACTTTTTCCAATGCAGCAGGGCATCCGGCGGGGGCATTTGGTGTTCACAAATACCTGGTATGGAACGTCCGTGAAGGAATGAAGAAACCCGGACAGTGGTATCTTGATCGCACAATAGGCAAAGTTGTTTATTGGCCTTTGCCAGGCGAGGATATGACAAAGGTAGAAGTCCTGGCGCCTGCGATGGAGAGCATTATCTGCATTGAAGGAACCAATGAAGCTCCGGCGAACAATATCACGCTCAGCGGATTATCCCTTTCGATTACGAATACTCCACTCAAGACCGGTGGATTCGGAGCAAGTGAGTTCGAAGGTGCGGTGTCCATGTTCAATGCACACGATTGCACACTATCTGACCTTACTATTACCAATGTTGCAGGGCAGGGGATACGCACCTGGTCGACAAACCATCTGCGGGTGGATCACTGTAATATCTACAATGTTGGCGCCTGCGGCATGAGAGTATATGGCAGCGATTTGGATATTGCAGACAACCGTATACACGACATTGGAATCATATATCCGAGCGCTATCGGAGTCTTCGGCGGAGGTCAAAACTCGGTCGCAGAACACAATGAGGTGTATAATACTCCATACAGTGCATTTGCGTGGGGTGGTGAGAGCAGTCGTGTGGAGTCGAATCTGATCTACCAGGCTATGCAGGAACTGCACGACGGTGCCGGAATCTATATCAGTGGTTGCAAAAATGCTGTTATGCGGGGAAATCTAATTCGTGATATCGATGACACCGGTGGATATGGTGCATCGGCCTATTATTTGGATGAACAATCTGAAAACTGTGTTGTGGAGAATAACCTGGCGCTTCGTGTGGCCAAACCGACACAGAACCATATGGCACGTCAAAATACCATCCGCAACAATGTATTCATAATGACCGGAGATTCGATGACCTCGTTTGCGCGCTGTGCAGACTATACATACGACCACAATGTGTTGTATTCAGGTGGTGCAATCAAGATACAGGCCCATGAAGGATGTTTCACGTCAATGGCGAACAACATTATCTATAGTGCTATAGGTAAAGTTGAATTTGAAGTATTGAATGATTATTCCGGACTTGGCGCAAAACCGCTAGAACCGAAGGATGGCACAATATTAACCGACCCGCTATTTGTAGATGCAAAGCATGATAATTATGCATTTAAACCAAAATCACCAGCAATTTCATTAGGGATTAAACCATTGGATTTGCGCAATGTTGGTCCCAGAAAGAAGTAATAGAACAAATCTGGGTGCTGGAGTATCGGGACTATGCGGGAACGTTGGTTTAATAATAACGGACAAACTTATTCGAAGTTGAGTTCCCGCAGCTGAAAACCAGATAAAATTTGGACTTAATCCGGGACATGTCATGTCTGAAAAAGCTGTCATTACTGGAATAATGAGAACAAGGATTTTGGTCTGGTTAAGTATCCGATATTTTACCATTCCGGGAGCGTGCTGCAATGAATGAAGTCAGATATCAGTATTTGAGGCCTGCGCAGGTTGTTAAGCGGCGCAGTGAGTGCCCGGTTGCTTATCTGCCTATTGGCACCCTGGAATGGCACGGAGTCCATAATCCATTGGGGTCTGACACTCTGCAGGCTGAAGGTATTGCCATAAGCTGTGCTCAGAAGGCTGGAGGCCTTGTATTGCCACCTCTCTATTATGGAGAGAACAGACTGGAAGCCTTAATGGAAGCAAATGCCAGGGATAGAGACGATATAGCGCGTCTGATGGATTTGCCTGTAGAGAACTTCAATCCTGAACGTTTCCCGTTTACTGTATCAGAACAAACTACAGCATATCAACACCTTCTGTTACATATGCTGGCAGAGATGGACACACTCGGATTCAAAGTTGGAGTTTTGGTTCCCGGGCACTATCCATTGATCGACCATGCTCGTGCAGCTTGCTTGATTCATAACCAGCGCTGCAATCGGATTAATGGTATGCTGGCCTGGGCATTCGTCGATTATCTGTTGGTAAGGGATCAATATCCGACTTCGGGGGACCATGCAGGCATCTGGGAGACATCCCACATGATGGCTCTGCATCCGGATATGGTTGACTTGAAAGCCCTCGGCGATGGTGATAAAACCCCAGTAGGAGTTGGTTCTTCGGTTCATCCGAAGCACTCAACTGCTGAATTTGGAACAGAAATAATGCAGGCTGCAGTTGATATTGCAGTCAAAGAAGTAATGCACAGATTGCACAATCCTGGTTGCTATGCATCACACGGGATGTCATTGCAAGAAGGACTGTGGAAAACAGAAAAAGGAACAAAATGATAGTTGCAATGAAAAGCGGGGCTACACGTGAGAACGTTGCCTCTGTAATTGATTTAGTGAACGGATACGGACTAAATGCCCTGGATCTTCCGGGAGGAGAACGGACTGCTATTGGTGTCGCCAGTTCAATCCCGCCGGACCTTAGGGAACCGTTGGCCCGGATGTTGGAATCTCTGGATGGTGTGGATCATATAGTCCATGTCAGCCGGACATATAAGCTTGCTTCACGTGAGTTCCAGTCAGCGGATTCGCTTGTCCGGATAAAGGACGTAGTATTTGGCGGTAAGGAAGTGATCGTTGCTGCTGGTCCCTGCACAATTGAGAGCTATGACCAGTTGTTACTGGCTGCAAAGACAGTGAAAGCTGCCGGAGGCAGGGTGCTGAGGGGTGGGGCGTTCAAGCCAAGGACCTCCCCATATTCTTTCCAGGGTTTAGGACTCGATGGCCTCAAAATGCTCAAACGGGTCGGCGATGAAGTGGGATTGGTGACAGTCACCGAAGTAATAGATCAGCACGACCTGGCGGATGTAGTTGACCACGCGGATATCCTCCAAATAGGTGCCAGAAACATGCAGAACTATCCTCTGCTGATAGCAATCGGGCAATCCAAACATCCGGTACTGCTAAAGAGAGGCCCAAGTGCGACTATCGACGAATGGCTCCTTGCTGCCGAATATATAATGTCCCACGGCAATCCCAACGTAATACTCTGTGAGCGGGGCATACATCCGCTGGATAAAGAACACGTCCGCTACACCCTGGACCTTTCAGCCGTCCCTGTAGCCAAGCTTCTATCGCATCTGCCGGTCATAGTAGACCCTTCACATGCCAGCGGTTATTCCAGATATGTTCCAGCAATGAGTAAAGCCGCCATAGCTGCAGGAGCAGATGGGCTGATCGTAGAAATCCACCCAAATCCACCCAAAGCAGTCTGTGATGGAGCCGGAAGCCTCAACCTTGAGACCTTTACAGAAATGATGGACAGCATCAGAGCCGTTGCTAAAGCGGTCGGACGTAGCATTAGCAGTCTGTAATATCATCATTTGGATGAAGATTTGGGAGCTTTGTTAGATTGGTAGATTCTCTCAGTTGAGTGTTAATGCGCTCCGCGCTGTTTAGCATGGAAGGATCCCTAGTTGAATAAAATAACCATAATTGCTCTTGTAACCATAACACTTCTATTCATCGCAAGTTCTGCCTATTCAGACTATGCTCCCCCAAATTCAGAAAATATCGTGCAAGGTATTAAGGCGCAATTTCAACCGGCTCCCAATTTTCCGGGTTGTTCCGATAATGACGATTCAATACAGCTTACTGACGGTTCATATGTCACAGGGCAGTTATGGTCTCAGAAGGGATCTGTTGGATGGGGCGCACTAAATTCGATGGTTACGATAACTTTTGATTTCAACAAAGTAGTGCCTATTAGTGGAATATCCTACAACACCGCCGCCGGAGAATCAGGTGTAAAATGGCCTTCCTCAATATTGATATTTGTAAGTGACAATGGCAGCACCTGGAAAAAAGTGGGAGATCTCATACAACTGGCACAAGCAAATCCTTACTTAGCTACCGATAAATATGGAGTTTATCAATACAAGACCGAAAAGCTGAAGTGTCATGGACAATACGTGCGACTTGTAGTGGCATCTGAAGGGAAGAATTATATATTCTGTGATGAGATAGAAATATATAAAGGACCAGATGCCCTGCTATCCAGTGATATCACAAGCTTTACCGTCTCTGATTTCGAACACTATATGAGCATAATCTCCACAAATAATCGGATATCAAACCGCATCTCCAGCGACATTCAAACCGCTATCACTGACGTAAAATCATCAAAATTATCTGAAGAAAATAAGGCTGCTTTGGTTGCCAGGCTCAATGACATACATATCAATTACAGCAATCCGGTTGATCCGGATAAATTCGAAACCATATTTCCGCTCAATGATGCACACTCACAGGTGCTTACCGTGTATGCTCCGATAATGCGTTCAAGCGGCATTCAGAACCTGTTTGTCTGGAAAAAGCACAGGTTCGATTACCAGACACTGACTGAAACCCCTCAGGTCAATCAATCTATCTCAAATATCAAGATAAGAATGATGCACAGCGAACGCAGATCCGATGCGTTTTTGATCTCTAATGCTACAGACAATCTGGTAAATGCAGGTTTGCAGGTAATAGGACTTCCCGGAGGTTCAAAACCGGCATGGCTGCGTGTATATTCAGTTCCTTGGACAGATACAGCTTCGGGTATGGCTATTGCTGCAGCTCTTGTTGATGCACATTTCACCAATGGCGTGTTCCGGATATCGCTGCCGTCGGGAATGACACGCAAAATATGGATCACAGTCGATTCATCCAAACTGAAATCCGGTGATTACAGTGGCGCGTTTGTCATCAAGGGAGCAGGTAAGACTATAAAGGTTCCTGTTAGTATACATGTATCACCTGTTACCATGCTCAGGCCCCGCTTGTCGTTTTATGCGTGGGAGTATACAGGCGGAGATGGCAATTTAGGAGTTACAAACAAAAACAAAGAATCAGTGCGTAAACTGGCAGTTGATGATTTGTTGGACAGTCCATGGGCACATCCTTTACTTCTGCCGGTTCCATCGCAAAAAGATTTTGATGCGAATAACAAACTGACAATATCCCTGGATTTCAGGCTGTTTGATGAATGGGTCAAGCAATGGCCAAATGCCAGGCGTTACATGGTCTATGCGCATTTACAGGACACCTTTGCAGGAAAGAGTATTGGAACTCCTGATTTTGATGCCAGAGCCGGTGAATGGATCAAAGCGCTTTTATCTCACCTCAAACTTCTTAAAATATATTTCAAAAGGTTTACTCTCACAATTCTGGATGAGCCGCGCGATGATAATGCTGATCGAATAGTTATTGGCTGGATCAAGACAATAAAATCAGTCGCTCCTGAAATGCTTATCTGGGAGGATCCAATAAGGACCAGGACTGAGGAAAGCCCTGAGATATTTTCAACCCCCGATATTGTGTGTCCCAATTTATTGTGGTACTACAGCGGTGGAGATGCTTCGATGGCGCAACTGCGGGATATTATCAAGAATACTGGACACAAGTTGCATTTTTACCAGTGTGATGGTGGTGGGGTAAAGACATATGATCCTCACCAGTACTACAGAATGATGTCCTGGTATGCATTCAAGCATGGCGCTGAAGGAATAGGGTTCTGGTCTTTAGGAGATAACGGCGGTGCCGGTAGTTCCTGGAATGAATATGATTGGAAATCATATGCAGGCGGTTTTACCCCGGAATTCCTGTCGCCTACTGCTGCCACTGATTCGATTCATATGCAGGGTATTCGTGAGGGAATTGAAGACTACGAATATTTATCAATGCTAAAAGACCGAATCAAAACAACCACCAATCCCATATGGAAATCATCTGCACAAACATTGCTGGATGATATCTATGAAAAAGTAACCACCAAATACATTGCTAATTACACGTGGAACGCAACAGTTGATAGAAACATAGTAGATAACTACCGATTAAAAGTGCTGGCATTGCTTGAGAAGAAAAAATAGCATGCGTGCTAAACAATGCAGGCTCAGACACATAAAGTCCGTTCGTGCAGAGTAGCGCAAAGCACGTATCGAAGACCCATAAAGTCCGTTCGTGCTGAGTAGCGCAAAGCGCGTATCGAAGTATGAATGGACTTTGAGTTCTCACAAAACCGAAACAGTATCCGTTATGGGGGAATAATGCATAATCGAAGCAACAATCTCTTAGTCATCCTGTTATCTATCACATGTGTCTTGATTGCGCATTCCCTTTTATACGCTGCACAAAAGCACGAATCATTCAATCTGGCGGCTTCTGAATTTGGAGCGATATTGTTGCCATCCTCACAGTCTGGTGATGTGAATCTACAGGTTGAACGGAGTATCGATGGCAACATCAAAACAAACTGGGTTTCTGACATTGGAACGTACCCGAACTGGATCGAAGTCAGATGGCAGCAACCTGTGTCTGTCAATAGAATTACAATAGATTTTGCTGCAACAAACCAGATGGACAACTACAAATTGATGGCTTGGGTCAATGGAAAGTGGATGCAAGTCCTGGATGGCAAACTGGTCGATGGTGAAAAGTTAGACCGCAGCTTCAAGAATTTAGAAGCCCTTAGAGTCAGATTTTACATGTATTATTCCGATAAGGGTGTTCGCCAGGCTGTCTCATCTATTAATGAACTAAAAATATTCGGCTGCGCAGACTGGGTAGAGGCATGTAAACAGATGACCAAACCATGGTGGAAATCTGCCTGGATATGGTACCCTGAAGGCGAAATCAGCGAAGTAGACAGATATTTCAGGAAACATTTTAGAATTTACAATTTAAATTTAATTAACCAGGCTCTATTGCAGATTGGTGCTGATGATTCCTACGATCTATATCTCAACGAGCATCAAATTGCAAAAGGCGGTTGGGTGACTACTCAGTTTGATGTCAAGAAGTATTTGAAATCGGGTGACAACCTGATAGCTGTGAAATGCCACGAAGACGTTTCTTTCGAAGGCCTGATTGCTGAATTGACCTTGAACAAGAGTGATGGATCTATCGCCCGTATCTTCACAGACAAAACCTGGCAATCATACAACAAGGATTCCGGTGACTGGTATAAGTTTAGCAATGATGAAAGTGAATGGAAGCCCGTAAAAGAACAGGGGATTCCACCAAATTGCACCATACGCACAGACCAGCCATATATCGATGTCGCAGCCAAACAAAGCTTCTATATTAACTCTTTCAGAACCCTGTCAAAAGCTATACCCGGAAAGAGAGTGGAACTGGAATTTGCAGCTCAGGTGAAGTCCGTCGTCCATGAAGACTACGGTTTTGTTGTGCGTGTAGGTGATAAATCCCTTAGCCCGACAGCAGATTATACAGTAGCTAAAAAAGAGTTCCTGCCTTTGACTAAAACAAGCAAATGGGTTCCAGGAAAGACATACAAATTATCGACCTCTATATATATCCCCGACTGGGCTCCACATGGCAATGTTTCAGTATCACTGATACCTACCGGCAAAGGAGTAGAAGGCTGTATAGGGAACACAAAAGACAACATTGTTGGCAGTCTTAATATTCGTAAATTTGCATCTGACCCCAAACCCTGGCCTGCTGTAACGCCAAAGACTGAAGTAAAACTCAGAAATGGAAACCCCACACTCTATGTAAACGGTAAAGTGCTCAATCCATACATAATGTCCCATCCAGATTATGCAACGTATGAAGCATTTGGAGAGCAAGCGAAGCCAGGATGTCGCATATGGCGTATATTGGGCGTGAAAATGGTTAATTGCTCGTATGAGACCCAGCAGGGCAGGAAAGAGAATATCGAATATTTTAAGATTATAGATCAATTGATCAACAATGTTCTGAAAGTGAATCCTGATGCGTATATCCTCGCTGGGTCGATTGTTCAGGCAGCACCGGAATGGACTGACAGATATCCGAACGATGCCACACTGCTCTCCAATGGCCGCCGTCTGCAATATTCTCTTTCCTCGCGCCGATGGGCCAGGCAGCTTGACTATGATTATCGTGCATTGGTTAAGCATATGATGAAGCAGAAATACAGCGGTCATATCATAGGGGTGCACTATGAAATGGCCCAGGAGACAAACTACTGGGGATATGGAGTAAATGATTCCTCCACACCGAGGAATCAAATCGTACTCGGTGACTATAGCGCTGAACATATCCGTGCATTTAGAGAATGGCTAAAAGAGCGATACAGAGGCGACGTCGCTTCTCTAAGATCTGCCTGGAAAGATAAGAGCGTTGACTTTGATACTGCATATCCGAAGCTCGATACACTCTGCGCTGAAGATACTCTGATGTTCAAAGATCCCGCGAAAACTCAGATGCCCATGGACTATTGGGAGTTCCATTCCGAAGAAATGGTAAATATGTCCAATGTAGTTGCAAGAGCTGTAAAGGAAGCCAGTGGCGGAAAATATATAACGGGCCTATGGGGTTTCTACAGTGATGGTGTCTATGACGGTCCCAATGTACCTGGAAAAATGCAATATATGGGACATACCGCTATTCAGAAGGCGCTGGATTCACCATATATCGATTACCTCGCGATGATCCAGTCCTATACACATAGGCGCTGGGGCAGACCGATGTATGCAGGCAACCTTGTGGAGAGCATTAGAAAACACGGCAAAATGCCTCTGGTGGAGTTTGATGTCAGAACATTCTTTACTCCTGTAGAATACGATATGAGGACATACAGTCAACCTGAGTCTATTTCCGTCATGCAGTCATATATCTGGGGAGCCGCAATCAGAGGAGATGCTTTATGGTGGGTTGGGTTCTCACGCGGTATCACCGGCAGGCCAAGTGTTCCCTGGTATGCGGAAAAAAGTCTGACTGATCTCATAGGGCAGGGGAAGCGTCTGTACGATGTTGTCTACAACACCGTGTCACCATCAAACTCCGAAGTTGCTGTATTTATGAGTGATGATGACATGCGTGCAATGGATGTTTACGATGGTTACAAGCCGCTGATAAGCGCTCAATATCAGACATCATTCTTTGAGACAACCAAACTGGGCGCTCCGGTAGACTATTATGAGCTCAACGATATCTCTCTGAACTGCATGGATCAATATAAAGTCTATGTGTTTTTGAATGCCTATAACCTGACTAAGTCTCAGAGGGATGCTATCAAGGCGAGGGTAAGACGAGTGGGTAAAACCGCTGTCTGGTTGTATGGGGCAGGATATAATAATGGCGCAACGATCTCTGAATCCAACATCCAGGATCTGACAGGTATTAGCACAGGATGCACAATTGAGAGAAGATTACCCACTGTGAAATTCGAACCAGGGCACCCTTTGACAACTAACCTGTTAGCCGGTTATACACTGCAACCTCAGCGCTGGGAATATGATTTGAGACCTTACGAGATAGGGCCAATATTCTACGTGAATGATCCATCGGCAGAGGTGTTAGGAAAATACGAGCACAATGGCCAAACGGCATATGCGAGCAAGATAGTCGATGGAGGTAGATCAATATTCCTGGCAATTCCGTACATATCTTCGTCGGTGTTAAGGGATATATGCCGGGTTGCAGGTGTTAGTTTATACACACAAAATGATACCTATCTGGATTCGACCAGACATTTCATCCTGATAACAAATACCGAGAATGACTTCAATCAAACAATAACACTGCCTCAAAAAACAACTGTATACGACATAAGCAGCAATCTAATAATAGCCAGGAATGTGAGCTCATTTACTCCAAAAATAGCTCCATTCAAATCAAGCCTATACTTCACCGGCACAGATTCCGAAGTCGCTGCATTTATAAGCAAAATGGCTCATTAGGTATTGTCGGGAAAGTGTCAGGTTTTATACAACTCTTGGAATCAGCACTTCCCTTTTTTATAATTCATACTTCATAATTCTTTGCGGTATCCCCTGAACTCCTCCTCATACGCCATCAAAGCCGGGGAACCTCCGGTGTGCAGGAATACTACTGGACGATTCCTATCTATCTGATCGGTCTTGGCGAGGTCAATCAGGCCCGACATCGCCTTGCCAGTATACACCGGGTCCAGGACTAATCCCTCGGTTTTCCCAGCAAGCAAAATCGCTGCGTTGCCGGTTTCGCTTGGGACAGCGTACTTAGTGCCGAAGTATTGGTCACTTACATCAATATCATCTGCTGTAAAGGTCATATCTTCATCAAGCAGCTTTGCCGTCCCTGTTGCAACTTCAGATGAGTGCTTTTTGAAAAATCCCGACATCCCTGCAACGCTGATTCCCAAAACCTGAGCGTTAGGCATAAAGAGTTTAGCACCCAGAACGCATCCGGCAATTGTCCCCCCGGAGCCTACTGCAGTAATAATCAGAGGATTTGCATCTTTACCCATCTGAGATGCAAGTTCACGGATTGCAGAAACATACCCCAGAGCGCCTATCGGAGTAGAACCACCCATCGGTATCAGGTAAGGTCTCCGGCCCTCCTGTTGGAGCTGTGAGACTATTCTGTCAGCCTCTGCTTCAGTCTGCTTGACTCCTGCATCAGGCAATACCCGCACTGTAGCACCGAAAACAATATCCAGCAGCATATTCCCCTGCCATTTACCGTCCCATGCACCACTCAGGACCAATATACACTCAGGTATACCGACCTTTCGAGCAGCAGCAGCCGTAAGCCTGGCGTGATTGGATTGAATCCCACCGAGTGTAATGACTACGTCCGCCTGCTTAGCAAGGGCATCCGCCATCAGAAATTCCAGTTTACGAACTTTGTTCCCACCAAGTCCCAAATTGGTACAGTCGTCCCGCTTGATAAATAATTTCTTCAATCCAAGCTCTTTTGCCAATCTCGGAGCTTCATCAAGCGGGGTAGGGAACTGAGACAAACTTATACGGGGTATTAAATCAAGGTTCATTTTAAATTATGAAGTATGAATGATGAATGATGAAACAGGCTTTAGGCTCTAGACTTTAGGTCTCAATTGCCGAAATGCTTGTTTCATAATTCATAACTCATACTTCATCCTTTCCCTTCACGGTGCAGATATGAAATCCTCAGGCACTAAGCCTTTCAGGATCCTTTGAGCATTTCTGTAGAGTATGTTTCGTATATCATCGTCGGAGAGTCCGGCACCAAGCAGGGCTCCTGTGTAGTAGTGTTCACTGAACCATGGGTAGTCGGTTCCGTAGACTATTTTGTCTGAACCTGCTTTTTCAACGAACTGTTCCACGACTCCACGTTCATCAAGAATAGCACATAGTTCCAGGTAAACGTTGGGATATTGTGTTGCCAAGGTTATTGCTGCATCTGCGTCACTGTGTATGCTGTGCCCCAGTAATTTCTGCGCATTCGGATAACGTTCGCATACTGCTTTTACATTCTCAAATCCATCAACCGGACTTCCAGCCCAGGTGTGCATTAAGACTGGCAGTTTGTTGGCATCGGCAAACTCCCATACTTCTTTGTAGCGATCATCTTCAACCGCGACCTGGTGGTAGTCCGCCAGCATTTTAAACCCTACAAAACTATTTCTGCGACTGTCGAATGTAGCCAGATCATGTTTTATACGGTCCTGGTAATGAGGGTTAATACCGCAGTATGCCCTCATTCTCTCAGGCCAAAGAGCAACAGCCTCTTCATTTATCTGGTTGGTTATGTCGCCGGACATCAGTGCATCGTGATGGCAGAATACCAGAAGTCGAACACCGGATGCATTAAAATGCATCTTTGCGTTTACTATGTTTGCATATGGCAGGGCACCGCCATAAAATTCACCCCAATGACCGTGCATATCGAATATCGGGCAGTCGTCAACTTTGCCATCTGCAAAAAATCTTTCTTTGAGGTTCATAGCTTTGCCTCCGACTGTAATCTCAGAAAGTTACCGGAAGCTATCAATTCTCTGTCGCTTTCGGTAATGTCAGAATGCAGAAGGTCCAACAGTGGTGCCTCTATGTATCGGCTCGGATAACCGCTCCCAAACAGGAACCTCTTTGCTCCAAACTTCTTCACTGCGCAGGCCAGTCCTCCAGCCTCAAGGGATAGTAAGCTGGTTTCGAGATATACATTTTTATATGCCTCAAGCAGCGGCCACGTATACCTGTCTACGCTCCAGACACCTATATCCGTAAGAATAACTGTAAGGTTTGGGCAGTCCTTCAGAAGTTGGTAAACATCAGGCCATGTAACATCCCGTTCCAAACTAAGTATAATCGGCACTTTGTGTACAAACAATTCCTGGGCAAGGGCTCCGAGTGTGATCCCGTTGAGCAGGTAGTGATGATGCACCGGGAAGAGCCTGAGGGTGAATACACCTGCAGCTTTCATCCGGCAAAACAGAGTATCCAGCGGGATTTCGTTGGTTATTGAAGGAAGCCCCGTCCAGCAGGGTAACAGACGGTCGTAACCTTTCACAAATTCATCGGCAAGTTTGTTGCCATTTTCAGAAAACATGTCGTGTTGGGCAATATGCCAAATTAGTGCCTGGTCCACTCCAGCAGAGTCCATTGCCGTCAAAAGCTCATCCGGGCTTTCAATAACTTTGGCGCCTGGGACGATGGATCGGCCGACCACTACGTTGCAGTCTATGATCCGCATTCTTGGCTCCTCAATGAAATAGTGAGTAGACGCGCAGTCTACTACCGAATATTCTAACGCCGAGTGTATATGATTAGCAAACGCGAGAGTTAAGTCTACAGTGAAATGGCCTAAAGTCCGTTCGTGCTGAGTAGCGCAAAGCGCGTATCGAAGCATGAATGGACTTCAACTTCTCACAAAACTGAACTGTCACTAGCAAACTTGGCAATTAGATTCATCGCATTACAGAGTGACAGTGAATGACACACAAAAATAAGTGCTCAACACTGCTGGAAGTTGGGCACTTACATATGCACACTCTACATTGGAGGCGATCAGGTTTAGCTTTGAATGGTGACCAGAATCTCCCTCATACAATGGAAACGTTTCTTTTCTGGGAGGTTCTCGATGGCATCGAGGATTAAGTCAGGCGCATCATTATCTTCTGCGCAACTAAGAAGGTCGTCGCGAGAACATGGGAAAATGATGTCCTCGATGTATGCGCCGAGTTTCAACACATTTCGGCCAGTATCATAAACAAGCATGGTCTAAACCTCCTTGGAAATCAAGAGCGATTACAACTTAGCTTTAATAGGGTATTATATCACTATTTACGTAATATTGTATACCAAATTGTATAAATATATCAGTTATTGTTAGACACACTTGTTTGGATTCCAGCTAGCCCGAATTATTCATAATTGCTTTAGCTTTTGTCCTTACTATCAGGTGAAAGCAAAGAAGATGTCTTGTAACGAGCTAAAAGTCTCATACTATTAAGAATAACAAGCAGAGCACTTCCTTCGTGGCCAAGAACTCCCGCAGCAAGTCCCACCTTGCCGGCAAATGCGCCTGATATAAGAATACCCACTGTTGCCAGCGCTATCACAGTATTTTGAAAAATAATTTTCCGCGTTTTTCTGCTAATCATTATCGCGTAAGGCAAAGCCCTTAGGTTGTCACCCATTAACACTACATCTGCAGCTTGAACTGCGGCTTCATTTCCAAGACCACGTAAAGCAATCCCAACATGAGCAGCCGCCAGAGCAGGGGCATCATTAATTCCGTCACCCACAACAGCAGTCGTGTAGTTGCTGGACATGTTCTTAATAATCTCCAGTTTCTGCTCAGGAAGCAGGGCACTGTGGATTTCGTCTATACCAGTGACCTTTGCAGTCAGCAGTGCAGCATCTCTGGAGTCGCCGGTAATTAATACTATGCGCTTTATTCCGTATTCACGCAATGTAGCCAGAGACTCCGCTGCTTCCGGTCTTATGCTGTCAGCAAGTGTAATCATTCCAATCAATTCATGTTCATCAGATACAAAAACAGTGCTTTTTCCGGTGTTGGACGAATCGAAGACGGCAGTGTCAAATCCTCTTTCCTGCATAAAACGATCGCTTCCTACTGCAAACTCACCAGCTGATGTGACAGCTATTGCTCCTTTGCCTGCAATTGCTTTGAAATACGCGATATCCGGAATAGTAACATCGTATTCGCGTGCAGCCGATAAAATCGCATCTGATATAGGATGCTCGGATCTGCTTTCAACCGCTGCCGCAATACTCAGAACATCAGTAGAAGTGTTTCCATTTCTCGGTATTACATCCTCGACACGCAGTTTTCCGGTTGTGAGTGTTCCCGTCTTATCGAAACCTATCTCGGTGACCATTCCAAGAGTCTCAAGATGGATTCCGCCCTTAACTAACACACCTTTTGAAGCCAGATGACCGATGGCGGCTACTATTGCCACTGGAGTTGAAATAACCAAAGCGCATGGGCAAGCAACAACCAATAGTACAAGCGATCTGTGGAGCCAGTGAGTAATTCCACCCCCAAGTAAGCTAGGTCCGAGCAACGCCACCAGCACAGCAGCAGCTATCACGCAGGGTGTATATACAGCGCCGAATTTTTCACTGAAGCTTTGGCTCTTGGCTTTTTGTGATTGTGCGTCTTCGACCAGCTTCACTACTCTGGAAACCGTAGATTCGCTGAAGATGCTGCTTACCACAATCTCCAACGAACCGAATCCATTAATTGAACCGGCGAAAATCCTGCTTCCAGATTCTTTGTCGACCGGCATGGATTCTCCGGATATCGGAGACTCGTTGACGTCGGATACTCCGGTCCGGACTACTCCATCAAGTGGAATTCTTTCACCTGGTTTAACAATTATGATCTGACCGACTTGGATATCATTCAAATTGATCTCAGTGATATCAGTTCCATTTTTAACATGGGCCGTTTTAGGAAACGAATCTATCAGTGAATAAATTGACCGTCTGGTTTTGTCTGCTGTGAATGACTCCAGAGCCGACCCCAATGAATACAGGAACATAACTGCAGCCGCTTCTGCATACTCTCCCAATGCAATTCCACCGACTGCAGCAAGCGTCATAAGGAAGTTTGTATCCAGACTGCGACCTATCAGTGCCAGCATGCCGTATCGTGCAGCGTGAACACCCCCAATAACTGCTGATGATAAAAACAGGATGTTCGAAACAAGTGGGGCATTGAACACATATTTTGCCAGCATTCCAGCCGCCAAGAGAATTCCTGATCCAGCCGTAATGAGAATGCGCGAATTGTATTTAGATGGAGATTTTGTGGATTCCTTAGATTGCTCCTCAGCAATATCATAACCAAGGCTCCTGACACGCGTTATTACTCTCTTAAGTACATCCTGGGTTATCCTATACTCAATCAACAATATAGAGCTGGCGAAGTTCAATGAAGCCCACACTACGCCGTCTACCCGTCTGATACTTGTTTCCAGCTTCAATGCACAGTCGGGACAGTCCAATCCTACTACATGCATTTTTGTATGTTCGTAGTCATTATCCATAGCGGCGCCCACAATTTTAGCCCGCTCCAGTATTTCATGCAGAGATGTTCGCTCAGGATCATACAGCAGGGTAACTTGCTGTCCGGACTGGTCTACGTTGACCTCGTCCAGACCTTTGACGGTTTTCATTTCATCAAGCAGGCGACGAGAGCATTCCTCGCACTCTTCATACATATCCGGCCAAAGAACTCTAATATTTACTTGTCGGGTCTCCATAATGAAACCACCACCTTACGCTGTGAAAACCTGAAATTTGAAGCTATATATCCACTACGATTGCGTCAACATCCGAGTCCGGGGATTTACTGCCTGAAGCCTCCATTGACTTCAAGTGTGCAGAGACCACGGTATGAGCAAACTGAAGCGCTTGTTCGCGTGTGCTTGCTTCAGCATGAATTCCTGGAATAGCCGGAACCATAACAGATACTCTACCTGTGTTGTCTGTGGTTACTACCACCTTATATCGCCTGACCAAAATATATTCCTCCGGGCTTTTTATAAGTGCACTATATTCCCGAAAATATGAATTATTCGGTTATGCACTTTCAATGTCTATTTAGATATTATCGCGCATCATTGGGGATATGCAAACTTAACGCACTTATTTATTATTATGAATGCTTAAAATCACCGATATTGAGAATCTATACTAACGTTTGTTAGCTGAATCTGTTATAATATCGGTGCGAACACGATGTGCATAGCCATAAATTATATAGGAGCTGACTGTTGATGAACGCACGATACTTTAAGTATGCCGTTATAGCGGTAGTCATACCCATAATCGCAGGGTGTGGCGGCAAACAAGTGAAAGATGTACCGAAAAATGTTGCCGAGGTTGATGGAACATCCATTTCATCATCGGCCCTGTTGGAAGAATCCTATCGGAAAGCCGGTAAGCAGATTCTGACAAGTATGATAGAGCGTGAGATCCTACTCAAGTGGGCTAAAGACGATGGGGTCCCTGTCGAAGACAAGCAAGTCCAGAGTATGATCGAAACAGCCAAGAGAGATGGCAGTTATGATCAACAAGTAGAGATGCTTGGTGATAAACTTGTCAAAGACGAAATGTCTGGCATCCAGGCACGTGTGAATATTGTCAAAAAAGCTGGCAAGGTCACCGATGAACAGCTGCAGGCTGCTTACAAACAGGTCAAGAGCGTATTCTCTCATGGCCCTCAAAAGCAGATTGAAGCTGTTGTCAGTCCCGACAAGGCTAAGATCGAAGGGATTATCGCCGACGTAGCAAAAGGCATGACCATGCAGGAAGCTGCATACAAGAATGGTGCAGTTATGCCTGGTACCACCGGACCACGCAAGATGTGGATGGACACAGAGCGGAAGGGTGAATCTCCTGAGATACTCGACGCTATGAAGTCTACTGCTGTTAATTCACTGACCAAAGTGCTGACCCTCAAAACACCAAACGGGCCCAGCCAGTATCTGGTTTTCAAAGTTCTCGCAGAGAGACCCAAAGAAGACAGAACATTTGATCAGGCTAAAAGTGATATTGAGAACATGGTCTGCCAGCAGGCTTTCCAGATGGATCCCGATATCCAGAAGCAGTTCAATGAGAAGAAGAAAGCAGCTAAGATCTCTATTACAGATCCTAACCTGAAGGATGTAATTTTCTCTTTCCAATATCCACAGGATCAGTCTCAAATGATGATGCCCGGTATGCAACCTGGTGCACCACCACCGACTAGATGATTGAAGTAAACAAACCCGCATTATAATAGTGCGGACTAGTTCAAACGAAGGCGGACCATCGAGCGTTATTAACAAAAATAACCGCCCGCTGTCCGCCTTTTTTTCATTACAGCGTGGAGATGTGAGTGATGAAGAGCGTTTACAATGTGCAAAATGGTGAATGGAACATATCCTGGCCCGAGAGAGTCTCTCGCCACGACCTGGTGTATAATAATCCTCCTCTTGATCCAACTCAAGGGCTCCCTATAGGCAATGGAGAAATCGGAGCTTTGGTGTGGTGTGAACCTACACGGGTTGTTATTGCTGTAAACAAAAGCGACCTCTGGGATGATTCGCCAAAGGACCGGTTTAGCAACTGGAAACACGATGAAGAAGAATATTCCACATGCCTCAGGCATGCCAGCCGAATTAATATCGATTTCGCCCTTCCAGTTTTTGATCCATTTTATTTGAAATCATTTAGTGCACGACTTTCAATTTCTGACGGATGCTTCCATCTGAATTCTGAATCCGTTTTTGGCAGAGTGTTTCTGGATGGATTTGTAGACTGGCATTCAGGAGCGCTTATTGTGAATGTATTGAGCGACCTCAATGAATCGGTCGATGTCCGTACTACATTGGAACGGTTTGGTTCACGCACATTCTCACATTGGTATCAGCTTATTCGAAGAGACCCCACAGTAGGGCTTCAAGGCACGAAATCGTCTGTATCTGATACTACTCTTTATATCACTCATCCTTTGACCAGTGGTGAATTTACCGTAGCTTGCGATGTGGATTCTGAAGAGTTTCCAAAACAGTCTACTTTACACTCCCGGGCAGCACAAGCGACTGTTCACGCATCAGGCGCAACCAGTTTTTCGCTGCGGACTGTTGTTACATCCCCTATGGAATCCGGCAGCAAGGATAGTGCAAATGCTGCTTTGGCTTCTTCGTATAAGATTGAATATGGCGACCTGCTAACTGCACATAAAGCTGCCTGGAAAGAGTTCTGGCTGCGGTCGCTGGTTGAGTGTGGAGATGATTACCAGGACAACCTGTGGCATTTGTCACTCTTCTATATGGCATGCTCACAGAGAGGAAAATATCCGGGCAGATTTATTAATGGCCTTTGGACATGGAACCGGGATGTTCAGAACTGGAACTTCTATTTCCACTGGAACCAGCAGCAGCTTTACTGGCCTCTGAATGCTGCAGGACAGCACGAACTGGTGGATTCGTATCTGAACTATCGCTTTGATTCCCTGGGGTATGCTCAAAAAGATGCTAAAGAAATGTTTGGTGTCGATGGAGCATTCGTGTCCGATGTATGTGACAGATTGGGGCGCAACTCCGAATGTGAAGCAGAAAACCACACTCCGGTAGCGCAAATCGCTATGGATTTCTGGCGGCAGTATCTTTACACTGGCGATACTGGCTTCCTGCGAGATAAAGCCTGGCCGTATATTCGATCTGCGGCAATATTCTTTGAAAGTCGATTCTTTTTGCAGGACGATGGATACTATCATGCAAAAGACGGCACCGGGTATGAAGGCTGGATAGTTTTAAAAGACAGCATTACAGAGCTGGTCTGTGGAGAGGTCTTGTTCAAAGCCGCCTGCGCCGCAGTTGAGATCCTGGGGATTGATGAACCACAGCTTGGTACCTGGAAAGAGATCGCATCACGTATTGTTCCTTTGCCGGTTTCCGATGAACATACAGGGAGCGGTGTTATTCCGGCTGGACCCTATAAAGGCCAACCTGCTGAAGGTGATTGGAGTCTGGCCGCAGGATGGGGTGTAGAGAGACAGAAAATAGTGCACTCTTGTTTCCCGGAAGATTTTGATGAATACACTGATGATGTTTTTGCTGTAATTCAGAAAACGCAGATAGCCGACAAGTGCGTCTATCCAAGAAGCAGAGACTTAAGATGCTATGATGGCATTTTTCCTTGCTCTGAATATTCGGCTGTTTTCCCGTGTGGAACTATTGGAATCAAGGACAAAGACTCGGAAGTCTTAAAAGCTGCCCGAAATGTCGCTCGCACATATACCCCGAGTCTAATGGGGTGGGATGTGGTGCCCATAATAATGGCTAGACTTGGGCTTGCAAGAGAAACCTGGGATGCAATAGGAAAGATGCCTGCTGATTGGCAGTTCTACTGTAATGGATTCACACATTATGGTCCTAAAGAGATTATGAAAGCTGAGTCTTCACTGCCGTTCAAACAGTTTAAAGTAGTGGATGCTGACAAGTTCAATGAAGAAGGCCAGGGTAAGTTCCTCTCTTCGGCATGGCCATTCAGGCACGCAGGATTTGAACCATTAGGTGTTTTTGCCTGTGCTGTAAATGAAGCCTTGATGCAGAGCTGGGATGGAGTAATAAGAGTTGCTCCAGCTATACCAACAGATCGCAATTCCAGATTTACGTTGCATGCTGTCGGTGGTTTCGTAGTTTCCAGTGAAATAGAAAATGGAAGACCGTTATGGATCGATATCCGCAGCCTCAGAGGGGAAGAACTAAACATAGAATTGCCCTGGCCTGAGTGTTCAGTATACAAAAACTTGAACTATGACTGTGACTCTGATGCTTCCATTCTAGCCTGTCAGACAACCGTTAGCGAACGTATTCTATTGCTGCCGAAAGGTGTTGAGCTTGATGAATGGGAGACGGTTAAGGAGCCATGCATATCCAATCAGGCCCCCAAAATCGATTCCTCCGGCTTAGCAACGCTGGGATTGCAGCAGGCGTTTTAACACCAGCCCTATCTGAGCACCAGCCATATCGGAGCACCAGCCATATCAGAGCACGACCCCATTCCCCCTTGGAGAAGGGGGCCAGGGGGATTGACTCCCTTCATAATTCATAACTACCTTGTCTCGATGTTAAGAAAAATATACCAGCCATATCACAGCACCAAATTCTATCATCAAATCCGGAGTTATTAATGATATCAGTTTCTGGACAGAAAGATCCGCTTGTAAAACTCATACGTGAAACACAGACTGCAGAGGGACGCGCACAGCATTCATGTTATTTTGCCGAAGGTGAAGAGCTTGTGCGAAGGGCTTGTAGTTACGGTGGTAAAGTAAGATCTCTATTGTTGACTGACAGGTTTGCTGCTATGGAGGCCGGGAGAGAGATTGCTCAGCTTGCTTCAGAGCAAGGTGCGGAATGCTATGTATGCAGTTCAGGTCTATTATCCAAGATACTTGACGCAAAACCCATACCGGAGTGCTTGATCGTTGTCGACCGGGTGCTTGCTGGTCTGAAAAGTGTTTTTTCAGGTTTCGGGTTTGTATTCATGATTGAGTCCTGTGAAAACTCCGACAATCTTGGTATGCTTTTGCGGTGTGCTGATGCTGCCGGGGTCGATTCCGTGGTGTTGGCAGGAAACAGTGTCGAACCATTCAATAGAAAGACAGTCAGAGGTTCCAGAGGAGCGGTATTCACTGTTCCGATCTGCATCGAACCGGATGTGCAGGCAGTCCTGGACGCAGCGCACAATGCAAACTACCGCGTGATAGCAAGTTCAGCAAACTGCGATACTCTGCATACTGGAGTCAGCATGGTTGGTCCCACTGTGATTATAGTAGGCAACGAACATACAGGCATTTCAGAGACCGTCAGAACCGGCAGTGAAGCAGTTGTAAGGATACCAATGTTCGGCAAGATCAACTCGCTAAACATCGCCACAGCCGCAAGTGTGCTTTTATATGAATATATAAGGCAGCGGGATACTGTGTGAGTAGAATCAGTGCACAGTAGTCAGAGTCAGATTCCATATTATTGTGCGTACAGCGTTGGCAGCATCATCAGCAACCTGTGTTGGTGTTTTTCCCATTCTTTTGGCATCTGCATCTGTAACTGACAGAACAACTTGCTTTCTGATTTTAAGGACTCCATTTGCAGAAGTAACTTCATAACTCATCAGATTGTTCTGAAGGGCTTTCTCAAGTCTATCAGCCGCCTCATAAGCTCTCTGTTCAGCAGACATGTCGCCATACGGCGCAGGTTTAAGTATGACTACGTCATTCAGGACTACTTGAATGACTGGAGCACCGGCCTGTTCAACCGAGGTAACCCCGATCTTGGCAAACTTGGTTGTTCGCCATCGTTCAATTGGAATACCAAGTTCATTGACCAGGAGTCTTACATTAGCTATACGTTCTACGTTTTCCGGGTGGTCACGGTAAATACCAGGATCAACAAGTTCCGGTTTTTGGGCAAGTCTCTCCAGGAATGTAAGCATACCAACGGGATTATATCCGGTCTTTGTGAGATAGTTAACTGCCCCATTGTCAGCATCTCTTTCAGCTTCTCTTCCATAGTTGCTAACTTTTGCTATGGTATATAGCTGTGTGCCCAGCATCAGGTTGCTGATATTATCTCCACCGCCTCCGCCAAGCAGACCTGCCAAAAGTATCCAGGCACTTTTTGTAGCAATAGAGGACTGTTCTCTGAGCAGATATACCATATGGTGGTGGGCAGAGTGGGTGATTTCATGGGCAAGAACCGCAGCTAGTTCATCATCAGATTGGACGAAATTCAATAGACCTCTGCATACATAAACGAACCCGCCAGGGACGTTGAAAGCGTTGATCTCATCATCCTCGACTATGTTGAAAGTATATTTAAATGGAGTTACACGGGAGTTACCATAATATGCCTTGAATTCAGTCTTGTTTGCGACATCTGCAATCTTATTGCCGATAGCCCGGAGTCTGGCAAGATCTGCTTCGTTTGTAGAGAGCTTGGATTCTTTGGCTAACTGGTCGGCAGCTTCCTGTCCGAGTTTAACTTCGTTTTCCCCTAAATCCGCTTCAATACCTGCCCATACGCCCACCGGCCAAACCGTGATGATCGTTACGATAGCAAATATAATTAAAAAACCAGCTAATTTACGATTGAAGTAATGAAGCATCTTATTTTCTCTCCAATAATATTATACCATCCGATGCACTCAAGGATAAAACTTTATTAATACCGATGACTCGGATGATATGTGGTACGAATAATAATTCTACATTCATGTTAGACGTGCATAAAACCCTATACTGGTCATTTTTTCCGATATATATCTGAATTATTTTCAAAAAAGTATTTTTGGCAGTGCAATGTGCTGAATAGACGGGGGCTGGTAAAAATATCAGTTTTAGAGTAAGGCTTATTTGTGGAAAAATGCAAACAGGTATAGAACCTGTTGTGTTAATCAATATGCAGTAGTCTGCGATAAATAAATCTAAATAGACTCTGTATTTGCAGCTTATGTTTTCCGATACCTGGGTAGGTGACTAGAATGACGTCTTTAGCTCTGTGTTTGACTGCAATGCTGTTTGGAACTAACTTTTCGGCTGCTAACATTCCCGCGTCAGTTCCCTCTGCTACTATTGCTTATGCAGACACTCAAAGATCAGTTTTAGCAGAACAGCAGCTCATAGATATGGTGAATACAGAAAGATGGGGTCGCAAACTCGGAATTCTCAGACCAAATCCTATGTTGACGGAAGTTGCCAGAGCCCATAGCCGCGAAATGGCCATGCTGAACTATTTCGATCATTACTCTCCAAATGTAGAGTTTCGCTCTCCAATGAAAAGATACCTAAAGACGTTGGGGTATACTCCCCGATATGCGTGTGTAAGTGAAAATTTATACTACTGCAACAGATTCAATGTGCAGCGCGGCCATACGGCTCTCATGAACAGTCCATCACACAGAGAAAACATACTGAATGAAATATTCGACGAAGTTGGCGTAGGTTGTTACATCGCGCCCGACGGCAGACTCTGGGTCACTGAGATGTTCCTGAAGCAGGTTGATCAGCCCATATCATACACCACTGCGAAAATACAGCAAATAGAGACAAAGAGCTAAGCCTCCTCCTAAAGTCTGAAGTCTAGAGCCTGAAACCTGGATTGATTTGATTCTCTTTCCCGATTCGCGTTATGCTATATGTATTGACTTTCGAAACGGGGAATGAAATCTTTGCTGCTGGCGATTGATGTCGGAAACACAAATGTTACCTTTGCTGTCTTTGATGGAACTAATCCGGTGTCCGATTGGCGGGTCAGCACACAGGCTGACAGGACTGCAGATGAATATGCCGGATTGCTCTTAACTCTGTTTGAAGTTAAAGGCATCCACTTTTCACAGATAGACTGCGTTGGTATATCAAGTGTTGTGCCATCCACTATTGAAGCCCTCGTCAGATTTTCTCGCAAACACCTTCATGTGTCCGATCCGGTTGTCGTAAATGCAAACATAGATTTCGGAATTCGAGTAAATTATTTCCCTGTCTCCGATGTAGGTGCTGACCGCATTGTCAATGCCATTGCAGCTCATTCAAAGTATCCCGGACCTGTCATCGTAGTCGATTTCGGTACTGCTACAACCCTCGATGCTGTTTCCGCTGATGGAACCTACCTTGGAGGAGCAATAGCTCCAGGCATTCGGATATCTATAGATGCTCTGTTCTCGCGTGCTGCCAGGCTGACTGGTGTTGCACTTGAAGCCCCTGAAAGTGCGATTGGGACAACCACTACCCAGAGTTTACAGTCCGGTATTGTTTTCGGGTATGCCGGGCAGGTAGACTCATTAGTAGATCGGTTCGTTGTGGAGATGGGTGGAAACGTGACTGTGATCGCTACCGGAGGCCAGGCAGAATTGATCGCAAAATACAGCAGGACAATCCAGCATGTCGATGAATTACTGACGCTGGAAGGTATCCGGCTGGCATGTCTAAAACTTTGTAATAACAGGAACCAAACCTCTTGACAACTCCTCGCAATATTTATCCGGGACCCTGCCAGATAGGCAGCCTTACCATAGATCCTCCATTGGTGCTCGCGCCTATGGCTGGAGTTACCAACCATGCATTTCGTGTAATGTGTAAGCGCGCAGGCGGTTGTGGTCTGGTGTGTACTGAAATGTTTAGTGCATATGCCATAAAATACAGGGATCCTGGAACAGACACAATGATAGACTGGACCGAAGAGGAGTCGCCGGTTGCCGTGCAGGTATTTGCATCTATACCGAGTGTTGTCGCAATTGGCGCCAAAGCAATGCAGGACGCCGGGGCCGACATCATTGACATTAACTTCGGTTGTCCTGCTCCCAAGATCACTAGAAGTGGTTCCGGAGCGGCACTTCTAAAGGATTTAGGGCTGGCAAGAGAAATTCTGATAGCTGTCCGGGAAGTTGTCAGTGTCCCTCTAACTATAAAGACCAGGCTGGGATGGGATATTGGCGAGAAACCAGTGCTGGATCTAGCTAAGACTGCAAAAGTCTGTGGAGTTGATGCAATCACCGTGCATGGCCGCTATGCTGTTCAAGGCTATTCAGGAAGTGCTGATTGGGATATAATAGGTGAGGTAAAGAAGCTCGCAGGTATTCCAGTTATTGCCAATGGTGATGTCAAAGGCCCGGAAGATGCTGCCAGGCTTATTGAGCACACCGGTTGCGATGCAGTTATGATTGGGCGTGCGGCGCTTGGTGACCCATGGATTTTTAGCCGGACTGAAGCCTATTTAAAGACTGGAATAATTCCCGAGGGGCCGTCCAGTGAGGAACGTTTGGCAGGCGCCATGGAGCATGCAGCGTTATTGCGGGCGGTACTAGGAGAGAAAAGGGCTGCTAAAGAGATGCGAGGGCATCTTGTTCATTATATAAAAGGAATGCACGGTGCACCGAGGTTGAGGGGCAAATTGATGACCACAACTTCAGTAGATGAGATTTTAGAGGTACTATATGAAGCGCGTAGTCAGTGTGAGTCTGGGGTCTTCGAAGCGGGACAAGAAATCACAAGTCCGGATCCTGGATGAAGATTTTGAGATATCCCGGGTAGGCACAGATGGTGATATGAAACGCTATGCTGAGCTCATGCATGAACTCGATGGCAATGTTGATGCGATAGGCCTGGGTGGACTCGACCGTTACTTCTGGGTGGACAATAAAAGATATACTATATCAGATGCTGACAAGCTGGCTAGAGTTGCAGTCAAAACTCCGGTTGTAGATGGAAGCGGTGTCAAGAATACTGTTGAGCGCAAAACAGTTGAGTTTATGCAGGAAAACAAGCTGGTGGATTTTCATCAGAGCAATGTTTTTGTGGTGAGCGCTGTTGATCGATTTGGTATGGGCCAATCTATAGCGGAGATTGCAAAAGCAGTTGTATTTGGCGACTTAATGTTTGGTATTGGGGTTCCTGTTCCACTGCGTTCCTATAACCAACTCCGCATAATAGCAAAACTGCTGCTGCCTATAGTCACTCGCCTTCCATTCAAGTGGATATATCCTACGGGAGCATCACAAGACGTTATAGTTCCAAAATATGGCCACATATATAAATGGGCAGACATTGTCGCAGGGGACTATCTGATCATTAAACGTTCCATGCCTACAGTGGAGTCCGGTTTTCTGGCTGGAAAGACTATTCTTACAAACACCGTTACTGAAGAAGATACAGCATTGTTCCGTGAAAGAGGTGTCAAACTACTAGTTACCGGAACACCAAAATACGACGGACGCTATTATGCAACAAATGTGTTTGAGGCAATGATGGTTGCCATCATAGGAAAACGCCCCGAAGACATCACCAAATCTGATTACGAAGAATTAATGGTCCGTATGAAATGGGAACCAACAGTAACCTGGCTCAACACCTGAACCGTTGCGTTCCGATATAGAATATGATGTGTTTCTACTCTGAGTAAATAGTAATTGTCTTGCCCAATTCCCCCTTTGAAGGGGGGAGAGGGATGTGATATCCAGTTGTAGCATTCATGTGTTTGTATGCATCGGTATCAGAGCGTAGGGGGAATCCCCGAAGCCTAGATTCCGATGCACCAGCTTTGTCGAAGCACAAACTCATTCCCCTTGGCGAAGGGGGTCAGGGGGATTGATTTCCTAATAAACGATTTGTATGCATCGGTATCAGAGCGTAGGGGAAACCCCGAAGCGCCGATGCCGATGCGCCAGCTATGTCGAAGCATAAACTCATTCCCCCTTGGCGAAGGGGGTCAGGGGGATTGATTTCCTAATAACTGATTTGTATGCATCGGTATCAGAGCGTAGGGGAACCCCCGAAGTGTCGATGCCGATGCACCAGCTATGTCGAAGCATCAACTCATTCCCCCTTGGCGAAGGGGGTCAGGGGGATTGATTTCCCAAGATATTAATTGTTAAAACCTTCTTTGCGTCTTTGCGTGAGAAAATAAAATCAACAAAGACTGAACTAATAAGTGGAAAGGGTCTCATTTGGAAAAGTTTGCTTTTGTAATGCACCCGCTGTCGGCCAAGCGTGATATTGCCCGAAAGTATCCGTTTGTTAAGCATATACCTGAACCGTGGTTGGAGTTTGCACTCCGCTATAAGAGTCCTATGATGGTCTCCCATGTTGATGGCATCAAGAGTATCACCGGTGTTGAAGCAGAGGGCTGGTTTGTGGGTTGCCCACTGACTCCGCATCAGCTCTTGAACCTGCCACGTGAAGAAGTTTACCGGAAGCTTATCAAGACTATTAAGATTGCTGAAGATGCCGGTGCGAAAATTGTCGGACTCGGAGCATTTACGTCTGTCGTAGGGGACGGCGGAATCACTATCCGCAAGGGCGTTAACATCGCCGTAACCACCGGAAACAGCTACACAGTAGCTACCGCCATTGAAGGCTCTGTCAAAGCTGCAGAGCTCATGGGGATTTCTGTTGCAGATGCCCATGTAGCAATAGTTGGAGCAACTGGTTCCATCGGTAAGACCTGCGCGCAGGCATTCAGCAGGCTTTCTTCCCATGTAAGCCTCGTAGGCCGCAACCGTGAAAAACTTCAAACTCTGGCTGATGATTTGGCCGAAAATGGCGCCGGGGTAGGAATTGAGACCGACGTCGAAGCCGGAATTCGTGATGCCGACATAGTAGTAACCGTATCAAGTGCAGTAGATGCTATCATTGAGCCTCATTACATCAAGAAAGGTGCAGTAGTCTGCGACGTTGCCAGGCCCAGAGATGTATCAGCCAGAGTCACCAAAGAGCGCGATGATGTGCTGGTAATCGAAGGTGGAGTTGTAAAAGTCCCGGGCAAACCCGACTTCCACTTCAGCTTCGGATTCCCTCCGGAGACAGCCTACGCCTGCATGAGCGAAACCATAATGCTCGCACTGGATCAGAGATACGAAGACTTCACCCTGGGCAAAGACGTAACGCTAGAGCAGGTAGACACCATATCAGCCATAGCCTTAAAACACGGATTCAAACTGGCAGGCTTCCGCAGCTTCGAAAAAGCCGTAACAGATGAAAAGATAGCAGATATTCGAAAGAAAGCTGGAAGGTAAGGCTTCAGACGTCAGGCTTCAGGAAGGGAACAGAACCTCGACATGGGGTTCTGTTTGAAATTGTTATTCACAAAAATCGGGTATTATTATGATGTCATTATATGGAGGATATGTGATTTGAAAACAAGATCAGACATTATGACATACATAAGCCAGTCTCGCGAGCGATTTGCTATGCTGTATGACGTACAACGGATCGGTGTCTTTGGATCCGTTGCTCGTGGCACAGCAGTGGATGGAAGCGATCTGGATGTTCTGGTGGAGATGTCAACACCAACGCTGGACAAATATATGGATCTGAAATTTGAACTGGAAGATGCATTGGCAATGCCGGTAGATCTGGTTATTGTGGACACGCTAAAACAAAGGATCCGTCCGATTATTGAGCAAGAGGTAATCTATGCCTAGGGATTACCAGATGCAAATCGAAGATATGCTTGTCGCCGTCAAAAGAATTAAAGCATACACGCAAGGTATGAGCTACGATGAATTTAACGCAGACACCAAGACACAGGATGCTGTAGTGAGGAATCTAGAAGTCATAGGTGAGGCAGCTCGCTTGCTACCAGAGGAAGTAAAATGCAAAGCAACGAGAGTAGACTGGCGGAAAATCATCGGACTTCGTAATGTATTGATCCATGAATACTTCGGTGTAAGCCTCCCTATCATTTGGGATGTGATTATCAATAAACTTGACGAATTAGAGGTTGAGTGTAATACTCTTGCTCAAGATAACACATGAACACTGATTATATAGAATGAACGCACTACCTCTCAGCTATACCACTTACACAATCCCTTCCATAGAATCCTCATAAGTCCGCAATGTTTGAGCATCGAATAACACAAACCGGACAAATTCCGGCTGTGGATGGTCTCTTAGATATTCAACCACAGTTCCCAATGCAATCCTGGCAGCTTCAAGCACAGGATATCTATATGCTCCAGTGCTGATGGATGGGAACGAGATACTCTTTACTCCATTTTCAGATGCCACTTCCAGGCTGCGTCGATAAGCACCCGCAAGCAGTTTATCCTCACCGCTGGCACCGTCACGGTACACCGGTCCAACTGTGTGTATAACATATTTAGCTTTCAAATTCCCCGAAGTCGTAATCTTAGCGTCACCGGTCTTACAACCATGCAACATGCGGCATTCCTCAAGAATAGCAGGCCCCCCGCGCCTGTGAATAGCCCCATCCACTCCGCCGCCTCCAAGCAGACTGGTATTAGCAGCATTCACAATAGCATCCGTCTGCTCATCTGTGATGTCACCCATAACTAATTCGATGATCTTGCCATCCACATCCAGCTTCATTGCCACACTCCGTATGGGAAGATTTATCCCACGCAAACTATACCACAATATGTGTGATGAATAATATGTGGGATTTCAGAGTTATAGAGTAAAGTCAAACTTTACTGACTTATCAGAGATGAGCACGATCCGTTCGTGCTGAGCGCATTAAAGTGAACGCCATTATCAAGTGTTAGGTGGAGTCGAAGTATGGATGGATTGCGCGCCGGTCGTCTCCACGATTATCAAATCTTGTAGTAATATACTTCTATCAGAACATATATGCGTTGCAAAAATGCTATTATTGATAAGCAAAAATGCACTCGATTATGTTCATTCTGCACTGTTTTGTTTTGAGGGTTCTAAAGACCCTCAAAATAAAACAGTGCAATGGGTACAGGGAGGTTACCTCCCTGGCAGAGTCCAGAGACAGAGTCTCTGGGGATAAAACTATACCACCATTTCCGTAGATTTTACACGTACCCATGAGAAACTGCTTATCATTATTGTATACCATTATCAGGGAATACAGCCGTCGAACTCATTCATAACATTGACACTCCCCGCAGACTTTGATATATTTATCTCGCGCTAAAGGGCGCGACCGGTCCGCGGAAAGGGTAGTGCCCACCTTTTTTAGTTTACTGAATCGAAGTCTTCTTTCAGCCTGCAGGCGGATAACGGGCATATTGAGAGGAGATTGACATGAGTAACACTTCACACGAACAATGGGTCCGCGAACAGAATGAACGGCTGAAACTGGCCAGGGAATCGCGTGAACCATTCCAAACTCACCGCATGGAAAACCTGCGCAAGCAGGCAAAAGAACTCCTTGAACAATTTCGCAGCGGTGATCCAATGGCAATTGACCGTTTCATTGCCAAACACCCCCACTTTCCCAAACAAAAGATCTGCCTGGCTGACGCTCAGTCTGTGATCGCACGGGAACATGGCTTTTCCAGCTGGCCGAAGATGAAATCTGCACTTGAGCATACACTGTTGACCGATGAAGTTGAGCGTATTCGGAGAAAACTGGTCGCTGATGGCAAAGAGCAGTTCCTGCCAATCATTACAGAGGAATCTCTAAAGAGTGCCATCCTGAAAGGCCTGCAGTCATATGAGGCTGACAGTGATTCCCAGGCCAATCAAAAGGGGATGGAGTATCTGCGCACTGTTATCAAGCCACTTCTATTCAATGCTGTTGAGAAAAATATCTGGCTCGATAAGGGATGGGTGGATGTATGTTATCACCAGACAGATGAGAATGGGGTGACTTATGATGGATTCGGTGCAAGTTTGGAGATTCTGACTCTTGATGCCAGTTACCCGGGGTTCTCGCTGGCGATACTTGATCTATGGTATGGACGTTGCTAATCAATTGAAATATTCTGCTATGGTATTCTGCTGTGGCGCGACCTAAAATCGCGCCACAGCAGAATTACCCAGTGGTATTGGTTACTTCTTCTCTTCTTTCGGCTTCTCTTCTTTAGTTGCAACCGGTGGAGCATCAGCATACATAGGGGTAAATGACTCCGTTCCCGTTGTTTCCTTTGACCTGTCGTTCGGTTTCGTAGCTTCGTTTACAGGAGCGCCGCCAAGGTTGCCCTTCAGCCAGCCCATCAATGAGCCTGCAAGGCCTTCCATTGCACCGCCACCGCCTGTAACCAATATATCGGGCACTATCTTTACTTGCTTCTCTGCAAGTGCGTTTATAGCGTTGACCAGGGCGGTAGGTGTCTGCCCGAGGGCTTTGACCTGGGCTTCGTAAGCTGTAGCCCTTGCAAGACCGACTGCCTCGACTTCTGCGCCTTTGGCTCTACCTGTTTCCCGGATGAATGTAGCTTCACCGTCGGCCTGAGCTTTTCTTGCATCTGCCTGGTTGGTAAAGATGCTGACATTGACCTGCGATTTTGCCAGATCGGACTGCATATCGGCGGTTCCCTTGGACTGCTCCATAGAGATTCTTTCTTCCTGTGCTGATCTCTGCTTCTTGATAGTCTCTATCTGCTGGTTAGCTATTTCCCTCTCAGTCAGAACTTCAACAAGGGTAGGGGGCAGAATAACATCCTGGATGAAGACACCCTTGGTCTCAACCTGATACTGGGCTATCTGATCACTAATCAGTTCATAAGCCTCATGTTGAACGGTGTCCCTGGTCTGTATGAAATCTACTGCCGGCATAGACTGAAGCTTATTCCGGAAATAGTTGCCTACAACAGCCTGCAGGACATCATCAACCAGGTTCTGCATTGTTCCTACACTGGAAATAACCTTTGGTGCTTTTGCATCAGGAACGTGAATCTGGACCTGCAGATCAAGGGTAAATACAAAACCTTCACGACTCTTGGCAGTAACAGATTCCAGTCTGGTATCCAAACGGTGAGCTTCAGAGATAACTTCAGCCCAGTTGAGTGTAAGGATAAGTGTTGGGACAATCTCAGCCTGGTAGCAGCGCGGGTTGATCGGATACTTACCTGTTCGCAGCGGTTCCTGCCAGATTCCACGATGCCCCGGACGAACCAGGCTGCCGAACTTAAAGTCAGGCCCGGATATATCGACTGTTGCAAGGCCAACATAAGCTTTAACAACAGCAACCTGCCCTTGTTCGACTACCAGCATCGGAACCAGTTCTACACTGACCAGGAACGGATTGAGCGCAAATGCTCCATATAGCAATGGATCGTGCTGAAGTCCGATTTTTCCTCCATGGTCCAGGAATGCCTGGTAATCCTGATAGTTGTTGTGCAGAGCGTTTTTACTGCCCAGCATAGTTTCGATCAGGGTTGTGTCAGTGACTCCAGGTTCCAATTCCTGCTTGGCAATATCACTGAATCCACCTAATCGACCGGCAATATCCCCCTCAGGCAGCGGATCGCCTTCGTATGTGGTTACAATTCCCACCATATCGATGATCTTACGCTCTGTCCCTACATTCATCGGCTGTATTCTGACAAGCTCAAGTCGTGATGGATCCAGACCGAAGTTGACCGGACTCAGAACTCCATTAAAATTCCGCAGTTCAGGAATCACTGGAAGACCATATATATTGCGTTTAGTGATAACCAGGAATCCTACAGGATGGATTGGCATAATGGTGCCTGGAGGCAGGACCGGGCGCTGAACACCCTTTTGCCCGCCATTCTCCACAAAGTTGCGCAGATCGGTAAAATTGCCAAAAATCGGATTATAAATAGCTGATTTAGCGCCGATCGGCAGCGGACGACCTACCTGAGCGACTACGACTCCGATCTCACCGGCAGGAACTTCGATCCACGGGAACTTGTCCACTTTGTAGATCATCCAGAATTTCCAGTGCCATCCAGGCATCAGGAGATCCGCCTGATAACCGGCTTCCCCCTCAAACGCAATTGGGTTGTCGTCAGGCAAACTTTTTAATCCAAACCGTTTAGTAATAAGCCCAACTTCAGTTGGACCTACAATTCGTAGTGATGGCAGGACCAAAATGAATACGGCAAACACGATTACCCACCCTATAACAGGCAAAAACGAAAGTACTATCGAAGGCATATGACTGTCCCCCTGGAAATAAGTGTAGCTGAGTATTGCAGCAATATAGTCAAAAACCACAAATTACGCCACTATCCCAACTTACGGCATTAGTATAGCAGGTTTTGTGTAGTAGCGTACTATCATATAAGGTTGCAGAAATTTATGCTTATTTGGGAACGTGAAAGAGCCTGTCTGCTTATTGATACCAGGGATTAATGGATACTGCCATCCTTACGGTAGAATAAATTGAAGAATAGTATTCTCGAATTCATATGATCAACCATATCAATCGGTTCATCGTGCAGCCATGCGCTGGCAGATGCTGCAAACGATATTGTATGATTGAATTCTACCAGATACAAATCGGTTTGATCCTCTCGTATAATCACACTAATGAATTCGACCTCAGGTAATTGGGTCGCAACCATTTTTGCTACAGTCTGTGACAGTTTTATGGGATCAAATTTCCCGTCTGTTGACACAACAATTTGTGCGATCTCAGAGCTTTCCGATGGACCAACACTCCTATTCACGTTGACCGCTATCGGAAATGCTCCCGCGACATCTGCAATAGATGCATATAATCCATTTACAGGTTTTACGAGATTGTAAAATAGAATGCCTGACGCCAATACTAGCAAGCAGATTATCGGTATAAAGACAAAATGGATACGTGCTATCCCCATATCAATTGCAGGTCCAGATGGCTGAGACCGAACAACTACCGTGTTTGCGATAAGATCATGCAATGAACGTCCATTACGGCGATTGAATATAAGCAGGTACGCAATTATAGTAGAGACAATGGCGGTGATACTTACAATGATGATTACTAGACTGGATGCACACAATCTGGGGTATCCAAGAAGTATGTTTGAAAGCAATGGTACACAAAGAATGGATGCCCTTGCGGATGATTGGCTAAATGACAAAGGTTCTCCTGATAATCTAGTAACTCGAACCTTCATAATAAGCATCCCTATAGTCTGCCCAACATTCAAATAGCTACAGCAGATAGAGAAATACCCAAATGAAATGATAATCGATAGAATGGCTTTATATGAAACCAATGTATCATAATGCGGATGCAGTATAGTAATGATCAGGCAGACAACCACATTGAGGACTATGTAGTCAATCGCAAAAGCGATGACTCGTCTCCAAAAACCGCATATTTGACTATTAGTTGCAATAATAGCGTCTTCCATATTGCTGGTTTCCGGTGTTTCCATAATTGAGTTCCTTAATAAGATGCTAAATATGTCAGATTGTTTTAGTATACTCAAGTATTGTGTTTTCAGCAATCAAAATCTGATGAAAAACGTTGATATTCCATATCACCATGCAAAACGGCCCCCGAAACCATTGTTTCAGGGGCCGTTTCTAATTGCAGTATCTCAGTCAAATTATTTCTCGACCGGGATGACGATACCTTTCATGATGGTATTCTGTGCGAACACGAATACTAACAATGTAGGCAGTGCAGCAAGCACCAGAGCAGCATATATAACCGGCTGCGCAGAACCGATCTGCATCTGGTAAAGCCAGACCATCAATGTCCACATCCTCTCATCAGGGCAGATGATAAGAGCAAACATAAATGCCGTGTAAGCTCCAGTGAATGCAGTCAATGTAATCAGCGCCAGAATAGGCGTCGACAGCGCCATAGTGAAGCGCCAGAACATTGTCCACTCACCGGCACCGTCAATCAGTGCTGACTCGTAAACTTCCTTCGGGATACTGTCAAAGAATCCCTTAAGAATGAAGATCGAGTATCCGTTTGCAACACCAGGTAGAATCAGAGCCCAGAATGTATTCAACAGATGCAGGTTCTTCAATAACAGGAAGTTCGGGATCATCGTGACAGCGCCAGGGAAAGCCATGGTCGTCAGGAAGAACATGAGAATTGTATACGTCTGTTTAAGGTTGAAGCGGCTCAAAGCATATGCCGCCAATGGGTTAACCAACAGCGCAGCAGCAATACTCAACCCGATGAATATAATCGTGTTCCATATAGCTCTACCGTAAATCACGATATACTCGATAACGTTCCGGTAGTTTCTGGTTGAAATCTCCCAAAGATAGGATTTCTCAACCTGTTTGAATACAACATAGTCCTGGGCAATCGCAGGCATAACTGCTGTTGGATTGCCAACAAACTTCCTAAACCGGGTATTCGGGGTGTCCACAATCAGTCTCTGCGGAGGGCACTCATTAGTTATAAACTGCGTGTAGAGAGTGAACACAGCAGGATTCCGCATTTGTTCTTCGGAACCGGTGAAATCAGTATATGCGGCATACTTAGAATCATTGATCTTGTTGAACTCAGCAACTCCACCAGGATATTTTGTTGTCAGATATGCTCTGAACATAGCCATACCCTGTGGATCGAGTTTTACATAGTTGCAGTTCAAATTGTGTTTTACAAACTCTGTCCACATCTCTCCATCGGTTCCAGCCGGCATTCTTTCAGCCAGAACTGGATTCGGAGCCCAGACTTTGCTTCTGTATTTAGGATAGTTCTTCTGCATATATACATAGTAACCATCCACGTTCATCACAGCCCGTTCAGTCACAGGCAGGCTTCTCTTATATTCCAGATAACGGTCTATGTATGGGTTCTTTTCATAACAGAACTCTTTTATCGTTACAGGTGAGTCCAAAGGCATCGGGAACTCATTCCAGTTTGAAATAGAGTTCAAGAATCGTGTATTGAACCCCTCGATAGTCTTGCACTCATCTTTTACAGCATCGCGGAAGCCACGATAGTTTCTTCCGAGAATTCTGTTCAGTGCAGTGAACTCCTGCAGAGTGTAAAAATGGTCAGGGAATGCCTTTAAATTCTGATCCATGAATTGCTGATATTTCCCAGCCAAATCCTTGTCTACCGGAACTAGTTGACGGTCGGCATACCCTTTGAGTCTGTCTTCCGATTTCCTCAAGTCCGCCATATTCAGAGGTGCATTATTTTTCTTGGCGTCATCGATTTCAGCTTTGAAATAGGTTTCAACTGCTTTTGAATCGGTAAGAGGGATTTCACCAACTATCGCCTTTTTGAGCCAAATGTCATCCGCATTTTCGGGAAGGGACATATCAACCATAACTGGCAGTAATGCATTCTTCCCTTCCAGGATTTCTTTGGAGTATGCGGTAGATAGCAGGGTCATATTGCCCTGGTATCTATCCTCTTCATACCTTGCAAACTTCATCTGCTCGGAATACATCCACTGTGGAACCGGGTCCATAGCCTGCATATCAGCCAGACCTTTGGTGCTGCCCGAAAGCATTATCAGGAATGGATATACCATTGTTATACAACCAAGTATCAGCACTAGATATATAAAGAATATCAGTGTTCTGATCTTGGGACTTCTTCTGCCAATGACAGGAATAATGGGCATCTTGTCTTACCTTCCTCCCTTGAATTCCACCCGGCTTAAGGTTCTTAACTGAATCATGGTAAAACCAATCAGCATGAAACCCAATACCCAGGCCATTGCGTTAGCTACGCCAAACTTAAGGTAAACAAACGCTGTATAGAAGAGCTGCAATCCAACAACTTCGGTAGCTCCGTAAGGAGTATAAGGTCCTCCACCAGTCATGGCGAAGATCGTTTCACTGGACATAAATGCTCCAATGAAAGCTCCGACAGCGTTGATCATAACAAGCATTTTAATTGACGGCAATGTTATCCCAAAGATCTTGCGGATAACACCAGCACCGTCAACATCAGCAGCTTCGTAGAACTCTTCAGGGATTGTTTTTAGAGCAGCCAGGTATATAAGACACCCTGGTCCCATACCTGCCCATACGACAGGCAGCAGAACAGCCGCCATTGCCAGCATCGGTGTACTCAACCAGTCTACGGACATTGGAGCTAAATGAAACAGCCCCAGGATCGGATTGAGAACATTGTTCATCAGTCCTGCAGGTTTGTAGAAACTCTTCCAGAGGAATATAACAACCAGTCCCGAAAGCACTGCAGGCAGATAGAAAATCGTTCGGAAGAATATCTTTCCTCTTGGGACTTCTGTCAGCAGCAATGCCAGGACAATCGGCGATATGAAAGCAAATATCATATACAGGGCTGTATACAGGAGAGTTATATAGAGTGAATGCCAGAAACCAGGATCAAACAGGATGTCAGTAAAGTTAGATAGACCAACAAACTGAGATCCTCCCATAACATTATAGTCCTGGAATGCCATTATAGTTCCACGCATCAACGGGTAATACTGCCAAACCAGAACAGTGAGTGCTGCAGGCAATATCAGTATCGCTGCCAGGTAAGTCTTCTTTTGCCCTGGAGTAGGTGTTGGAGCACTCTGTCTGAATACTCTCAGTAGATAAGCCGTAGCAATTGTGAAAGCAACAGCAGCAGCAATCAGGAACACAATTGTCCATACATGCCTTACCGCAGCAACTTTTACAGGCACAATTCCATACATTCGCTTTTCAGTATCAATCTGTGCGCTGTCAGCGATTTCCTTTATTCGGGTTCGAGCAGTGGCTTCATCGTTATCTTCAATAGCCTTAATTACTACTTTGTCATTGATAACCTGTTCCAGCGGTCTGGAAAGCTCTCTGTAGACAACTGCGCAGTTTTTACCATATGGTTCAGGAATACCATTAATCATCGCGTCTTTGTAGACACGTATCCAGTCTTTGTCGACTGATTTTAGATAGTCCGTATAACCATATTTCTCAAGCAGAATCGGACTGACAAACCGTCCATACCCATTCTGAATGAATATCTTTACCCGGATCTGGTTAGCTTCGTCGCTGTCCTGGAATGACATATAATCCCAGGCTGCCTGTATCATCTCCGGGTCTTTAATGCCGGCATACAAACCAAGCATAGTGCAGTTGATTTCAGAAGCGCTCTTGCGGCCTTCCATGTGCGGGACTGGCGCATATCCAAGCAGTTCCGGCTGGTAAATATTAAGACGGTCGTCCAGGTAACTGAAGACCATAGCAAATGGGTCACCAGGTCCCTGGATCTGAACGTTTGTATCACGTCCTGCTACACCGTGGTACTGCTGTCCATCAGGACCTGTCCAGGGCATAGTATTCATCTTTGCATAGAAATACATAGCATCAATGACTGGAGGTGCGTTGAACTCAGGGGTCCATTTGCCTTTGCTGTCTACATCGACGAATTTTCCGCCGGCAGACCAGACCAGGTTTGCGAAGTCCCAACTGGAGACGTCACCTTTATAGAAACCCATACCATACTGGTTTGATTTAGGTCTGCAGAGTTTTTTTGAGTAATCAAGGAACTCCGACCATGTTTTAGGGGGCCTGTCAGGATCCAGTCCTGCTTTGGCAAAAAGATCTCGTCTCCATGTCAATACACGGACGAGTCTTCCAGTTGGGATGGCATACCAGTGCTTTTTGCCATCAGGTCCCAGTCGGTAAATAACCGGACGCACAGCCGGTGGAACTCTTCTGTCCAACTCATCCTTTGGAATCTTCTTTACGAAGTCGTCCAGAGGTTTGAGAAATCCCTTTTGGATGTAAGTATCAGACATTCTGAAGTTGACGTAGATAACAGCAGGAGATATGTCTCCAGCTATCTGCATCATTGGCACCATGTCCATGGTATTGGCGCCGCCTGCGATCTGGAGGCCGGTGCCTCTTACCAGTTTCACATTCGGGTGTAACGCCATAAATCTGCGCAACACTGCCACATCAGCTTTTGTTCTAGCATCCTGTGAAGAGAATTCGGGGAGTTGGTTTACTTTGAGCTCAATGATCCTTTTGCTATTTGGCGCAGCCATAACACTGCATGAAACGGCCAAAATAGCGAGGATCAGGATGAATAGACGCAACTTTGCGTCCCTAAGCGAGTTTTTACAAAGGTTTTGCATCCCAATCATAACTCCGATTTTAAGGTGTCACCATGATAGTAGGGAAATAGGTTACTTGTCAAAGTTGAAAAGCGGTTTTTTTCAATTACATGGCTGCTTGCTTTTTATGCAGATATATGCGTATTGACAAAGCCTGCTGGGTAACATAGCATTTAGCGGTATCACAGTTCGTTATATATACCTTTATATGAGTTTGGTGAGGGTAACATGTCTGTAAAAAAATGCTCTGTATCATCACCTTGTGAAAATACAATAATTCTCGAGTCTACTGACTTCAAATTCCAACTGGATACATCGTCGGGACTGAGAGCAACCTCCTGGGAAAATATAATTTCAAGTTCCAAAATATTATTGTCCGGTCCTGAACTAGATATTGACCTGGACTGCGCGGATAAACGCATATGGATCAGCGGATGGCGGTTCAAATGCGTGCAGGAGTATCAGACAGATCCTGATCAGGAAAAAGGTTACATTGATGGATTCTATCGGCAGCATTTTGATGACACCAAGTGGGAAGAGATGATCGCTACATCCCCCGACTATGCAGCAGGAATCCCCAATTTCGACAAATGGTATACCTGGAGCAGAACGCATGCATTTTTACCTGTCGCTATAAATGGAAAAGATATATCCCTCACACTTGGTGGGTACGGTTTGTTCGATTACAGTTACATCCGAATCTTTATCAATGGAAATTGCATAGGGACTAGAACTGCAGAAAAGCGATGGAATGAACCCGGAGAATTCGAATTCAAACCAGGGACAGAAACTTACAGCCATCTGCGTTTTGGACAAGATAATATCATAGCCATACAGTGCACTGGTTATCACAACAGAACAAAAGAGCTGGACGAACTCGATCCCGAATCCGCTAGGACATTCGGATTAAAAGGCCAGCGTCCAGGCCACTGTGAGCAATACTTCAGCGTTGGTAAATCACTTCATACGCCTGATTTTTATGTAGACAATATGCAGGTCCAGAGCGAAGGCGAACAGGCAGAAGTGGTATTCAATCTCAATTCCGATTCTAACCTTTCTGCAAAAATAGCCTATAAATGGAACTCAACCGAATCAGTCCTACACAAATATGTCAGCATGTCAAATACAGGACCAGTTGATATCAGGCTGATGAACATCCGGCTTGGTAGCTATAAAACCAATGCGCCTGCAACGGATGGTGAACAGGGATTTCCTGTTTATCTGGATGATCAGTTCTTTATCGGCATAGCACACCCGTCAGGATGGGTGATTGGGCAGGATGCAACAGTGCTTCTGAAACAATATCCCGGCAAAATGTTAATTCCGAGAGATACTTTCGAATGCATGGAGTCTGTTTACGGAGTTATAGAGCCTGGAAAAGCCCGTGCCGGTTTCCTCTCACATGTAAAAAGTCAATCTAGAAGAGTTCTCAAGGGACACGATAAACCATATGCCATTCTTGAAGCTTTTGGTGCAAGATCTGATGGTGATGAATTCTGGGGATTAGGCAACTTTGACGAATCTGAAGAATTTCTCCTGGACAACATATCAAAAGTGGCTGAAGGCCAGAGAGAGTCAGGCTGCCATTTTGATCTGTACTCCATTGATTTCTGGGTTGATAATAATGGTGACCTCCAGCAGGCAGATCCCAAACGTTTTCCCAATGGACTATCACAAGTTTTGGACGAGATCAAGAAACTTGGGACAAGTCCCGGACTCTGGATAGATTCATCTATGCCGGAGTGGACAATCGGAGGCAATCCTGTTGTCCGCTCCACATACACGTTTGATCCTGCCCATGCCACGGACAGACCAACTCTGTGCAGAGCGACTGATCCTGTAAAAACGATATATTCTACAGCTTTTCGGCATCACATCCGCGAGAACGGGATACGGATGATAAAGTTCGACAACCTGCAGTCCATTTGCTACAACACAAACCATGACCACCTGCCAGGTATATATTCAACCGAAGCCATACAGAGCAGCGTAATTGGAACCTTGCGTGACCTGGATAATGAATGTCCTGATGTATTTCTGATGCTATATTGGGGCTATCGCTCTCCCTGGTGGTTGTTACATGCTGACACGCTATTTGAACCTGGACTAGCCATTGAGGCAGCACATCCTGCAGATAAACCCACATTGTATGTTCGAGACAGCGTAACCGTAGGTCTTGATCAGGCCCAATGGTTCTGTAAGGATGTACCAAGTCTTGGGAAAGACTCTCTTGGAGTCTGGCTTTCCAGTTGGAAGTGGAACAGTTCAATCGGAAAAGAACGCTGGCAGGAAGCCTTCGTGATGGACATTTGCCGTGGCAGCCTGTTGGCACAACCGTGGAGTGATAACAGTTGGTTGTCCCCCTCCGAGCGCGAACAGATGGCCGAGTTTATTGCACTCTTGAAAGCCAGCCCTGAATGTTTTTCAAATCCGAGATTCATTATCGGCAATCCGTGGAAGAACGAACCATACGGTTATTGTTGCACTAATGGAGAAAGAGCCTTCGTGGCTATAAACAACTGTGTGTGGTCGGATACTGATGTTAAATTGGAATTGAATGAAAAATGGGGACTAGATGCAAACAAACAGTGGGACATCTACAGGTGGTATCCGAACAAGGCAAAACTGATAGGAGAATCAGACAGTTTCCAGGGTAGTGTAACAATATCCATGCGTCCATTTGATGTTGTTCTACTCGAGCTGGTCCCGGTCGGCAATAAGCATTCCCTCAAGCATGAGTTTATCACTTCACCTGTTCCATCTACATTCTCTGAGTCCACTTGTACTGTCCCGATTGAAGTAGCACCTTCGTCAGATGGAATAACACTCAGAGTGCCCAGAGAAGATCAACCGACCGATATTCCTACCATCCAGCCAAGGATGTTCAGTATATCAGGCTGCATACCAGAATGTGAATCTGATGGCTGTCTGGTAGTTACAACTGAAATATCGTTAGAAAAAAAAGCAGCAATGCAATTTGAAGGTAAGGATTTTGCTGCTCAAGTTGAAATTAACGGGAGAAGAGTCAAAGCTGATCCTGTCGTAAGGAATGAATCCTACAGCGTCTGTTGGCAGGCATGGCGGATTCCAGTTTCGCAAAATGATTCACAGAAACCCTTCAATGTCGATGTGGCGGTTCTTGCATTGGCAGAATATGATGTTTCTTTCAATGCCTGGTTTATACCTGAATCTTAATATCAATAAATATGGAGATTGGATGAATGGTTAGAGTAACTCCTATAAATTGTGCTGAAGCGATAATTGAACCTTTCTGGGACATTCATCTTAGTGGCTTGTCCGACTGGGTTAAAGCCGATAATAGCGATATCGGTTTGAGGATTGAACAAAACTGGTGTTGGGTGGATTTTTCGTGGCAGGAGCGTCCGGATCAAGGTCCGCCATTATCCATGTCCAGGCTATTTAAGGTTTCTTGTCCAGGTTATGACAAGCTTGTGGTATCGATAGTATCGCCACCGGATTCCGTAGTAAAGATAACAGCAGAAACAGAAATCGGTCTGCTGCTAATGGTTGCTGATCCTGCACCAAAGAACAAACGTGAGTTAGTCTTGGATTTGAAAGGCGCTAACACTATTGAGACAATCACAATCGAAATATATGCAGCACAAGAAGGAGCAGCAGCGGGATGGATTAATTGGATAGGTTTGCAGGATTCACCGGCACTGGAGAAATATCTGCGCCAGTGGGATTACTCAGAGGAAAACTGGGAACCATACCTCAAGTCTGCCGAATTTGCACCATCTTTTGCACCACAGCGCGGGATATTCATCGATCCAATCGAGTTAAATGCTCTGAGAGAGAAACTAGCTTCGGACAATACTACACCTCCCGAACTTGAGAGTCTCGGAATAGATGTATTGCGTTCATTTAATCCTGAATCCTGTATCGGTGAGTATGTAAACCTTGGTGCCGATGAGCGATACAACCGTGAACGCGACCACGGTAAACTCCTTATGGGAAAAGGGAAATCGGCAGCTTTGGCAGGGACAATCCTGAAAGATGCTGATCTTCTCAGGTTGGCTGCGCGTTGTGCCTTATCGATTGCTTTGTGCGATCACTGGGATGATGGTTTCATCTGCCGTTTTCCGGGCAGCACATTTGAACACCGGGCATTTACACAATCTATGATCGCTCAGGATGTAGCAGCTGCGCTTGATCTGGCCGGAGATTTGTTCACGGATCTTGGAAAAGACCTGTTGTATAGAAGATTATCGGAACAAGTAATAAGCGCAGTAATCTACAATACCTGGAAGCACGAATACATTTTTGAATGTAACCAGCTTCTGTTGTTTTCTGCAGGACGTCTGTTAGCATATCTGGTAATGGAATCTGATAGACCCAGAGTCAGCAAATATACAGATATAGCTTACAACGAGGTCATTGAGAGCATAAGTAAAGCGATTTCATCAGATGGAAGTTTTCTGGAAGGCCCGGGATATTTCGGTGGTACTATCGATCAGGCGTTTATATCAATAACGTATTATCGCAGGTCACGTGGAATTGGGATATTTGATTCGTTGCCTGAGTGTCTCACCAAAATGTCTGATTTTGGCGAAGTTATTGCATCCACCGACAATTCCCGTGATGTTATGCGGATCTGCGATGCAGGAAAAGACATAGGTTTGAGTGCAGTTGAGTGGTTGGCAGCAGCTGCACCGGATTCTTACTGGACAAGCATATACAGGCGGATGATAGCTCGGGGAAGGAAACCGACAGGTATACTGACAGGTAATCATGCACAGAGAATTCCACTGGAAGGACCACGAGCTAAGAATCTAGTCATTATGCCCGAAATGGGTGTCGTATCCAGTTTACGTGTCTTCGATGACAAACAGGTCAAGGTCCTTATTATGGGCAACAAGTCAAATGCAGGCCATTGCCACGAGGACAAGGGTAGCTTCATTCTTGAGTATGGCGGAGAAACCTTTGCCGATGATCCTGGAACATTCGATTATTCCGACCCACGAGCGGAAATAGCTTGTGAGTGTGAATGGCATAATATGCTGGTTCCATATGGGTCCGGACTCTTTCCCCATCCCGATAATCCACTTTTGCACGATATCAAACCTGAGGCGACAGGCGACGAAGTAAAGTTCCATGCGCAGGCCAATGTAGGTATCGGTTGGAATAATGTGTACGACTATTGGAACAGGACCTGGGATTCCCCGGAACCGAACGTGTTGGTTATTACCGATGATTACAAGCTCAATCTGGGTGATGGCGTAAAATTTCATTGGATGACTATGTTTGATGTAATGATAAATGGAAATGTAGTAAACATAGATGGCTCGAATGGTCGCGTGGTATTTAGTGTTCCCGACGATTGTGAAGTAGACGTTGAAAAGTCTCCGGATTTTGGTGGTAATGTATTCAATCGTATTAGCATCCGCAAAAACCAGCGCAAGGGGAATTTGATAGTCAAAATAAAACTGTGTTAAATATACATTATTTGGGTATGAAACAACAATAATACGACGTTATTTGTGCTTGTTGATTTTAGTGCTTGGTTGTGGAACAATGGTTATCGGGCATACGTAACTAAAGCAATATGATTACTAAAGAATGCTCTTCGTAAGTGCACCTACTTTGACGAATGGAGCTGGAGTTCCTATATGATTGGCCTTTTCAAGCTAATATGGTCCCACAAGTGGGCGATTATACTCCTGACAGTGATGGTCCTCCTGTCCGGATTTTTAATTCACAGGTGGAAAGCAGGGCATCCTGGTTCAATGACCGTAATTGAATCCCAGGCCATGGACATGTCCGTGATGAAGCCTCCGGAAGGCGCAGTCCCTGTTGCTGTTGAACGCGTAGGAACTGCAAGTTTATCTCCACAGGTGCACTATGTCGGGTCTGTCGCAGCATTAGAGGAACAGCAGGTTTTTTCCAGAACTGAAGGATACCTTAAGACTCTCTCTGTGTATGATGGAGACAGCGTTTCAACCGGACAGATATTGGCAACAATTGATTCTCCAGAGCTTGCGTCTAGAGTCAATGAATCAAAACGTGTCAGAGAAACAGCTTCGTCGGAGGTCCCCGTCGCTGAAGCTGGGCTGGATAAAATGTCCGCCGATAAGCAGGCCGCAGAAGCTGATGTGGATGCAGCAATAGCTGAGGTAGAACGCACTCAGGCTATGCTGGAAGGTGCAAAAAACATTGTCCAGCAGCGGGAGAGTGACGTCGCTGCAGCGAAGGCAAACGTAGAATACTGGAGAGCCGAGATCGCACGTGAAGAAAAACTCCTGCAATCAGGTGCCGTTTCTTTACAGGAATACCAGTCAGAGAAAGCAGATGCAGCCAAAATGGAAGCAGAGCTTGGGCAGCGTAATGGCATGCTTGCTGAAGCCAAACAAAACGTATCTGCCGCCGCTGCAGACGTAAAGAGCAAAGAGAAGATGGTTTCTGCGGCGCGCAAGAGAGTTCTTTCCTCCTCGGCAGGTGTTGCTCAAGCTAAAGCAGAGATCAGGCAGAAATATACTGCAGTTACACAAATGCATTCTATGGAACAGACTGCAAAGGTACTTGAATCTTTCCGAAATGTGAAATCCAGCATTTCAGGAGTTGTAACCCGCAGATATGTGAGTCCTGGTCAGTATGTCAATTCCTCTACACCCATACTTGGCATAGCATCGCTAGACAAAGTGAGGTTACAGGCGAAGATCTCCGAAACAGATGCCGGCAGTGTTCGCGTTGGTACTCGGATACATGCAACCTTTACAAATCATCCGGATTTGGCAATGGATGCACGCATTACATCAATTTCTCCATCTGCAGATCAAACAAGCCGATCTCTTCTTGCAGAAGCCATAATACCCAATCCTGGACGCAAGCTCTTGCCGGGTGAATCTGTTGATATGACAATAAACCTTGAATCACATATGCAGGGTCTCAGTGTTCCAAGCAGCGCAATTATACTCCGCAGTGACAGCAGTTATGTATGGACTGTGCGCAAGTCAGTTGCTAAAGGTAAGCAGGAATACTACTGCACCATGCACCCACAGATAGTTGAAGACCATCCCGGTAAATGCCCGATATGTTTTATGGCATTAGTTCCCAGAACTTCCAATGGATCAGAGACAGCACATTTGGTTCTTGTTACAACTGGTGGTAATACTGGTGATCGGACGTTAATAACCTCAGGGTTATCACCAGAGGATGAAATCATATTCCAGGGGCAAACGTATTTGGAGGAAGGCAACGCCATCTTCCGCACAAAATGGTCGTCAGATGGGCCAACTGATCTGCCTGCTGCAGCTGGCTCAGGTGATATGAGCGGGATGGATATGGGGCCGTATGTGAAGACTGTTCCCTCAACTCCAAAACCAGCTGATTCACCCAGTCAGGATAAACCAACTGTAACAGTTACAAAACAGCCAGCCAAAATCAAAACTTATGTATGTCCCATGCACCCCGAAGTCACAAGTCATGACCCTAATGCAGTGTGTCCCAAGTGCGGTATGAAACTTGTGGAGAAACACTGACCTATGGAAAACAATCTCGGTGACAAAATAGGACACGGCAAGCAGCACGCAATGAACGCGTTGCATATGATCCATAAGTGGTCAATCGAACACCCGTATACCGTTATCGCATTCTATGTTGGTGTCTTGATAGCAGCATTTATAGTAGTCGGATACCGTATGCCACGCAGGTTTATGCCGTATGTAGAGAGTCCGATGATCGGTGTCGTCACTATGATGCCTGGTCTTTCCGCCCAGGAGATGGAACGGCTGGTTGCAAAACCGATTGAAGAACAACTCGTCAATATTAAAAACCTCCGGTATATTCGATCAACTTCTCAGGACGGCTATGCGATGGTCAGCCTTGAATTTGCATATGGATCGGATATGCAGAAAGCGCTGTTCGATGTCCAAAGCCTGATGAATATCGTGCAGGCCAACTTGCCGGCAACGGGAGCTAACCTGAAGCCGTCGTGGGTTCTGGCTATTGACCCTCTCAATCTACCCATTCTTTCGCTCTCTGTTACAGGTGACAAGAACTGGGATAAAGCCAAACTCCGCGAATTTGTGGATAATGACGTTGTTAATCGACTGAAGACAGTCCCTGATGTATACTCGGTTGTACCATTTGGTGGTTACAAGAGACAACTTCAAGTAGTTATTGATCGAGACAAACTGGCACGTTACGGGATCTCAATACCGGATGTCCGCAGGGCCATTGACGGTTACAACGTTGGTCGTTCCGCAGGATTGGTTACAAATACACAAAACGAGTCCATCGTTCGCGTCGACAGCAAAGTTTTAAGTCCCACAGATCTGCTGGCGATACCAATCACCGCCTCGGTTTCATCCGGACCAGCCACACTTGCAAAGGCAAGTTCCGGATCGGGTGGGGGAATGTCGGTTATGGGTGGAGGATCATCCGGTCCTGCCGCTCCTGCACCGCAGCCTGCTCGTCCAGCATCAGGTGCACAGGGACTGCCTGCAGTTGTCTTTGTCAGGGATGTTGCAAGGGTTGTTGATGGGTTCTGGGAGAAACGCAGTTCCTACCATTTTTACAACAAGGGTAAAGTCCAGGAGTCAATTGAGGCTGCCGTCATTCAGAACCCAAGCGCGAGCTCTGCAAGAATCGTTCCGGCTATCCAGAAACAGCTGCGACAGCTTGAGAGTGAGCACCCTGGCGTCAAGTTCCATGTTGCCTATGACAACGCACACTTCATAAACATCCTATTCAAGAATATGTTCGAGGAACTCGGTCTGGCTGTATTGCTTGCTGGTATTGCAGTGCTGCTCTTTTTGGGGGAATGGCGAGGAACACTCATAACCCTGATTGCCATACCCATGTCCCTTGCAATAGCTATCCTTGGACTTGCTCCATTGGGAATGAGTCTCAACTCCGGAACTCTGATCGGTCTGTTGCTGGCTATCGGACGTTTGGTTGATGACTCGATTATCGATATCCATGCGGTAGAACGCCACATGCGTATGGGTAAAGATGCAAAGACAGCAACTATCGATGGTATTGCTGAAGTCCGACTGGCTGTTATTGCTTCTACCGTTGTGCTTGTTTTGGCCCTAATGCCTCTTTTGTTTAGCGGTGGCATTGTTCAATTGATGTTTGTTGAACTTGTATGGCCGATCATACTGGCTCTGGCTGCATCGATGCTGGTTTCTTTTACTCTCACCGCTCTCCTTTGTGCCAACCTGCTCAAACCTCACTCAGAGCTTGAAAATGAAAGAAAACGCTGGCTCTATAGGAAACTACTCGGACCAATTCAGGATTCGCTGGCGCGTATGGAGAGTGGATACGCCAGAATAATCCGCTGGATGCTCAAACACCGGTTTATGAATATGGCGAGAATCCTGGTAACGGTTATTATCGGTTTCACCTTCTACCCTATGATCGGTTCTGAGATGATGCCGCTTGCGGATGTAGGACAGGCTTACGGAGTATTGGAGATGGCCCCGGGAACCAATTTTGCTCAGACTGAAAAAGCCGTCCGCACCATCGAGAAGATAATGGCCAAATATCCCGAGATTGAAAAAGTCTCCACTGAAGTCGGGGCGGAGACTATGTTTGAGTCGTTCTCACCTGTTTATACTGGTTACGCTATGCCCCAGGTAAACGGCGCAATGATGATGATGACTTTTTCTGATAAAGACCAGCGCAAGAGAGACATCTGGAATGTGATGGATGGTGTCAGAAAAGAAGCCTTGGCCACTATTCCCGGTATCCGCAGATTGCAGATCAAGGAAATGGGATCAGACGTAATGGCAAGCAGTCTGGCGCCAATAGCTGTGTTGATATCCGGCAAAGATCTGCAGGTACTCAACAAGATGGGCCAGGACACTATGAAAGTCGCAAAAGATGTTAAAGGTCTATATCAGGTTTCAACGAGTTGGGATATGTCACAGCCATCTTACCGCTTGGATATAATGCCTGAAAAGGCACAGGCCCTGGGGCTTACACCTGACAGCATTGCAGAACAGGCATATTATGCTCTGAAAGGTGGACTTGCCAGTGAGTGGTACAGGCTGCCTAATATCCGGCAGAATACTGTGCAACTCCGGTATGAAGAAAGCCAGCGCAGCAATGTATCAGACATAGGGCAGGTATATATCGTCTCTCCGTCAGGCGTGCAGGTGCCTTTGAAGAGTGTCGCCAAAGTAGTCAGGGAAAATGCTCCGACATTGATTGAGCACGATGGACTGAGAAGAGTTGTTTCTTTGAATGGTTACTACCGCAAAGGACCGGGTGATAAACCCTCCATGGATGTCACTATGGACGTTATGATGCAGGCCATGAGTAAAGTCAATTTCCCACCGGGCTACACAATGGAAGCTCGGGGAGACATGACTCAAATGATGGACAGCTTTCAGAGGTTGCTCGGAGGACTACTGATTGCTCTGATTTTCATCTTCCTGGTGTTAGTAGCTCAGTTTAAGGGGTTTGTCCAGCCCTTGCAGATGGTTTTCTCGCTGCCGCTGGAGCTGTCAGGCGTCTTTATTGCCCTTTTCCTGGCCCACCAGGCGTTTTCAACTGTATCTATAATGGCTGTAATCGTTTTGACCGGCATGGACATCACTACGGCGATCCTGTTGATAGATATGATCGCCAGATACCGTGATACTGGTATGCAGAGGGACGAAGCCGTTGCAAGAGCTTGTCCGCAGAGACTGAGACCTATCCTAATGACTTCAATTATCACAATAATGGTCATGGCTCCTGTAGCGTTTGCACCGAAGACCGGAATGGACGCATATCAACCGTTAGGCACAGTAATCCTTGGAGGTCTGATAATGGGGACGATACTTTCCCTGTTTGATATTCCCATTATGCATACTTACATCGATGATCTTATAGGAATGATGCATAGAAGATTCCTGCATAAAGAATGGGTTTGGCCGGTAACTCGAGATATCGATGAGATACCTGTGGAGACTGATATAAAATGATACGATATGAATACATATTAGGGTTGCTGCTAGTGACTGGCGTTGCATATGCACAAACTCCTGCTGGACTAGCTGTTGTTAATGGACCACTGTCTATCTCTCAGGCAGTTGATTCTGCTCTGAAGTATTCACCTGCAATATCAGGGCGTAGAGCTCTTGCCGATGCTGCGTCTGCCCGGTTATCTACGGCCAAATCTATGAAACAGGTATCTACCACGTTATCAGGCACGCTGGATAATTCAAATATGCAGATGATACTGCCTGGAGTTGAAGGCCTGGGGCCGGCATCCGGGACAATGGTTTCGGATAAATCCCGTGCAGGACTGACTCTCATGTTTATGTATCCTCTTACAACCGGAGGGAAGCTGGAAAGCATGATCCGGTCCAGTTCTGTAAACAGAGCTTCCAGTGAACTCGATATCAAGTCCGCAGAATTGGATGCAGCTCTGACTGTAAAGACCGCATATAGGCAGGCAGCTCTTGCAGTCCTGATGCAGGACGCCGCGCAGCGATGGGTTGATGAGTCTACAGAGCGGGTTCGAATCGCAGAGGATTCATATACACAGGGTCGAATTGCCAAGTTCGACTTGTTGCGCAACAAAGCAGAGTTATCTGATGCATCCGCAAAGCTCAATACAGCTAAACACGATATCACTACGGCGTTGATTCGCCTGAAGAGCGCTATGGGTGTATCACAGGAATCATCAATTGAGATTTCAGATACTTTGTCGGACTCTGTGCCTGATATACAAAGCGGCGACTTAATTGAAAAGGCTCTAAAAGACAGGCCGGATCTGCAGTCTGCAAGGAAAATGGTTGAAGGCAGGAAAGAAATGGTCAAGGCTGCGAAAGCTGCCAGTGCTCCTCAGTTGTATGCAATTGCTATGGGGCAGGCTGAGAGTGTTCAGGGGATGCCGTTTGATAAAGGCTATCTACTGGGTTTAGCCGCCGCAATGCCTTTATCAGATGGTGGTCTTCGCAAATCAGCAGTAGATGAAGCCAAAGCAATGGTCAAAGAAGCCGAGTCAAACCTGTCTGCAATGGAACTTCAAGTCAGAGCAGAGGTCGCTTCGGGCATTGCAGATGTAGATACAGCCGCAAAAAATCTGGCATTGGCCTCAGATGCGATAACCCAGGCCGAGGAAGACTACAAAGTGATACGCCTGCGATATGAGGCAGGCAAATCTACCAATGTTGAAGTCCTGGATGCTCTGGCTGCACTGACCAGTGCCCGCACAGCACGTGCCCAGGCACTTTTTGAATTGAATCTAGCCCAGGATATGCTTCTCAGGACAATTGGAGGGAAGTAACAACGTAACAGTTCAGTGTTAATGTGTAATTGAGAAAATCTCCGTTCGTCCTGAGTAGCGCAAAGCGCGTATCGAAGGATGGACGGAAATTTACTCACAAATACTGATCTGTTACGTAACAACAGGAATCCATATGCGCCAACCCGGATTATTCACCAGGCTTCGCTTTTATCCGCCAGTAGGGACAAAAGCTGAGTCAGTTATAAATAATCCCGTCCTGTGCGCCTTATTACCGCGGGCACTGTCTGAAGTAAGAGCTTTAAGTCTGTAATGAGGCTTCTAATCTGCAGATATCTTGTGTCGAATTTTACACGTTCTTCAAATGACAAATCCCTGCAACCGACTTGCCAGAGTCCTGTGATTCCCGGGGTGACAGCCATATAGAGCTCTATTGCGTGTCCATAGTCAAGTATTTCATCCGGATGGATCGGCCTGGGGCCTACCAGACTCATATTGCCTGCCAACACATTAAAGAGCTGAGGAAGTTCGTCCAAACTGTAAACCCTTAACCCTCTGCCAAGACGGTCTATTCTCCGGTCTTCCTTAACCTTTTGATGGATTCGAATGTCATCCGTGTTCTGAAGCAATATCTGATCAGCATCTCCTTGTATGCTCCTGAACTTCAGCATCCCGAATATTTTGCCGTTTTTGCCGATTGCCTTGCGTCTATAAATCACAGGACCGGATCCACCGATGCGCACGATAATAGAGACAATGACAAACACAGGTGCCAGTATCAGAAGCAGCATAAACGAGAATAATACATCGATTATTCTCTTGATAGCGAAATAACCGGCATGGCAGGGTGAATATGGGCTGACATCAAAATTATTCTTAGGGAAGATATTGATGACTCGGGGACCTACTGCTGCATAGAGCAGTACTGAGGATATAACAATCAACAAGTGAGAACGATTACCAGCATCCAGACGGGCAAGCACATATAAACCGCCAAAGCCAGCCAAAAGATATGCAATATTCGCAAGTCTATTCGTCCACATTGTAGTAAACCCAACTATATTTAGTAGCCAATACATGCCCGCTTGTTTTGCAGTTTATGCACGAACGGCACTGATATAGTGAAGTTATTCCACAAATGTAAAAATAAATAGAGTAGAGGCCGTGAACCCAGGGTTAATACATCTCACCCATACCTGTGTCGAGTGCCTGGCCGTATTGTCCAGTGCCGAAAGCAGGATAGAATGGAAGAGCTTTCAGGCGGAAATTGAGCATTATCCCGGTTGTGTTAGTGAAGCCTTTTTGCTGTGTATAGGTAAGTGATGCTTCCCAGCAGTGAAGATCACGAGTGACACGGAGTGCGGAATAATCAAATTCCTTTGTGGCTCCATTGTAACTCTGAATCAACTGCAGTCGCGTAAGTATGTCGACCTTGGTGTCGAGAACTGTTCGCAGCAGCGCCCAACGCTGGTTGACTGTATCGTATCTGCTCCCAATACCCAAACTGAACTCATTGGATGGCTTGAGATTCAATTGGTTGACGACTGTTCGCCATTGAGACCGGTTTAGATCAAATCCAGTAGATGTGTAGAATGAGAACTTCTTGGATGGAGAATATCTAGATCGCATCATTATATCCTGCCAACCGGAGGATGTGTCTTCAAAATCAAATCCTGATGAAAAACTGATTGTATGAACACTGCTGTCCTTTAGGTTGAGACTTGCATAAAGAGAATCATAGCGTCCGGTATAATCCAGTCTAAGAGGAGTATATCCTGCAGGCCGCTGGATACGGTGAGTGAGTGAGAATGTAGATTTACTACCCAGCTTTCGTGCCAGTTCCAGGGTGTGGTCAAGGCTGTATTGCGCAGTGTTGTCACTGTAAAGATACTGTTCAAACCCGCCGGAATCTGAAATAGTCCATCCCGCCCCTATTGGTCTGAGTGAATTCCTGAGTTTTAGCGAAAAGAATGCCCTGTCTACAGGCGTGACTGAAGGCAGTTCAAGATACTTGCCATATGCAAATGATAACTGAGTGTTTCTCCCCGGAATCCCCAGCCTTTTGTTATCGGAAGTAATCGAAAGTTCAGGGAGTTTTTCAGTCCCGTAAAATCCACTCAGGCTCGAGGATGTCTCGCTGAAGTCGGAGAATCTTGTGGTAGACAGAGCCAGGTCCATCTCCGGCAGTTTGTAATCCAGTCCAATATCGCTTGTGAGCTTGCTCTCGTTGTAACTTCCTGTCCTGTACCCTGAGTAGTCGAAGTTCCCTGATATTGTTGCTCTGTCACTCAGTGTCTGTGAGTGTGTAAGACTACCGGACAAGCGTGTTGTCCTTGAAACTGTTTCGTTGACGCTTCTGCTCACCGAAATGCTTGTGCTGTAATCGCTGGTTATTTTAGATAGCGCCAGTCTTTCTGTAAATGTCTTGCTGGTCGAAGCATACAGGTAACTATTTGACCTGAAGTCCGCCGAAGCATTCATCTTGAAATCCCCAAGTCTACCGGTGTGGGAGACAGATCCATCAAGCGTGTTCTGATTAATACTCTTGTCAAAAAGTTGATAAAGCCGCAGTCTACCAGATGAGGTTTTGCTGCGATACGACTGGTCGATTCCTTTACCGATCCCTTTTTTACTCATCAAGTCCAGAAGAATCATACCGGTTTGATCGTTTTTTACCGGATAATTGTATGTTGTTTTAAGATAATAACCTTCGTCATCAGACTGCCCGACTACGGGTGTGATTCTGAGCTCATTCTCTTCTGTCAGAGGTATGATAAGCCGTGGTATTGTATACAGGCGTTTTCCCTTGAGATATACTGAGGTGTGTTCCAGAACTATATTTTGCCCGAGTTTTATTGTGGCTTTCCTGCTGTTGAAATCATAGTGTGGGTGTGCACGGTCGCAGGTTGTCAAGTCTGAATCAACGGCTACTATTGTCCCGGACTGGCTCCGGTCAATCAGTGTTCCCTTGAGAAAAATGGGCTGTATAATATGGTCAGGGGCAATTGCCGGCTGCAATATGATGTCAAAGCCATCCAGTGTCCACGCACGGTTTCTGGTGTTGATTTGCATCTTGTCACCATGAACCGTTTGTTTTGGTGAAACATAGGTTACATTGCCGCTGAGTTCCATGCTATATGTGTTGTGGTCGTAAACTGCATCATCTGCAGTTATTATTCCATCAGTCAAAGTCACATTCACGTGTCCGGATGCAGTCGTTACAGCTGGGTTTCCATTATCATAAGTGGTCTTGATGGAATCGGAGAGAATTGTTATATATTTTGCAGTGACTGCATTGACTGGCATGAAAGTAACGCATGTCAATGCTATACAGCTGAATATGACACGCAGCATTACAGTTTCTCCATTCGTGAAGACAATAATAGACCCAGTACTCCAAATAATACAATCGCCAGCCATCCTGCAATTACTGGAGCAAGTCCCCCAGCTTCGCCGATAACTTTGGAATATATGACTGCCTGCCAAAAGAAAAAGAAAATAAATATTCCTACTAGTGCTCCAGTGAAACCTCCGGATTTGCCAAAACGCAGAGCAAGAGGGGTAACACAGAAAACCAGAACGAGTGAACCAAGAGGCAGTGCCAACTTAAACTCATACTCCAGCAATGAACTCCGGGGGTCCGCGCCGGTGCGCTTCAGATCAGCAATTCGTTTGCGCAATTCCAGGATAGTCAGTGTTTTTGGTAATTGTTGGGCATTTGCAAGATAACTGCTGATCGGTTTTCGAAGGTCAAGCTTCAAACTTTTAAATTTAGCTGTTAATAGAGCTTCGCCATCGATGCCCATCCTGTATATTCTACCGTCCATCAGCTTCCACACCTGGTTTGTCTCTACAGCCTGCTTTGCAGTAGTCAGAGTTGGGAAACCTGTGCTCGTAGGCTCATATATCATCACATTCGACAAGACCATACCCTTTGGAGTCCGAGCCACATTGCTTACATAAAAATAAAGCTGATCTACCCGAAAAAACACATCCGCTTGAACAGGTGTAGGTCCAGGGGCACGCATTATACGATTATATGTTTCATTAGTCTGCTTTTCAGCCCAGACTATTACTTTCTCCTGATAGACATATCCAAGTGCTGAAGCAACCAGTCCAGCAAGAAAAATTGGCAAAAAGATTCTTCGCAGACTTGCACCGGCGACTCTCATTGCGGTAAGCTCTGAGTCTCTGGACAGTCTACTCACCGCAATGGCGGATCCAAAAATAGTGCCTGAAGGCAGTGCCATCAGAACATATGGCTGAGTCCGAAGGAAAATAATATACAGAACATCAGGCCATTGTCTCAGGCGGCTGACTATAAATTGAATGTTGTCATATATAACAGTGCCGAAAAAGAATACGAGTATGATCGCAAAACCGGCAATAAATGGAACAACCAGCTCTTTAAAAACGTATTTGTCCAGTGTCTTCATTTTCAGCAGACTCGCATTTTAACCCACATTATTCACTAAACTTTGCTTTTGCACCTTACTGTTGGCAACGCAGAGCTTGATTAATAATATAGTTTGATGTGTGTAGAGTGCTTCGATTATATCACGCAAGCTTGCGTCAAGCTACAAGTGGTCGTATAATTTTCATGGCAAAAGTCGCAATTATGCGAAATAATGGGTAGCCCGGACTGATTTTCATGTGATCAGTGCTACTAATATCCGGGTTTTGGTGACTTGAATTGATGGTCCATCTCGATGCTGTTTCGGTTGAATATGCCAGTGGGGTAAAAGCCCTGACTGACGTGACGATGTCTGTAGGTAAAGGTGATTTTGTATTTGTGGTAGGAGCAACCGGCAGCGGAAAATCCACTATGCTCAAGCTTCTATACCGCGAATCAACACCCAATATCGGTGCTGTTATCGTGGACGGAGAGGATGTCTCTCTGATGAGCCGGAATGCGGTCCCTTACCTTCGCCGCAAACTCGGTATCGTGTTTCAGGACTTCAAGTTGCTTCCCCAGAAAAATGTATGGGAAAATCTGGCGTTTGCTATGAGAGCAGTAGGCCATTCTCCAAAGGAAATACGTCGCAGGATCGGTGAAGTTCTCGAACTGGTCGGACTTACGCACCGCTGCGATGCATTCCCGAATCAAATGTCCGGTGGCGAACAGCAGAGAGCAGCTATAGCAAGAGCACTTATAAATCATCCGACTTTACTTATTGCTGATGAGCCGACCGGGAACCTTGATCCGGATACCTCCTGGGAAATTATGCAGTTACTGGATCAGATTAACCTGCGGGGTACTACCATGCTGGTTGCTACACACGATTCTCAGGTGGTCGATAGAATGAAGAAGAGGGTAGTCCAGCTCGAAGGTGGATTCCTCATACGAGATCAACATAAGGGTGGCTATCAGAACATTGAACCTGAATAGCATTGAATATGTAATACAAGAAGCATTCGCTGGAATACGTCGAAACGGTGTAATGGCGTTTGCTTCCATAACCACAGTGGCGCTTAGCCTGACAGTCCTTGGGGCCTTTGTCATGGCTGCAATGGGTGCACGCAATTTTGCTGCAGTCCAGCTCAGAGAATTTGAGATTGCAGTGTTCATGAATAAGGACATCAACGAGGCAGGCACGGCAAAGGTTGCAGACGATATCCGCCAAATCGTTGGTGTGAAGAGTGTAACCATCAGGTCCAGAGAAGAAGAATGGAGGCGTTTCAAACTTGAGACTCCGGAGTTCGAGAGCGCTGGGACCAGCTCTTCAGTCCTTCCGAACGTGATGGATGTAAGGGTAAGCGAACCATCCCAGACAGTTTGGATTTCCTCGAAAATCAGGGCTATGAAAGCAGTGCATGAAGTCAACTTCGCTGATGAGGACTTTGACCGTGTCATGTCCGTAATCCGCGTCATACGCGGTACCGGGACTTTTGGGGCAATTGTCTTGTTGATAGTTACTGCCATGATTATCAGCAATGCTATCAGGCTGACACTCTACGCCAGACGTGCCGAAATACGGACCATGCAGCTTGTCGGTGCTACTAATGAGTTCATACGTGTTCCTCTAGTGATAGAAGGAATTCTTTTTGGAGCAATTGGTGCAGTTGCAGCATGGGCACTCCTCAGGCTTATGTCAACTTACATAGGCAGAACCTCCCTCACTATCCCTTCGTTGAGAGATCTTTCAGCAGGTATAAGTTCTCCGCAACTTCTATTTGGTCTGATGCTTGTTGGTGCAGTCATTGGAGCGGTTGGGAGTTGGATGTCCATCAGAAGGTTCCTTCATGACTAGGGGCATTGCAATAACAATCTGTCTGCTGTTTGCATTTTCGCTGCATTGTTATTCTGAAAATGCGACTACTCAAAAGAAGTCGCAAATAGTTGTGCAAAAGCAGAAGAAACGGGCTGTTTTGCGGGGTAAGCTGAATAGCGTCCAGGGACAGATCCACGAAGTCAGAGAGAAAATTCACGAGAAAGAACAGGAAAAGCATACTGTCGTCGGCCAGTTAACTGAAACCGAGATGAAACTGGAGCAAACTCAGACAGTCCTGCAAACAAACACTATAAAACTTTCAAATGCAAAATCGGACCTTCAGCGCACGGCAAAAAGACTTGATCGGACAAAACGCCAGCTCAAACGTAGAAAAAACCTCCTTGAACGCCGGATTGTAGATATGTATGAGGGAGACGATCTTGGCTACATAAATGTGATCCTCGGCTCAAAGGACATGTGGAGCTTTTTGACTCGGGCATACTACCTGAAACAGATTCTGCGCAATGATTCAGAACTGATTGCACAGATCGATAGTGATAAGAAACTCATTGAAAAGGATCAACTCAGACAGAAACGCAGGGTAGCCGAAGTGCAGACCATCCAGGTCAGTCTGGTAGAGCAGAATAATGAAGTTGCAGGCCTTGTCGATGATAAGAAGATGCAGCTCGAGCGTATTGAACACAGCAAAGACCTCTATGAAAAAGCAGAAGATGAACTGTTAGCGACTTCTCGAGAGATAGAAGCCAGTATACGTCGCATACAAAGTACTCCTGCAGGCAAAAGGAGTTCATCTCTTGTATTCAGAGGTGGATTGACTCTACCTGTATCCGGCCCGATTACCTGCAAGTTCGGTTATCGCGTACATCCTATCACTCACGTTTATAAACTTCATACTGGTGTCGATATTGGTGCTCATTATGGCACACCGATCCATGCTGCAGCAGATGGAACTGTTATCCTGTCTGGATGGTATGGCGCTTATGGTAACGCTATCGTTCTCGACCACGGTGGTAGAGTCTCTACCCTGTACGGACACTGCTCCCGACTTGCGGTAAGAAATGGACAGAGTGTAAAGCGTGGGCAGGTTATTGGATATGTGGGAAGTACAGGTCTCTCAACCGGCGCACATTGCCATTTTGAAAAGCGTGTAAACGGAACCCCCGTAAATCCTCTCTAACTAACCCGAAATAAGCTTTGTGGTCCGAATTGTGATGCAGGCTTCCAGCCTGCCATCCCCGGATTTCCTGTCTAATCATGAGCTTCTGCATTAATATGCAACAGTTCAGTGGCCAACACGGGGCTCCGTGTTATCTAAATGAAGTAACAGTTATCGTGTTATTTAGGAGTGTTAAGGTGCTATATAATGAATTTCCGTTCGTCCTGAGTAGCGCGAAGCACGTATCGAAGGATGGACGGAAATTTACTCACAAATACTGAACTATTACACTAACCTGCCTGATAACAATGCAACCCTCCATTCGTGGTATAATCACTTTACACAGTCATAACTTTCACGCGTAGTGATCACAACTATACGTGACCCTACGCTGCTCTTCAGGAGGCATCTATGCACGAGTCTTTTGTCATTTCTCAGCATATCAAAGCTGCTATCAATCACAATGAACCACTGGTTGCTCTTGAGTCTTCCGTCATCGCTCAGGGACTGCCCGAAGGTGCAAATATCAAAGCTGCAACACAGATGCAGGAAGCCGTCAGAGAAAACGGAGCTGTTCCGGCCATGATTGGCATCATTGACGGTATAGTTAAGGTTGGGTTGACTGAAAATGAAATCGCGCAACTAGCCTCAGGAACCGCTGCAAAAGTAGGTGTAGGCAGCATGCCCTATGCCATAATGAAAAAACTGTGCGGTGGAACTACCGTGTCTTCCACTGTTCGAATTGCATCTGCAGTTGGGATAAATGTCGTAGCAACAGGAGGCATCGGAGGAGTTCACAGAGGATATGCCGAAGTTCTTGACATATCTGAAGACCTGTGGGAGTTGGTCAAGGCCCCTGTAACACTCGTTTCATCGGGAATTAAATCAGTTCTCGATATAGCAGCCACAATTGAATGGCTGGAAACGCATAGTCTACCGATCTATGGCTACCAGACAAAGGAACTCCCAGCATTTTATTCTGCTTCCAGCGGCATATCGATTCCATCAATTGCGTCGGATGAGGAATATGCGTCTTTAGCTACCATATGCAGGGCCGAAATGGGATTTGTCGGTGCCATTTTGGTTGCTGTACCTGTTCCCGAAGAGTACTCAATTGATGTCGAACCTCAGATTCAACAGGCCATAGACGAAGCGCGTACGCAAAATATATACGGGAAAGCTCTTACCCCATATCTGCTCAGGAGAATTTCCGAGCTGACATCCGGCAAGACTATCGATACAAATCTCGCTTTGTTGAGAAACAATTGCGCAGTCGCTGCAAGGCTGGCAAAGGCGGCAGTAGGACAAACTGGCCGCAAATGCGGATTCAGTGTATGATCCATATAAAATCCACCGGATCTCCGCGTCGTATTGCCTCGGATTCCTCAGGTACTAGAATATAACCCTCCAGGTGCTCTGTGGGAGAAGTCCACGGAGCACGATCACTAACTGGATGCACCCAAATAGTGCCGTCGATGAACTCTGCCCCGGCACGCAATATAGATGTGCCTCCGGATGATGCTTTTAGAGTCGAAGCTGATCTGGCAGTGATCAATGTACGTCCCGTATTAATACACCCCAAGGATTCACAAAGCCCCGGATGAACAAGTGATTCAATGATAGCATCAAGGTTATTCAGACCACACAGTAAAACAGGATGTCCGGACTTGTTGCCAAAAGCAACTGGACCGGACGGCGTCATCTGTATTCGCTCAAATAGCATTTTTGACTTATAGCGCAGAGCATTAATCGCAGGATCAGATGGTTGGCCATTGTCCAGAACAATCAATGTGAAATCTACATTCTGATCGTCATGAGAAAGCAATTCAACAATAGGTAATCTGCCAGGATCTATTGATTTGATTTCAGTAAGATTTCCACCAGATCTATTTAAAATTGCTGCCATCCACAACCCTATAGAATTCTGCAACTCGCTGTCTTTATCAGGAGTGGAGAATACAGCCCGTATACGTGGTTTGCATGCAACTTTTAATGACTCTATTTTTAATAGACCTGATATTCCCAAATGCTGAGGTTTTATACGAGTACCCTTTGGAATCAAAACGTCACCTGCAGCAGCTAACCATCCAGCACTACGAATCCCATCGCCTTTTTCAATTTGCTCAAGTATCATGATTGTGGGTGATTCATGTTCGCGAAAAATGGATGTTTTGGGTACTACAGCATCTGCACCGGGTGGCAATAGGTCGTTGGATTTGACATATAAAGCGGTGCCTGGCAACAGGGTGGATTTTGACTTCAGGGTGCTGTCACGCAGAATGCCGAGGTGAACTGGTGAGTCGTGACTGGCCGAAATGGTGTCTAAAGCAACCACTGCGTAACCATCTCTGGTAGCTTGAGGCAAAGCCGGCATATCACTATTGGCTCTTATGTCCTCGGCAAGGACCCTGTTAAGTGCGTCCAGGGTTGGAACGCACTCAACAGGAGTTCTTACGCAGGAAGCGACAACCATCTGCCTGGCATGGTGCAGGCTGACAATACGTCTTTCAGGCATTCTTACATTCCCGGCAGCTCAAGTGCACAGGCCCCCCGGCTGAATGTAATTACACGCCTCTGAGTTTCGCTGTTGGCAAGAGCTGAATCCAGTATCTGCAGGCGCTCCTCAGCCGAATCATACTCAGCCGTGCCAGGTTGGCACACACGGCATTCATCTTCAAGAACCTGTTTGTACATCTCAAAGAGTTCCGGTTTGCCATAATAATTCTCATCAAGGTACTGGCACATCTCTGCAGAATGCTCAGCCCGGACAAGAATCGACACACAACCGCCTTTGCCTGCTCCGGTCAATTTGCCTCCCAGATATCCAGGCCCACGCCTGGCAACAGTAAGGAGAACGTCCAGTTGAGGTATCGATACCCTGAAATCAAAACAAAGGGCATCCTGCAGGTCGTCGACCAGCCTGCCGACTTGTATCCGGTAAGCATCATATTCAGGAGAATCTATGCTGAGCTCACCCGATGCTACTCTTTGTTCGGCTTCCAGGAATATCCTCTCCAGCGTTCGCCCGATAATATTTTCTTTCAGGAAGAATCTGGCAGTAGTCCGTATATGATATCCGCCGATATCTCTCTTGGGAGCTGTATATGTCCTTTTGATGCTGAAACTGTCTTTGCCCAGAATCTTACCTGCGTCTTCAGGTGTAATCTTGACCGGCATCAACATAACCAGTTCAGTTATTGCTTCGTTGGGTATTCCAAGAATATCTTCGCAAAGACTGCCAAAACGTTTGTAATTAAGTTCAATCTTGTCCCAATAATCAGGTCTGCTTTCCAGTAGGACTGGTTTGATTCCTGCCGAGAAACCAAACTTAGCCTTGATCAATTTGGTCAGCCAGCCCTCACCCTCGGCAAGTCCTTCTTTCTGAGCTTTTCTGACTTCAGCAATGACCAGCTTCATCAGTTCATCACCCATTTGCATCCAGCCTTTTCGCATGTTGAAGCTCTGGTTTCCTTCACGGGTCTTATTTACTTCCCACAGAGAATTAGCTAACACTACATGCACACCTTTGAGGAAGGGCAGGGGAGTGGAGTCCAGTTCGGCTTTTGAATGCCGGTTATACAGGACACAGTTAGCCGGATTGCTCAAAATAGTTGTCTGATCATTTGCTCCGCCATGGGTTCCCACATACCACTCAGCTTCACCCAGCAACTTGCAGACATCTTTCATACGCCAGACAGGCAGTTTATCGCTGTTGCAAAGATAAAGAGCCAGAAAAGAGAGCACAACTATGGCTGAGGACGAACTGGTTCCAGCTCTGAAAGGAGCAGTTGCCTGTCCGAATGTCATGTCAGCGCCAACAAGCTGGGTGTCTCTCAAGTCCCACATTACCCGCATGTACGGACTCAGGACATAGTTGAGCCAGTGCCCTTGAGGACGTCCGGCATACGGATAGATTAGACTTCTGTTGTCCCAGTTATCTTCAAGTTCCTCTGCGTGTTTCCCCCATGGAGCTTTTGAGAATCGACCAAATTCAGTGGCAAGAGATAGAGTATCTGCCGGGAAAAGAGGATTAAAGTTCGCGACATTCAGTAAATCGTCTTCACGCGGAGAAACAGCAACAGGTATGTCACCATCGATCGTAGTTGACATATGGTCCCCTGTGCACATATCAAGATACTCCAGAAAAGCATTAAGTCTGCCTGGAGCACGGAGTATATATGTTGGTTTGTTACCCACACGCTCTGCATGCATCCTTAGTGTCTGTGCCAGCCTGGCTCTCTGTTTTGCAAGATGCTCCGGATCGTGACTGACATATATCTGTTCTCCAAGATACTTGTCAACCTCCGGATTGCCTGATTCCAGCATCTCAGCCAGCACCAGTGGCATCATAGGTTTAGGGGCAGGATTAAATCGATCACTCATAGTATTACAATCCTCCGTGAATATAAAAATAGGAGGTAAGATGCCGGAGATTGGAAATCAACTCCGGACCCAATACCTTTTCTCGTTTTTTTGTCGTCCATGATAAATGAATTAATTGCAACCCATCTAACCCGTTTTATTCACGAAACTTCGCTTTTGCCCGGCAGTAGGGGCAAAAGCTGAGTCAGTCATGAATAATGCGGGCTTACCGTGGGTTCCTTGATAGCGTAACATAAATAATCTCACCCGTAAATAGGCAGCAGTTCAGTGTAAATGTGTAATACAGTAAATTTCCGTTCATCCTGAGTAGCGCGAAGCGCGTATCGAAGGATGGGCAGAAATTTACTCGTAAATACTGTACTCTAACGTTCCATGTATGAATGGTTATATGCTAGAATACCGTAATAACGCTAAATACAGGAAAGGTATACAAAAATGACACCACGTGCAAGAATAAACAGCCTCTTCAACAGGACACCCGCCGATCGGACTGGCTACTGGAGCGGCAATCCTCATTCTGATACTTTCGATATATACCTTTCCACACTTGGGCTCAATACCAGAGAAGAGTTCTTTACTCATATGCAGGACGACTGCCGATGGTTCCCTGCTGATGCAGCATACAAGCATCCGGAGAACATGCCGATGTGGGATCCAATCCCCGAAATCTGCGGTGCATTTGACTGCACCCGAATGGCAGCAGCTCCCGGAAGATTTGCTGACTGTACTAGTGTAGACGAAATACATGCCCACACATGGCCTGATCCGGATTATCTGGATTTTACCGACGTAATCGCCGAAATAAGAAAACACAGCAACCGATGCGTCCTTACCGGAATGTGGACCTGTTTCTTCCACGTAGTTGCCGATTATTTCGGAATGGAAAACTATTTTATCAAAATGTATACAGATCCGGATGTTGTAGATGCGGTGACCGGCCACGTAGTGGATTTCTATCTTGAAGCCAATGACAGATTTTTCAAAGCACTGGGAGATGATGCAGACACTTATTTCTTCGGAAATGACTTCGGAACTCAGCTTGAGCTTATAATCTCTCCCGAGACATTCAAGCGTTTCGTCCTTCCGGGTTTTAAGAAGAATATAGACCTGGCAAAGAGTTATGGCAAAAAGGTCCTACTGCACTCATGTGGTGCTATCCATGAAGTGATTCCAACCCTGATAGATGCCGGTATCGACGGTCTCCATCCCCTGCAGGCCAAAGCAAAAGGAATGGATGCACAGTCGCTGGCAAAAGACTTCAAAGATAAGATAGTATTCGTAGGAGGGGTAGACACTCAGGATCTATTAATGCACGCCACTCCGGACCAGATAAAAGACGAAGTCCGCAGACTGAAAGATATCTTGGGACCACTCTACATAGTCAGCCCAAGCCACGAAGCAATACTCCCAAACGTCCCCCTGGACAACGTACTAGCAATGTCCGAAGCCGCAATGGAGAAGTAGTAGTTTTTGGGATCTACAAACCAACCAGATAAACAATTCCATATTCCCCCTTTTGAAGGGGGCTCGTGAACGCAGTGAACGAGGGGGATGTGGCGTAGTCTTATTAATTCTTGTATTAATGTTTGAAGATCAAATTGTGGGCAGGCTTCCAGCCTGCCTCCCCAGGTTATCATAAGTGACACGAATGATCTGTTTGTCACCTTGGTCACAAAGTAAGTGACGACAATACAACCTCTTTCGCGAAATCCGCGTAATTCCGAAAAATCCGCGATTCAAAAGCTTGAATTGTGGTGCAGGCTTCCAGCCTGCCGCGCAGGGTATCCTAGAAGTAACAAAGACACTTGGAAATAGAGAAAAGCAAAATCCGTTCGTGCTGAGCTTGTCGAAGTGCGGACAGATTTTGCGACGGATATAGTCAGAGCTCAAGTTAAACAATCTGCTCAAGTTTAGCAGCGCTGACCGGGTCGAGATCCGCTATGCATATCTGGTATCTGTTGCCATCAACATCAGACACGAGATACCATTCAGGCTTCACTTCCTGCATGGTGTCACCTAATCCCCAGGTTACAAAATCCCTCTCACCATAATCAGTGTTGACTTTCCATTCCACCGCACCCCGTTTTGTCCGAACAGATACGATTGATGTTATCCTGGGCAGGAAGTATCTAAGCTCCAGCATCTCCTCTATCCACTTCCTGTATTCTTTCCCCAGGGATGACATCTCCCGGATAACGCCGATCTCTTCGTTCTCAGCATCCCGCAGAGAGACATATTTTTCCGGGAGTGTAAAGGGAAAACACCGCTTCGCACTTACCCGTATATAGCTCCGGTCGTTATTAAGAGTCAGGCGATAAGAACCCTTATCCATCCTCTCCATAGTGAAATCCTCTGGCTCCAGGTATCTGACTTTTCCACCGGACTTTATCTGTTCTTCAAGTTCTTGTCTGAGAAGTGCGTTGGCTTCAGGTTTTGTGATATCCATCAGGTTACCCCCATTATCCCAGCCATCTCCTGCTGGGTCTGGATCATGCGAGCGTAGACTCCACCGCGTTCCAACAGTTCCTTGTGAGTCCCGACCTCTGCCACCTTGCCTTTATCAAGCACAACCAGCCTGTTTGCTCTGTCCAGTGTCGAAAGTCTGTGGGCAATAGCAAAAGTCGTTCGATTGCTTACAAGCCTGTTAAGGGCCTCCTGGATCTGTTTTTCAGTGACAGTATCAACTGAACTCGTCGCCTCATCCAAAATTAGAATCCGTGGGTTGTGGAGAATCGCACGGGCAATAGATATTCTCTGCCTCTCTCCACCGGAGAGCGAAAGTCCGCGCTCCCCGCACTGGGACTCATACCCGTCAGGTGAATTGACAATGAAATCGTGAGCATTCGCAGCCTTCGCAGCCTCAATTATCTCTTCAATCGATGCTTTAGGCTGACCATACCCGATGTTTTCAGCTATTGTTCCAGCAAAAAGATAAGATTCCTGAGGCACTATACCAATCTGCCTGCGGAGATCCTCCAGTGGTAGATCCCGGAGATCAATCCCATCCACTTTAATTGATCCCTGTTGAGGCAGATAAAACCGTTCAAGCAGAGTCATCATTGTCGATTTACCTGCTCCCGACCTGCCCACAAGTCCGATCATTTCACCCGGTTCAACTTCCAGGCTCACATCATTTAGAACAGGATGGTTGGGGTCATAGCCGAAAGTAACGTGTTCGAATGTGACTGATCCTACCATATTGGGCAAGTGTATGCTTTTCTGAGTGTCTGATTCTTCCCGCTGAGAGTCAATCATCTCAAAGACTCTCTCAGAAGCAGCCAGGCATCTGCCAAGCCAGTCCCATATCCTTGTTACTACCTGAATAGGACCATACAGCATACCAATGTAGCCGATGAACATTATCAAGGTGCCTGTTGTTACAGTTCCCCCGATAACCATACGGCCTCCGGCATACCAGACAATAAACTGGCCAGCTGTCAACATAAAGATCAGTATAGGAATCAGAGTTCCATATACCTGGGTTGCCTCGCGGCTGGCTTGTCTCAAGCCTTCGCTGCGTCGGCGGAACCTGTCCTCTTCTCGCTCTTCCTGTGCAAAGACCTTAACCACTTTCAGGCCGCTGAGTGCATCACTGATAACTGCATACATGCGTGCCCATCTTCTGTATTGCCGCGAATACATCCACCTGATGCGCTTTATGATAATAGTCGTAGCAAAAGAGACAAATGGAGCAGGCAGGATAGTCAATGCAGCCAGACGCCAGTTCTGAGTAAACATAATGGTCAACACCAGGACCAGCATCAATATATTAGTGACCATATACTGGATGTCATCAGACAGGAACTGCTGAAGTGAACTGGTATCCTGGCTGACACGAGATATAACCGTCCCCGTGTGGCGTTTATCGTAGAATCCCATCGTCAGCCTCTGCAGGGCTCCGTAGACCTCCATACGGATGTCGTGGACAACGGATGTCCCCAGCCTGGCTATAAGCCGCGTTACAATGATCCCTATGCCGCTGGATATTGCATTTGCAAGCAGGAGTTCAAATACAATCCATCCCAGCTTGTGCATTAAGACTGCTCGTGCCAATGTAGGGTCAGCAAAATATCTTGTAGTTTCCCCCAGCTTTAGAACATCATCTACAAGAATTTTCGTAAGATATGGGGGAGCCAGCATGAGCGACTGCGACAACATCACCAGAATGGTAGAGATTATTGAGAGCAAAGCGTAGGGTCTGACATAATTCAGGAGTCTTCGAATCGCTTGCCCCCGATCCACACAGTTAGGGCAGACCTTGGAACCGTGCATAAGTGGAAATGTGCAGGTCGGGCAGCGTTGAGTAGTATCTGAGTCTGTTTTGGTAGGTTCTGGCTCCCCGGTGCATGCAGCGTGTATTACCCTGGTAGCAAATCCCAATTCTCTGGAGAGCGCATTGCTGTATCTGACAATAGGGATGAAAATACCATTGACGTTGGCAGTAATACAATTGTTGCCAACCAGGCTTTCAGCAGTGACAGAGACAACGTCAGAAAGCAGGAAGCTGTGCGTAAGCCTGGGGGATGAGTCACCATCAGTAACGACAATAAGCCGGTTTGATGTAAGAATGATCCATTCCCAATCCGTAAGATTTCTAAGTCCCAGATCAGATTTTAGTGCAAGCTTTATCTCTTCATCTTTGACTTCATTTCGAACTAAAGCAAGCACCTCAACTGGCATTTCATTTTCCGGCAACCCCGGCATAATAGCACCTACCAATATTACACACATATTTCCTTACACAACTATAATGGAATTACCTTCTACCACCATAAATCCAAGCACATCCCCATCAACCAGCCCAGCATAAACATCAGTCAGATCGGACGGATCAGTCAAATCCGACAGATCCGTCCCATTCCCTTCTAAAACTCCGCTCGGGGCCAATTTGCGGTATACTGCGGGAATGTCGGGCTAATGAAAGTCGACATATTTATTTACAGCTAAGTTCCCACAGCTAAACATCATTACTCCCGAAGACAGCCTTAGCCGCAACCGTTACTGATAATCTCCGCAAATCATCACTACCACCAGGAAACAAAAGAACATCAGTCAGATCAGTCAAATCCGACAGATCCGTCAGATTCCCTTCTTCAACTCCACTTGGGAACAATTTGAAGCATGCTGTGGAAACCTCAATTTGCGGTATACTGCGGGAACGTCGGGCTAATGAAAGTCGACATATTTATTTACAGCTAAGTTCCCGCAGCTAAACATCATTACTCCCGAAGACAGCCTTAGCC
>Ga0118677_10000231_pt1 | contig 118308 bp, 114 predicted proteins | sample AliMusrvi5mmetaG_FD_86154 | JGI IMG/M metagenome (GOLD analysis project Ga0118677, IMG submission 86154)
TTGCTGTACGAATTGAGGGTGGATCTGGCCTGCTGGATTTGATCCACAGGTTTCAATAAAAGCGAAAACAAAAGGAAATCGTTAACTACACGGTAACACCACAGACACCTGAGAAATAGGAAAGGAATTATGACTACGTCGTATTACACAGGAATATGTATCAAGAAATCTCCACCGGGGGTGCCTGATATGGCTCAAGTGAGAGACTCTGCCGGTAATAAAATTGAGATTCCAGTGGGCGAATATAAACGGCGCAAAATTAAGCCGCCAGTTGAAGAGTTGCCAGAGCGCATGCTCTCAAATGAGCGAAACAAATAATAAGGGAAAAATGATAGATCAAACAAAGTTAGAAAAATGCATCAAATCGCTACAACAAAACAACGAATGTGCTGCCAATGCAATTAAAACACTCGTTGAATGTACTGACGACAACGACCCTGCACTGGCAGACGTACGGTGGCTGTTCCAAAATGCTTCGATGAAAGACATAAAAGAACGTCTTCAGAAAAATGCTGGGATAAAAAAATAAACCAAAAGGGAAAATGATATGTCACAATTAAACTGTCCGACCTGTGGGGCGAAAACCAGTTCGGTTGTTGCCAACTGCGAATACTGTGGTGTGGAAATCGCAAGAGTTAACACATTGTCTGTAGATGAATATATGGCCTCCATTCAGAGGCGACTGGATAACTGTTCTAGTAAGGACTTTAATTCCGTCAGGGGGGGGGATTGCAGATATAATGATGAGGCAATCGGCGGCGCAACGCGCTAAGACGCTAGCGCTTGCTGAGACGATTTGCTTATTACCGTTGCCGTCAAACACGGAGGCTTTACTTGCGTTGTTTTCATACTGCAATGGACATGACCAACCAATTGGTTTCGGAACAAGATCGGAGAAAAAAGAGGAAATCCTTGCGTGGCGTGGAAAAGCCTTGGCGGCATACGAACGACTTAGGGTGATGGCTTTAAACAACCCGCAACTGAGTGATTATCTCAAAGGGTATGCTGGCAAGTATTCGCCTGAAGCAATCGCAAAACAAGGCAGTCAGGGGCTATTGGGCGGACTCGGAAAACTATTTGGCCGTTGAGGAATAACTTATGGCACTTATTGATGTCATCACATGGGATGGCGGGAACAACCAAGTTGCGTGGAAGTTTCCATCCACGAATCTAAGGCTCGGCTCTCAAATGGTCGTCAAGCCGGGACAGGTAGCCTTCTTTGTTTATCGCGGCACGGTTTGCGATGAGATCCGCGAAGGAACGATTACGCTCAAGTCGGCCAACATTCCGTTGCTGACCACGCTGATGAGCATACCGTTTGGCGGTGATTCGCCGTTTCAGGCGGAGGTGTGGTTCATCAATATGTTGTCCAAACTGGATACGAAGTGGGGGACACCGTCGCCGATTCAGGTAGAAGATCCTAAGTACGGGATCATCGTGCCGATGCGCGCGTTTGGGCAATATGGATTCCGGATAGGTAATGCGCGGGTGTTTCTGACGACATTACTGGGCGCGCAGCAGCAGATCACGGATGAGCAAATCAAGCAGTATTTCCGTGGGAAAGTGATCTCCACGATTGCGACGCAGATCGGGTCGTTGTTCAACGACAAGGTTTCGTTTCTGAACATCACGGCGCACTTGGAGGAGTTGTCGGAAGGTGCGCGGTTGAAGATTGCGCCGGTGATGGAGCGGTATGGGATCCACTTAGAGACGTTCTTCTTCGAGTCGGTGAATGTGCCAGAGGATGATCCGAGCTATGTCAAGCTCAAACAAATAAAGGAGAAGGCGGCGGAATTGAATGTGGTGGGGAGGGACATTTATCAGCTCGATAAGAGCATGGATGTGTTGAAGACGGCAGCCGGGAATGAGGGCGCGGGCAGCACAATCATGCAGTCGGGCATTGGGCTGGGGATGGGAATGTTGGTGGGTGGCCAGATTGGGCAGCAGGCCGGTCAGATGGCGACGCATTTACCACCGGCCGGCGCGGGTGCGCCGCCCCCGTTACCGCAGGCGGCACCGGTGCAATTCCATATTGTGATGAACGGCCAACAGGTCGGGCCGTTTCCGCCGGCGGTGTTGCAACAGATGATTCCGGCGGGAACATTTAACGCGGCGACGTTGGTGTGGCGGCAAGGAATGGCCGGTTGGCAAGCGGCAGGGACGGTGCCGGAGTTAGCCGGGCTGTTCGCGCCGGCGACGCCACCACCATTGCCACCGGTTCCACCGCCGGTCGGTTAAGGAGATTTTTATGAAGCTCGCACTCGTATTGATTCATGGCGCGGTGGTGGTGTTGGCGGCATTGACGGCGTGGCTGTACCCGGCGGCGGTGACGTGGGCACAGTGGGCCGGTGGATTCAGCCTGTGGTTTGGCGGGTTGTCCTACTTTCTGGCGACGCGGAAGATACAGGTCGCGGCGCAGATTAGCGGGTACTCGCTGAATGGACTGGGGTTGTTGCTGGGTCTGGGTGCGTTAGCGGGATATGCGGCCGGCCAGAAGTGGTGTCTGATTCTGGCGGCACTCATCGCCTGTGGCGGCGGAATCATCACGGTCATCATCACCCGGTTCTATCCGCCGGAGGGGGCGTGAAATAGTTGACGGCAGAGGAGGCGCAGGGTGAGATTCGGGCTAGAACTTGCCGAAGTAGAATTCGTCGCGGGTAATACCGAGGTCTTCGATAATATCGGCCATGATCCCACGCGGTACATCGCCGGGATGCCACGCAAAGGTGATTAGCCGGTCGGCTTGAAATGGATTGGAGTAGTGCCGGTGACTGCCTGAAGTGCGGAGTAGTTCACAACCGATTTCCCGCAGACGACGTTCCAGCTGCCGGCAGTTGTAGGATGGGTACTTACCCATGAATCAGGCGGCGAGGATAAATTTGTCGCGGAACGCAGACGGGATGGGACGGCCGGTTTCCAATAATGCTTCCAGATGGACTTTCGCGGCTTGTTGAAAGCGGAGCAGCGCCTCGCCCCGGTCGCGTCCGTGCGCATGGCAGCCAGGGAGGAGGTTGGACTTGGCAATCCACACGCCGTCTTCATCTTGCCGGAGTTGCACTTTGGTAATCGGGACAATCATTGTGCAAAAAGAATAACACAGCCCGCCGTCTGCGTAAAGCGGGGAGATACTGTTTTATGCGGCCGGTATTTTGGCCGGCGGTTTCGGCGTGGCGTAGTCTTTGCCCTTGCTGGGATGGGCAAAGATGTGTTAGCGTCCGCGCGATTTCATGAGCAATCTGGGACGAATCCTGTGTGCATTGTTGGTCGGTGTGTGTGTGGCATTACCGGCGTTGGCCGTTGATCGCGGCGCGCCGGCGACGATTGACGCGCAGGAGTTAAATTTTGATAAACCGACGAACATGGCCTACGGCAAAGGCGATGTGGTGGTGCGTTATGGCGATGCAATCTTGCGAGCGGATCAGGCGCGATTTAGTAGTTTGACGAAAGAAGTTTGGGCGCAAGGAAACGTGCGGTTGTACCGGGACGGCCAAGAGTGGAAAGCGCCGTCGATGTATTACAATCTCGATACGCGCCAGTTGAAGACGGAGGAAGTGTGGGGATTTTTTGAGCCGGTCTATCTGCATGGCCGGGACGTGAGCCAGATCGCGAGTAATCATTACACGGCGGCGAACGCCACGTTGACGACGTGCGATTACGAGCACGAGCATTTCCGCTTGCAAGCGAAGCACGCCGAGATTTATCCGGGCGACCGGGTGGTGCTGCATAATTGTTCGCTTTGGATTGGCAAGGTGCCGGTGCTGTGGACGCCGGTGATGATTTGGTCGTTGGCCGGTGATGTGCCGCCGGTCAGTGTTAATATCGGCAGTAATTCGCGCTGGGGATTTTTCGTGCAGACGTTGACCGAGTGGCGGCTCAATCCGAATTTTCAATTAGGCGTCAATCTCGACGAACGGGAAGAGCGCGGTTTTGCTCCCGGTGCGAACCTGAAGTATCAATTCGAAAACGGGAACATCATCGGTTCGTTGCGCGGCTATTATATCAATGACGCCGATCCGATTGAAAATACTGACATCACCGCCAACAAGATACTGCCCCGCAATCGGTACTTCAGCGAATGGCAGCATAAGCAATTTTTCTCGGATGATTTGAGTTTAACCGTGGACATGAATCGCCAAAGTGACCCGAATATGTACAACGATTTCTTCAACGGTGAATACAGTGTGAACCGTGACCCGAATTCTGTCATAGACCTAACGAAACGCGGGGAAAACTACACGGTGTCGGCACTCGTTCGTCCGCAATTGAATAAATTTTTTACTGAAGTCGAACAGTTACCGGAAGTCAAATGGGCGGTGAACCGGGTCCGAATCGGCTCCACACCGGTTTTTTACGAAGGCGAAAGTAGCGCCGGTTATTATTCCAGTGCCCCGGGAAATTCTAATTATCTCGTCAACGTCTCCGGTAGCACCAACTCGCCATGGCTCACCGGTTCGATGACGCGAGTGGACACGTTTCATCAACTCGTGCTGCCGCTCACTTTTTTTGATTGGCTCAATGTCGCGCCGCGTATCGGTGGCCGGTACACATATTATGGACTCAATTCCAGCGTGAACGCGGATAGCAACGGCCTCAAACGTCTAGTCGGCGATTTTGGTGTGGAAACCTCATTCAAGTTCACTCGCACCTGGTCGGATGTGCGTAACGATTGGTTTGGGATTGATGGCTTGCGGCACATCGTCGAGCCATTTGCGGATTATCAGTGGGTACCGGGGCCGAGCGTGACCACAAATCAGTTGTTTCAATTCAATAGTGTCAACTCCATTACGTTGCCGAATGGCTCGACGCTACCGGTGACTCGTTATATGCCGCTGGGTTTTCCGGCGAACGGCGCGATTGATGCGATTGGCGGAGAAGACGTGGTGCGCTTTGGTCTCCGGCAACGATTGCAAACCCGCCGGGACAATCAACCTTGGGACTTATTGGAAGTGGCGGCGTGGACAGATTTTAATTTTGAGCGGAATGCTGGCCAAACTGATTTTTCCAATATCTTCGGCACGATGACGGTGCGACCAACGACTTGGTTGACGTTGGATACATTTACCCGATACGACCTCCAGCAGTCAGTGATTCAGGAATTTAACACCGATGCGCGTGTCAGCAATGGCGACCGGTGGTCGGTCGGTCTCGGCACTCGCTACTTGCGCGAGGACAGCAATTTAGTTAACGTGGATTTATCGTACCGGTTGACGCGGCACTGGGTCGCGCAGATGTTTGAACGATTTGATATGCAGACCGGCCGGTGGCAAGAGCAGGATTATGTATTGCGGCAGGAATTGCATGATTGGTATATCAACTATGGATTCCGTTACCGGAATGAAGTCGTTGGCGGTCATGAAACAGCGGTTTATTTTTCAATCACATTGAAAGCTTATCCATCAACCCATCTTGGGTTTAACTAAAAAGGTAATAAAAATATGGTTAAAATTACTATCGTTGGCACCGGTTATGTCGGTCTAGTTACCGGTGCGTGTTTTGCCGAAGTCGGCCACCAAGTGGTGTGCGTGGATAACGACCTCAAGAAAGTTGCGTTCTTGCAAGGTGGCGGCATCCCGATTTACGAGCCAGGACTTGAAGAGTTGGTGAAGAAAAACGTCGCGAGCGGCAAGTTGCGCTTTACCGGACAGATTGCGGATGGCGTAGCTCACGCCGAGGTAATTTTCATTGCTGTGCCGACTCCGCCGAAACCGGATGGTTCGGTCGACATGACGTTTGTCGAGCGCGTGGCCCGGGAAGTGGCCGGTGCAATGACCGAGTACAAAATCATCGTGGATAAATCCACCGTGCCGGTCAAAACCGGCGAAAAAGTTGCGCAGACCATCAAACGGTACAACAAGCAAAAAGTCGAATTTGATGTCGTCAGTAATCCTGAATTCCTCCGGGAAGGTTGTGCGGTTGGCGACTTGCTGCATCCGGACCGCGTGGTCATCGGTGTGGCCGGTGACCGACCGGTGGAAAAGATGAAAGCGGTGTACACGCCGTTCCAAGCGCCAATCATTGTCACCGACATCAATTCCGCGGAGTTAATCAAACACGCCTGCAACTCATTTCTCGCTCTGAAAATTTCCTACGCCAACGCGCTTTCCGTCATCTGCGAAGCCAGTGGCGCGAATATTACCGATGTCGTTACCGGTATGGGTTTGGACAAACGCATTGGCCGGGCGTTTCTCAATGCCGGGCTTGGTTACGGTGGTTCGTGTTTTCCGAAAGACATCAGCGCCTTTGTCCACATTGCACAGGAGTTGGGCTACGACTTCCGGTTGCTTCAGGAAGTTCAGAATATTAATGCCGAGCAGGCGGCGCGGTTTTTGAAAAAAATTCACGAAACACTTTGGATTGTAAAAGACAAAACCATTGGCGTGCTCGGTCTCGCTTTTAAGCCGGACACCGACGACATGCGATTAGCGCCGTCGTTGGATATTATTCGACCGTTGCTCAAAGAAGGCGCCAAAATCAAAGCCTACGATCCGCAGGGGATGGAGAAGGCGAAGGAATTTCTGCCGGACATCGAATACTGCCGAGACGCTTACGCTGCCGTCGAAGGTGTGGATGCATTGGTGATTTGCACGGAGTGGAAGGAATTCCAATCGCTGGATTTAGCGAAGTTGAAAAGTCTGATGGGACATCCAACCGTGTTTGATGGCCGAAATATTTTCGATCCGAAACGCATGGCCGAACTCGGCTTTACCTATGCCAGCATCGGCCGCCGGTAAGTTGGTATTTTTTTGGGCGTGTCTTACCGGTGTTGTGGCTGGTCACGCTGAAACGTTGTTTCCTCCACCGGTCAAAGGTGAACGGCTCGTCATTGTTGCGCCGCATCCTGACGATGAAGTTCTGGGCTGTGGCGGGCTGATTCAACAAGCGGTCGCGGTGGGCGCCGAGGTGCGAGTGATTTATCTGACCAATGGCGATCATAACCAGATTGCCTTCAAACTTTACAGTGGTCATCTGCTGCATTTGGGGGCGAAAGATTATATCAGGTTCGGTGAGCGCCGGCGGCTCGAAGCCACAGACGCCATGTCGCTACTCGGTCTTTCGGCAACGAATTTAGTTTTCCTTGGATATCCGGACTGGGGTGAATTACAAATCTGGCGCAGCTACTGGGCGACGAATAAAGTTTTTACCAGCGACGCCACACGCACGAATGCCGTTCCATATCCGGAAGACTACGGCTACCGGCACTCGTACCAGCCGCAAAGCGCCGTTGCGGATTTTTGTGCGGTCTTGCGGGAATTCAAGCCGACGCGGGTTTTCGTCACGCATCCGTGCGATGCCAATGCCGATCATCGGGCCACTGCAAATTTCGTCCGTCTGGCGTTATTGCAATTGGCTGACGAAGGACTACAACCGCAATTAAACTTTTATGTTGTTCACTTTGGCGACTGGCCAAAACCGGTACATTACCATCCGGAATTAGGTTTATCGCCACCGGCGTTGTTGCTGGACAATGGCGATTGGATGAACCTGCCGCTCACACCGGCGCAGACGGAGACGAAATATCGGGCGATTTTGCTGAATCAGACGCAGACGACCACCCGGGAATTCTTCCTCGTGGCGTTTGCGAGAACGAACGAACTCTTTGCGACGATTGCACTGGATCGCGTGCCATCGATGCCGGCGGGGCCAGAGCCGGACTGGCGCAAAGCGGCACACGCCAAAATATTGACGATTGTATCGGAGCACTCGCAATTACAAACGAATCTGCCGGCTGTGTCGGTGCCGGAGACGATTCCGCTAGAGGCGGTTGACTTTGCCCGGCAAAATGGTGACTTGATTGTTCTGATTGGTCTGAAGAATCGGCTTGGCAAACATACCGGTGTGCATTTAACGTTGTTTCCGTATCAACGCGGTGTGCCATTTGCGGCAATGCCCAAAGTGGAAATGAATTTTCCGTCGTTCGGAAATTTTACAGTGCAGGTGAACGGTGCGTTGGTACGCGACTCCGGTGTCATCGTCACCAGCGTTAGTAACCGATTTGTGGTGCGAGTGCCGATGCGGTTGCTGGGTGGCAAAGCAGTCGATCATTTATTTGCGGCAGCGCAAGGGCATTGGGGTGAAATTGCGGTGGACGACACCGCTTGGCAATTGCTGGAATTACCGGCAGAAAACGAAAGGGAAAAACATGATTGATTATCTGATTACTGGCGGGGCGGGTTTTATTGGTTCAAATTTGGCAGAACATTTAGTGACGCGCGGTAAAACCGTGCGAATCTTTGATGACTTTTCCTCAGGTCGCCAAGAAAACATCGCCAGCCTCACCGGCAAAGCTGAACTGGTGACCGGTAGTCTATGTGATTTACCGGCAATCCAGCGTGCCGCTGTGGGTGTCCGGTACGTTATTCATATGGGCGCAATTCCTAGCGTACCGAAGTCTGTGCAAGCTCCCGCGGAAACGAACGCCGCCAACATTACCGGTACACTCAACGTTCTCATTGCTGCCCGCGATGCCGGCGTGAAGCGTTTGGTATTTAGTTCTTCGTCGGCCATCTACGGTGAATCGCCGACCTTGCCGAAGCACGAGGAAATGACGCCGTCACCATTGACGCCGTATGCGGTTCACAAAATTACCGGTGAATACTATTGCCAAATTTTCTATCAACTCTACGGACTTGAAACCGTTTCGCTCCGGTACTTCAATGTCTTTGGCCCGCGCCAAAATCCCGCGTCAGCCTACGCTGCTGTCATTCCGCGATTTATCACCGCAATTCTGAACGGTGAGTCGCCGACGATTTTCGGTGACGGCCAGCAAACTCGCGATTTTGCGTATGTTCAAAATGTGATTGAGGCCAATCTCACGGCTTGTGAGGCCGATAAAGCCGCCTGCGGTGAATCCTTCAATGTTGCCTGTGGCGGACGCATCAGTTTGTTGGATCTCGTGGCCACGATTAATAAGATTTGCGGCAAAAATGTGAAACCGAAATTTGAGCCAGCCCGCGCCGGCGATATCAAAGACAGCCAAGCGTCGGTTGATAAGGCCGCGCGGCTGCTCCGGTGGAAGCCGAGTGTGGATTTCAGTGCCGGTATTGAAAAAGCCGTTGCTTGGTACCGGAAGTAATTAAGCGCTAGCCAAACGCAACGCACCGAGCGCCGACTCGCCGCGCCAAAGTTTCACGCGTGCGCCGGGGATTGTCTGGCGAATGCGGTGGATCACGACACTTCGGAACGCCGGGTGATTTTGTAAAACTCCACCGGCAAGTGCCACCGCCGGCTGTGTGAGTTTTAATTTCCGCACCACTGCCGCGCAGTCCATCGCTAGAAAAGATGCAGCTTGTAGTGCCAAGCCTCGGTTGCCACGTAAAAAAATATCCGCATGTCGGGCAACTTCTGCCTTCGTTGCACCGGCAATCCACTCGACAAGTTGCTCCGGTGATTTCAGTTTTAACCGGCGCAATAACCGGCGCAAAGTTGTGCTTGGCTGACCGGTGCGGTCAAGTTCACGAATGGCAGCGCGCAATCCGGTCAGCGCCAACCAATAGCCGCTGCCGTGATCGCCTAACCAATGTCCCCAACCACCGGCGCGCCCAATTTTTCCGCCGGCACTCCGTCCGACAATCACCGAGCCGGTTCCGCTAATCACGAGAATTCCAGCCTGCTTCAATCCAAACACTGCGACCAAACCGGAATCAAGGTCGTTACCGGTAAATACTTTCGCCTTTGGCCAAGCGCGTTTAGCGAGTCGGTGCACGCGGTTTCGGTCGGCTGTAGTTCGACAACCGGCGAGACAAATCGCGGCGCGAGTTGGTTGAAATTGCCGGAGCAGCGTGAGGATTTGGCGGTCAGTAGAAAGTTTCAGATTGAGTGCGTCAAATTGCCGGCGTTGAATGCGCGCGCCGGTGGCGAGTAGCGCGACTGTTTTTGTGCCACCGCCTTCGATACCGAGAACACTGTCCATGTTCAGATACTTTGCCATCGCTTGGTTAGTTGATTCGCAATTCCTAGATGGTCGAGCACCCGCGCAATAATCGTATCCACCAAACCGGTAATCGTCGTCGGCTTCGAGTAGAACGATGGACTGGCCGGAATGATTGTCGCGCCGGCTTCGGTCAGCGCGGCCATGTTCCGGAGATGAATCAGATTATACGGCGCTTCACGTGGTACGAGAATTAATTGCCGGCGTTCTTTTAAAAATACATCGGCGGCTCGGGCAACTGTGCTGTCGGAAACTCCAGTCGCAATCCGACCGACGGTTCCCATCGAAGCTGGAATGATTACCATCGCGTCAAACTTTGCCGAACCACTGACGAAGGGCACAAACATTGAGCCATTTTCATCGTACCGGATTGCATTCGCCGGTAGCTTCAAGTCACCCGGTAATTCCAATTTCTGCACTTCGTGGGCGTGGTCGGTTACAATGTAATGAATTTCGTGACCGGTCAGATTGTCGAGCAATCGTTGCGTGTACAACGCGCCGCTTGCGCCGGTGGCAGCGACGACGATTTTCACAGTGCTTTCACCGCTTCCCGCGCCGCGCGCAATGTCGCCTCAATATCGGCTCCGGTATGCGCTAACGACATGAACCCGACTTCAAACTGCGAGGGTGCCAAATACACGCCGTTCTCCAGCATTGCATGGAAATACCGGCCAAACTTTTTCGTATCGCTCGTCTTGGCCGTTGCGTAATCCACAACCGGCACGTCGGTAAAAAATGTGCAAAACTTTGAACCGACTCGCGTGTGGTAGCCCGGTACAATTTTCTTCAGCTCATCGCATAACGTCGCGCTGAGTTGTTCGAGTTTCTCATAATTTCCGGGTTTGAATAATTCTTCGAGTGTCGCGATGCCAGCAGCCATCGCCAGCGGATTACCGGAGAGCGTACCTGCTTGATAGACTGCCCCGGTCGGCGCGAGACAATCCATAATTTCTGCCCGGCCACCAAATGCGCCCACCGGTAAACCGCCGCCAATAATTTTACCGAGCGTCGTTAAATCGCCGGTGATACCGTACAACTCCTGCGCGCCGCCTTTTGCCACCCGGAACCCGCACATCACCTCGTCGAGGACTAGCAATGCGCCGCTGTCGTGTATGACTTGCCGGAGGGTTTGCAAAAACTCTATCGTTAACGGAATCAAGCCCATGTTGCCGGGCACCGGTTCGATAATCGCGCAGGCAATCTCGCTCCAATTCACGCGTTTCAAACCGGCAATGTCATTCAACGTCAGCGTCAATGTGTTCCGCGCGAAATCTGCCGGTACACCGGCACTATCCGGTACGTCAAATGTCGCGCCGCCGCTACCGGCTTTGACGAGCAGCGAATCGGCGTGACCGTGATAACAACCGTCAAACTTCACGATCTTGTTGCGCTTCGTAAATCCGCGCGCCAGACGGATTGCCGACATCGTCGCTTCAGTGCCGGAGTTCACAAAACGCAATTTCTGAATTGAAGGATATGCTTCACAAACTAATCGTGCCAACCGGATTTCATTTGGATTTGGCGTGCCGAAACTTGTGCCGTTGCGCGCGGCTTCCTGTACGGCGCGGACAATTTTCGGATGCGCATGACCGAGAATCATCGGCCCCCACGAGCCAACGTAATCAATGTATTCGTTGCCATCCACGTCCCACAGCCGGCAGCCGTGCGCCCGCGCCGTGAAAAACGGCGTACCGCCAACACCACGAAACGCGCGCACCGGTGAATTCACGCCGCCGGGAAAGAGCTTAGAGGCTTCTTGCCAAAGTTTTGCAGAGTATTCGTGTTTCATGAGAGAAATGAGCAAACATATTCGCATATACCGGTTTTGACTTCGATGTCGAAGCCGGAGTTGGCGGGGACTTCGAAGAGTTGACCGGTGGCGTATTCTTTCCAGTGGGCTTGGCCGTCGAGTTTGGCGCAACAGGTACCGGCGGAGATTTCCATGCGTTCGGCGGCTTGGGTGCCGAAGTGAAAGTTACCGGGATAAATCAGGCCGATGGTTTTCTTGCTGCCGTCGGCGAACTGGACGGTGTGGCTGACGACTTTGCCTTCGAAATAGATGTTGGCTTTGGTGAGGACGGTGACGTTGGTGAATTGGTTTTGAATCTTGGCCATGCGGTGTTGTTAGCCTGAACGGCGTGCCGGCGCAAGCGGGGAATTGCAGTGCGCGGTGAGTTCGGCTAAACTAGCGGCATGATTCTGATTCTTTTGGCGCTGGGGACATTTGTTTCGACGGGGTTGGGTGGGTTGTTTTGTATTCGGGAAAAGAACCGGTTGCATCTGGTCATGGGGTTTACTGCCGGAGTGCTACTGGGGGTGGTGAGCTTTGATATTTTCCCGGAAATAATTCAGCAGGTGAAGGAAGGTGGCACGGATCCGACGGCGGTAATGATTGCCTTGGTGGTGGGTTTCCTGCTGTTTCACATCGTGGAGAAGGTGATCGTGATTCATCACGCACACGAGTCGGACTATGCCGATCATTTTCATCCGCAAGTCGGAGTATTATCGGCTTTAGCTTTAGCGGCGCATAGCTTCATGGACGGTTTGGGAATTGGCTTGGGATTTCAGGTGAGCAATGCGGTTGGTATTTTTGTAGCGGTGGCGGTGATCGCGCATGATTTTACGGATGGCATGAATACGGTGGCGCTGATGCTGGCGCACAAGAATACGCTCCGGCGGACGCGATGGTTTTTATTGCTGGATGCGGTTGCGCCAATTCTGGGCGCACTTTCAACGTTGCTGTACCGGATGCCGGATCGCTGGCTGGTGTTGTACTTAGGTTTCTTTGCTGGTTTTTTGTTGTACATCGGCGCGAGCGATATTTTGCCGCAGGCGCACAGCAAGCATAGTTCCTGGAAAACGATGGCGCTGACAGTCGCCGGTGTGGTGTTTATTTTCGTCGTGACCCGGTTCATCTAATGGCTGAGTCAATTGTCCAAGTTGAGCACCTCCGGAAGGAGTTCAAAGACACCGTTGCAGTAGCGGATGTGTCGTTTGAAATTCATCGCGGAGAAATTGTCGGACTGCTTGGCGCGAATGGTGCCGGCAAGACGACGACGATTCAGGTGTTGCTAGGATTAACTACGCCAACTGCCGGACGCATTCGCATCTTCGGGCAGGATTTCGAGTCGCACCGGGTGGAGATTTTGCAACGGTGTAATTTTTCGTCGGCATATACCGGCTTGCCGTCGAATCTTAAAGTTTGGGAAAACCTACTCATCTTTGCCAAACTGTATCAGGTGAAAAATCATCGGCAAAAGACTGACGAATTGCTCGAACTTTTGGAGATTTCTCATCTGCGCCGGCAAATCACCGGTACGCTCTCCTCCGGAGAATCCACGCGCGTTAATCTTTGTAAGGCACTGCTGAACGATCCGGAGTTGCTCCTATTGGATGAACCGACGGCAAGTCTGGACCCGAATATTGCCGACAAGGTTCGCAAATTATTACGGCGCGTTCAGCGCGAACGCGGCATCACGATGATTTATACCTCGCACAACATGCGCGATGTGGAGGAAATTTGCGACCGGGTGTTATTCCTCAACAAAGGTCAAATCATTGCCGAGGGCACGCCACAACAGGTAATTGACCAGTTTCAGCAAAAGTCATTGGAAGATGTGTTCATTCAGGTAGCGCGGAGTGGTGATTTACTGGTGGAGGAAGAAAAGTGAACTGGCATCGGATTAGCGCGCTGGTTTTGCGTTACACGTTTCTCTACACACGGAGTGTACCGCGAATCGTCGAGATGTTTTTCTGGCCGGTGATGGAGTTGCTCGTCTGGGGAATGCTGACGCAATATTTGCAAACCGGGCCATTCAAGATACCGGGTTTCATTAAATTCCTGCTCGGCGCGATGATTTTTTGGGACATTCTTTACCGGTCGCAACAAGCCACGACACTTTCGTTTCTCGAAGATATTTGGTCGCGGAATTTGCTTAACATCTTTGTGGCACCGGTCCGCATCAGCGAATTCATCGTGGCCACATACTGCGTTGGCTTCGTCAAAACTCTCATTACCGCTGCTGGATTAAGCGTGCTGGCAGCGGTCTGCTACCATTTCAATATTTTGAGTATGGGCCTCGCGCTCATTCCGCTATTTCTCAATCTCTTAGTCATGGGTTGGGCGGTCGGCATGGTAACAACCGGAATGATTATGCGCTGGGGGCAAGCGTCCGAAAATCTCGCGTGGGGGATTCCATTTCTCATCCAACCGTTCTGCGCGGCGTTCTATCCGCTTGATAGCATGCCGGCGTGGATTCGGCCGATTAGTCTCGCGATACCGGCAACGCATGTGTTTGAAGGGATGCGCGCCGTACTTGCCGGTCAGGGATTATCGTTCAAATATGTCCTCTGTGCCGCTGGTTTGAATCTGATTTATCTAACCGGCGCGGCAATCTTCTTTCGGTTTATGTACGGTAAGGCACGCAAACAAGGTCTCTTGGCTAAACTCGGAACACAATGAAACAAATCTTCATCCTGATAATCGCTTATTGCAGTGCCACCGGTGCCTATGGTCAGCTATTTGACACTTCAGCGGCGCAAACGGAATTGGTGGCAACATTGCTGGGTACCGGACGAGTTTTTACCGCGAACGTGACGGTCATCCGTGAACACGGCGACAAACAAATCAAGATTGCTGACAATGTCATGTCCATGCGTGCCGGTGATATTTGCCTCGAACATAAACCCGCTGCTGAATCGTCATTCGCAAAACTAACGGCTAAACTTAAGAAGAATAACCTTGCCGAGGTCAGTACAATTCTTTTTCCAAAAACCGGTAAGGCTTATCTACTTTTCCCCGGCAAACACGCCTACATTCAATCGCCGGTAGAGCCGACTGCGTCACCGCATATCGAAAGTAAATTTTTGCGCGCGGAAACCGTGAATGGCCGTCTCTGCGCTGTGCGCCGCGTGACTGTGACTGATGCTGACGATTCCGCTCAGCAGATTATCATTTGGGAATCGGCCGACCTGCAGAGCTTCATCATCAAAAGTAAAATGGATTGTGGTGACGATACCAATGAGATTCTCCTCTTCACCGATATTCGCTCGGAAAAACCGGAGGATGCGAAATTCACCGTTCCATCTGACTATCGTGAACTGAATGGGAAAGCGGCCGGTGAAATCGCGAAGCTGATGATGGAAGTTGAAGCCATGCGCGACGCCGTTATTGAGCAGGCGCTCCGGTAGGATTTACCGCTTTCGCTTCACTGCCTTGGTGAGCATTTCTTCGGCGTGTTTTAACGTCACGCTCGTCAAATCACGACCGCCGAGCATCCGCGCCAATTCCTCCGCGCGTTCCTTGGCGGGCAGCGGTGTGATGCTGGCCGAGGTGCGACCGTCGCGAACATTCTTGGTCACGACATAATGATTCGCACCTTGTGCCGCAACTTGGGGAAGGTGAGTGATACAGATGACTTGACGTTTTGCAGCGACAAGGCTGAGTTTTTCACCGACGGCTTTCCCCATTTCACCGCCGACGTTGGCGTCGATTTCGTCAAAAACCAACACCGGTATCTTATCGTGCGCCGCGAGCACTACTTTGATCGCCAGCATCACTCGTGACATTTCGCCGCTCGATGCAATCTGGCGTAATGGGCGCACCGGTTCGCCAACATTCGGCGCGAATGCAAATTCAATTTCGTCGAGACCGTTTCCGGTCGGTGCGGTTGCCGGTGTCAGTGTCACGTCAAAACTGCCATGAGCAAAACCGAGATCGCGTAATTCTTTAGTAATCGCACCGGCGAGTTTTTTCGCCGCCTCTTGCCGGAGCTTGCGAAGTTCCCGGCCGCATTTCTCAATCTGACCGGTAACTTTCGCGATTTCGGCATCGATTTGTCCGGCACGCTCGCCGCGTGTCTGAAGAAAATTCAATCGCTCTTTGGCGCGTGCTAGCACTGCCAGCGTTTCGGCAACGCTCCCGCCATATTTGCGTTTGAGCCGGTGAACTTGCGCAAGCCGGTCGTCTAACTCCCGGAGTCGCGCCGGGTCGGCATCAATTCGCTGAGCGAAATTAGTAACAGTCCGGTCGAGTTCCTGCAATTGCACTGCGAGCGACGCGGCATCGTCGCGCCACGATTTGGCTTCTAGAATGATTCCGGCGAGGTCGCTCAGTTGTTTTTGCGCGGCGGCCAACGCCGTGAACGCCGAGGTTTCGGATTCTGCCAGCGCGGCATGCAGGCCGTCCGCGAGTTCAAGAATTCGCTGGGCATTCGCGACGCGAGTGTGTTCGGTGAGCAGTTCATCCTCGTTCAGCTCCGGTAGCTTCGCTTCCTCGATTTCGCGAACTTGGAAACCGAGGAACTCAATCTCCTGCGCCGGGTCGCGTCCATCCTCCGCGAGCGCGGCGCGTTCGTGCTGGAGCTTTTGCCAGCGTTGGTAAGTTTCCTCGTAAACGCGGCGCGTTTTGTCGTGACCGCCGAACGCGTCGAGTAAATCCAACTGAAACTCGCGGCTCAAAAGCGATTGGTGGTCGTGCGGCCCGTGCATATCTACGAGCAGGTCGCCAATCCGTTTTAGCGACTGCACCGTCGCCGGTGAATCGTTGATAAAAACTTTACCGGTGCCGTTCGCATTGAATTGCCGGCGAATTATCAGTTCCGCGCCGGCATCGATGCCGAGTTCTTCGAGTAGCTGGCGTGGTGGGGTGGTGAAGACGGCTTCGACGGTGCATTGCTCCGCACCGGTGCGGATGAGCGATTTATCGGCGCGGTCACCGAGGATGAGATTTAATGCGCCGATGATGACCGATTTGCCAGCGCCAGTTTCGCCGGTGATGACGTTGAGACCGTCGCCGAACTCAACGGCGACATCTTCAACGATGGCAATATTACGGATGCGAAGCGATTGGAGCATGACGCAGAAAATCAGGAAAAATTATCACAATAAATCACCGGCGGTTGTCCGGCGGCTCAACCATAACGACAAGACAAACATCACCACGGCAAACCCACCGGTGACTAACCAAGCCGTTGTGGCGGCTTCACCATATAAACTCGCCCGTAAGGCCGTGACGCCGTACGTTAACGGATTCGCCCGCATAATCCAGCCCAGCCAGCGTCCAGCGCCTTCCGTGGGAATGGTGAACACCGCACCGGAGAGCAACCACATCGGCATCAGAAATAAAGTCAGAATCGCATGAAATCCCGCCGTCGAATTCATCGGCCAAGCAATTACAAATCCTAAACCTGTGAGCGCAAACGACAGCAGAAAAATTCCGCCGGTCAAAACCACAACCGTGGCGACGCTCAGATGAATGCCTGCAAAAGGTGCCAGTGCTAGAAACACCCAGCCTTGGATCAAGGCGAGTGTTGCGCCGCCGGTGATTTTACCGAGTACCAATCCAAACCGGCCCACCGGTGCCACGAGCACGCCTTGGAGAAAACCTTCTTTTCGGTCTTCGATGACGGAGACCGTCGAGAAAATTGCTGTGAACAATAAAATCATCGCCATCGTGCCGGCGTAAAAATATTCGAGATATCCGTGACCGTCCGGTACCGCTGTGGACTTAAACGATTTACCTAAACCGAGTCCGAGTAAAAGCCAAAACACCACCGGTGTCGCAAACGCGCCCAGCACCCGGTCGCGTTGCCGGAAAAACCGCACCATTTCGCGCCACCAGAGTGTCGCCGCCGGTAAGAACCAAGATTGTGTCGAATCGCTCATCGCCTAATGATTACCGAAGCCATCGTTCTGTGCAACTCTCAAAAGAGAGGATTAGTGAAAAAAGTAAGCCGCCTAACGTCTGAGGTGAGCTACCGTGGCCGCGCCTGCGAACACGGTTAGCTCCACTGAATGGTTAGGCCATGCCGGTAATAAGTGACTCGCCATAATGCTCCACTGTCGGGAATGGATCGTAAAAGTGGTGTAACAACGCTCGCCACCGCTGATACTCCACCGACTGCCGGAACCCAACCGTGTGGTCTTCGAGCCGGTGCCAATGAACCAGCAAAATGTAGCGACTGGAAACCTCGACACATCGGCGTAACTCGTGAGAATGATAGCCGGGCATCGACGCAATAATCGCCGACGCTTCGCGGAACGCGGCCTCAAAGGCGTCGCTACTGCCCTCTCTCACATTCAGGATAGCAACCTCAAGAATCATTTATGAATACCTGCGCTTCCGCCTAACATATGTATTCGGCCATACTCAAAAGGGTGTCTCCCATCGTTGGAATGGCCGCGTTCATGGCGGCAGAGTAGGATTGCGGTGCAGTTGTGTCAAAGGTAAATTCAAGCAGTTAGCAATGATTTTCAGTCTCGCGAGAACTCTTGCCAACCACTTTGTGTGCCTAGACTATCGGTCTGGCAAAAGCCATACTGAGTATGGCTTTACAAAACCGATATGTCGAAGCAATCACAGTAATTTGGTTCCCACAGTGGAGCGATTCCCTCCACCGGCTGAAGTTGTCGCCTCATGACCTGCTTACGATCCGGTGACCCCACGGTTTCATGACGAACTGTTGGTTTTATGTTCGCGGCCTTCTTTTTTGTCGGAATCAACTTCCCGGCTTAGTTCATCGTCGTAATGCCGCCTCGATGAAACCGCGAAAGAGTGGGTGAGCGGTGTGCGGTCGGGATTTGAATTCGGGATGGAATTGGCAGGCGACGAAGTACGGATGGCCGGGGAGTTCAATCATTTCGACGAGATTCTTCTCGGTGTAAAGCCCGGCGATCTTCAGGCCGGCGCGGGTCAATTGTTCCCGGTAGGAGTTGTTGAATTCATACCGGTGCCGGTGGCGTTCGCTAATCACCGGTGCACCATACAGCCGCCGGGCGTGAGTGCCGGGCACAAGTTGGCAGAGTTTTGCGCCGAGGCGCATGGTGCCGCCTTTGTTGACGACGCGCTGCTGGTCGTCAATCAGGCAGATGACCGGATGCGCTGTCTTGGAATTGAACTCCGCCGAGTTGGCATCCTTCAATTTGCAGACGTGCCGGGCGAATTCGATGACGGCAGTTTGCATTCCGAGGCAGATGCCGAAGTACGGCACTTTGTGTTCGCGGGCATATTTCGCAGCGAGAATTTTCCCTTCGATGCCTCGGTCGCCAAATCCGCCGGGCACCAGCACGCCGGCAACATTTCGTAAATATTTCGCCGCGCCATCGCGTTCGATATTTTCGGCATCCACGCGCACAATGTCGACGGCGGAGTCGTTGGCCGCGCCGGCGTGTTTGATGGCTTCGTAGAGACTTTTGTAAGCGTCCTGAAGATTGATGTACTTGCCGACCACTGCGATCCGGCATTGCCGGCGCGGTTGAATGAGCCGGCGCAGCATTCGCTTCCAGTCGCGCATGTCGGCTCGGCGTGTTTTCAAATGAAGATACCGGCAGACGATGGTATCAACGCGTTCATCTTGCAGCGCCAACGGCACTTCGTAGATGGAATGCGCGACATCGAGTTCTTCGATGACGCATTCGAGCGGTACATTACAGAACGACGCAATTTTTTGGCGCACGTCAATCGTGAGCGGTTTCTCGCTCCGGCAAATCAGAAGCTGCGGCTGAATTCCGATTTCGCGGAGCTTGGCGACGCTTTGCTGAGTCGGCTTAGTCTTGATTTCTCCGGCGACGCGGATGTACGGCACGAGCGTGACATGAATGAAGAGCGCATTTTTCGGTCCGGCTTCTTGGGCGAATTCGCGGATCGCTTCGAGGAACGGCAAGCCTTCGATGTCACCGGTGGTGCCGCCGATTTCGATAATCAAAACATCCGCATCGCTCTTGCGACCAATCTTGCGGATGCGGTCTTTGATTTCGTTGGTGACGTGCGGAATAACCTGCACTGTTTTTCCGAGATAATCGCCCCGGCGTTCTTTCTCGATAATGTTGGCATAGACGCGGCCGCTGGTCAGATTGTTCAGCCGTCCGAGTGTGGCGTGGGTGAATCGTTCGTAGTGGCCGAGGTCGAGGTCGGTTTCCGCACCGTCGTCGGTGACATACACTTCACCGTGTTGAAATGGACTCATCGTGCCGGGATCCACGTTCAGATATGGGTCAAACTTGGCGAGTGTGACTTTCAAACCGCGATGTTCCAGCAGTGTGCCGAGCGACGCCGCTGTCAAACCTTTACCCAGAGAACTAATCACGCCGCCGGTAACAAAAATATATTTCATGATGCCTTCCGCAAGATTTCTTCCACAATTTTAACATCCGCCGGTACATCCACGCCGACCGAATCGTGTGGCGTGACCAAAACTTTAATCGCAAACCCATTTTCTAACGCCCGCAGTTGCTCCAGCTTTTCTGTCTTTTCCAATTCGCTCATTGGCAGCTGCACAAATTTCAACAAAAACTCCCGCCGGTACGCATAAATGCCGAGGTGCTTGAAATGCTTTGCCGTCGCGCCGGTGTCGCGGGCGAACGGAATCGGATGTCGCGAAAAGTACAACGCATTTCCGTTGATGGCAAACACGACTTTGACAACATTTGGGTTCGCTAAGACCTCCGGTGACTCAATCGGTCGCGCCAAGGTTGCCATGTCGTAGTCGGCAAGTCCGTCAACCAGTTGATCAATCATCGCCGGCTGCATCAACGGCTCATCGCCTTGAATATTCACAATTTGGTCGCAATCAATTTGCCGGGCGACTTCGGCGGCGCGGTCGGTACCGGAGGGACACGACGGTGAAGTCATCACTACTTCGCCGCCAAATTTTTTCACAGCGTCCGCAATGCGGGTGTCATCGGTGGCGACCACGACGCGCGCTAAACGTTTTGCTTGCCGGGCTTGTTCGTAGACGCGCTGGACGAGTGGCTTGCCGGCGATGAGTGCGAGCGGTTTGCCGGGAAACCGTTGGGCAGCATAGCGGGCAGGAATCACACCGAGCGTCTTCATGGGGCGGCAGTGTAGCAGAAACGCGCGTCACGGCAACGGTGGATTCACCGGCTCAAACCATTGCAACCGGCGGCTCGTCATCAGCCAGACGACATAGTCCGGTTTTTCTTTTTCGATGACCACCGGATCAAAATCGTATTGCCAGAGGAAAACACTTCGCCGGAAATGTTCCGCTAAAAATGGCACCAACGCCGAACCGAATGAATCCCGGAACATCACAAGTTTTGGCAAAGTCGGATCATCCACCGTCAGTACCACCCGGCCATTATTCCAAAGTGCGTCTGGCCGGTCTTGTTCTACGACACAGGCGCGGCGCGCTTCACGCGGAATTAGTTGCAGGTTTTCCTCTGGGATTACTTTGTCCAATCCCATCATCCGCGCTAAATCCCAGCCGTCGGTTTGTTTCGCGACCGGCGCAAAATAAGTCGGCGGCTGTGGTGGTATTCGCAAAGCGGCGAGAATTTCCCGGTAGCCGATGTACGCGCCCCGGTCGTTCCAGTGTGTATCGGTCCGGTGGTACAGCCGGTCGGTCGCTTTGCCAACTTGGAGTGGAATCTGCAATGAAATCAGATCGACCTGTGAATGTTGCCGGAGGTAATTCACGAGTTGTTCCAATCGGTATTGCGAATTGGCACGCTGGTAACCCGCCGGCATGTATTCCGGGTAAATCACATATTTGTCGCAGGCGAACATCAGCAAGAGCTTCGCGCCGCGTTTGGCGAGCCAATCTTTTCGCGCTCGCATGACTCGGCACCAGTTTTCCAATTCGGCAATCGAAAGTGGTTTTTCCGAGTGGAAATCTTCCAAGCTGTAATCATCGGCGTAATAAAACCAGCCGTCGCGTCCGGCGAGCACTTTATCGCTCGGCGAGATTTGCAGAAGCCGGTAAATCGTCTGCGCATGCAATTGGATGAGTGTGGCGCGCAAACCGAACCGGTCGCCGTAATATTTCTTAAATTGGTCCGGATATTGCCAGAACGATGCTGCGTTGGTCGGACAGGCCGGTAGCTTTGCGAGTTGACGTTTTTCGTGAGATTCCGTGCCGGTCGCGTTCCCGGCGAGTTGCACCACCACCGGCGCGCTAATCGCTGCCAAGAAAATCGCGATTAACAACCAATCGAATGTTTTGCGTCGGTTCATCAGAATTTCTGGTAAATGAACGGCGTGTAAGTTTTCACCGCCACCAGCATCAGCACCGCCACCAGTAGGGCGGTTAATGCGACCGTGGCCAGCGGTCCTCCGCGCGTCTGCCAGTGTCGTGGAATTACTGGGAACGAACCGATGATTCCCACCACCAGCATCAACCGTGTGAATGGATCGACCACTGCCAGTAAGCCATCGGTCACGACGATGGGATGGTTCTGGCCAAACATTGCCGATAGAAAACCAAGTGCTTGCGGCAGCGTTGCGGCGCGGAAGAAAACCCAACTCACCATCGTAGCCAGTAATGCATACGCATGACCAATCAAACGCGGTTGTCGTTCTAAAACCCGATTGCCACCGGCGCGTTCCAACAGCAAGAACACGCCTTGTAATAATCCCCAAACAAGAAACGTCCAACTCGCGCCGTGCCACAAACCGCACAGGCCAAATACTAGAATCAGATTGAAGTATGTGCGCCACGCTGGGCACCGGCTGCCGCCGAGTGGAATGAATAAATAATCCCGGAGCCAACTGGACAGTGTCATGTGCCATCGCCGCCAGAAATCGCGAATCGAGGTGACGGCGTATGGATGGTCGAAGTTTTCCGGCAACTCAAATCCAAACATCGCGCCGAGTCCGATTGCCATATCGGTGTAACCGGAAAAATCAAAATAGATTTGCACCGTGTAGGCCACAATGCCGACCCACGCCAAATCCATTCGTAGCGCACTCTCCGGTAAGCCAAACACCTTGTCCGCTACGCCGGCGACGGTATTAGCGACGAGAACTTTTTTACCGAGACCCACGATGAATCGTCGCACGCCAGTCGCAAAACGGTCGCGGCTGTGTTCCCGGTTGGCGAGTTGCGCGTCGATGTCGCGATGCCGGACAATCGGGCCGGCAAAGAATTTCGGGAAAAACAAAAAATAGTTACCGGCGTCAATCGGATTGCGAATTACCGTGGCGTCGCCCCGGTAGACATCTACCAAATACGCAATCGCTACGAATGTGAAAAATGATAAACCCGGTGGTGTTGGCAGCTTCGGTAACGGCAGGTTCAGGAAGTCGGCGTATTTACCCCAAATCAACAGCAGCAGATTCGCAACGATACCGGCCACTAAAACCTTGCGCCGACCGGCGACAATATGACCGAGTAGAAAATTGCCGGCACACGCGATAAGTAAGATGCCGACGGTTTGTTTGCCTCCCCAGAGACAGAAAATCAAACTACCGGCGAGTAAGAGCGAGTTTCGCCAAGCTGGTAGCGCATAATAGGCGAGTAGCAGTACCGGTAAAAACAGCAACAGAAATGTTGGTTCGTTAAATTGCATGCCCGACTTTTGTGAGTTTAACGGAATTGCAACCGATTGACAAGCGGAGTAAAATTGCCGAGTGAAAATCTTGTTCATCGGCGGCACCGGTAACATTTCCACTGATTGCGCTGCTTTGCTGCAGCAGCGCGGCCATGAAATCAGCGTGGTCACACGCGGCCATACGCCCGTACCGGCGGCGTACCGGGCAGTACGTGCTGACCGGCGCGACCAAGTGGCGTTGGCCGGTGTCACAGCAGACGTGGTTATTAATTTTCTTGGTTACGAACTGCCGGATGTCGAAACGGATTATGCGGTATTCGCCGGCAAGATTCGCCAATATATTTTCATCAGCACCGCAATGGTGTACGCCAAGCCACATCGGTATCTGCCCATCACTGAAAAAGCGCCGCTAGGAAATTTATTTTCTGATTACGCTCAGAAAAAGTTGGCGATGGAACAATGGCTCGCCGTGCGGTCAGATTTCCCGGTCACAATTGTTCGTCCATCGCACACCTATAGTTGCCGGTGGTTTCCGAATGTGGTGTCGAGCGCCGGTTGGACATTCCCGGCACGAATCAAAGATGGCCTGCCGGTGTTTGTGCCGAACGACGGCGCGAATCCGTGGACGTTGACGCACACGACAGATTTTGCAGTCGGCTTGGCCGGATTGGTTGGAAATACTGCGGCAGTCGGCGAAACGTTTCACATCACGAGCGACGAGGCATTGCCGTGGAATCAGATTTATCAACTGACGGCGGAAGCACTCGGCGTTCGCTTACCGGTGGTGGAACGAATCCCAGTCGATTTTCTTTGCGAACAATTTTCAGAATTTATCGAGGGGATTCGCGGTGACAAAGCTGAACCAGCAGTGTTTGATAATTCCAAAATCAAAAAGTTTGTCCCGGATTTTGTCTGCCGGAAATCATTTGCCGCCGGGATTCGAGAATCTGTCGCATGGTATGCGGCGCGACCAAGCGAAAAAACTACTAATCCCAAAGCAAACGTGCTGTTTGATGAAGTAATCGCCGCTTGGCGCGCGCGATGACGCTTATCACAATCCACGAAGAAATTCCGCCAGTTCCAATGCCGACGGACTTTTGGCGGTGCGCACGTAGTAACCGGATGTCCCAACACCAATTTGCAGCGCGGTTTCGTTATCGGCACCAATCAGCTTGCCGAGGCAGAAGCCGGCATTGAAGTGGTCACCGGCACCGGTGCTAATTAACGGTTTTTTAACAAACGGACCGGTAACTTTAGCAACGCCGTCCTTCGACGCCGCGACTGCATAAGCACGCGGGTGGACGACGACACCGGCGATGTTGAGCTTTTCGTGAGTGAACTTTGCGACAGCTTGGACGGCCGCTTCACCGTCACGCGCGCCCCGGTAACCCAGCACGCCGGCAATCTCAAAGGATTCTTTTTCGTTTAATCCAAGATACGTTTCGAAATGTTTTTGGAATTTAGCGATTAAATCGAGCGCGTGCCGGATGTCTTTCGAATCGCGGGATTCCGGGTCGGCGAGGTCGAAGAAAAATATGCGCCGGTCGGTGAGTGTCGGGCAGATTTCGTCGAGCACGTGCTGCCAGATGTCACTCATCTCCGGTAGCATCGTCCAGTTTTGTAAGCCGATGAGTGCGGAGCGGGTGAAAAGTGTTTGGAGCCGGTCGCGTCCAACGCGGTCGACGATGTTTTTCCAATTCACGTCGAGCATGGTTTTACGTTTGCCGAGCATCAGCTTGCCGTCGTTAAATTCCAATGCGTCAGTATAGGCTGGTTCGGCGATGGAAATAACGGTGGCGCGCTTGGTCAATTCCTCAAAGGCCGGGTGAATATGCGGATAGCCGAGATTGCCGATGTAAGTCGTCGGCGAACCGAAGGCCGCCATCGCATTCGCCATGATCGGGCCGTTGCCACCGAGTTTGATGCGCTCGACCCACAGTTCGATATTGGTGCTCATGCCGGCGGCGCGCGCGAGTCGGTCGGCGAGAACGGCAATGGTTGGCATCGTCGTAAATTTTGTGGTGGACTCACGTTTGTCCACGACGCGAATGATGGAATCCACGAAGCCGTCGAGGCCGATGGTCACTGGTAATTGGGGGAGGGAATTCGCTTTGCTCGACAGCAAAGCCGCAGCGCGTTGGGCAAGTTGAGTTTGGCTCACGCGGCTTCTCTAACAAGAATTACCGGCGCGCTCAACTTCTTTTACACGCGCACTTGACGTTTACGCCGGCATCGCTAGGGTAAAGTCACACATGAAAAAACTCGAGATTGGCCAACGCGCACCGGAATTTTCCTTGCCGGGACTGGACACTCACGACCGGTCGCTAGAATCTTTCAAAGGTAAACGCGTTGTGGTGGTCGTGTTCACCTGCAATCATTGTCCCTACGCGCAAGCCTACGAAGAACGTTTGATTGCTCTCCAGCGCGATTACGGCGACCAAGGCGTTCAGCTCATCGCCATCAATCCGAACGATGCCGATGGCTATCCGGAGGATAATTTCGACAATATGGTAAAACGCGCTCAGCAACGCCAATTCAACTTCCCGTATCTGCGCGATGAAAACCAGCGCGTCGCCCATGCTTACGGTGCCGAATACACGCCGGAAGCGTACGTGCTCGATTCCAAATTCAATGTTCGCTACATCGGTCGCGTGGATGACAACTGGCAGCATCCTGAAAAAGCCAGCTCCCACGATTTGCGCGACGCCATTGCCGCCGTCCTCGCCGGCAAGCCCATCGCCAATCCAGTCACCCACGCCATCGGCTGCACCATCAAATGGAAACTGTGACCGGCGCTCTGCGGAATCAATCGTTTGCCGGTATCATCTTTGACATGGACGGTGTGCTCATCGACAGCGAACCATTGCATGTCGAAGCTTGGGAAACGCTTTTTTCCGAACTCGGTCACGCTCAGGATCACGGCATCAATTGCCGCGGGTACGTCGGCGTGGCGGACGCCGTTTTACTTCGCGATTTTCTCACGAACCATCCGCAACCTGAATCGCCGGCCGCGCTCCATTCGCGCAAGTTGCAATACCTCAACCGGCTCATCCGTCAGCACCGGCCGATTTATCCCGAACTTTACGAACTCGTTCCGGCGCTCGCCAAAAAATATCAACTCGCCGTTGCGTCCAGCTCCAACCAAATCGTCATTGATGTCGTTCTCGATGTCGCCGGCCTCACGCCATATTTCCCAGTCACCGTCGGTGGCGACGCCGTCCAAAATCACAAACCCGATCCCGAAGTCTATCTCACCGCCACTCGCAAACTTGGACTCGCTCCCGGTCAATGCTGCGCCATCGAAGATTCGCCCGCCGGCATTGCCGCCGCCAAAGCCGCCGGTCTCACCGCCATCGGTCTAACCACCAGCTTGCCCGCCGAACAACTCCGGCAAGCCGACTACATCGCGCAAAACCATACCGAAATCCGCCGATTGCTTCTCTGAAATGCAATCGTTCGTTCTCATCCCGACCACCGGTGCTGCTGCCGAAGAACTTTCTGCTTCCATCTGGGAGCAGCCCGGAGTTCTCGGCATTGAAGAGTTGACAGCAGATGGCGGCGCGTTTCCGATTGCCGGACATGACTTCGTTCGCTTCGACGCCCGGCAAGAATACGAGAACTGGCTTCGCACTGAACAATTCCGCTCCGGTGATTTGTTGTTGAAAGTCTATCTCGCCGCTGGCGCGAAGTTACCGGCGCAGTTCAAAATTATTGGTTCCGGTACAGTCGAGCCGCAGGATTATCTCGCTGCCATGCGCGAACAACACCATGGTCGCGTCATTGGGAAATTCTGGGTTGGGCCGCCATGGGAAATGCCACCGGAAGACAAAGTGCCGGTGCTCATCGAACCCGGTATGGCTTTCGGTCTCGGCGATCATCCGACGACGCAAATGTGTCTCAAACTTCTCGCCGGTGTTCCAACGGCCAAGCGAGTTCTCGATTTCGGAGCCGGCTCCGGTGTTCTCGCCATTGCAGCGGCAAAGCAGTTTCCCCAGAGTCAGCTCTGTCTTACTGAAATTGATGCGCAGTGCCGGTCAAACATTGAACACAATTTTTCGCTCAACAACTTACCGGTACCGCCGATTCTGGAATCCGTCCCGGCCGGAGCGTTTGACCTAGTGCTTTCCAATGTTTATCTGGAAATCTTAAAAGTGCTCGCGCCGAGTATCCAGACGGAGCGTTGGATTGTGAGTGGTTTGCTAGGCGAGGAGCAACTGACGGAGTTTCAGCACGCCATCGAAACACGATTCGACTGCCGGCAGATGATTCACCGTGACGACAACGGGCGCTGGTTTGCGCTCGAATTGTGCCGGCGCCAGAAAACCAAAGCCATCTGAACGGCCACCAAGACTGCCAGTGCGCCGGCGCAAAAATAATAGGGCGCGCGAATCGAATAGCGTTCACCCACCCAGCCGGCGGCCACCGGTCCGAGAAACATTCCAGCACCTAATACGGCTTCGTGGAAACCGCCGCCTTTGCCTTTCTCAGTGAGTTCTTCCATCGTGAAATAGAGACTGGCGAGATACGTGTAACCGGACACAAAACCAATTGCCGCAAATCCAGCCGCAAACATCCAGGTGGAATTTCCGAGCGCAACGGCCAGCGCACCGGCGACGGCAATGAGTTGTGCGAGCCACAACGGCCAGAGGCGCGTTTGCCAGAATTTCAGATACGGCAAGATGAGAAACGCCACCAAACCCGCGGCGCGTCCCAGCGCCAAAATTCCGCCATGCACATCGGCGCTGATTCCGCGTGCTGTAGCGAGTTGGGGAAATAATGCGATGACACCACAAAACGCCAGCGTCACCGCAAAGTTTGCCAGCCAGCCAGTTTTGCGAAAGCCGCGGCCTTTTTGAATAATTACCGGCGGCGCACTACCGGTGGTTTCCGTGATTTCATCGGGACGTACCGGCAGCGTCAGGAGTCCGAGAATGATTAACAGCATGCCGGTGGGAATCCAGAAAGTGAGGGACGGCCAGTGTTGGTAGACAAACCCGGTGGCGGCAAAACCTAACAGTAACCCGACACTCCACGCGGCACTGAATTTGCTGAGTCGCGCGTTGAGCGTGACCGAATTTTGCGCTCCTTCGCTGAGCCACGCAATCATCGGCGGCCAAAACGCACCGAGCGCCGCGCCGAAGCCACTGGTGAGCCAGAGGAGAATTGTGACATTGGTGGTGAATGAACATGACAAAATCAGCATGGCCGCGACACCGGCTCCGCACGCGGCAATTCGGCGCCGGCCTAATCGGTCTGATAAGCGACCAGTGAACAAAACGGCAATGGCGTACACAAGACTCCACATTGCCCATAACCAACCGAGTTGCATGCCGGTGGCGTGCAGCTCGGCGGCGCGGCGCGTGACTGCGAAGAGAATCGCCGCCACACCAAAATCCATGAACACAGCGCAAGTATAGATGATGTGGCGTTGGCGAGGCATTGACGCGAACTTCAGGATTTCTGAATGAGTTGCAACACTGTTTCGGCGCACCGGAGGAAAGCTTGCGCCGGTTCGCTCTCCGGTGAGGCGAGCACAATCGGCAAACCTTTGTCGCCATATTCCCGGATTTCAGTGAACAACGGGATCTCGCCGAGCAACGGCACGCCGCGTTTTGTTGCCTCTGTGCCGCCGCCGCCGTGACCGAAGACGTCGTCGCGTTGCCGGCAATGCGGACAGACGTAGTAGCTCATGTTTTCGATGATACCGAGAATTTTCACGTTCACTTTTTCAAACATCTGCATGCCGCGCCGTGCCACTTCGAGCGCCACGTCTTGCGGCGTGGTGACGATGACGCCGCCGTCGAGTGCGATAGTTTGCACTAACGACAGTTGCGCGTCACCGGTGCCCGGCGGCAAGTCAATCACCAGCACGTCGAGCGCGCCCCAGTTCACGGCGTGGCTGAATTGTTGGATGGCTTTCATAATCATCGGCCCACGCCAGATTATCGGCGCGTCGCCCTCAATCAGCAGCGCCATGCTCATCATCTTCAATCCAAATTTTTCCACCGGATCAAGTTTCTCGTCGGTGACGGTTGGCTTGTCAATCACGCCTAACATTTTCGGAACGCTCGGCCCGTAAATATCCGCGTCCATCAAGCCGACGGATTGACCGAGTTGGTGCAAGGTGGCAGCGAGGTTGACGGCGACGGTGGATTTGCCGACGCCACCTTTACCGGAGGCGACAGCGATAATCTTTTTAACGCCCGGAATGCCGGGCGCGGTTGGAGCAGGGGACGTGGTCGGCGTTTCGATGGCTATCTGAACTTTGACTTGGCCGATGCCGTCGCATTGCCGGAGCGCAGCGGTCGCATCTCGTTCGATTTGCGCCGGGACATTGGCGTCGCGAGTGGCGACTTGGAGGACGACGGTCACGTCATTTTTGCCGGTAATCGAAATCGATTTGACGAGGCCAAAGTTGACGATGTCGCGGCTGTAGCCGGGAAATTTGACGGTTTGCAGAATTTCACGAATGCGGTTTTCGGTAAGTGTCGCCATAACGATTGCAGATTATTGGATGTTGATGAGGGGTTGAGTGTTGCGCTGGAGTAAATCAGCGAGTGTGGTCCGGGCGAGAACTTCATTGACGCGGGTTTGTGCTTCGGCAAACACACCGCAGAGCACACAGTTTTCCAGTCGCGTTTCGGACACGACGCAAGCGGGATCGTCGGTCACGCATTTCTGGAGCGCAAATGCATCTTCGACTGAATTCAGAATATCGAGCAGATTGACGTTACCGGGCGGGTGAGCAAGGCTGAATCCACCACCGGCGCCGCGATGCGATTGCACAAGACCACTTTTGGCCAGCGATTGGAAAATCTTGGCGAGAAAACTATTCGGCACTTTTTCTGCGGCGCTGATTTCATCAATCATCACAGTTCGCCCGGCCGGTTGCTTCGCCAAGTAAAGCAACCCAATAATCGCGTATTCGCCTGCGCGGGTGATTTGCATATTAAATCGGACTAATTCACTCTTGTTTCGCAGCGAATATAGGTGTCAACCCCGGTAAAGTCAACGGACTGCCGGGACGAAATTTCTTTTGCTGGAGTGGCCGGTGCGGTATGAGATTCCGCATGTCTGTGACTAAACAAGATCAAGCACTGGTGCAACAACTCGTCCGGGCACACGGCGGCGGCGGGAATGGCGATTTGGCGGCGGAAATTATCGAGACAGCGTTGCGGTTACTCGACGACCAAGCGGGACGGTTGGACATGAAGGTGATGACGTCGGCGTTGAAGGAGCTCCGGTATGCGTCGCGCATTTTTACGCCGTACCGGGAGAAGCGAAAGGTGACGGTGTTCGGTTCGGCGCGCACGGAGCCGACGGCGCCGGAATACCAGCAGGCGGTCGCATTCAGCAAGGTGGCGGTGGCAGCGGGTTTCATGGTGATTACCGGTGGTGGCGAAGGCATCATGGGCGCGGCGCAACGCGGGGCGGGGCGCGACCACAGCTTCGGGCTAAACATCCGATTGCCCTTTGAGCAGGAGCCGAATGTGGAAATCGCCGGCGATCCGAAGCTGATCAACTTCAAATATTTTTTCACGCGCAAACTTTGTTTCCTGAAAGAGAGCGACGCCATCGCGCTCTTTCCCGGTGGCTTCGGCACGCACGACGAAGGTTTTGAGGCGTTGACGTTGATGCAGACCGGCAAGAGCCAGCCGAAACCGTTGGTGTTCGTCGACCGGCCGCACGGCAACTACTGGAAAACTTGGTGGCGTTTTGTGGAAGACCAACTGCTGGATGCAAATTTAATCAGCAAAGATGATCTCGCTTTGTTCAAGGTGACCGACGATGTGGATGAGGCGTGCGCGGAGATTGCGAATTTTTACCGGAACTATCATTCCAGCCGGTATGTGAAAGATGCGATGGTGGTGCGAGTGAAACATCCGGTCACGGCGGCGCTATTGCAAACTCTCGACGACCATTTTGCCGGGTTATGTTTGAACGGTGGTAAGTTTCGCGCCGCTGAATCGTTACCGGAGGAAGAAAACGAACCGGAGTTGGCCGGTCTCCACCGGATTATCTTTCCGTTCAATCGTTCGAACTTCGGACGGCTGCGCGCGCTGATTGACGTGTTGAATCAGCACTGACGACCGGTGGAAGCCAGCGGTCGGCCAGTCGTCGCAAAACACGCGGCGAAATCCAGAGCCGGTAGAGTAACCGCAAAATCCAATTTACCAGCGTGGTTTTGACGAGACCGTGCGTTGCCCACCGGCGGGTGCTAGTGACTAAGCCGCCACGTAGAAATGCCAGCCGGCCAGCGCGGCGGAGTTTCCGGACAAACGCGACATCGGAGAAAATCGGCAAGTTCGGGAATCCGCCGAGTGTGTTGAACACTTGCCGCCAGACGAACAAACCTTGCGCGTCATCCGGTGAGCGAAAGAATCGTGCGTACCGGTTAGAAAGTCGCGCCGTCCACCGGTAGAGCCAGTGGCCGGAGTCGATATTCAAATCAAACGCTCCGCCGACGGCGCCGGTGCCGACGATGCGGCGTTGGAAATCATCCAGCGCGAGTGGTAATAAAAATGTGTCAGCCGGTAAGAAGAGAAGAATGTCACCGGTGGCGTGGCGTGCGCCGGTGTTCAGCTGGCGGGCTTGACCGGGTTGGGAAAGGAAGACGTACGGTGTAAACGATTGGGCGATTTCGATTGTGCCATCAGTCGAGCCGCCATCGACAACAAGCAGTTCGACATCGGTGCGCTCGGATAATTGCCGGAGCATCACCGGTAAACTTTTCGCCGCATTCAAGGTCGGAACGATAATGCTGATTAGCATATGTTGCCGGAAGTTACTTTGAGGTGTGACCGCCGGTGATGTAATGCTCTAATTCGCGAATGGTGAATTCGTGATCGCTGATGACCGCTTTGACGACATCGCCGATTGAAACTAAGCCGACTAACTTGCCAGCCTCAATGACCGGCAAGTGGCGCAGGTGTTTGTTGGTCATCAACGCCATGCAGTTTTCAATGGTGTCAGTCTGGCTGACATAAAGCACATCGCGGGTCATCAGCTCACTCACCGGTGTGGTCTTGGAGGTGCGGCCTAAGAGAATTACTTTCCGGGCGTAATCGCGTTCGGAAAAAATGCCAACCACCCGGTCGTTTTCCGTGACGACGATGGCGCCGATGTTTTTGGCGGCCATCAATTCCAGTGCTTCATACACACTCGCCAGCGGGCGGATGGTCCAGACTTGGTTGTTTTTTGTCTGCAACAAATCACGAACTATATTCATAGAATTCCTCCGTCACCACGCGCTATTCTAATCGCGATTGTTCGATTGAGCAAGTTTCGAGAGTGTTACTCGCTGACCACGGTACCGATGGTATCGCCGCAGATAACGCGTTTGATATTGCCGCGCTTGAACAGATCAAAAACAATAATCGGAATCCGATTGTCCATGCAAAGGCTAAACGCCGAAGCGTCCATGACGTTGAGTCGGTTTTTCAGCGCGTCGAGATAGGTCAAGCGGTCGTAGCGTTTAGCGCGCGGGTTCTTTTTTGGGTCGTCGGTGTAAACGCCGTCCACTTTGGTCGCTTTCAATAAAACGTCCGCGCCGATTTCACTGGCGCGCAAAGCGGCAGCGGTGTCAGTCGAGAAAAATGGATTACCGGTGCCGGCGGCGAAAATTACGACCCGGCCTTTTTGTAAATGCCGGACCGCGCGCCGGCGGATAAATGGTTCCGCGACGGAACGCATATCAATTGCGGATTGGACGCGCGTCGGGACGCCATTTTTTTCGAGCGCATCCTGCAAACCGAGGGCGTTGATGACGGTAGCGAGCATCCCCATGTAATCGCCGGTGGCACGGTCGAGTCCGGATTTTGCACCGGCGAGACCACGAAAGATGTTGCCGCCACCAATGACAATTGCCAGCTCAATGCTAAGCTGTTTGATGTCTTTGATTTCTCGAGCAATGGCGTCGCAGGTTTTGGTCGAAATGCCGTGTTCGCGTTCGCCGAGCAACGCTTCACCACTCAGCTTTAACATCACGCGCCGGTATTTTGGTTTGAGCGCGGATGATTTAGCCATGAGGGTTTTCCTTAAGCTGCGGGAGTTTCTTCGCCCAACTGCCACCGGACAAACCGGCGAATCACGAGGTTCTCGCCGAGTTGCGCGATTTTTTGCGTGATGTGATCTTTAATCAAGATTTCAGGATTCTTGATGTAAGGTTGTTCCAACAAGCAGACGGTTGAGTAGAATTTTTCCAGCTTGCCGGCGACAATCTTTTCAACAGCTGGAGCTGGTTTGTCTTTGACTTGCGCTTTGTAGATTTCAGTTTCCGCCGCCACGATGTTCGCCGGTACTTCTTCGCGTTTGACGTAAGTCGGATTGGCCGCGGCGATTTGCTGAGCGATTTCTTTGACAAGGTCGCGGAAGCCATCGGTGCGAGCGACGAAGTCAGTTTCGCAATTCACTTCGACGAGTACGCCGAGCTTGCTGCCGTGGTGAATGTAGCTGGCGATACAGCCTTCGTTGGCGGAGCGGGAGGCTTTCTTGGTGGCGGTCGCGATGCCTTTTTTGCGGAGAATCTTCTCGGCTTCGGCTTCGTCACCATTCGCTTCGACGAGCGCGGATTTGCAGAGCATCATTCCCGCGCCGGTCTTTTCGCGCAGAGCTTGAACAACTTTGGCACTAATTTCCATGATATAAATTTGAATCGTTAAGGGTTAAAATTCGGTTATACAGCGGCCGGAGCCGCTTCAGCTACCGGTGCGGCTTCGAGCATCGCCGCTTCGTCCGTTTGAACGGAGGCCGGCATCTTCTTGCCGAGTTCGGCTTGAGCTTCGGCGATTGCTTCGGCGATGATATTGGTGATTAGTTTGACGGACTTGATCGCGTCATCATTACCGGCAATCGGATAAGTGGCTTCATCGGGATCGCAGTTGGTATCCACGATAGCGATAATCGGAATTTCAAGACGCTTGGCTTCGGCAATCGCAATTTTCTCACGGTCGATATCAATGACGAAAAGTGCGGACGGCTTCCGCTCCATGTTCACGATACCGTCGAGGTTGTGGTGCAACTTCGCGCTATCGCGTCGGAGATTGGAAGCTTCTTTCTTTGGAATCTGTGCGCCTTCCGGTGAGTCGAGGAGGCGATCAATTTCTTTCATCCGGTTGACGCTTTTGCGAATGGTTCGCAGGTTGGTCAATGTTCCGCCGAGCCACCGGTCGGTGACGTACGGCATTCCGGTCTTGGCGGCGGCGTCTTTGATTTCTTGTTGCGCTTGTTTTTTCGTGCCGACAAACAAGATGCTGCCGTTATTGCTGACAATTTCGTGGACAAAGCCACAGGCGATTTGGATTTGCGTTAGGGTTTTATTCAGGTCGATGACATGAATGCCGTTCCGCGCGGCAAAAATGAATTTTTTCATCTTGGGGTTCCACCGCATCGTTTGGTGGCCAAAATGTACTCCGGCTTCTAACAACTCGTTAACTGTTACGTTCGCCAATGTGTCCTCCACTGTTGCATCCTGTATTTGACAGGACATCCCGTCATTCCGACTGGATTTGGTTTTGTGTTCTTGTGCTCCGTTTGACCGGAGCGTTGGCCTGCGTGTTGCAGGGAAAGGCATAGTACGCATGCTGGCCGGCTTTGCAAGTGTAAAAACTGTGCATTCCAGCACCGGTAAGCTTGCCAACCGGTGTGCGACTAGCTAAAACTCTCGACATGAAACTTCTTGTCACCGGTGGCGCTGGCTACATTGGCAGTATTTGCGTTGAACAACTCTTAAACCACGGTCATCAGGTCGAAGTGCTCGACAATCTTAGCGAGGGTCACCGAGCCGCCGTCGATCCGCGCGCGAAATTTCACGAACTGGACCTTGCTAATCGTCCGGAGCTGTTCCGGTTAATGGAAGAAATCCGACCGGAAGCCGTCATGCACTTTGCCGCCAACGCGCTTGTACCGGAAAGCATGACCAATCCGAGTAAGTATTTCCGCAACAACGTCGCCAACGGCATCAATCTCTTGGAAGCCTGCGTTCAAGCTGGTGTCGGAAAATTTATTTTCTCTTCCACCTGTGCGATTTTTGGTGTTCCGAAAAAAGTGCCAATTACCGAGGACCTGCCGAAAGAGCCGATTAATCCCTACGGCGAATCGAAGCTCATGTTCGAGCGCATTCTGAGTTGGTATCACCGGCAACACGGTCTCACTTATGTTTGCCTCCGGTACTTCAATGCCGCCGGTTGCAGTCAGAAATTCGGCGAACACCACTGGCAAGAGACGCACATCATCCCCAATGTTCTGAAAGTTCCGCTCGGCCAAAAACCGCACGTCGAAGTTTTCGGCACCGATTACCCGACGCCCGACGGCACTTGCGTTCGCGATTACATTCACATCATCGATCTCGCTCAAGCCCACCGGCTCGCTCTCGATGTGAAACAGAGCGATGTCTTTAACCTCGGCAGCGGCGATGGCTATTCTGTCAAACAAGTGGTCGCCGCCGTCCGTCGCGTGACCGGTCACGCGATTCCGGTTATCGAAAAATCACGTCGTCCCGGTGATCCGCCGAAGCTAGTGGGCGACTCCACCAAGATTCGCAAACAACTCGGCTGGAAGCCGCAATTCGATTCTATCGAAGCCATCGTGGATAGTGCCTGGCAATGGCACAAAGCGCACCCGAAAGGTTACGAATAGAATATGAAAGGGACAACTATGCGTCGTACTCACCTCCGTATCACAATTTCGATTGCAGTGCTTTTGCTTACCTCGGTTCTCTATGGTGAGCCTATTCAGAAGACGGATGAGCCGCTCGGTTCAGCTCGGTTCTCACCTACGTCAGAACGTCCTCTAGGTTGGCGTGGTGATGGCTCCGGGAAATATCCGGGTGCCCATCCACCGGTGCATTGGGGCCGGCAACTCAAACAACTCCGTGACTTGAAATGTGCCGCAGCTTTCAAGGACAATTCCACCCTGAGCGGAACACCAGCCGAGTTAGGATTTTTTACCGATTGGCTGGTGGCCGGTCCAATTGAGTCCACGACCAACGCCGCCGCGGTCATTAAAGATGAATTACTGCCGGGGGAATCCGCCTTTGCACCGCAACCCGGCGACAAGCTTGGCTCCGTGACGTGGCAAGCGGTCAAAGTGGAAGATTCGTATATTGATGTCTGGAAAACACTCGGCGGTCTGACCAACGGGCAGGCGGCTTATGCTCAGACCTGTTTATATAGCACCCAGCCGGTGAAAATTTGGCTGCATCTCAAATACGAAAAAGGTGTCACCCTGTGGCTGAATGGTGAGTTGAAGCACAGCGCCTGTCTGACCTATTTTGGAAATGCAGGAACGACCCTCGCGCTCGACTTACGGCCGGGCTGGAATCGTTTTTTGTTTAAACTTGTCCCGCACTGTACCACCGCCGAAGACTTTCCGGCTGCTTGTTACATCCGTAATCGGTTCTGGCCAGAAACCGGGGCGCGCGATTACGCGGAGCAAAATATTGCATGGATTGCGTCCATGCCCGGTCTTTCACAAGACACGCCGGTGATTGCTGGCGACCGGATTTTCACCATGGCATATCCCTATAATCTGGTCTGTCTCAATAAGCAGACGGGAAAGATTTTATGGATTCGCCAGAACAGTACCTATGATGCTGCCACACAAGAAGAGCGAAAGTCCAAGCCGGAACTCTTCGCCAAGATGGATGCGTTGGCTAAGCAGCGGGAGCAGTATTACCAGAACTTTATCGAAGGAAAATTCCCAGATTCACATGGCGTACAGGCGGAAGATGAACTCGAAGGCGAACTGGACAAGTTAATGGTGGAAGTCGATTCCCAGTACAAAAAGCCTTGGCAACAAGGCGAGCCGGATTGGTGGACGATTCCAACCCCCACAACCGATGGGAAAAGTATCTGTGTGTGGTTGACGCGCGGAATCAGTGCGGCTTACGATTTGAACGGCCAGCGGCGGTGGATTTCTTACTCACTCCCCAAAGGGCAGCATCACGGTTACTTTTGTTCGCCAGTGATCGCTGATGGAAAATTCATTCGGTATGATGGAAGTGTCACGGCATTTGATATCGGCACCGGCGATGTAAAATGGAGTGTCGACGATGGGAAAGGAACGAACCACTCGGCGCTTCTTTGGTTTGGCTCATTGAGTCGCGGCGGCATCATCGGTGGGACGGAATACATCACCGGTCCTGGCCAGGCGATTCTGATTCGAGCGCGCGATGGGCAAGTTTTTGGGAGTTTTGGTTATGGTGATTCTACTCCCGTTTTTACCGGCGATAAATTGGTCGCTACTTATCAGCAAGGTGTATATACGAGCTTGGTTAACCAGAATGCCACTGGTGAATTGACGATTACTCCCGGGAAAAAACTAAACTGGCCCTACAAGCAATTACTAGGAAGCCCTAATTTTTATCAAGGCCATTGGTTGGAAGCAGCACCACTGATTCATGATGGATTAGGCTATGCCGTCAGCGGCTCCGGAGTCTTGGTGGTGTTTGATTTGGCAACAATGCAACCGGTTTACGAAAAGGCCTTATCGCTTGACCTGTTTCATGGAGCCAAGGGGCGTGATTTTTTTGGCGCCAATGTGACGCTGGCTGGTCCGTACATCTACCTAATGGGGTCAACCGGTGTTACAATCGTCATCAAGCCGGGACGGAAGTATGAAGAGGTCGCACGAAATCGGATTCAGTTTCTGGCTCAAATGGCGTTTAGAAAAGAAGGCGATCGGACGATTTTCCCTGATGGTGTGAAAGGCCACACTTTAGGGAATTACTTCTATTTTGGTTATAATCCGCGCCATTGTCCGGAATATCAGGATTGCACGATGACCAGTACGCCCATCTTCGACGGCAAGCGGATGTATTTCCGCAGCGCTGAGAATCTTTACTGTATCGAAGAGAAGAAGCCTTAATTTTAATGTGCTTACGACAACTAAACTGGATCTGGCCGGTTGTTTTTTGGACGCTGAGTAGTATCGCCGGTGAACCGGTTGCGATTGTGCAGCGCCTGAGCGGGTTCAGGCAAGTCGATGTGACGCGATTACTTACCGGTGAAGTTTTGACTGAACGCGGGCCGTTGATGGATTTCCCGAATGGGATTTCGGCGCAGACTTGCTTTGCGGTGAACTTATCGGCGGCGGAAGTGGCGCGGCGATTGCAAGGCTGGAGTCCGGCACCGCATCCGGAGTTGAAAGTTTCAGTTTTTCATATCTTACCAGTATCGTGTCGGGTGGAAGATTTTTCACAACTTCAGTTGAATTCCACGCTGAAGCCGGTCCGCTGGCTGGTGGGGAAAACAGTGGCGAAATCGGGTTTGAATTTGTCGCGCGCCGAGGCGACAGAGCTCGCTTCTTCCGCAAATGTCACGGCTGGCTGGGTGAAAATGTTGGCAGCGCGGGTGACGGCATTTCAACAACAGGGTTGGGATGGTATCGCGCCGTATGAAGCCGCTGGTAAAGCGACATCACCGGTGAAGCAATTGCGGGCGTTGCTCTGCGATCAAGCCGAAATTGCGCTGGAGTTTGCGCCGGTACTACGGAAATCCGGTTTGCTAGCGGGAGCGGTGGATGCACCGGCGGTGCCGGTTTATTATTGGAGTTGGTTCGAGGCGAATCACCACGCGACATTAAATTTGGGCGCGGCGTATCGGGTGGAGGAGGGCGAGCGTTGGCAGGTTGCGGATGTGGAATATTATGTCAGCGGCGATTATTACACGGCGGTGACGTTGTACGAAATCTGGCCGGTCATCGGTGGCACGCTGGTTTGGCGGGTGGATTTGTTTGCCGCGCCGATGCTGGAATACACAAAAGGCATCGAACGACTTGCTTATGAAGTGATGATGGTGCATGAAATCAAACAGGAAACTCGATGTATGATTCAAGATTTGAAGGTGAAACAATGATGAACCCATTACGAATAATCACCGGTGTCATATTGGTGGGAATGCTGGCGAGTGTGGCGCGAGCGGAAAACTCAACCCGCATCTCGGAAGAATTGAATGCCGACTACAGTTACGCTGGTAAGGCGACGGTCAACGGTACCGGCGTGAAAGTGGACGAGCACAGCGCCGACGTGAAGTTTGTGGTGTCGTCGCAAGTGACGCGCGATTTGCTGTTGCGAGTCGGCGCGGAGTGGCAACGGTTTTCGTTTGGAGTGCCGGCGGGTGTGCCGGTGCCGTCGACTTTGCAACAAGTCAGCGCGGTGATTGGTTGCGACTATCAGGCCGGCAGTCAATGGATTGTGCGTGCCGAATTGCAGCCCGGGATTTATAGCGATTTTGCCGATGTGACCGGTACCGATGTGGACGCACCGTTTATTTTGGCCGGTGTGTATCTTGCGAATCCGGATTTGCAATGGATGTTCGGGTTGCGCGTGGATGCTCGGAGTCAGTATCCGGTCATGCCGGCGGTTGGTGTGCGTTGGAAATTTTCTGATGCGTGGACGTTGAATTTCATGCTGCCAAAGCCCCGGTTGGAATATGATTTGAATGACCGGGTGCAACTTTATGTCGGCGCCGGTTTAGCGGGAGGCACGTACCGGGTCGGCGACCGGTTTGGCACCGATAACGGTCTCGCCAAACTCGATCATCAAATCGTGGATTATCAGGAAATCCGCATCGGCGCTGGTTGCACATGGAAAATTACACCGACGATTCAGCTCGAAGCGGAAGCCGGCACACTCGCGTATCGGGACTTCAATTTCTTCAAAGCCGACATTCACGAGCGCAGCCACGGCGCATTGTACGGGCAGCTGGCTTGTCACGCACATTTTTAACTATTGCCGCACTCAGCGTTTCGGGCTTCGGGGTTGACACTCTGAAAACCCGCCCTTAAAGTAAATCCATCATGGCCGTGAGCAGTTTGAATTTGAAAACCAGCGGTGGCGAATTGTCGGAATTGGTCGCAGTGGTGGCAGAACCCTTGGCGCAAGTCGAAGCCGCGTTAGTCGCGCAAGCGCGGGCGTTCGATACCAGCGTGACGGATTACGTGCAACCAGTTCTCGGCACTACCGGTAAACGGTTGCGGCCAGCGTTGGCATTATTAGCCGGTGGCGCGACGGGTCGGATTACTGAAGAACACATCCGGCTCGGTGTGATTGTCGAACTCATTCATCTTGGCACGTTGGTGCATGACGATGTGTTGGACGATGCCGATATGCGCCACGGCAAGCCGACGCCAAACTCCTTGCTGGGCAACAAAACCAGTGTTCTACTCGGCGACGGCATTTTTGCTCACGCACTACATCTGGCCGGTTGCTATCCGACGCCGGTGGTCTGCCGGAAGATTGGGCTGGCCACGCGGACGGTTTGTACCGGTGAAATTTTGCAAACCCAGCGCCGGTACGACCAGCGATTATCTATTCCGAATTACCTCGAAATGATTGCGATGAAAACCGGCGCGCTCTTTGCCGTCAGCTCCGAACTCGGCGCGGAGTTGAACGCTGCGCCTGCTTCCGTTGTCAAAGCGCTTAGTGAAGTCGGAAACAATTTTGGCATCGCCTATCAAATCTATGACGATTGTGTGGACATCTTCGGCCAAGAACGGTACGCCGGTAAGTCGTTGGGCACGGATATGAGAACCGGCAAGCTGACATTGCCATGGCTCTTGCTGCTGGAGCATACCGATGCCGAACGACGTGACGAAATTGCCGAGATGATTTTTCACGGCGATGCGGACGAACGCGCCAAACTTTTTGCGCTCGCCGCCGGTAATGGCGTTTTGAGCGAATCGTTGGCGACTGTCGAGGAATACGTCAAACGCGCCGGGAATTGCCTCGCGGACCTACCGGAGAATACTTACACGAAAACCTTGTCCGCACTGATTAATTTTGTAGCCGGTAAAACGCGCCGGTTGCTCAACACCACGGTGCCGGCGTGACCGCGTTCCAAAAACTCGCCGGTAAACTAAAACTTCAGACCGGCACGTTGGCGGAAGCCCGGCAAGCGGAGCACCGGATTGATCTGGCGGAAGCCGACGACGAAACTCTCGTCGCGCGAGTTCAGGATGGCGATAGTTCGGCATACGACCATTTGGTTCAGCGTTACAAAGAACGACTTTACGCCACCGTCTATCACATGACGAGCAACCACGAGGACGCCAACGACCTTGTGCAAGATGCATTTATCAAGGCGTACAAAAGCATCAAAAGTTTCAAACGCGAATCCAGTTTCTACACGTGGATTTACCGGATCGCCGTCAATCGCACGCTCAACCATCTGAAACGTGGCAAAACTCGGAAACACTTCAGCCTCGACGACATCGACACGCACATTCAAAACGATCCGGACTTTGTCGAATTGCTCTCGTACGTCACACCGCGCCGGGAAGTGGGCTTGAGCGAGCTGCAAGAAAAATTGAACGTTGCCCTTCAAAAACTGTCAGAACCCCATAGAGCGGTCGTGGTGATGCACGATGTGCAAGGTTTGACGCACGCCGACATTGCCAAAGCGCTGGGTTGTTCCGAAGGCACGGTGCGCTCGCGGTTGTTTTATGCGCGCCAGCAAATGCAGGGATTGTTGGCTGAATATTTATAAAAAGAAAAATGAATTGCCGGAAGACAAAAGAATTATTGCACGACTTCGCTGATGGCCGACTCGCTGAGCCGGTTGCGCTGGATGTGCAACGTCATCTGACGGACTGTTCCGATTGCCGGGTTTTCCAACAACGTGAGCATCGCCTCCAACAATTGCTCGCCGTCAAACGTCACGAAACTCCCGGTGCCGCGTACTTCGATAATTTCCTCGGTGAATTTCACCGGCGGCTCGCTATTGAAACCGCGCCGCGTCCGTCGTACTGGCAGCAACTTTGCCAACGGCTCCATCTCGAACCGATTCCAACTGTGAGCTTCGGTTACGCCCATGCACTCGGTGCGGCAGTCGCGCTCGTTTTACTCTGGCGCGGCTTGGCCTCGGTCGAATTACCTACCGGTGGCGAACGTCAAGATTTCACCGCCTCGCATTCCACCCCGCACATGATTGCCTCGGCTTTACCAGACAAACCAACGGAAACACCGGTGCTCGCGCAAGTCGCGTTGAACGCCCCGCGCTATGTGCTCGACCGTCTTGCCGCCACGACGCCTGCCAGTTATGAGGTGGCCAGTCTCCATTTCTAACCGGCGACTTTGCGTCGTCGCCGCGTGTCTGCTTGTGGCTCTCTCAACCACCGGTCGGGCTAGCTCGCCCTTAGAAACTATCGACGCCGAAGTCACCGGCCTCTACGAACGCTCCAAATCTGCCGTCGTTAAAATCCACGCCGAAGGCGATACGACGATGACGCGTTCGCCGCTCGGCCCATCGCACCGGGTCAGTTCCGGATTTTTCATCGACGCCGAAGGCCGGTTCGTCACCGCCGACACGCTAGTCGAAAACGCCGCCGTCCTCTGGATTGACTGGCAAGGCCGGCACGTCTTCGCCAAATTGCTCGGGCGCGATCCGATTACCCGCCTCGCCTTGCTCCAGCTCGACACCGGTGAGTTAACGCCGTATTTGCCGCTCGGCGATTCCGACGATTTACGCATCGGCTCCATGGTCGTCGCGATTGGTTTTCCCTATGAACTGCCGAGCGCACCGGTGGTCGGTTTTGTGGCCGGACTCGACATCCATTGTGGCCGGCGCGTCTTTCCGGTGAATCACATTCGTGCCAATTGCCGACTCAGTCCCGGTCAAGGCGGCGGCCCATTGCTCAATGCGCGCGGTGAAGTCGTTGGCCTCGTCGTCGCCGCGCACGGGGACGACCAATGCTATAGCTTGCCGGTCAACGCCGTGAAAAAAATCTGTGCAGATATCATCAAAACCGGTTCCCCGCAATACCCGTGGGTCGGTCTCGACGTCGCCGAACATCAGTTCACGAATCAACTTGCTGGCGTACCGGATTGGCAAGTTTTCATTCGCGAAGTTTTAGCGAACACACCGGCGGAGGTGGCTGGTTTTCAAGCGCGCGACATTTTACTTCGCATCGCCACCAACGAAATTCACCGCGCCGCCGACGTCTTGAATACAATGTTTTACCGGCACAGCGGCGACACCTTACAAATCGCTGTCTTCCGCACCGGTGATACGCAGACAATCAAAATCGTTATCGGTACCCGCCCCACCGAACCTTCATCCATCGTTCCGGTTCCGGTCATGCCAGTGCCGCAAATCCTTCCGGTCTCCGCCACGCGCTAAGTTTGGTGTTTAATCCAATTTCAAATCGTGACTGACTTTATAGTTGAACGCCAACTGCGCCTACCTATAATTTGTGTCTATGAATAATAACATTGTTCCCGCCCTAATCATCGGTATCGCAATCGTTGGCACATCGTTACTCCCGAAGATCACAGCCTCACATACAATCGACAATGCTCTTGACCAACTGGAACGGTCAGTCGAAACAAAAGACAAAAGCGGTTCCACTCGAATCGAGCGGATCATAAAGGGTATCTCCAAATCCGCCTCAACTGGCTTCAAATCTGGCTTCGAAGGTGACCGAAATGAGACCGATATCAAGAAAATTGCTGTCAAAGATAAGATAACAATTTCACAGGTTAAGGTTGTGCATGGGCGTATGAAAACTGAAGAAAAAATAATCGGCATAATTAAGAACGAAAGTGATAAGGATATCGCTGATTTTTCCTTAAATGTGGCTTTCAAAGATAAGAATGGCATCCTTCTAGATGTAAATGCCACTTTTGCTTCGGTTCGTGGGACGCTGAAGCCAGGTCAAGAATTAGGATTTGAAGTCCAACGCCAGCTTGGAGATTTTAACGAAAAAGAAGAAGTACTCAATGGACAACGATCTACATCTGCCGTAATTTCAATCACTGACTTACGCATCATCGAATCAATAAAGACTAAATAGTGCGTTGAAAAGTTTCGCTCCAAATCAAGTTTCCACAGCGACCCAGTGACCGGGGCGGGCTTCGCGTAATTCAGTCGGCTGGTCTTGGATTTGACGGCGGGCTTCTTCCGGCGAAATATCGTCGAGCACAATCCGTTGCCGGCGGCGCGCCGGGTCAACGTCCGGCACCGCTGAGAGCAAGGCTTGCGTGTACCGGTGGGTTGGATGGTCGTAAATTTCCGTGGCGCTAGCCGACTCGACGATTTTTCCGAAATACATCACCAGCACCCGGTCGCTGATGTGTTCGACTACCGCCAGATCGTGCGCGATGAACAGATACGTCAGCTTGAATTTTTCCTGTAGTTCGCTGAGCAAATTAATAATTTGCGCCTGCACACTCACGTCGAGCGCACTGACCGGTTCGTCGCAGACGATGAATTTCGGTTGCATCGCCAACGCCCGCGCGATGCCGATACGTTGCCGTTGGCCGCCGCTGAACTCGTGCGGGTACCGGCGCGAATGTTCCGGTGCTAGTCCGACTGACTTCAGTAACTCCGCAACCCGGTCACGTTCATCCGCCGGTCCGGTACAGAGTTTATGGATGCGCAACGGTTCACCAATAATCTTGCCGACAGTCATGCGCGGATTCAGCGAGCCGTACGGGTCTTGAAAAATCATCTGCGCTTGCCGGCGAAACGTGCGGAGGTCGGTAATCTCCTGACCAGCAAACTGAATCGTTCCCGCCGTCGGCTCAATCAGCCGGAGCAATGTCCGGCCCAGAGTCGTCTTGCCGCAACCGCTCTCACCGACAAGACCCACACATTCACCTTCATTGATTGTAAACGAAACGCCATCCACCGCCCGCACCCAACCGACCGGTTTTTGCAAAACGCCGGCCCGGATCGGGAAATGCGTTTTGAGATTGTTGACTTCGACGAGACTCATGGTTTGTCTCAATACGGACAACGCACGAGGCGTTCACCGGTGAGTTGCGGTTCTGGTTCTTGGCTGCAGGCCGGTTGCGCCCGGTCGCAGCGCGGATGAAATTTACAGCCAGCCGGTAAGCGAGCAGCACTCGGCACGGTGCCGGGAATGGAATAGAGCCGTTCCGCTCGCACACCGAGGCGCGGAATTGACCGGAGCAACGCTGTCGTGTACGGATGCCGGGGTTCGCGCAGTAAATCAACCGCCGGTGCGTATTCAACAATGCGCCCGGCATACATCACCGCCACGTTGTCAGCGATTTCTCCGACGATGCCGAGGTTGTGCGTGATGAGCAAAATGCTCAGGCCAATTTCGCGTTTTAAATCTTTCAACAAATCCAGAATCTGAGCTTGAATGGTCACGTCGAGTGCCGTCGTCGGCTCGTCAGCAATCAGCAGCGCTGGGTTACCGGCGAGCGCCATCGCAATCATCACGCGTTGTTGCATGCCACCGCTGAGTTGGTGTGGATAATCCCGTTGCCGGCGCTCGGCATCCGGTAGACGAACGAGTTTCAGAAGTCGGACAACTTCCGCATCCGTCGCGGTATCGGGCCGGTGAAGCTGGAGAACTTCCTTGATTTGTGCGCCGATGCGGAAGACTGGGTTCAGCGAGGTAGCTGGCTCTTGAAAAATGTACGCGACTTTCGCGCCGCGCATGGCACGGAGTTGGGCGTTGCTCATTTTCAAAACGTCTTCGCCTTCAAATAAAATTTCGCCGCCCTTGTAAACTCCCGGCGGCGTGGCCACGAGTCGCGCCAGCGCCAATGCCGTCGCACTCTTGCCGCAACCGGATTCACCGACGAGCGCCAGCGTTTCGCCTTTCTTGATCGCGAATGAAACCCTATCTACCGCGCGGACTTCACCTTCATCGGTGAAGAAGCTAACTTGTAAATTTCGCACCTCAAGGAATGCACTCATGCTGTTTTCGCCTCCGCAGTCCGGAGTTTCGGGTCGAGCGCGTCACGGAGCGCATCGCCAAAAAGATTTAAGGCGAGCACGAGGAAAAACATCGCAGCAGTTGCGCCGGCGAGTTCCCACCAGTTGCCGAGCCAGAGGCGTTGCTTGGCGTCATTGATGATCGCACCCCAACTCGGTTCATTGGCGATGCCGACGCCGAGGTAGCTCAAGACGGCTTCAGTCAGAATCAAGCCGGGAAAACTGAGCGAGAAGTTGATGATAATTAAGTGCGCGACGTTGGGCGCGATATGGCGAAACATAATCGCAGCCGGGCGCACGCCGATGGCGCGGGCAGCAAGCACGTATTGCCGCTCCCGGTGTTTCAGATATTCCGCGCGAATCAGCCGGCAGAGGCCAACCCAACCGGTAAAGCCCATGCCGATACACACGGCGAGCAAGCCGCTGTCCGCATACCGGGTCACGGTTTGCATAGCCGGACTGCGTTCGACAGCACCGCGCACGACGTAGGAAATCGCAGTAATCAGTAGGATGCCGGGCACGCTGCCGACCACGCTGTAGAGATAGACAATTCCGGTATCAATCTTGCGTCCAAAAAAACCGGCCAGCGCGCCGAGGGCAAAACCGATTGGGATGACAATGCACGAGGTCAGTAGCGCGATTTCAAACGCGATGCGCGTGCCTTGAACGATTTGACTGACGTTGTCGCGGCCGGCGTAGTTGGTACCGAGCCAGTGTGTCGCGCTCGGTGGTTGGTTGCGAATCGCGTAATTGGAAATCCGGTAATTCGGCGTCACGCCACGCAGTTTGGCCGACCAGAAATTTCCCTCGGCGTATAACCAGATACCGGCGTACGCGACTAGAATTGCGAGGCAAATCATCGCGATTTGTTTCCGGCGCAACTGTTGCCAGGCGATTGCCCAGAGACTTTCCGGCCGGTTGGTGCTGGCGTCGTTCATTTGATTCGAATTCGTGGGTCGGCCCAAGTGTAAGCGATGTCAGTCAGTGTGTTGGCGAGCACAAACAACACCGCGCCAATGAAGGTTTCCGCAAAAATTACATCCTCGTCTCCATTGGAAATTGCTGACACAAGTAATCGTCCTAAGCCGGGAATTCCAAAAAAACTTTCTAGGAGTAACGAGCCGGTATACAAAAACGGTAGCGCTACGATCACGTTCGTCAAAATCGGAATCAGCGCATTCCGTAATACATGGCTGAATAGAATTTTTGCAGGTGACACGCCTTTAGCCCGCGCGGTGCGGACGTAATCCTGATACATTTCGTCGAGCATCACGGTCCGGTAAAATCGCAATGTGCCACCGGTGCCGGCCACCGTACCGATGAGCACCGGTAGGATGAGATACTGCGGCCCTTCAAAGCCCCAGACCGGAAACAACCGCCATTCACTAGCCAACCAGTACTGCGCAACCATGATGTACACGAGCGAACTGATGCTCATCGCCATGACTGCCAGCACGACCAGCGACCGGTCAATCCAAGTGTCCCGGTAATACGCCGCCAGCAAAGCCAGCGCCACTGCCAGAATCAGTTCGATGAAAAATAACGGTGTGGTTACGCACAACGACGGCAATACGCCGTCGCGCAACAGCTGGCTGACACGCATTTTGCTCGTGAGCGACTCGCCGAAATCGCCACGCAGGATGTTGCGGGCGAGCCGGGGAAATTGCGCGTGAAAAAGTTGCTGGGGAAATTTTTCAAAATTTAAAAAATAGGGCAGGTCGTAACCGCGAGCGTGGCTGATTTGCGCGATTTTAGCCGGCGTGGCGTTCTTACCGGCGATCCGGTAGGCCGGGTTGCCGCCGATAACGCGGAACAACAAAAACGTCACCAGCAATACGCCGAGCGCAATCGGCGCGACAGAAATGATTCGGCGTAGAATGTAGGCAATCAATGCGGCTTTACCTTGTAAAATTTCGCGTTCGGATAAGGAAACGCGTGCGGTTTGTAATTCTGAAACCACGGCTGAAATAATCCGTATGACAGCGAGTAAGTCATCAACGCCCACGGGCAATCGGCAATTGCGATGTCCGACATTTGCGCGTAAAGCGCCGACCGTTCAGGGCAGTCTTGCATCGTCAACACTTTCTCATAAAGCCGGTCAAATTCAGGATTTTGGTAATTGCAGAAATTAACGCCGGGCGCTTTGTTTGGGCCGTAGAGCAATTGCATAAAGTTTTGACCGTCAGGATAATCAATAATCCAACCGGCATAAACGATTTGCGCTTCACCGTCGTGTTCGCGCCGCAAATACTCGGCGAAACTCAATTGCTGTACCACTAAATCCACGCCGATGGCGCGCAATTGTTCGGCGAAAAACTCCGCTTGTTGTCGGGCATCGGTACTACCGGCACCGGCGCTAATCATCGTCAGGCGCAATGGATGACCGGTGGCATCTTTGCCGTTTGGATAACCGGCTTCTGCAATTAATTTTTTCGCGCGTTGCCGGTCGAATTGATAGGCGTACGGTTTGGTCGTGTAGCCAGCCACGCCCGGCGGAAGAATCGTGTTGGCCGGTGTGTCGCGATTGTTGTGGATGACCGTGCAATAGGTCGGCACGTCAATCGCGGACGCAAACGCTTGCCGGAGCTTCCGGTGCTTTGCCGCCACCGCTGGGTCAGTCGAATCGCCGATGGTCGGGTCTTTCATGTTGAACGCGATGTACCACAAATCCATGTTTGGCGTTTTGTAAAGACGAACGCCGCGCTTCTGCAGCGCATCGGATAATTCAAATTGCGGATTGATGACCTTTTCAAAATAATCTTTGCTGATGCCGGTACTCGCCAGTTGGCCGCCGAGAAACATTTGCCAGACCGTATAGAACTCCGAGATTTCGTAATCCACAATCCGGTCCAGTAACGGCAACGGTTTACCGGCATCTTCCAGCAAACCGGCGGCGCGGTCGTCGAGTTCGCCGGTGGCCGGATAGGTTTGTCCGCTGAACGTCGGATTCTTCACGAATTCTACTCGGTAATTGAATCGCCAATCTTTCAAGACATACGGTCCGGTGCCGACTGGGTGCCGGCGGAATTCTCTGCCGTAATATTCGATTGCTTCATGCGGAACCACAAATGCGTAAGGCATCGTCAGTACCCAAATCAGTTGCGGATACGGCTGACGGATTTTGATTTGTAAAGTGTACCGGTCCACGGCGACGAAACCGGGAATCTTTACTGTCAGATTACCAGCTTGAACCCATTCTTTTGCGCCGGCAACGTGGTTGATAAAAATCCAGTCACCGGTCGATTCCAATTTTGGATTCAGAATTCGGGTGAAAGAATAAACGAAATCTTCCGCCGTTACTTCGCGGCCTTTGCCGGATGGAAAACAAAGGTCGTCGCTGAAGTGCACGCCTTTCTTGAGGTGAAACGTGTAAGTCAATCCATCGGCGGAAACTTCCGGTAAAGCTTCGGCAAGTCGCGGTTCCGCCCGGTATGGATGGTCGAGGTAGGCGTATTCGAGTAAACCTTCGTACACCCGGCTAATCATTGCCGCCGAAACTGTGTCACCGGAATCAGCGGGATCAAAGCCTTTGAAATCCGCGCCGACGGAATAGAGCGTGTTGTCGCGCAACTGTGCGCCGCTGGCGGACGCTCCGGCAAACGTTGCGGCCATGACCGCGATTGTGAGCCACCGGAGAACAGACATCGGGAAAATTACCGGCTACGGTTTTGCGGCCGGCGTAACTGAAGCCGGGGCAGGGGACGCATCCGGTTTAGTTTCCGTTGTCGGCGGCAACACCGAGGGAACTGCTGCCGGCGCTTGTTGCATCGGTATGGCCGGTGCGCTTTGCTGAAGTTTCTGTGAAATGGTGCCGGTCTCACTGCTACGTCGAGAGTGCAACACCGCCAATAGCAATGTCGTCCCGAGCATGATGCAGGCGCACCAAATCGTCATCCGCACCAACGCCGTCGTGGTGCCAGCGCCGAACACCGAGTCCGTCACGCCGCCGCCAAACGCCGCGCCGACACCTTGGTCTTGCGACTTTTGCATCAGCACCAATACAACTAAAAACAACGCCACGGTGATGTGCACCGCGGTTAAAATCCAAATCAATACATTCATAATTTTCCTTCTGAGATTACACCGTTGCCTTGACGATAGCGGCAAAGTCACCGGCCTTCAAGCTTGCACCACCAACCAGCGCGCCGTCAATATCCGACTGACCGAGCAATTCCTTCGCGTTGTCTGCCTTCACGCTGCCACCATATTGGATCCGCACTTTTCCCGCGACATCCGCGCCGAACAATTCACCGAGTAACCGGCGAATCAACGCATGCACTTCTTGCGCCTGCGCCGGCGACGCTGTTTTGCCGGTGCCAATCGCCCAGACTGGTTCGTAAGCGATGACGGTTTCGAGAATCTGATTTTTATCAAACCCGGCCAAACTCCCGCGCACTTGACCGGTCACCACCGCTTCGGTCTTGCCAGCTTCGCGTTCCGCCAACATTTCGCCAACGCAAACAATCGGACGCAGACCGTTGGCTAACGCCGCTTTCGCGCGCTTATTCACACCAGCATCGGTCTCGCCAAAAAATTGACGACGTTCGCTGTGGCCGACGATGGCGTACCGGACGCACAAATCCTTGAGCATCGCCGGTGCAATTTCGCCGGTGAATGCACCTTCTTTTTCCCAGTGCACATTTTGCGCACCGAGTTGGATATTCGAACCGGCCAACGCGCCGGCGACCGCCGCCAACGCCGTGAACGGCGGGCAGACGACGATTTCCGATTTCGTGATTCCGGCGACTTCATTTTTCAAAGCCCCGACAAGCGCAACGGCGTCCGCCGTTGTCTTATACATTTTCCAGTTACCGGCAATAATGGATTTACGATTTGGGTTCATAATTTTTCCTTATTTGTCACTTAACGCGGCGACGCCGGGCAGTGGTTTACCTTCGAGAAATTCTAGCGATGCGCCGCCACCGGTGCTCACGAAACTCATTTCTTTGACTAAGCCGGCTTGCTTCACGGCTTTCGCGCTGTCGCCGCCGCCGATGACGGTGGTCGCGCCGTTTTTCGTCGCTTGCGCGACAGCCTTAGCGACTTCAAATGTGCCTTTGGAGAAATCTGGAATTTCAAACACGCCCATCGGGCCGTTCCAGACGATAGTTTTCGCTTTGGCGATTTCGGTTTTATAGGTCTCGATGGTTTTCGCGCCGATATCCACGCCTTCCCAACCTTCCGCAATGGTCGGACCGGTGGTGTTGCGGGTCGGAGCGCCGGCTTTGAACTCAGTGGTTTCTAATTGGTCATCCGGCAGGAAAAACTTTTTGCCCTTGGCTTTTTCGAGGAGCGATTTAGCGAGGTCAAGTTTGTCGTTTTCGCAAAGTGACAGTCCAACATTGTAACCTTGCGCCTTCCGGAAGGTGTACGCCATCGCGCCGCCAATCAAAATCACGTCGGCGAGGTTGAGCAAGTTTTCGATAACTTTAATTTTATCGGAAACTTTCGCGCCGCCGAGAATGCAGAGGAGTGGCCGGGCTGGATTGGAAACAACGCCGCCGAGGTATTTCAATTCTTTTTCCATCAAAAAGCCAGCCGCCGCTTTGCCGCCGCGTTGTTTGATGAGTTCGGCCACTGCTGCCGTCGAAGCGTGAGCGCGGTGCGCCGTGCCGAAAGCGTCGTTGACGTAAATATCCATACCGGTGGCAAGTTTTGCGGCAAAACCGGCATCGTTTTTTTCTTCTTCGGCGTAAAACCGGAGATTTTCGAGGAGTAATACCTGACCAGCTTGCAGCCCGGCTACCAACTTCGCGACGCCCGCACCGATGCAATCGTCGGCGAACGCGACTGGCTGATTGATGAGTTTTGCCAAACCCTCGGCGCACGGCTTGAGGCTTTGTTTCGGATCGCGCTTGCCTTTGGGGCGGCCGAGGTGTGAGGCGAGGACGATTTTTGCGCCACCTTTAATGAGATATTCCAATGTCGGTAGCGTGGCTTTGATGCGCTTGTCGTCGGTGATTTTACCGGCGTCGTCGAGCGGCACGTTGTAGTCCACGCGGACGAAAACCGTCTTGCCGTAGAAGTCTTTCAAGTCAGTCAGTGATAATTTTACCATGGTCTTGCTCCAGTTTACAAACGAGGTTCGCAGAGACTACCGAAACCCGTGCGGCAGTCAATCGCAAAAGCCGCGGCTGCATTTGACAGGTCATGCGGAACTGTTAGCTTCAACTCATGTTTAACAGGTTTAGCCGTGTAGTGTTGATGACAAGTGTGCTGATCGGAATATGCGAGCCGAGCTTTGTTTATGCCTGTGCTTGTGGGTGTAGCGTGTTTGATGTTGGTACGAGTTACATGTTTCCCAATGGAGAAGGCGGGATGGCCTTTGTACAATATGGCTATCAAGATCAGAATCGGAACTGGAGCGACTCATCGCCGGCGGCAGTAGCGAAAAATGACGACAAGGAAATTCAAACGCACTTTGTTACACTTGGTTTGCAATATATGTTTAGCCAGAGTTGGGGAATTCAAGCGGAGTTGCCCTACGACTTTCGCTATTTCAAAGCGAAAGATTCCGGTGGCAATGTCGTGGCGCAAAGCTGGAGTCAACTCGGCGACCTTCGGGTTGAATGTATCTACGCGGGATTTCTTTCCGATCAGTCGGCGGGTTTAACGTTTGGACTAAAATTACCGACGGGTAGTCACAATTTTGACCCAAGCTTTGTGGATCGTGATACCCAAATTGGCACCGGTAGCACCGATGCTTTGCTGGGTGGATTTTATCACGGTAATCTTACTAGGGACAATCGTTGGGGCTGGTTTACGCAATTGCAACTCGATGTGCCTTTGCTGATTCAATCCGCTTACCGCCCCGGTATTGAACTCGATGCTGCTGCCGGTATTGATTTGAAAGGGCTTGCGCTTAGACGAGTAAAAATCGTGCCCTTGGCACAGGTGATTTTTTCTGAGCGCACCAGCGACAGCGGCGCAGCGGCGAATCCTCAGAATTCCGGTTACCAACGGATCTTGCTCTCGCCGGGAGTCGAATTCGACATTCATCCGATAAAAATCAACGCGGATATCGAAGTTCCGGTTTTTCAAAATGTTACCGGTAATCAATTAGTTGCGCCGGTGCTCGTTAAGATGAGCCTGAGTTACATGTTTTAATTCGGATAACAATTCCTGTCGAAACTTGACCGGCGATTCAGTAAGATACTAGCCATCGGTATGAAAACGCTCCGGTACGACCAATCGAATTTCGCCGCCGCGCTCACCAGCGCGCTGGCCGTCAACAGTCTCTTTGATTCGCAAATCGAAGAACGCGTCCGCCTTGTCATTCAAGCCGTGCAAACTCGCGGGGATGACGCCGTGTTGGAATTTGCCGAGCGATTTGACAAAATTAAACTCACCACCGGCAAAATGCGCATCACACCGCCGCGCACCACCGGTAACGTCGCTCTCCGGAAAGCCATTGCAGTAGCGAACCGGAATATTGCCGACTTCGCTCGTCGCGGGCTACCGGTGGCGTGGACGATGCGCAATGCTCAAGGTGCACGCATCGGAGAAAAATTTGACCCAATCCGGCGTGTCGGCATTTACATCCCCGGCGGTTCTGCGCCGCTGGCGTCCACCGCGTTGATGACGATTACACTCGCAAAAGTTGCCGGCTGCAAAGAAATCGTGGCCTGTACACCGAGCACAAATCCGGACTTGCTCTATGCAATCGGTATTGCCGGTGCGACGGAAGTTTACCGGGTCGGCGGTGCACAAGCCATTGCCGCTATGGCGCTGGGCACAAAAACAATCCGACCGGTGCTGAAAGTTTTCGGACCCGGCAACGCCTATGTCACCGCTGCTAAAAAATTACTTTTCGGACGCGTCGCGGTGGATTTATTAGCCGGGCCGAGTGAAGTTTTGATTCTCGCCGACGATTCTGCCAACCCGCGATTTATCGCCGCCGATATTCTCGCGCAAGCCGAACACGGTTCCGGTGAAGAACGAGTCTGGCTGGTTACGACTTCCCGGCGCGTGCTCGAAACATTACCGGCGGAGTTAGCTCGCCAGCAAACGGTGCTGCCACGTTCCGCTCTGACCGAACGCGTTTTGGCAAAAGGCGCAGTTTGCGTATTGGCGAAAAATCTCGCGCAAGCAGTCACGATTACAAACCGATTTGCACCGGAACATCTCGAAGTGATGGTGAAAAATCCGGCTGGCGTCGCGAAAAAGCTGACCACGGCCGGTGCAATTTTCCTCGGGCCATGGTCGCCGACGGTGGTGGGTGATTACGTGGCCGGACCGAGTCATACGCTGCCCACCGGTGGCGCCGGTGCGGCCTTTGCTGGTTTAACAGTTGATCAATTTATGCGGCGCACGAGTTTAATCGAGTACACACCGGTGGCGTTGCGAAAGTCGTTGCCGACTTTGCAAGCGTTCGCCGATGTCGAAGGTTTAACGGCGCACGGCGCGTCGGCGCGAATCCGATTGAAATGAATTACGCGCGAAAAAATATCAAGCAGATGACCGGTTACGTTCCCGGCGAACAGCCGCAGGTGCCGGGTCTCATTAAGCTCAACACGAATGAAAATCCGTATCCACCGGCGCCGGGAGTTAATGCCGCCTTGCGTGCAGCACTGGATGATCGGATTCGCTTGTATCCAGATCCAACCGCCAAAGTGCTCCGGCAGAAACTCGGCACGCAATTTGGTTTTGAGGCCGGGCAGATTATCGCCGGTAACGGTTGTGACGATATTTTGAATTTGTGCGTCCGGGCATTTTGCGGCGAAGGCGAAAAGCTGGCGTATTTTTGGCCGAGCTATTCGCTGTATCCGGTCTTGGCTAATATCCAAGGCGCGCAAAAAGTTGAATTGCCGCTCGATGATGATTTTCAAATCACCGCGCATCCGGATCTGTTGAAGAAATTAGCCGGTGTGAAACTTTTGTTCATCACGCAGCCCAATGCGCCGAGCGGTGTCTGGTTGCCGAAAGTCGAATTGCAGCGCGTGATTGAGGAAACGGATGGCGTGGTGGTGATTGACGAAGCGTACGTGGACTTTGCCGGTGATAACTGCCTCGATTTTGTCCGGGACTACGACAATGTGCTGGTCGCGCGGACATTTTCGAAATCGTATTCACTCGCCGGTATGCGAATTGGCTGGATAGTTGGCTCGCCGTCGTTGATTGCGGCGCTGGATAAGGTGAAAGATAGTTATAACGTCAATCGGCTCAGTCAAATTGCCGCAGAAGCCGCGCTCGACGACCGGCAATACTTCGAGGAAATAACCCGCAAAGTGAAGACGACTCGCCAGCGAGTGGTGAGTCGGTTAACGGAGTTGAAATTTTGTGTTTATCCGTCCCAGACAAATTTTGTATTCGCTCAGCCACCGGCACCGCTGACGGCTCGGCAATGGTTTGATCGGTTGCGAGAGAAAAAGATTTTGGTCCGGTGGTGGGATGCGGACCGGATTCGTGATGGCGTCCGCGTGACTATCGGCACGGATGAGGAGATGGATAGATTCCTAGAGGCAACTGGTGAATTCCTCTCCCCATCGGGGAGAGGTTAGGTGAGGGGGCTTCCGTTTTGAAGCGCGCCAACATTCCTCTCGCCCGGTCACTTCGCGAGACCGCCACTAAGTCTGAGCAAACGTTGTGGAAATCACTCCGTAACCGGCAATTGGGCGGGTATAAATTTCGTCGGCAGCATGGTGTTACGCCGTATGTACTGGATTTCTATTGCGCGGAAGCATTATTGGCGGTTGAATTGGATGGGGATGTGCATGGGATTCCTGAGCAGGAAAAACATGACCGGCGCCGTGATCAATTTCTTACCGCATTAGGAATCGAACTCTTGCGATTTTGGAATGAAGATGTGCGCACGAATCTGGAGGGAGTCATGGAGACGATTCGGCGCGCTTTGGAACAAAGGACGATGCCCCCGCACCTTAATCCTCTCCCCGTCGGGGTGAGGAGACCGGAGGGGAAACTGGAGGAATGATTGACGCCATGAAAAAACGAACCGCTAAAATCCAACGTGTGACCAGTGAAACGCAAATCAATCTCGTGCTTGGCATCGACGGCTCTGGTAAGGCCGATGTACAAACTGGCCTTCCGTTTTTTGATCACATGCTGACCTTGCTGGCGAAGCATTCGCTCTGTGATTTGAAAATTCGCGCGACCGGCGATCTTGCGGTGGATGGACATCATTTGGTGGAGGATGTCGGGATTGCGCTGGGACAGGCGTTCGTGCAGGCGCTCGGCGACAAGCGCGGCATCCGCCGGTACGGTTGGGCGTTGGTGCCGATGGACGAAACGCTAGCGCAGTGCCGGATTGCGTTGGATTTCAGCAATCGGCCCTATCTGGTTTTCACCGCAAAAAACTGGAAACAGATTACCGGTTTAGAACTCGGCAAGCTGCGCGTCGGTTTAGTTCGTGAATTTCTTCAAGGCTTCGCCAATGAAGCCCGGTGTAACTTGCACGTGGATGTCTTGCGCGGCGACGAACCGCATCATGTCGTCGAGGCGATTTTCAAAGCGCTGGCAAAAGCGATTGATCAGGCGTGCCAGCGGGATTCACGTGTGAAAGGTTTGCCGAGCACGAAGGGAAAGCTCTGAAAACGTGGGCGCTGATTCTGACATTGTTCGTTTGGCAATCGGTAGCTATGGCGATTGAAGAAGCGAAGTTCACTGTTATCGAACGCGATGGGCGTTGCGAATTGCGGCAGTACGAATCTCATATTGTTGCAGAGACAATCGTAACCGGTGATTTCGCCGATGCCGGCAATCAAGCCTTTAGTCGACTTTTCCGCTACATCTCCGGTAACAATCGGTCACGGCAGTCAATCGCAATGACCGGGCCGGTTGGCCAAGAGGCGCATGCGGAGAAGATTGCCATGACCGCTCCGGTTGGGCAGGAGCGAGTCGGTAATAGTTGGAGTATCACATTCATGATGCCGGCCGCTTTCACCCTCGAAACTTTGCCGGAACCAACGGATGTGAATGTTACGCTCCGGCAAGTTGCCGGCCGGCAGATGGCAAGTATTAGCTACTCCGGCCGCTGGACTCGTAAATTTTACGACGAGCATGTCCAGCAATTGCGTGCGTGGATTGCGAAAAAGGAATTGAAAATTACCGGGGAAGAGCTCTGGGCTCGTTATGACCCGCCCTTTATGCCATCGTTCTTTCGCCGCAACGAAGTTCTGATTCCAATCGAGTCGAAGAAGTAGCGCGCTCAGATTTGGAGTAATTCGACTTCGTAGCTGTCGGGGTCAGTGATGAAGGCCATTTTGTTGCCGGTTTTGAATTTCTCGCGCCAGCCGTCGGGCCAGATGGTAATGCCGTTCTTTTCCAATTCATCGCATTTGGCAATGATGTCGGGGTAGCCGATGGCGGTGTGCATCAAATCTTCCGGTACTTTCAATTGGTAGTCGGGCGAGTAACAAAGTTCGAGTGTGTGCTGGCTGCCAGCCATCGCTAGATAAGCGAGTTGGTTACCGGCGGGCGACTGGGCGGTGCGACTGGTGCAACGGAAGCCAAGCTGTTCATACCACGCAATGGAACGGTCAAGGTTACTGACGCGAAATCGAGTGTGCAGGAATGTCGGCATGTTTATCTCCAATCGATCCCAGCCAGCCGAGGCTTTCAAATTTGAGGTAAAGCTCACGGCAAATCCACGCGTCGGTGGCGGCGTAGGTGAGTTGTTTGACGGAAAGCTCCGGTGCGGCCCAGTTGGAAGTCTGCGCGCCTTTGGTAATCCGGACGTGAAGAAATAGGCCGGCAAGATTGCGGATACCGGTTTGTTCTAAACCATTTTTCTTCGCGACATCGCCGAGGTCAAGGATGCCGGTGGCTTGGAATGGAAATATTTTTTGGAGTTCGGATAAATCCCGACCGATGGCAATCCCGGCTTTACGGATGCTGGCGTTTTCAAAAATCTTAGTCAAGACCGGCGCGCAGTTGAGCCGGTTCAATTGGAAAAGATAAACGGCGTGACCGGTGGCGACTTGTACTAGGCAAGGCGGATGCGCCGGGCCTTTGTGGAATGTCGGGCGCGCTTCGGTGTCGAAGCCGATAACGCGTTCGTGTTGAATCGCCTCGGCGGCTGCGGTGAGGTCGGCTTCGGTAGTGCAAACGTGTAGCGGGCCGGTATACCGGGAAATCGGCAACTGCATTAATTCTTCGCGGGCAAGCCGGGACGGCTGGGCGGTCGTCACTTCATCAAACCGATCAACGTTGCGCCGATTTCGGCCGGGGTGGGGGCGACGGCAATGCCGGCGGCTTGGAGTGCCGCGATTTTGTCGCTGGCTTTACCGGAGCCGCCGCTGATGATTGCGCCGGCGTGTCCCATGCGGCGTCCCGGTGGAGCCGTCACGCCGCCAATAAATGCGGCGACGGGTTTGGTGAAATTATCTTTAATCCAAGCTGCCGCTTCTTCCTCGGCGGAGCCGCCGATTTCACCGATGATGATAACGGATTCGGTTTGCGGATCGGTCTCAAACATTTCCAGTAGGTCAATGAAATCGAGTCCTTTCACTGGGTCGCCACCAATGCCGATGCAAGTGCTTTGTCCTAGGCCACGCGAGGTGAGTTGCCAGACGGCTTCGTAGGTCAAGGTGCCGGAACGACTGATGACGCCGACGGGGCCGGGCTTGTGAATGTAACCGGGCATGATGCCGATTTTGCAAGCGCCGGGGGTGATGATGCCGGGGCAATTCGGACCAATGAGTTTGACGTTGGTGCCGGCGATCGCGCGTTTGACTTTCACCATGTCGAGGACCGGAATACCTTCGGTAATCGCAATGATGAGTTCGATGCCGGCATCGGCGGCTTCGAGAATCGCATCCGCTGCGAAAGCCGCCGGAACGAAGATACAGGAAACATTGGCAGAAGTTTCGCGAACGGCTTCGACAACGGTATTGAAGACCTGTATTTTGACGCCGTTGAGTTCGACGGTTTCGCCACCGCGACCGGGGGTGACGCCACCGACGACATTGGTGCCGTACTTGGCGCATTGCTCGGCGTGGAATTTGCCGGCGGAACCGGTCAAGCCTTGGACAATCAGACGGGTATTTTTATCAACAAGAATGCTCATGAGAGACTCGCGTGTCGGTTAGTGATGATGGCCATTAAACCGCCGATGCGGAAACTGGAATTGCGCCACTGAAAAGTTTCAACGGCGGTGTCGTGTAAGGCCTCTTCGTATTCGCGCATAAATCCTTCGATTTCGTTATCTGGTATCTCGATTGTTAGCGGTTGTTGGACGTTTTCGTAATAAAGATAAAGTTTCATGCCTTTTTCTTGGCGGCGGCCACAACTTTTTGTGCCGCGTCTGCCAAACCGTCAGCAGTAATAATTGGCAAGCCGCTATCTTTCAGAATCTTTTTGCCAAGATCGACGTTCGTGCCTTCGAGTCGGACGACGAGTGGAACAGTGAGTTTTACTTCACGCACCGCGCCGACGATGCCGGTGGCGATGACGTCGCATTTCATAATGCCACCGAAAATATTGACAAGGATGCCGGAAACATTTTTGTCTGAGCAAAGAATTTTGAACGCCTCAGTCACAGTTTCCTGCGTGGCGCCGCCGCCAACATCGAGGAAATTGGCGGGATTGCCACCGTAATGTTTAATGATGTCCATCGTGGCCATCGCGAGACCGGCACCGTTGACCATGCAAGCGATGTCGCCGTCGAGGCCGATGTAATTAAGATTGTGTTTGGAAGCTTCGACTTCGCGCGGGTCTTCTTCATTCAGGTCGCGCATCGCGGCGATGTCTTTGTGCCGGTAGAGCGCGTTGTCGTCGAAACCGAATTTCGCGTCGAGCGCGATGACTTTGCCGGCGTCATCTACAATCAACGGATTGATTTCGATGAGCGAAGCATCCGTTTCCATAAATGCCCGGTAAAGATTTAGCAGTAGCGCGACATTCGTTTGCAATTCTGCGCCGCCGAGTCCGAGCGCATAAGCAATTTTGCGAGCTTGGAACGGTTGCATGCCAATCGCCGGATCAATGGCTTCCTTGAAAATCTTCTCCGGTGTCTTGGCGGCTACGGTTTCGATATCCACGCCACCTTCGGTGCTGGCAAGGAATGCCGGACGACCGACGGTCCGGTCGACGAGCACGCTCAAATAGATTTCGCGTTTGATGTTCGGCGCGTCGGCAATAAAAACTTTATGCGCAACTTTGCCTTGCGGACCGGTTTGATGGGTGACGAATGTTTTGCCAAGCATCTGACGAGCGAGTTGCGCGGCTTCCGCCGGCGTGTCGCACAGTTTGACGCCACCGGCTTTGCCGCGTCCACCGGCGTGGATTTGAATTTTGACGACGAGTTTTTTGGCGCGAAGTTCGCGCGCAATTTTTTCGGCTTCCTCTGGTGTCGAGGCGACTGAGCCCGGCGGAACCGGAATGTTGTAGCGGCGTAGGATTTCTTTGGCTTGGTATTCGTGTACGTTCACAGTGGTTAGGCCTTCGATTTGCGTTGGTTGAGCGATACAAAGTGTCGCTCGGTTTCGCCGGTGTAAATTTGGCGGGGCCGGTAAATCCGGGTGCCTTGGTGGTCGACGATTTCTTTGTAGTTGGCAATCCAGCCCGGCATCCGTCCGATAGCGAAAATGACGGTGAACATTTCTTTCGGAATGCCGATGGCGCGCATGATGATGCCGGAATAAAAATCGACGTTTGGATAGAGTTTGCGCTCGACGAAATACGAATCCTTCAAGGCGGCTTCTTCGAGGTGTTTCGCGATGTCCAGCAATGGGTCGCTGATATTCAGAACCTTCAGAAGGTTGTCGCATTGCGCTTTAATAATCTTGGCGCGTGGGTCGTAGTTTTTGTAAACCCGGTGACCGAAACCCATCAGGCGCTTGCCGGAGTTTTTGTCTTTCGCCGCCGCAATAAACCGGGAGCCATCGTCACCAGATCGGTGAATGTCTTCGAGCATTTCGATGACGGCTTGGTTGGCGCCGCCGTGCAATGGACCCCAGAGCGCACAAACGCCACCGGCGGCACTCGCAAATAAATTCGCCTGACTCGAGGCAATCATGCGAACGGTTGAGGTGGAGCAATTCTGTTCGTGGTCAGCATGCAGGAGGAAAATTAAGTCGAGTGCGCGGACAACTTCCGGTTTGAGATCGTAATCTTGGTACGGCTCGGAGAACATCATGTGGAGGAAGTTGGCGGTGTATTTGTAAGACGGCTTCGGATAAATCGCCGGTAAGCCGCGCGAGACCCGGTACGCGAATGCCGCAATCGTGCGAACCTTCGATAAGAGCCGGGCCGCTTGAACATCAAACATGTCCGCTTTGTAGCCTTCGATTAGTCGCGGGTGATAACAGCTCACCGCATTAATCATGGAAGACAAAATCGCCATCGGATGCGCGGTGGCCGGGAAAGTCGCAAAGTGATTTTTCATGCTTTCGTGGAGCATTTCGTTGGCGGTGAGTAAGTCGGAAAAGCGTTTCAACTGCGCACTCGTCGGCAACTCGCCGTAGATAATCAGGTAGGCGGCTTCGATGAAGGTGGATTTTTCCGCTAACTCTTCAATCGGATAGCCGCGGTACCGGAGGATGCCTTTGTCACCATCGATGAAAGTGATCTTGCTGACGCATGAGCCGGTGTTACCGTAGCCGTCGTCGAGTGTGATGAGGCCGCTGGTTTGACGGAGTGTGGAAATATCAACGCCGTGTTCGCCCTCGCTGCCGACAACCACCGGTAAGATATATGTTTTGCCATCGAGTTCGAGTTTTGCTTGTTTGCCCATACTCACGAATTCCTATTCTGTGCTAAATGTTTGATTTGGCCCGTCTGCGCTGCGCCACGCGCGAACTTTGTATAAAGACACCGGCGCACACCGTCAATAGAAAATCTGCTGGCCGGCAAGCTTGCAATCTACCGGCGTTCGTGCGATTTTGCGCGCCAACCAAGGAAGGGATTATCGTTGTTCATGCAGAATTTTCGCTGGATAATTTTGACGGTGCTCGCGCTGACAGGCATTGCGCTGGCCGACCCGCACACACTCAAAGCTTCGCGGTTCAATGGCGTGTTATATGTTTCCATTCACGACATCGCCACCTACTACGAACTTGGTGCGAACTCCTCCGGTGCTGCCGGTCGCGTAAGTTACCGGAGCGCCACCGCGCAACTCGTCGCCGAACACGATTGCCGAGATATCACTCTCAATGGCGTCACGCATTGGCTCAGTGTGCCGGTTCTCGATACCCACGGCCAGCTCTGGATTGCCTCGCTTGACGTCCTCAAAGTTCTGGATCCCATCTTCCGGGAAGGCCGTTTACCTGGGAAAATACCGGTGCGCACGGTCATGCTTGATCCCGGTCATGGCGGTCGCGACCACGGTGCGGAAGGCGCGATCGGTCGCGAAAAAGTTCTCACTCTTGATTTAGCCAAACGCGTTCAACGTCTTCTCGAAGCCGCCGGTCTCAAAGTCATTCCCACTCGTACCACCGATGAAAATGTGAGTCTCGACGAGCGTGTGGCTTTGACCAATCGAAAAAACGCCGATTTATTTGTCAGTCTCCATTTTAATTCTGGTGGCAATGCTCAAGGCATTGAAACCTATTGCGTTCCACCAGCCGGTGCAGCGTCGACGGGAAATCCCTTCCGGCGCTTCTTCGGTGGTGGCGATGACAAATGTGCGGCCAATCAATTCGACGAGAAAAACGTCTGGCTCGCGCATTGTTGTCAGCGTTCGCTTCTCCACATCACCGGCGCCAATGACCGAGGCGTCCGGCGCGCCCGGTATGTCGTCATCCGTGATGTCGCGTGTCCGGCGATTCTGATTGAGTCTGGTTTTCTGAGCAATCCTGTTGAAGAGCAACGTTTAATTTCTTCTGACTACCGGGACAAACTTGCCAAGGGCATTGCCGATGGTATTTTGGAATATCGTAAAACGACCGAATAGAATGGTTATGTTCACCTAGACACCGGTAAGTGACATAAAGGCAAGGTTAGCATGAAAGTAAAAATAATATTATTCAGTATTATTGTCGGCTTTTTAAATCAGAATTTTTCTCAGGCGACCATGATTGCCTATGAAGGATTTGATTATCCTACCAGATCAAGTCTGAATGGTCTGAATGGTGGCACCGGTTGGAAGGGGGCTTGGTTTGGTGGAAAGGCCAATGCGGGAAGTCTCATTGTAGATCCCAATATGACTTTTACCGGTTTGACTACCTCTGGAAAGAAGTCGCAACAAAAAGGAGATGATGTTCGCATCTTTCGCTATATGGACATGGAACGGTCGGAACTCGCTTCATTGGTTGCAGATGGAACCCACGGCAAAGCGCTGGGTAAACCCGGGACCACAGTGTGGGTTTCATTTTTAATTGCCTGCACCTCCTATCCCAAGTTAGCGCATGGTGGAATCCATTTCATGGATGGCGTTGAATTGGGTGAGAATTATAAGAAAACTCAGCGGCTCCAATTGGGACGGCAAAATATGGGAACGCATTGGCTACTGGTTCGTGTCGATCAAGGCGGGCCGGCGGCTGGCAAGTGGGATGGCACAGTGACCTCAGATGCGACCGTTCGATTGCTAGTGTATCGGTTTGATTTCAAAGACACTTCTGCCGAAGGGTGGATGTGGGTTGACCCGATTCCGGGACAAGCTCCCAATGACGGAAAGGCGGATTTACATGCTCCAAAAATTGCCAAATTTTTCATGAACGCCATCAATGTCGGCTCCGGTGGGGGAGCCACTTTTGATTTTGATGAGCTAAGGATTGGGACTACATTCAAAGACGTTGCTCCTCAAAAGTAAAAGGTTAAAAATTCTCCGGTCGTGATGTTTGTCCGGGCTTCCAATCTTCCGGTGCTATGCTACATTTCCGCGCACAATGCCGGAACCAATTGTTCAGATTCGAGAGCTAACCAAGTTTTATCGCCACGGTGAAATCGAAGTCACCGCGCTCGATTGTGTCTCGCTTGATATTCATGACGGTGAGTTTGTAGCGTTGATGGGGCCGAGCGGTTCCGGTAAGAGCACGTTGCTGCATATCATCGCGGGACTCGACCAAGCGACGACCGGCGATTGCATCGTGCGTGGTGTGAATGTTGGCAATCTGAGTGAAACCGAATTGGCGGACTGGCGAAATACGCATGTCGGATTTGTTTTCCAAACTTTCAATCTCATCCCGGTTTTAACAGCATTTGAGAATGTAGAATTGCCGTTGTTACTGACGAAATTGTCTGCCGGCGAGCGTCGCGAACATGTCACCGCGGCGCTAGAGCTGGTTGGGTTGAGAGACCGGTCAAAGCATTTGCCCCGGCAAATGTCCGGTGGTCAGGAACAGCGTGTCGCCATTGCCCGTGCGCTTGTGACTGATCCGACGCTTGTGGTGGCGGATGAACCGACCGGTAATCTCGACGCGCATTCGGCTCAGGAAGTGTTGACCTTGCTCCAGACTTTAAATCGCCAAGCCGGGAAGACGATTATTTTGGTCACACATGATCCGAAAGCGGCGGCGTTTGCACAGCGAACCATTCATCTGGAAAAGGGACAATTACTTAACGGTAATGGACAATCGCTGTGACCATTCCTGGATTCATTCTACGCAATGCGCTCCGCAACAAACGGCGCCTAGGACTGACGGTGTTGAGCGTGGCGCTGTCGCTGTTTTTGTTTACGACGTTGCAGACCGCTTTGCATGAACTCACGCAGCCGCCAACTTCGGAAGATGCGGCCTTGCGAATTGTGGTTCGCAACAAGGTGTCGCTGGCAAATGTCTTACCGGCAAAATACCGGTCACGGTTGGAGCGAATGCCGGGCGTCAGGCACGTGATGAAATTGACGTGGTTCGGTGGGATTTACAAAGACAAGGCAAACTTTTTTCCGCAATTTGCCGTGGATTCCGAGCAACTCTTTCCGGTCTTCAGCGAAGCCGAGATTGATGCCAAGCAAATTCAGGATTTTCTGAAAGAGAAAAATGCGTGCGTCGTCGGGAACAAAACGATGGAACGTTTTGGTTGGAAGATTGGCGACCGGATTACGTTGCAAGGAACGCTTTGGCCGTGCGACCCGGAGTTGATTATTCGCGGTGTGTACCGGAAGGGAATCGACATGACCAATTTGTTTTTCCATCATGAATATTTCGATGAGTTGATGGGAAACAAAGGATTGGTTGGCACGTATTGGATTCGTGCGGAGAATGCCGACAGCGTGTCGGATTTAATTGAACGCATCGACCGGACCTTTGCGAATTCTGACGCCGAGACGAAAACCGAAACCGAACGCGCATTCCAACTCGGTTTCGTCTCCATGTTCGGAAATATCAAAGTACTTCTCGGTTCAATCAGCACGGTGATTGTCTTCACGATGATTTTGGTGACGGCGAGCACGATGAGCATGGCCATCCGGGAGCGTTCGCGCGAAATCGCCATCCTCAAGGCGGTCGGGTTTGATGGTTGGCAAATTTTTGGGCTGATTTTAGCGGAGTCATTTGGCTTGGCTGTCGCCGGTGGAGTCATCGGTTGTGGCGGCGCGGCATTTTTGTACCGGAACATTGATATTTACTCGTTGTCGCACGGTGTGCTGCTGAAGCTGGATGTTACGCCGGCCATTCTCGCGGCCGGTATGACGGTGGCAGCGATACTCGGAATTGTCAGTTGTCTTAGGCCGGCATACACGAGCATCCAGACAACGGTTGTGGCGGGCTTGAAGGAGCTGGACTGATGGCGGTTCCGCTCCGGTACAATTTGCGAAATTTGGTTGTGCGTTGGCGCTCGACCATTACCACCGCATTAGGAATCGCATTGGTCGTTGCGGTCTTCGTGATGGTGATGTCGCTCGCACGCGGATTAGCGGCGACCTACATCAGCACCGGCGATCCGCGCAATCTGCTGGTGTTGCGCAAAGGTTCAACGGCGGAATCGAGTAGCCAAATTACTCGCGACGAAGTGCGGCAAATCCGGTATCTCGCTGGCATTGAACGTGACGCCGCCGGTGAGCCGATTGCCTCGCCCGAAATTCAAGTCTTGGTGCAAATGGAGCGCATCGACAAGACTGGTACGGCGCATGTATTGGTGCGTGGTCTTGGGCTGGTCGGTATCGAATTGCGTCCGCAAATCAAAATTCGGGAAGGACGAATGTTCCGGCAAGGCCTGAATGAATGCATTGTCAGTCAGCGTATCGCCCAACGATTTGCGCATTGCCGGATTGGCGACCGGTTTGCTGGTGGCAAGGCGCAATGGACAGTCGTCGGAATTTTTGATGCGGCGAAGACGGCGTATGAATCCGAAATTTGGCTGGATGCCGACGAAGCGCGCGATGCGTTTAACCGGTCGTTCTACGGTTCGATTCTGCTGCGACCGATTGCGGATGCGGCAGCAGTGGCAACGTTGACCAATCGAATTGAATTCAACCGCGACTTGAGTGTGCGGGTCTTACCGGAGACGGAATATTACAAAGAGCAGACCAATACCGGTGCGCCAATCCAATTTCTCGGAAGTTTTCTGGCGATTATCATGAGCATCGGCGCGGTGTTTTCGGCGATGAATACGATGTACGCCACCGTCGGTGCGCGCATTCGCGAAATCGGAACGCTTCGCGTGTTGGGCTATAAACGCCGGGACATCTACGTTTCATTCATGATTGAGTCCGTTTTACTGGCGCTGCTCGGCGGCGCGCTGGGTTGTGTTTTTTCGTTGCCAATGAATGGCATCGCAACCGGGACCTTAAGTTGGAATTCATTTACCGAAGTGGCGTTTGAATTTCGAATCACCGGCGAGCTGTTGCTGAAGGGAATGGCCTTCGCATTGGTAATGGGCATGCTGGGGGGATTGCTGCCGGCCCGGCTGGCCGCTCGCAAACCAGTGCTTGACGCTTTGCGTTCAATATGAGCATTTTCTAAACGACAATGACAACATCCAGCGATCAATTGAAGCGGTTAACCATCCCAGCGGAAAAGAAAATTCGCCGCCGGAGTGGACCGGTCATTATGGTGTTGATTGCCGGTGGCATATTGTTTGGCACCGCCGCAGTTTATTTATTCACGCGACACAACGACAGTCAGCCTGTTCCTAGTAAAGCCAGCATCGTTCCCGTACCGGTGCTGCCGCCAAAATCTGGCGACGCCGTATTGACAGTTAGTGGCTATATTATTCCGCGAGCGCGCATCGAAATCACGCCACGGTTTCAAGGCATCGTCCACTGGATTGGTGTGAAGAAAGGTGACCGCGTCAAAAAAGGCGATGTCATGGTGCGCCTCGAAGACGATGAATACCGGTCGCAATACGACAAGGCCGCCGGTCAACAAGCGTTGGCCGAAGCGAATCTTCTCAGCACCGAGACGACTCTCAATCGCCAAGTCGATTTAGCCAAAAGCAATGTGCAAAGCCAGCAGGCGTTGGACGATGCTCGCCGGGCGCGCGATGCCGCCAATGCGGAACTCCGCATCGCGAAAAGCCAAGTGGCACTTGCGCAAACCTATCTCGACTGGTGCGTCATCCGGGCGCCGATTGATGGCACGATTTTGGAAAAACTTGTCGAGCCAGATGAACTCGTCGTCCCGCAAAGTTTCGGCGGCACACGCGGGCCGAGCACGGCGCTGGTTTCGCTGGCCGACTTGAACGATTTGCAGGTTGAGATTGATGTCAATGAAGCGGATCTCTCGAAGTTACATTTGCAACAGCGTTGCCGGGTCAGTCCGGAGGCTTATCCTGAAAAGAAATATACCGGCTTCGTCACCGAAATTGCTCCGGAGGCCAATCGGTCCAAGGGAACGTTGCAGGTCAAAGTTCAAATCGAAAATCCAAACGGCTTTCTGACACCGGAATTGACTGCGCGAGTTGAGTTTCTCGCTGATTAATCTTATGAGCCAAATCCAACGCCAACCGGTTAGTTCTAGCGACATTGCCGGTATCGGTTATGACGTCGCGACGCAGACTCTTGAAATTGAATTTCACGCCACCGGCGTCTACCGGTACTTCTCTGTGCCGGTAGAAATCGCCACGACCATTCAGAGTACGCCATCGCCCGGTAAGTATTTTCTCCAGAATATCAAAGGCAAGTTCGCTTGGGAAAAAGCTTCGTCGTAGCTTTAAGCCGCGCCCAGCAATTGCAGCGTCTGATACACCAAAAACGATCCCGAGTACGCCAACACCGTCATGTACACCAGCTGGAACGCCGGCCACTTAAAGCTGTTAGTTTCCCGGCGCGTGATTGCCTGTGTCGAGAGACATTGCATCGCGAGAACATAGAAAACCAACAGACTTGCACAGGTCGCAGTCGTAAAAACTTTACTGCCATCCGACCGTTCGGCGCGCCGGAGGGAGTCGTAAAGCGATTCCGGATCTTTCTCCGCCGCTTCTTCGCCGACGCCGTACACCACCGCCAACGTTGAGACGATTACCTCGCGGGCGGCAAACGAACTCAAAATTCCAATTCCAATTTGCCAATCAAAACCCAACGGCCGCAATACCGGCTCAATCCAATGTCCAGCTCGTCCCGCTGCTGAATTTGCCAATGCAGAATGCGCTATCAGCCGCTCAGCTTGTTCTTTCAATACTTCGGAGTTTTCCGCAGCAGCACGTTGCTGGAGTGCGATTGCCTCCGGTGGTGGTGTGCTCTTTGGATATGTTGCCAACACCCATAACAAAATCGAAATAAACAAAATTACCGTGCCGGCTTTGCGCAGAAACACCCACGCTCGGTCCAGCATCATCAATGTCGCCGTGCGCAGGCTTGGTTGCTTGTAGCTCGGTAATTCCAAGACTAGCGGACGCGTTTCACCTTTCAAAATCGTTCGTTTCAAAACCAACGCCGTGCCAATCGCCGCTAGCAATCCCAAGGCATACGCGCCGGTAAAAATCAGCGATGCGCGCCAGGCGTTGTGTGGAAATAACAGAGCCGCCAACATGCTGTACACCGGGATTCGTGCCGAACACGAGATTAGCGGCACCGCTAAAATCGTCACGAGCCGGTCGCGTTTGTCTTCGATGACGCGGGTCGCCATAATCGCCGGTACTGCGCAGGCGTGCGCCGATAGCAATGGCACAAATGCTTTACCGGGTAAGCCAACTTGGCGCATCAGCCGGTCCATGACAAATGCTGCCCGCGCCAGATAGCCGGTGTCTTCCAGTAGCGACAGACAAAAAAACAAAACTCCGATCTGTGGCAAAAATACCAAGACGCCACCGACGCCACCGATTACGCCTTTGACTAACAGATTTCGCAAATCGCTTTCTGGCATCCGTTGCGCAATCCAGCTGCCGATATGGCTGAATAATCCATCGATTAAATCCATCGGGATATGTGCAATCTGAAAAATCAGAAAGAACACAGCCAGCATTACTGCAAAAAACGCCACCACGCCAATAATTGGATGCGTGAACCAAGCATCCAGTCGTTCGGTCCAGATGTTTGGCTGACTGTCACCGGCGTGCACGCACCGGCTGGTGACAGCATCTGCCCAAGCATACCGGTTCTGAAACCGGCAGCCATCGCAAGTGCCGCATGCGTTGGTCGGCTTAGAAATTTCGAGCTGTCGAAGCGTTGCGCGTAATTCGTCGAGACCACGACCAGAACGCGCCACCACCGCCACCACCGGACAGCCTAGCTCTTCTGCCAGAGTAGCGGCGTTCACGCGAATGCCAGCGGCTTCCGCCAAGTCCACCATGTTCAGCGCCACAACCACCGGTAATTGCATTTCTAAAATCTGGCCGATGATGAACAAGCTGCGATTCAGATTCATCGCATCTGCCACAACAATCACGCCATCTGGTTTTCCGTTTTTTAATGCGTCGAGCGCCACGCGTTCGTCTTCCGACGAAGCGTTGAGGTCGTAGAAACCAGGTAAGTCCAGCAACTCGACCGATTCTCCATCGAGTTCAAATCGCCCGAGCCGGTGCTCGACAGTTGTGCCCGGATAGTTTGACGTTTGCGCACGGAGGCCAGTCAGCGCATTAAACAACGTGGTTTTGCCGCAGTTGGGATTACCGGCGAGTGCGAATTTCATTTTATCGGTGCTCCACCAGAATGTGTTGTGCAAGTCGACTTGATACGCCAACTCGTGCGCCGAGAAAACGAAGAATCAGCGGATTGCCGTGCCGGACAACTTCCACTTCACGTCCGAGACATAAACCCATCGCCATCAACCGGTGGAGCGATTCGTCGTTGCTTTCAATTTGCCGAACCACCGCGCGTGAGCCGGTGGGTAATTGGTCTAACCGGTGCCGGTGTAATGGCGGTGCAGTTTTCATGCGCGGCGACCTTGCCGGAATTTTACGAGCCACTGCGCCAGACGAACGCCGGTGCGTTGGCTGAGTAAATGTTCGATTTTGCAGCTATCCACTTCAGCGTAACGTTCGCCAACGCCAAGCACGGTCGTTAAGAATGATTTGATCACAGTTTTTTTTGTCTGAATGTCGCGCACTAACAACCGGCCACGCGGCGATAATTTCACCATTCGATTCTCGCCGGTCATCACCAAACCGCGTTTCTTCAGCGACCGGAGGTTGATGGACACCGTGCCGCGCGTCACGCCTAAATCTTGCGCGATATCTGTGACGCGTGCCCAGCCGCCATACTTCGCGCCCAGTTCTTGAATCGCTCGCAAATGATGCGCCGCGCTGTGCGTTAGCTGATTCGCTTCAAAGTGTTTCCAAGTTTCCACGGCAGAAGTATCGCCGGTTTGTTTGATATGTCAAACAGTTACCGGCGCTCGACTTTTTTCTCTCGGCCGGTATGCTAGTGCCGTGCAACATTTAGTGGATGCATTTCTGGATTACGTGACTGTTGAACGCGGGTTAGCTGCCAACACCCGGCGCGCCTACCGGGAAGACCTCGCGGAATTTACGGGTTTCCTCCGGCGACATCAAGTTGAGCAGGCGATTGCCATTGACCAGTCACTTATCACCGTATTTTTACTGGAACAACGCAAGCCGGGTCTCACTGCTCGTGGTCATGCGCGTGAAACCGGTTTGTCGGTTCGTAGCGTTACGCGACGATTGGCAGCGGTGCGGATGTTTTTCCGGTTTCTCGTGCGTGAGAAATTGCTTGCCGCCGATCCGACGCAGAATATCGATACGCCGAAGTTCGGACATTCGCTGCCGCAGGTTCTCGACTACTCGGAAGTCGAACAATTGCTTGCCGCACCCAATCTGGAGACAAAACTCGGTCTGCGTGACAGGGCATTGCTAGAATTGATGTACGCCAGTGGCTTGCGCATCAGCGAAGTTGCCAAGCTGAAATTGAGTGAGTTAAATCTCGATGCTGGTTTTCTCCATACCACCGGTAAAGGCAACAAAGAACGAATCGTACCGGTGGGGAAAACCGCCGGTGACTGGTTGCACCGGTATCTGGCCGAAGTTCGGCCGCGTTTAGGGCGCAATAATCAAACACGGGCGGAAGTATTTCTTTCCACACGCGGCGAACGGTTAAGCACGAAAACCATTTGGTACTGGGTCAAAAAATATGCGCGGGTTGCTGGGATTGCCAAAAACATCAAGCCGCACACGCTCCGGCACAGTTTTGCTACGCATTTACTGAACAACGGCGGCGACCTGCGTGTGATTCAGGAAATGCTCGGCCACGCTGACATTGCGACGACGCAGATTTATACGCATGTCGATCAGGCACGATTGAAAGAGGCACATTACCGATTTCACCCCCGGTCAGGCCGGCGTCAGTAATTTTGAACTCGATTATTTCACCGGTCATCACTATCTTTTAATTGTCGCAGTTGGATTTCTACTCCGAATTAGTTCGAGGTTAAAATCCCACCGCAAACTGGTAAAAATTCATGCACGCGCAGCAATTGCAGAAAATTATTGGGCATCCATTCAAAAATCCGAAACTCTTTCAGGAAGCACTCACACATCCGTCGCTCGCGCACGAGTATGCGGACGGTTCCATGGCGCACAATCAGCGGTTGGAATTTCTGGGTGATGCCGTATTGCAGTTAATTCTCACCGACAGGATTTACGAACAGTATCCGACTTTCCCGGAAGGTAAGCTCACGCAGGTTCGTGCGCATCTTGCTAACCGGCACACTTTGTACCGGCGCGCGCAGGCGATTAATCTCGGTGAATATTTATTGCTGGGCAAAGGTGAAGAATCCAGCGGTGGCCGGCAACGTCTTTCCAATTTAGCTGATGCATTTGAGGCGTTGCTCGGGGCGATTTATCTCGACGGTGGAATTCGCGCGGCGCGAAAGTTTGTAAATCAACAGTTTATTGACGAATTAAAAGAAGTGCGGGAAACGGCTGCCCGGCAAAATCCCAAAGGGCGTTTGCAGGAGTTTCTCCAAGCAGATTCCTCTGCCAATCCGCATTACCGGGTGGTTCAGGAATCTGGGCCGGACCACAGCAAGCACTTCGAGGCGATTGTTGAATGGGGCGGGCGCGAAATCGGGCGGGGGACTGGCTCCAGTAAAAAACTGGCGGAGATTGCCGCCGCTGAAGCTGCGCTCAATGTGCTCGAGCCGTTACCGGAGTAATCGCTCGTACAGTGCGCGTAATCGGCCGGTTGCGTGCCGGTACGCACTCAAGAATGAACCCGCATCTGGAAAGCCCATCCGTTTTGCCAATTGCGCCCGTTCGTGTTCATCCACCGGCAGATGTGAGACGCTAGTATTCTCGATACGCCGCAAGGTTGTTTCGATGGTTCTCAAAAATAGATAATGCCGGCGCAGTTGGACCGCTTCATTTTCTTCCAGTAAGCCGAGTGCCGTTAGTCGGTTTAATGCCGCGAGTGTATGGGCAGTTCGTAGTTGCGGATGTGTGGCACCGTACCGGAGTTGCAGCGTTTGGACTAAAAATTCTACGTCAATCATTCCGCCCGGTCCGGTTTTGAATTCGGACTCGGCGTGCTGTTGGTTGCCGCGCTCGGTTTCAATCCGGTGGCGCATTTTCTGAATCTCTGTGACTTGATCGGGTGTGAGCGGAATCGCATAGATGTATTCGTGAACCATCTGGAGAAACTTTGCACCCAGCGCTGCGTCGCCGGCGACGCAGCGGGCTTTAATTAACGCCTGACGTTCCCAAAGTTGCGCGCGCTGCCGGTAGTAATCTCGGTGGGCCTCGACTGAACTTGCTAACAAGCCGTCCTTACCGTCCGGTCGCAGGCGTGCATCCACTTCAAATAATTTGCCGGTCGAGGTGGAAGCGGTTATGAAATTAATAATGCGCGTCGCCAGTTTAATAGCATCGGTACCGGTGCCGACGAATAGAACGTCAAGGTCGGCGCCGTAGCCGAGTTCTTGGCCGCCAAATTTACCGAGGCCAATGATGGCGAATGGCAATTTCTTCAGCTTGAGTTCACGGCGCGCTTCCGCCACTGCAAACCGCAGACAGACTTCCGCTAACCCGGTGATTTCCGATTGAATACGCTCGACGTCCAGCATTCCCATCACATCGCCGATGCCGATGCGTAGCATTTCAGCGCGTTTCCAAATCCGTGCCGCTTCCATCGCCGGTAATTTGGAGCGACTGGCGGTTTGCAACCCGGTTTCCATGTCGGCCACGTGCCGCGCGTCACCCAAACCGATACCGCGACAGACTTCGTCAAACAAATCCGGCTGTTGCGTCAGCGTGTCGGCAAAAAATTTGCTCGCGTCACAGAGACGGAGCAGCATCTCAAGCAGTTTTGTGTTGCGCGTCAGCAGTTCATAAAGCAATCCGCGTGAACCATAGGCACTAGCGAATTTTTCAAATCGTGCCAACGCCATATCTGGGTCGGCGAGCTTACCGGCAGTGGCGCAGATGACTGGAAAGAGGCGCGAGAATAATTCTTTCGTCCGTGGCGAGACATGCGCAAAACCGGAACCGTTGATGAGAATCTCCATCGTCTGCGCGGCAGCGCCGGTATCATGAAACCCAGCTTTTGCCAGAGCGGCCGGTTCAGTCATAGAAAAATTGGTTACTGGCGGTGACGTGGTCGCTGTGGTGAGCACGGCTTTGTAAATTTTTCGGACGGCTCCGGTCTGCGTATTTTGTGCAGTTTGAAATTTCTCGACCGTTGAAAAATCGAGACTGCGAGCGAGCCGGTACTGGGCGTGCGCTTCGTCGGGAATTGTGTGCGTTTGCAATTCCATTTCCATCTGTAGCCGGTGCTCGACGTTGCGGAGAAACCGGTAGGCCGCGGTCAACGTGTCGGCATCTTTGGCATTCAGCAACCGAGCTTTGGCGAGAAGCTTGAGTGTCGGCAGTGTGCTTCGATTTCGTAATTGGGGATGGTGTCCGCCATGAAGGACTTGGAACGATTGGACGATGAATTCGATTTCGCGAATGCCGCCGATGCCGAGTTTAACGTGCCGTGTGAGTCGGTCATCGTGGACGATTTCAGTTTCAATGCGCTGCTTGATTGCGGCCATCTGTTGGACAACTTGCGTACCGGCATGGCGCGAGTAGACGAACGGCTGCACCATCTGGATAAATTCATCGCCGAGCGCGACATCGCCGGCGACGCACCGGGCTTTGATTAAAGCCATCCGTTCCCACGTCTCGCCCCATTCGGCGTAGTAATTTTCGCAACTTTCCAGCGACCGGACGAGTGGACCGCTGGAACCTTCCGGTCGGAGTCGCAGGTCGATCCGAAAGATTGTGCCTTCGTTACTTTTTGCGCCGACTTCGCGGACGATTTCTTCGCCGAGCTTCCGGCAGAAGTCGTGCTTCGATAGCACCGGCGTCAACTGGCCTTCTTCGTCGTAGACGAAAATCACATCGACATCGCTGGAGTAATTCAACTCGTGACCGCCAAGTTTTCCCATCCCGATGACGGCGAACCGCACACCGGAGGTTTTGAGTTCCCGACACAATTTCTCAAACGCAATGGCATAAACAGCTTGCAGACAAACATCGGCGAGATTGGATAATTCCAGCGTTGTCTCCTCGACCGGTGCCAAACCGGTCAAGTCGCGCACGCCAATTCGTAGCATTTCGCGCCGGCGGAAATGACGAATCACATCGTATTTATTTTTCGCTTGGCGTTCCGGTAAGAGCAACCGATTCAGTTCGGCGGTGAGCCAAGTTTTCGGGCGCGGTGCTTTTAAGGTCGCCGGCGCGATGAGAAAATGAAAATAGGCGGCGTTACGTGCCAGCGTGTCGGACAAGGCTTGGGAGTGCGCAAAAACTTTTACCAGCAAATCGAGCCGGTCAGGTGCGGTTTGCAGGTATTGGTAAAACATACTCGGATTTGGCAGCGCGGCGGCCAGCCGTTCGAAATTCAACAGCGCCCGGTCCGGGTCAGCCGAGGCGAGACAGGCACCGGTGACATGCGAAAAGATTTTACGGAGATGTCGGCGCTGCAAATCATCGGCAGCGAGTCGGGTGATACCGGCGCAAATGCTGACTGGATCGCGAAAACCTTGTTGCCGGAGGAGTTTTTGCGCGGTCAGCTTGGGGAGCGGCCGCGCCGCGAGCAATTTTAGAAGCTGGGAACGCGGTGGCGACATCAACGGTTCACCGCTGTTGCTTTTGCATCAAGTCTTTCGCCGATTCAAGAATTTTACGTTCTTGGCGAGTGAGACTTTGTATGCCTTCGCGAGAAATCTTGTCGAGAATCGGATCGATTTCGTTGCGGATGAATTGTTCGCGGGTCATGGCGGCGGGTTTGGGTTTCGGGTACCGGCGCGGAGTCAGGTTGCGCAACCAAATCAACCAGCGTGGCGGCGCGCCGTAACCCAGCGACTTGATGTAGACATATCCAACTGCGGCTCCACCGAGGTGGGCGAGGTGCGCGACGTTGGTGGTTTGATGAGTCAACAGTGGTGCGACATCAAATGCGATGGCGATTAACGCGATGTATTTGGCGCGGAGAGTTACCGGTAGCACGAAGAAAACCAGAAACGTCAGTTCGCGTTCTGGGAAAAGCGTGGCGAAGGCGATGACGCAGCCGAGCACTGCCGCCGATGCGCCGACAAGCGGGCTGTTGTTGGTGAAATTAAACGCCAGCCACAACGCGCCGCCGAGTAGTCCGGCGAAGATATACAACCGGGAAAAAGCTTTCGGCCCGATGAAATATTCCACTTCCCGGCCAAACACCCAGAGCATAATCAAGTTGATCAAAATATGCCAGATGCCGTCGTGCAACAGCATATACGTCATCGGTTGCCAGATGAAACCGTGCGCGAGCCGTTCGCCATTTAGCCCAAAGAGAAACGATAGCGCGCTGACCGGAGTGCCGTAATCTGAGATCATTTCCCACCGGAACAAATCGCAAACCAATTGGCCGATGAACACGATGGCGGTTAGCCAGACGATGAAATGGGTGGCCGAATTAAAATGACCGAACCAGCCGCGAAACGAATTCACGATTCGTTCCCGGCCGCGCCAGACTGACGAGTGATGCCAAGCGCTACGCATTACCGGTCGAACCTAGAACAATTCCCAGCTTACCGCAAACTGGAATTAAATCTTATTTTGCTGTACCGCTAACTATTGACGGTGGCGGCATAGGTCAGAAGACCATCGAAGGAAATACTTTACTCCCGATGGTCACGGGCACCGGTAATAACGCACGCTGTCTGTTTTTTAATTGTTTCGTTTGTCAACTTGTCCGGTGCCTTTAGCTGTCCGGTTTATAACTGTCACCTGTATCGGCGTGGGTAGATTAGTTGTTATGCCGGACACAAACTTTGAAGAAATTTCCGGCGGCTGTTTCAGCACCAGTTGACGATCGCTCCGAGGTAATTCTCCTTGTCGTCCAGCAAGCCGTCGTAGGCTTTTCCAATTTCATAGGGTTTGATTCGATGGGTAATTATTGGAGCAATCTTCAGTTTCCCATCGCGGATTTTTTCCAACAGCATGGAAAGATAGGCGGATTCATGCCCGGCGAAATCCGGCACGCAGTTGATCCTGGAACTACACAGGGTTAGTGGCCGGCGATGGATGGCCAGCAACAGGTTGGTGATGTTCGTCTCGTACGCCACCTTGGGCGTTCCCAGCATGATGACCGTGCCGAGTGAAGGCATGATATTGACAATCTGCTCGATGATTGCGGAGTTGCCCACCGCATCAATACCAATATTCGGGCCTTTCCCATTAGTCATGGCCTTCAATTCCTCAATGAACGCCTGTGGTGTCGTTGTCTCTGGCACCGTTAAACCGCACTGCCGTCCGATTGCGCGGCGCTTGGCGACAGGATCAAAGGCAACCACCTTCGCACCGGTTCCAAGCAAAAACTGGCCAGCCATGTTGCCGATCACGCCCAGTCCAAAAAGTGCGATCACCTCGCCACCTTTGCAACCGGCCGAGTGGACGATGCCGCTCGAAATCGCGGCCATGTAATGAATGGACGCATCCGTATCGGATACACCGTCGGGAATCGCTGCGAAACGCGGGTCCTTTTGGACATCTGCGATTCCACACGAGGCGTGTGTTCCCGCCCAGACCACCCGCTGCCCGATTTGATAACCGCTAACCTTGGCACCCATGGCGAGAATTTTTCCCACTGCACTATACCCAGGCTGCCAAGGATAGCTGTTCCACGCTTTTCCTGAGGCGACCGCTGGATCCAACGCGCCGTAACAGCCCAATTCGGTGCCAGGCGAAATCGCGGTGGCCGTGGTCTGGACTAGGACTTCGTAATCATTCAATTTTTCACAAGAAAATGGCTGTTTTTCAAGGACACAGCATCGCTTTCCGGTGATGACGGCGACCATTCGTTCGTTTTTCATATTTGTCTCCTGCAGTTTTTTTGCGGTTATTTCCTAGCGGATTGACGGATAATCGGTTGGGTGAACTTTGTGCCTTTGCGCACCCATTCCGAGATGCGCACAACTTCCACAGCCTGCGGCGGCGTCGCAAACATCGGTTTATTTCGCAACAGCACATCCGCCACGTTGTCGTAAAATGACGGATATTTTACAGTCGGCTGTGTCGGGAAGTTTTTTTCCACCCATGGAAGTTTGTCGTCGTTGCCAAATGCTCGACCGGGTGCCGGGCCGTCTACGACTTTCAGCGGGCTTACTTTTTTGGGATCGAAATACCGCAGCGTGGTGGTGGTGCCGTCGGTGCTCAAGGTGCCGCAGGATCCGAGAAACATCCATTTCGGTAATGGCAGCGCACACACGGATGAAAGAGTGATGTCGGCAACTCGACCGTTTTCGGCCTTGATGAAAACGTGGGCGTGATCTTCGCCATCACCCGGATCCTTGAGGTGTTGAAGGTCGCCCAAAAGTGAAACCACCGGCGCATCCAAAAAAGCAAGCGTCTGATCTAAAATGTGCGGACCGTTGTTGTTTAGGATGCCGCCGCCATTTTTACGCAGCGTCTGCCAGTCGTTGCGACGTGCAAAGGAAGTCCAGCAGGCGCGAATCTCGAACACGTGGCCTAGTACACCACTGTCGAGAATTTCACGCAAATGACAGTATTCCGGCGAAAAACGGCAGCTGTGGTGCATGAAAAGTTTCCGGCGCTTCCGGGTTGTCGTCGCTAGGATTTGCTTCGCACCCGCATGGCTCATGGCCATCGGCTTTTCGAGGATGCAATGGCGTCCGGAGTTGAGAACCTGTAATGCATCTGATTCATGCATGGACGATGGTGTGGCGATGACCACCACCTCGGCTGCCGATTTTTTCAGCAAGCTCTTCAGATCGACATACGCTTCGCAATGGAAATCCGCCATGGCTTCGTTCCGCCGCGCAGCATCCGACGACGCTACGGCCACAACCCGAAAATCCGGACGACCACGAAGCTGTAGGGCGTGAATGCCCCACCCGGCTCGACCGAGGCCGACGATTGCAATTTTAACAGGCCCGTTCATGTATATCCTTTTTGTTTTGATAATATGACTATTGCCGCATAACAATTTCAATTGTACACGCATTTTAACTTACTCATATTGGAAAGATGTGATAAAAACAGGATTATGGTGCAAACAGAAAAGAATCTGGGAAAAGCCGTGGATGATGCCGACCGGGAATGTTTCGTTGATATCGTCCGCCGGCCGCTGCGGCTGCCGCCCAAGGCGACCGTGCCGCTGGTGGCGCGCAGCATTGGTCACGCTCGGTTCTCCCCACGTGCAATTGAGTGCGCTTCACGAGTGAATTACTCGAAGGTGATGTGGGCGGTGGAAAACACCGGCACGGTCAAGTTTGCCGACCGGGAGCATGTGTTGGCTCCGGGATACATGGTGGTCTACGCACCGCACACATTTCAATTTGCCCAGGCGCACGACGCACCGTGGGAACTGCGCTGGTTCACGTGGGAAGGCCCGCTGGCGGTGGAGATTGGCATGGCCTTTGGCTTCAAGCGCGCCGGCATCTATAAATCCGAAGTGCCACCGGTGAAAATCCTAGATCAGATTCGCGATGCGATCCGGATGGGCACCAAGGAAGATGAAATCAAAGCTAGCGTGATGGCGTACGATCTTTTGGCGCATGTGTCGCGCCGTCCGCAAGGCCTGCCAGACGATCCGCTGATTCGCGAAATGGTGGTGTTGATCGAAAAGGAATGGAGCTCGCCAACATTCGGGATCAAGACGCTGGCTCGACATTTCCAGATGCACCGGTCCACGTTGACACGCCGTTTTCAGGCCTCGATGGGAATCGCCCCCAGCGATTACCTGCTCAACATGCGGTTGCAACGGGCGATGATGTTGCTGAAACAGACCGACCAGCCGATCCGTGAAATCGGGCGTCTGTGCGGGTATTCCGATCCCGCCTACTTTGCTCGATTATTCCGAAACTTCCAAAAGGAAACGCCCCGGCAATTTCGTAAAACCAGTTTTTACAGTTGAGCCATCCAAGCGGATTTGTGATCACCCTGCATGTGGCGACCTTCAGAAAAAAACGTGCACGAACCGTTCGCCGTTCAGTCCGAAGATAAACGATGTACTACGCATTACCGGTCAAACCTAGAACAATTTTTAACTGACCGCAAACTAGAAATCGTCACTCCCATATGCAATGGCGAATAACTGCTATGGTTTTTTGTTGGCGTGTGATAAAGCGTGTGCGGAGAATCATCATCAAGAAACTACTTCTGATTTTGGCGGTTGTGGTGGGCGGGCGAATTGCGGAGGCTCGGCCGATTCATCTTCTGCCGCTGGGCGATTCGATTACGCAGGGCGGAGTGACTAATCGGCTGGAATATACCTACCGGTATCCGTTGTATGGAATTCTGAAGGCAGCCGGTTATGAATTTGATTTTGTCGGCTCTCAAAACACGGGATTGCAGCCCGCCGCAAAATGGCCGACTCCATTTGATCTCAACCATGAAGGCCATTATGGCTGGAAGACCGGGGCGGTGCGCGACAAGTTACCGGAGTGGATGGCGAAATGGCAAGCCGCGCCGGACATTGCACTCATTCATATCGGGACGAACGACAAGAGCGCGAAGGATTATCTCGCAGCGGTGAGCGAGCCATTAAAGGAGATCATCATCCTGTTGCGCCGGCAGAATCCACACATGGTGGTGTTGATTGCGCACTTAAATTTTAAGGACAGCGCGGCACTGAAAATTCGTTTGCTTGTGGAGCAAATCGCCGGAGAAATTACCACCGAACAGTCGCCGGTGATGACGATGCCGATGTATGAAGGCTGGGTGGCAAATCCGAAACGGGTGGATACGGACACATTTGATTGGGCGCACCCCAATCCACAGGGTCAGAAGAAAATGGCGAAGAAGTGGTTTGCCGCGATGAAACCCTACCTTGATGGTCTGAGCGGACGACCGCGAACGAATTGGGTTCCGCGCTAGGCTAATTCTAAAATCAGCACCAGCAAAGTAGTAAACACTTTGTTGCCGGCGCATCGTCAAGAATGATTTTGCCGAGTAGCGCACGCTTGACCGGCCATCGGCACCGGCCTATTCTGCGCGCCATGAAACGCACCGGCCTATTGCTGCTCATCTTTGCCGCCACCGCACTCAATCCACTCCGTGCCGAAACGGAATCCATTGACCTCAAAGCCCTCGCCCCAAAAGCCCGGCCCGCCGTGCTGCTGCTGGTGGTATTTCAATGACTGACACGGCATTTCTAGTGTTTCTACTTTGTTTGCTTGTCGTCCTTCCTGTTTCTATCTTCGTATTCACTCACTTACGCCCATTCGAAATAGGAGAGATCGAGCAATTGGCTCATAAGCGAAGAGCGAAGCGGATTCACGTCTACTTTTCTTTCAATAAAACAGGATTTATAGCAAATCCAGATTTCAAAAAGGCGATGAAACCTGATGGACATTTCTGTCGGGTGAACGAATCGCTATTCGATGGTCCTTCGCTATGCGCAGCAATTCTCAAGTACAAAAAACACGAATGGATTGTTGTTGCATTTGAGCGTCACCGACGAATCGATTTGTTATGGATTAACAAAGGCATCGACAGAACACAGGTTGCGCTTTACCTCTCAGTCGAGCGGATCGGGCAACTTGCGCGAGAAGAGGATTGCGCATCGATTCTGATTTTTCATAATCACCCAAATACCAACCCCAATCTGCTTAGCTGTCGAAACCCGAGCCAACAGGACTTTAAGTCGGCCAAAGAGTTTGCGGAGACACTCAGTCATCAAGGACTGAACCTTATTGAATTTGTGTGTGAACGAGGCAGATATTACGAGTACTTTCGATCTATCCCAGACAGTTTTCTGCCCCTCTGCAATTTTATTAGCGAGGTTAGGGATGTTAACGGAATTACTCGCTTGCAGAACTTAGTCCTACACTTTGAACGGATTTTCGCCTAATAGGGCATCGCAAAGGTAGCAACTCTTGAAACTTGAAATCTACTGGATGGTAGTACAGTAAACTTCCGGGGCTTTATATCCGGTTCATGGTTGTCACTCGCGACTGTAAACTCTACCTAGGTGGACAATAGTTGAGTATTCGCTCCAAAAGAATAGCCACTTCTCTGACGGAAGCTGTAGGTTTGACGGTCACGCTGGGCTTAAACCTGTGGGTTTGCGCGGTCGATTTTCCTGTGCCCTATTTCCTTGACGGTTTCTTCGCGCTCTTTCCGGCACACGGGCCACGGGCAATTCACAGGACTGTCGTGAGTGCGCGGATGAAGCGGCGGTTTTCCACCGGTAGTCCGACGGTGACGCGAATCCACGCTGGCATTTTGTAGCCAGTCATTGGGCGCACGATGACGCCTTGCTGTTGCAAACCGGTGAACACTTTGGTGCCGTCGCCGACGTTGACGAGGCTGAAGTTGGCACAACTCGGAACGAATTCTAGTTTGCGCCGGCGGAATTCGGTTTCTAAAAATGCGAGTCCGCGCCGAGTCAGCGTTTTGGTTTTGCGGATGTGACCGGTATCGGCTAACGCGGCGCGCGCGCCGGCTTGAGCGATGGCGTTGACATTGAACGGTTGCCGGATGCGTTGCATCAGCGCGATGACGGCTGGTTGCGCGATGCCGTAGCCGATGCGCAGTCCGGCGAGGCCGACGATTTTTGAAAAGGTGCGGAGCAAAACGACGTTGTGTTTCATGGCGAACCGGATGGAATCCGGTGGGTCGTCGAGAAATTCGATGTACGCTTCGTCGAGCACGCAGAGGACATGCGCCGGTAAGCTGCGGATGAACTTCGCCAGCGCGGCATTGGGAACGCGGGTGCCGGTGGGATTGTTTGGATTGGCGATGAAGACGAGTTTGGTCTTGCCGGTGATCGCGGCGCGCATCGCCGGTAGGTCGTGAGTGTGATTGTGGAACGGCACGGCGACGCACCGGGATTGAAACATCTTCGCCATGATTGAGTAGATCACAAACGCCCGGTCGCCGACGACAATCTCATCTCCGGAGGTGACAAAGGTATGGAATAGAAATTCGATAATCTCATTCGAGCCAGCGCCGAGAATGATGTTTTCGAGTTTTACGCCAAGTTTCTTAGCTAATGCCTGCCGGAGATAAAAACCACCACCGTCTGGATACAGATGTGCCGCCGGTAATGCTTTTCGCATCGCCAGAACAGCTTTCGGCGATGGGCCGAGCGGATTTTCATTCGACGCGAGCTTGATAATCGTGGCTGGGTTCAGCTTGAGTTCGCGGGCGACTTCTTCGATGGGTTTGCCGGGTTCGTAGACCGGCACATCGCAGATGAAATGGTTGGCAAGAGATTGAATGCTCACAGCGGTACTGTGTCAAAACTGTTTCGTGTGGTCAAATCGGAAACGATTGCCGCAAAAAATCATTGAACTATTCTTGCGGTTGGTGTGTCTGTTGGTAGGTAGAACCCACGAGGAGAAAATATGGATCAAGGAATTGCAGCACTAAACGAACAGATTAAACATGAAAGCGAATTCGTCCGGCAACTGACCGGCGAGGTCGGTAAAGTTATTGTCGGTCAGAAATATCTAATCGACCGGCTATTAGTCGGCTTGCTCGCCGATGGCCACGTCTTGCTCGAAGGCGTGCCGGGCTTGGCGAAAACGTTGGCGGTGAAGACGCTTTCCGCCGCAATTCAGACGAATTTCCACCGGATTCAATTCACACCGGACCTTTTGCCGGCGGATGTGATTGGCACGCTGATTTATAATCCGAAGGATGGCGAGTTTCGGATTAAGAAAGGACCGGTCTTTGCAAATTTAATTCTCGCCGACGAAATCAACCGTGCGCCGGCAAAAGTGCAAAGCGCGTTGCTCGAAGCGATGCAGGAACGACAAGTGACCATTGGCGACCAGACGTTTAAGCTGCCGGAGCCGTTTCTTGTATTGGCAACGCAAAATCCGATTGAGCAAGAAGGCACGTATCCGCTGCCGGAGGCGCAGATTGACCGGTTCATGCTCAAGCTTTCCATCGGTTATCCAACCAAAACCGAAGAACGCGAAATCATGGATCGCATGGCGCAGACCGGAAAACAGCTCACCGTTCAGCCCGTCGTGTCACCGGAGCAAATTCTCCACGCTCGCCAAACGGTGGATTCGGTGTACATGGACGACAAAATCAAAAATTATATCGTCGATCTGGTTTTCGCCACGCGCGACCCGAAATCTTATAAAATCGATATTGCCAATCTCATTCAATACGGGGCTTCGCCGCGCGCCACGATTTATTTGGCGTTGGCGTCAAAGGCGTACGCGTTCTTGCAAGGTCGTGGTTACGTTACGCCGCAGGATGTGAAAACCATCGGTATGGATGTCCTCCGGCATCGCGTCATCGTCAGCTACGAGGCCGAAGCCGAAGATTTAACGAGCGAGTCAGTCATCAAACGCATTTTTGACGAAGTCCCGGTGCCGTGATTCCAAAAGAAATTCTTCGCAAAGTCCGGCAGATTGAAATCCGCACGAATCGGGAAGTCACCGATGTGCTCGGCGGCCAATATCATTCTGTTTTCAAGGGGCGCGGAATGGAATTCGAGGAAGTCCGCGAGTACATGCCCGGCGACGAAGTTCGCGCCATCGACTGGAACGTCACCGCGCGTTTTGGTCATCCCTACATCAAGAAATTTAAGGAAGAACGCGAGCTGACCGTGATGCTCGTCGTCGATGTCAGCGCCTCCGGTCAGTTCGGTAGTGGCCGGCAATCAAAGAACGAACTCGCCGCCGAACTCGCCGCCGTCCTCGCGTTTTCCGCGATTCGCAACAACGACAAAGTCGGCGTCATCCTCTTCACCGACCGGATTGAAAAATATATCGCGCCGAAAAAAGGCCGCCGGCACGTTCTCCGAGTCGTTCGCGAAATTCTCGCGTTTCAACCCACCGGTACCGGTACGAATCTCACACAGGCGTTTGACTACCTCAATCGAGTTCAGCACCGGCGCGCCGTTACCTTTGTTCTTTCGGATTTTCAAGATGCCGGTTTCGAAAAAAAGCTCCGGCTCGCCGGTAAACGGCACGATGTGATTGCGCTTAGCCTGCGGGATCTCCGGGAAGAAGAGTTGCCGGCAGTTGGGTTTGTCGAACTCCGCGACGCCGAGACCGGAGCGCACGCCGTGGTGGACACTTTCGACCGGCAAGTTCGTTCCACATTTGCCGGTAAAGCGAAAGCCCGGTTGGAAGCGTTGCGCGGAGTGTTCCGGTCCGCCAGCGTGGATCATGTCGAGATTCGCACGGACGCCGATTATATGCTACCGCTTGTAAAATTCTTCCGGATGCGGGAGCGACGCGCATGACCAACACCGTTGAAGATATCCGCGATATTAAAGGCTTTGTGCCGGTGCCGCACGGCTGGCTTTGGCTGGCGTTGATTGGTTCGGCGCTTTTGCTTGTTGCATTAATTTGGTGGTTTAAGCGGCGCAAACCGGTGGTTGCGCTTCCGGTAATTCCGCCGTTGTCGCCGCTGGAAATTGCTTTGGCCGCCTTGCAAAAACTCAAAGCCGCAAACTTACCGGTGGAAAAGTTTTACACGCAACTGTCCGATATTGTCCGGCAATTCATCGAAGGCCGGTATGGTTTGCGCGCGCCGGAGCGAACGACGGAAGAATTCCTCGCGGAAGCGCGTTTACCGGAACAATACATGGTGCTGTTACAAACATTTTTGCAGGAGGCAGATTTGGTGAAATTTGCCCGGCATCGGCCCGGTGCGGATGACATGGCGCGGGCATTGTCAGCGGCGGAGAAGTTTGTCCGGGAATCAGCGGTATGAAATTTCACGATCCATGGTTGTTGACGTTGTTGCTGCTGGTGCCGGTTTGGTTGTGGCGGCAACGGCGGTTAGCGCGGCGCGGTGGTTTGCAGTTTTCGTCGGTGCTACCGGCGCAAGCTGTGGAATCAGTTTGGTCGCGAATCGGACCGGGGTTGCTGACGTTGTTGCGCGGCGCGGCGCTGGCGTTGGTCATCGTGGCGTTGGCGCGACCGCAACTGGGCCGGAGCGAAAGCCGGGTGAAAACGGAAGGTATCGACATTGTGTTGGTCGTGGATATTTCCGGCAGCATGCAGGCGATGGATTACGAGAAGTATGGTCAACGGGCGTCGCGGATTTCGGTGGTGAAAGAGGTGGTGCGCGATTTTATCCGGGCGCGGCCGAATGACCGGATTGGCTTGGTGGTGTTTGGGACGCACGCTTATGTGGCGAGTCCGTTAACGCTGGATCACGATTGGCTCGACCGGAATCTCGACCGGGTGAAAATCGGTTTGGTCGAGGGAAATACCGCCATCGGCGCTGGGTTGGGGACCGGTGTGAATCGGCTGCGCGACACGAAAGCGAAAAGCAAAGTCGTCGTGTTATTAACCGACGGTGGCGAGAATGTGCCGAATCCGCCGGCGCGTGAAGCGGCGAAAGCGGCGAAGGAATTTGGCGTACGCGTTTACACGATTGGCGCTGGGTCGAACACGCAGCAGCCGGTGCCGGTGGCAGATGAACAAGGTCGAGTGCTCGGTTATATCACGGCGGACTTGGATGAAGATTTGTTGAAAGATGTGGCGGCGACCACCGGTGGTCAGTATTTCCGGGCGGCGGACACGGCGGCGATGAAAAACACGTATGCGCAGATTGATAAGTTGGAGAAACACGCGATTGAGACGGTGAAATTCGAGGAGTGGACGGAGTTGTTTCATTGGTTTTTGTTACCGGGGTTGGGCTGTTTAATGCTTGCGATTTTGTTGGAAAATACGCGACTGCGGAGGTTGCCGTAATGCAATTCGGTCAGCCTAATTTACTCTGGTGGTTGGCGATGGTGCCGGTACTCGCTGTGTTTTTGGTGTGGGCGTTCCGGTCGCGCCGGCGGGCGTTGGCGGAGTTTGCCGCGGTGGCAGACCGCCTCGCAGGAAATATCCGACCGGTGGTACGCCGGTGGAAAGTGGTTTTGCTTGTCACTGGAATTTCGTTTGTGGTGTTGGCCTTGGCGCAACCGCGTTGGGGGTTTGAGTGGCGGCAGGTGAAGCGGAAAGGTGTGGATGTGTTTGTCTTGCTCGATGTGTCGAAGAGCATGTTGACGGAAGACGTGCAACCGAATCGGTTAACGCAGGCGAAATTTGCGGTCGAAGATTTGTTGGCAAAATTGCAAGGCGACCGGGTCGGGCTGATTGCGTTTGCCGGGACGGCGTTTGTGCAATGCCCGTTGACGGTGGATTACGAGGCGTTTCGGTTGGCGCTCCGGGAAGCTGACCCGCACATTATTCCACGCGGCGGGACGGCGATTGCGGCGGCATTGCGGACGACATTGAAAGCGTTTGAAGGTGGAGAAGGTGGCGACCGGGCGATTGTGATTATCACCGATGGCGAAGCGACGGAAGGCGATGCGTTGGCGGCAGCGGAAGAAGCGGCGAAAGCGAGTGTGCGAATTTTTGCGATTGGCGTCGGTTCGGTTGAGGGGGAACTCATTCCGATTCGCGAGGATGGAAAAGTGATGGAATTTCTGAAGGATCGAGAAGGCAAAGTTGTGAAATCGCGCTTGGACGAGGAGACGTTGCAGCAGTTGGCGTTGAAAACGCAGGGCATTTATGTGCGCAGTGCTGCCGGCGATTTCGGGATGGAAACGGTGTACGAGAAAGGCATCGCGCAACTTCAACATAAAGCGCACGAGGAGCGATTGCAGAAGAAATACTTTGAGCGGTTTCAGTGGCCGCTGGGGATTGGACTGGTGCTGCTCATAATTGAAATGTTCGTGTCGGACCGAAAGCGCGTGGTGGTTTTAGCGTTTTTGTTGATTGCCGGTGGCAGTCAAGCGGCGGAGAATTGGCCGGTGAAATACAACCACGGCGTGACGGCGTACCGGAGTAATGATTTTGCCGCTGCCGCCACGACGTTTGAGCAGGCGACGGCAGCGCCGGAGCGTCCGCTGCAAGAAAAAGCATTCTACAATCTCGGCAACACGCAATACCGGCTCGGCCAAGCCATCGAACCGCAGTCGCTCGAACAGGCGATTCCGGTTTTCAAGAAATCATTGCAAGCCTACGAGCGAGCGGTGGCGGCTGACCCGAAAGATGTCGATGCGAAATTCAATTGCGACGTTGTGAAAAAGAAAATTAAAGAACTGGAGAAAAAACAGGAACAACAGCGCCAGCAACAGCAGCAACAAAACCAACAAGATCAGCAGCAGAAGAAAGACGAGCAGCAACAGTCGCAATCCAGCAAAGACGACAAACAGCAGCAGCAACAGCAATCTGGTCAGGATCAAAAGCCACAAGAGAACAAGCCGGAACAAGGCAAGCAACCGCAACAATCACAACCGCAGGAAGCGAAAGCGGAAGCCGGCCAGGAGAAGTTAGACAAACAACGCGCCACTGCCATGCTCGACAATCTTCGGGAAGACGAGCGCAACTGGAATTTCTTTCCGGAAGTTCAAATGCAGGACTTGAAAGATAAGGGCGAGTCGGTGAAGGATTGGTGAAATGAGACGCGCCATCATCATCGGGTTGTTGCTTGCGGCCACGCGGTCGTTCGCCGATATGTCTGTTTCGGCGGCGGTTGACCAAGCACGGATTAGCTTTGGCGAATCGGTGGTGTTGACCATTAATGTGACCGGCTCGCAAAACGCTCCGGCACCAACGCTTCCGAAAATTGATGGACTGAACTTTGCCGGGCCGTCGTTGAACCAAAATTTCTCGATGATTAACGGTCAGATTAGTCAGTCGGTCAGTCTGGCCTATCAAGTCACACCGACGCGAACCGGTGAGTTCACGATTCCTTCACTGGAGGTGAATGTTGGTGGCAAAATTTACCGGACCGAACCAATTAAGTTATCCGTCGGTAAACCGGGGGTTCAACCGGAGCTTCAGCAATCACTTTTCGCTCGCGTCCGGATGAATTCACAACAAGTTTTTCTTGGCCAGACTGCGCCGCTGGATGTGATTTTGTTTGCGCGAGCCAATGTGCCGGTGCGCGGACTGGCCGGATTCAACGCGGAAGCGGACGGGCTGGGTTACAAAAACGCCGGCAACGTCCGGACTGGCACGCAAGTCATCAATGGCGAGTCGTTCAACATTTATCTCATCGAAGGCGCGATTTCACCGACGCGCGCCGGTACGCTAAACTTCGGTCCGTGCGTCATCAAAGTTCAGCTCGCTAACCAAGCGCGTAACCGGTCGATTTTTGACGAGATGTTTGGACGCGTTGACCTGCGCGAGGTGCCGGTGACGATTGTTGCGACGCCGGTGGAAGTGCTGTCGTTGCCGGTCGAAGGCCGGCCGGCGGATTTCGCCGGCGCGATTGGACAATGGAATCTCGAGGTCGATGCGAAACCGACGGAGGTGACTGTCGGTGATCCGATCACATTGACGGTGAAGCTCACCGGTACCGGTAACGTTGATACGGTGCCGCCGGTGCAGTTGAAAAATCTCGATAATTTCAAAGCGTACGATCCGAGTGCCAAGACGACGAAGAATGAGTTGAATACGACTGGCGAACGCGTTTTCCAGCAAGTACTCGTGCCAAAGGACGCAACGGTGACGCAGTTACCGGTGGTGCAGCTTTCGTATTTTGATCCACTGGAAAAAGTTTACCGGGTTGTCACTCGTGGGCCGATTCCGATTAAAGTCAAAGCGGGTACCGGGACTCACGCGGCAATTGTCAACGGTGCGCTCCGCGCCCGGCCTAGCGAACGGCTCGGCCAAGATATTGTTTATCTCAAAGGTGTAGCGGGTTCGCTGCCGGTGTTGGATTTCGCTGGTACGTCGTTATTTTGGATTTTGAATTTGTTACCGGTGGGTGGACTCGCCGGGGCGTTATTGTGGAAATGGCGACACGATAAGCTGACCGGTGATGTGGCTTATGCGCGTCGCAGCCGGGCGGCACGACTCGCGCGAAAAAATCTCAGTGTGGCGACCGGTTACGAAGAAATTCAGCGAGCATTGCAGGAGTATCTCGGCGACCGGTTGAACATTCCGTCCTCCGGTATCACGGCATCGGTAGTCGAGGAACGGCAGCTACCGGTGGCGGTGCGCGTAATTTTTGAGGCGTGCGACGCAGCGCGTTTTGCCGGACAGGCGCAGGATGTGACGGCGTTGAAACAACAGGTGGAGCAGGTGATTGATGAATTGGAAAACCATCGGCATTAGTCTTCTTTTCACGACGGCGGTGCTGGCGAGCGACGAATTTAAGTCGGCGAATGCGCTTTTCGATGCCGGTAAGTTTGCTGATGCGGCGACGGTGTTCGAGCGAATCACGCCGAAAACGGCGGCGGTATTTTTTAATCTTGGCAACGCGCATTTCCGGTTGGAACAACTGGGACGCGCGGTGCTTGATTTTGAGCGTGCCCGGCAACTCGCGCCGACGGATCCGGATATTTTGGCGAATTTGCGGTTTGCCGAGGAACGACTCGGTGTGGCGGAGGTGAACTTGCCGGCGAAATCGGTGACGCGGTTTTGTGAATCGGTGACTGGCGGTCGGACGATTACACAGTGGGCGCGGTATGAGGTTGCCAGCGTGTGGTTAACGGTGATGTTGGTGGCCGGCGCGATTGGGTGGCCGCGATTGCGAAGCGGGTTTGTGATTTTGGCAATGATTGCTGGTGGCGGGTTAATTTTTACTTCGACGATTTTGATTTACCGTGTGGCGTCGCCACCGGAGGTAATTGTGCTGACCGGGAAGACTGAGGCGCGGTTCGCACCGTTGGCAGATGCGACGGTGCATTTTCAGTTGGGCGAGGGAACGAAAGTTTGGATCCGGGAAGATCGCGGTCAATGGTGGTTCGTCGAGCGCGCCGATGGTCAGCAAGGTTGGATTAAAAGTGAGGCGGCGGAACGGGTGTTTTGACTGGTCTTGCGCCGGGAAACATTTCAGCCTAATATCCGCTGCGATGGACACAGAACTGATGACTCTCAAAGAAGTGGCGCAGTATTTGCAACTAGCCGAACCAGCGATTTCATGCATGGCGCGGGATGGTGAATTGGCGGCGCAGAAATTTGGTAATGCTTGGCGGTTTAGCCGGACAGCGGTGGAGGTTTGGAAGGCAGCGCAACCGGTTGTGGCGGCCGGATTGCCAGAGCCTTTAACGGTGGCTGGCGCGATGAGCACAGAGCATATGAATCTGGCGGTGAAGGGTGCCGACAAGGACGCCGTGCTGCACGAGTTGGTTGGAATGGTTATCGAACGTGGTAACAAACGGCACGCGGAATTATTTTTTCAAGCATTAAAGTCGCGGGAAGATTTGTGTTCGACGTGCGTCAACGACGGTATCGCAATTCCGCATGCACGGAATGCATTGGTGGGCTTGGTGGACAAACCGTTGCTGGCGTACGGTCGGCATGTGGCCGGTATCGATTTCGGAGCGATGGATGGTCAACCGGTTCGGCATTTCTTTTTGCTTTGCGCACCGAATGTTCGTGAGCATCTGCAATTGCTTTCCCGGTTGTCGCGCATTTTGCACAAAGCGAATTTTCGGAAACGGCTGGAGGCGGTGAGCGTGCCGGCGGATATTATCGCGTTTGTTCGTGATGCTGAAAAATCGCCTAGCACCTGAGACTATGAACTTTCCTAATCTTCGTCCTCGTCGGCTCCGGCAGAGCGCGGCGCTCCGGGCGCTAGTGCGGGAGACGGAATTATCGGTTAGCCATCTCGTTCAACCATATTTTGTCCGTCCGGGTCGCAACATTCGCAAGCCGATTAAGTCGATGCCGGGGCAATTTCAGTTTTCGATTGATCAATTAGTCCGGGAAGCTGAACAAGCATACTGGCTCGGTGTGCCAGCGGTAATTTTGTTTGGGCTACCAGAGCGAAAGGATGCGAAAGCCAGTGGCGCGTATGCGGCGAATGGCATTGTGCCGCAAGCCGTGCGGGCGTTAAAAAAGGCAGTGCCGGAGTTGCTGGTAATCACGGATGTTTGTCTCTGTGAATACACTAGTCATGGTCATTGCGGAGTGGTCCGGGATGGGAAAGTTCTCAATGATCCGACGCTGACGTTGTTGGCGAAGTCAGCGGTCGCACATGCGAATGCCGGTGCTGACATCATCGCGCCAAGCGATATGATGGACGGACGCGTGGCGGCGATTCGTGCTGCGCTCGACAAGGCCGGTCATACGGACACGCCGATTATGAGTTACGCCGCGAAATTCGCATCGGCATTTTACGGACCATTTCGGGAAGCCGCGGAAAGTCCGCCGCAGTTCGGTGACCGAAAAACATACCAGATGGATTTTGCTAATGCGAACGAAGCGCTCCGGGAAGTCGCGCTCGATATTGCCGAAGGCGCAGATATCGTGATGGTCAAACCGGGGTTGCCGTATCTGGATTTGGTTTGGCGGGTGAAAGAAAAATTCGGTTATCCGGTCGCCGTGTATAATGTCAGCGGTGAATACGCGATGCTCAAAGCCGCTGCCGGTAACGGTTGGCTCGACGAGAAACAAGCGGTCTTGGAAATGTTAACCGGCTTTCGGCGTGCCGGTGCGGATATTATTTTGACATACTGGGCGACGACAGCCGCGCAGTGGTTGAAATAAGAAAACCGATTAGAATCCGCTGAGCTTAATGGCGACAATCGCCAGCGCAACTAGCGCAAGCAGTCCCAATCCCAACACAACCCAGACCAATGGATTCCGCTTCGTGCTTTTCTTCCGGGCAAACGGTGAGGCCGAACCGAATGTTGTTGGCGGCACATTACCGGAACCAACTTGCGATAAATCAACACCGGTGCGGACCGGTGGTAATGGCTGGCTGATTTTTTTGCTGTCAGACTCAAATCGCATTTCAACTGAGCCAAAACGGACTTGGTCACCGTTGTTAAGTTTGGATTCGACAATGCGCGCGCCGTTGACGCGGGTGCCGTTGGTCGAATTAAGATCGCGCAATTTGAACTCACCGTTTTCAGTGAGAATCATGGCGTGGTGATGGGAAATAGTCCCGTCTTCAAGGCGAATCACGTTGTCGAGGGCGCGTCCGAGAGTGACTCGCTCTTCAACGATGTCGATAACTTTCCCTTCGAGAATCCCAGATAAAATATGAAGCTTTGGCATTGTTAGTTATTTCCGGTATCTGTCGCGAATGTTGCGCATGATGCCAAAGACGGCAGTCAAGTCAATGGCAATTTGCAATTACTTTGCGCGGAGCCGGTCACACAAGCCACTATACCGGGCGGCCGTCTTATTATTGCGAACCGCAATCGTCAACGCTTTCTTCGAGCCGATGAGAATGACCAGCTTCTTGCCGCGCGTGATGGCGGTGTAGAGCAAATTCCGCTGGAGCAAAACATAATGCTGCGTCAGTAACGGCACAATCACCGCCGGATATTCATTGCCTTGCGATTTATGAACGCTAATCGCATACGCCGGAACTAACTCATCGAGGTCGGTAAATTCATAGCGAACTTCCCGGCCATCGAACTCAACGGTGAATTCCTGTTCGACAAGATCGAGATTTTTTATTCGGCCCAAATCGCCATTAAAAACATCTTTGTCGTAATTATTCCGAATCTGCATCACTCGGTCGCCGACCCGGTAAGTTCGCCCATAACGCTGCATCGTCGGGCCGGTTGGATTTAGTGCGGCTTGCAATTCCCGGTTCAAATTTTCCGAACCACAAACGCCCTTGTGCATCGGGGTCAACACTCGCGCTTCCAGTCCAAACTTGCGCGGCACTCGGTCGCTGCACAGCGTTTTGATTGTCGCCAAAACTTTCTCCGGGTCGTCTTCGTGAATGAAAAAGAAATCACTTTCTTCCGGTCCGTCCAACACCGGTAGCTCGCCGGCGTTAACCCGGTGCGCATTGGTAATGATGAAACTCGCCTTGGCTTGCCGGAAGATTTCCGTCAGGCGCACCACCGGAATCACTGCCGATTCAATTAAGTCCCGGAGAAAATTACCGGGGCCGACTGACGGCAATTGATCCACATCGCCGACGAATACCACCGATGCACCGGCCGGAATTGCTTTCACCAAATGATAGGCGAGGGGAATATCCAGCATCGAAGTTTCGTCGATGACGAGTAAATCGCATTTCAATGGCCGACGTTCGTTGTGAGTGAATCCACCTTCGTGCGGTGTGTATTTCAGCAATCGGTGAATGGTCTGGGCCGATGCGCCGGTGGCTTCGCTCATTCGTTTTGCGGCGCGACCAGTGGGTGCGGCGAGCAATACTTCACATTGCTTCGCCTGCAAAATCCGGACGATGCTATTGATGATGGTCGTCTTACCGACGCCGGGACCACCGGTGATCACGCACACTTTGGAAGTGAGCGCAGTTTGCACAGCTTGCTTTTGCGCCTCCGCCAATTCGATGCCGGTCTGTTCTTCGACCCACGCAATTGCCTTCTCAAAATCCACCGCCGGTAACTCCAATTTCGCGCGGCGCAAATCCGCCAGTCGCGCCGCAATACCGCATTCCGAGTGGTGCAGACCGGTGAGATAGATGAACTCGCCGTCGCTCACCGCATCGCCGGTAACTAGCAGCAATTCCAGCGCAGTCTCGACCGGTTTGATTTCCGTCTCCAGCAATTCACTGGCGTTGTGAACTAATTCTTCGCGTGGCAAACAAGTGTGACCATCGCTCGCGGCACCTTCCAGCGTGTGAATGAGGCCGGCTTTTAAGCGGTGAATTGAATCGGCGGCGATTCCAAGTTTCGAGGCGATGCCGTCAGCGGTCCGGAAGCCGATACCGGTAATATCTTTCGCGAGTTGGTAAGGATTTTCACGGACGACGGTGATGGCGTTTTCGCCGTATTGCTTAAAAATTTTCGCGGCGTGCGCGCTGCTAATACCGTGGCCTTGTAGAAAAATCATGATGTCACGGATGTTTTTCTGTTCCGACCAAGCCGCCTTGATTCGTTTGGCGCGTTCCGGGCCGATGCCTTCCACTTCGCGGAGCTTACCGGAGAATTGATCAATGACTTCGAGCGTGCGCTCACCAAATTTTTCAACAATCCGGTCGGCAAACTTTGCGCCGATGCCTTTGATGAGTCCGCTGCCGAGATATTTCTGGATGCCGACGATGGTGCGCGGTAAAACCGATTCGAATTTTTCGACAGCAAATTGCCGTCCAAATTGTTTGTGATTCACCCACCGGCCCTGTGCGCGGACAGTTTCGCCGAGGTTCAACGCTGCCAGATTGCCGACGATGATGACCGGCTCCACGCGCCCGCGACCCTCCGGCAAAAGCTGGGCGACGGTGTAGTGATTCTCCTCGTTGGTGTAGAGGATTTTTTCAACTGAGCCGGCGACTGTGTCGAGCGGTTCGGTCATGGCGTCGGTGGCACCACGACTTCAAAATTGGAACCGCGGATGCGCCGGAGCTCTTCGCTCAAATCTGGAATGCGCGGGTCGGGCGTGACGGAGATGGCCCAGTCGATGCCGTTGTCGGCGACAAACATGCCGTAGGTCTGCAGACCTTTAAGAATCGTTTGCACTTCCGGCGAGAAGCCAGTGATGTCAAAATCGCGACGTAGCCGGATGCGTTCGCCCATCCTCGGTAAACTTTCGTCGGTGAGCTTGCTGGCGAAATGTGTGGCCGGCGCGACATACGCCCGGCGCGTGCGACGGACGGTGACGCGCATCGCGTGTTCAATGACGCCGCGTTTGAGTTCGTCGTACCGGACGGTGGCTGGGAAAATCGGCAAGCCGGCGGCGTCGGCACTCGTCCAGCCATCGGGTCGGAGTTTATTGGTTTTCAAGTCGAAGGTCGAAGCTTGTGCGGCTTGCCAGCCACGAGCGGTTTTTTGCAGAATCCAAAATTCGTAAAGCATCCGGTTGACCGGATCTAAAATAATCCCGTGCCGGTCACCACCGAGATTGAGTGTGTCGCGCTGCACAGCGTCGAGTGTTAGATTGTTGTATTTGGGATTTCGCTGATAGTTACTAGGCCAGCCTTCAATTGGTGTATTGTCGGCAACGGGGAACGGGCCTTTATCGGATTCAGCAGGATTGGGAATGAGGACATTCACATTTTTTTGGTCTGGTGGCACAATTACAAAGGCCATATCATCGTTGTATCGGAGCGACCGGTCAGCGCCGATGCTGGCGATGATGTTTCGGGAATTCGGATGAACCGGCCAGTCGGTGACGACGAGATTCCACGGATTGTCCGGCGGATAAACTTCCAGTGCACTGAGAATCTCATCGGCTTCCGGGGTGTTGAACAGGACCGGCGTGTGAATCTCCGGCATCTTCGCAGCTCGAATACGAGCGAGGCGTGCTGGATCGCCGGTGGCAGGATGCGCTGGCGTGGTGGCGACAACTGCCGGAGTGGCCGGCATTTCGGGAGTCACAATCAAGTCCACCAACTGATCGCCGATTTTGCCTTTCACACGATAGACACCGCCCGGAGTGAAGAGGTTACCGGTGGTTTGCGCCACCGGTGACGCGTCGGGACCCGTGAGACTGATATCGCCGAAAAATAGCGTCACCGGTTTGTCAGTCGTGTTGGCAAGATACCAACGTACGATTTTTTCGAGCTCCGGTGCGGAGCCATCAACATTTGCCATGCCGCCGATAGAAATTTTTAGATCATTGCGACCGGGGGCAACTCGCAGGGGAATATCCATTCGTGTTTGATAATTATTGGAGCGTTCATGTTTGACGTTGAAACCGAGGGTGACCGGCGTAAGCGACGGATTGTAGATGATAAATTCGACATACGTGAACGGCTTCCAATTAGTGACTTTGGCTGCGCGGTCGCCAAAACTGTCGCCGGCGGGGCAGTTGACCTTTAATGCTGAGCCGCCAAGTGGTTTGCATTCTTCGATGTTATAGAAGGTTTGATCACTGCCGGTATCCGATGGCTGTTGGCCGTGAGTGACATCGAATAACATTTCGCGTCGGGCCTGCGTGACTGGCGTCCACCACAGTAAACTCAGGAAACAACCGGTAATAAGTATGCTTTGCAGGTTTGTCTTCATCAACTTCCTCCGTGGGTTAACTCCGCGATGGCTTCACAATGCTGCGTCTGCGGAAACATGTCAAACGGCGTCACGCGTTCCAGTCGGTAACCAAATTTGCAGAGCGTCTTAATATCTCGCGCCAACATCGGCGGTGCGCACGAAACGTAAATTAACTTGCGCGGTTTCTGCTCCCGGAGGGTTTTCAGTACCACCGGTGCACAACCCGAACGCGGCGGGTCGAGAATGAGACACGTTTCCTCTAGCTTGCACTGCCGGAGCGTGTAGAATAACAGCCGCTCCGTCTTGCCGGGATAGAAATCATACCGGCTTAAACCGAGGCTGGCGGCATTTGTGTTTGCGGTTTGAATGGCGCGAGCGTCATCTTCGATGCCGTAAACGTGTTCCGCAATGTCGCCCAGCATCAGCGCGAACAGACCGATACCGCAGTACGCGTCCACTAACACCCGACAACCACTCGTCGCGAAAGCTTGCCGAGTGTGTTGCAATGCCAGCTCAATCACGTCCCGGTTGATTTGAAAAAATGAACCGACCGGTGCACGCAATGTTTTGCCGAGAATGACTTCCTCAATGATTTCGGTTGGAACCGAATCCGTAAACGTCCAAACCTTACCGGCGGAGTTGCAGCGAATCGTCAGATGTTTATCCACCTCCAACGGCCCGGTCAGCTTGGCGTTCACTTCATCACGAGCAATCGGGCAGTTATCTACCGGAATAATTGAGCGACCGCGTTGCGTCCAGAAACCGGGTTTGCCGGGACCGTGAACAACAAGTTTGTTCCGGTAGCCATATTCGCGCGGTGAACCGACGACCGGTGCGATAGGAGGCTCCGGTAGCTTCCCGATGCGTTGGAAAACGTCACGGATTTGGGCGCGTTTGAGTTCAAGTTGTTGCGGATAGGTGACGTGCTGATACTGGCAACCGGCGCAGTTGGCGTAAAGTTTGCAGCGCGGTTCAGTCCGGTACGGCGATGGCGTGATGACGCGCATAAGATTGGCGGTGGCAAACCGTTTCCGGACGTCCACGATTTCAACTTCGACGTGTTCGCCGGCGATTACAAACGGAACGAAGACGACAAAATTTTCAAAGCGCCCGATTCCGTCGCCACCGAACGCGACGGTGGTGATATCGAGTTCGAGGCGTTGACCGGGTTGAAGCGTTGGCAAAATCACAGCTCGGTTTTACGCGCTGCACGCAAAATCTGCAAGCTGCTTACCAACGACCAGAGCCACGCCGCGAGCATCAGACCCAAACTAATTCCCAGTGCTCGGAGCGGAATCGCGTCCAAGTCCGGGAATCCATCCGCCGTCAGGCAAAAGTTTGTGAGTTGGAGAACCCCACGCCCGCTGAGTAAAAAGCCGGTTACCGCCAGCGCGATTTGCAGTACACCGCTGATGCGCCGACCGGCGAGAAATGTCCCAAGCCCCGGCGCGACCAGAAGATTTAATCCAGTCAAAACGTAGGCGCGAGAGCGGTTAAGTTGTCGAGGTGGCTTTGGTTCCAAAGATATCCTCGTATGCGTACATCATGGACGCGAGCCCCACCGGTATGGCGATAAACACACCCACCAAACAGCAGACAAGCCCCAAGATGGCGATTAGGCCGTTGACAATCAATAGTCCAAAAAATACCCACCAATGTCGGCTGACAACTTTTCGACTCAATTCCATCGCTGGCCAGAAATCTATTTTTTTGTCGATGACCAGCGCCAGTGTGAATTGCCAGGCAATTACGAGATAAATACCGGGAATAATCAGTAGTAGAAAACCAATCATCGCTAATGTTCCGGAAACAATATGCGCGAGCATTAGCGGAACGAATGCGATGCTAAATCCGACAAACGCATCGCCCAATGTAGCCGATTGACCGCGTATTTTTTTCAGAATCAGCGCGTAGAGGCCGCCCAGCATCGGGCCACCAATAATCAGACTAATTGCCGGTCCGATGTACGGAATGCCACAGCCACCGGCAATCAAGAGGCTGACAAACGATGCGCCGACCAATAGCCAAAAATTGGCTTTGACCAATGCCCAGCCGCGACTGATGCAGCTCCCGATTTGAATCGTGTAATCTCGCGCCAAAATCTGCGCGGCGAGCGCTTCGGCATTCACCGGTGCCGGAACTATCGGTGGTACGGTACCGGTGTTTCCGCTGGCTGGATTAGTGAACTCCGGTAGTTCACCTAAGAATTTCCAGTCCGTTGTGCCGGCAGGTTGGATTCGCGTCTGGGTATTGATGCGACCCTCGGCGAGCCACTGCCGTAACTGTTCTAGTGTGACTGGGCCGTATTCTTTGCCATCTGCACCAATGATTTTGTACATACTTTCCTTTCGTGACCGGCTCAAGGAGCCAGATAGGTGAACGGTTGTACCGGAATGTTCCGGACGATTCCGAAAATAATGACCAACGCCAGCAAACACCAGCCGAATCGGGCTGCCGTTTTCGAATTTATTTTGCGCCAGATGCCGGCCATTCCAAGTGCCGGGATCGCCAATACAAACAGCGCATTCAAATGCAAGGCCGCACGGAGATGGCCGTGAGCTAATTTATGCGCCGCACGAGTGGCACCACAGCCGGGACAATTCAGACCGGTTAAAGCATGCAGCGGACAAGGCGGACAATCCGCCGGATTCACAAAGTAGAAAAAGCCGATGCCGATTGCTGTGGCGATCAAAATGCCGATTGTCCAAATCAGATGATTACCAATAGCGCCCATGTTGGCTAAAGCGAGAGAAGCACCAAACCGGGTGCCAACAAGTGGCCATCCAGATTACAGTTGCGAATAAGCCGGCGATGGAGAGCCACAAACCAGCAATGGCCATTCCTTTGCCGGTTTGCATTCCGGCGGAATGTTTGATTTGCGACAAAGCCACCCCGGCGAAAATAATTCCGGCAACCCAAGTCACCGGTCCGCAACAGCAAGTTATCCAACCGATTGCGCCCAAGACTAAACTCGTGATTGCAAAACCATTCGTGCGTGTCGGTACGGAAACGCGGAGTGGCGGATTCGCAATGATCGGTGGTGCCAAAAGCTCCGGGAACTCTACGAGCGGGTTCCAGTCTGGGCTGCCGACTGGCTGCACCAAGGTCTGCGCGGTGGCGCGGCCTTCGGCAATCCATTGGCGGAATTGTTCCAGCGTGACCGGGCCGTACATTCTTCCATCTGTGCCGATGAGTTTGTACATGGCGAAAATTTACGGCAACGCTTTGCGCAGCGCGAGTAATAATTTCGGCAAGCCGGTCCCGTCACCGGCGGAGATATTGAACACCGGTACCTTGCGTTTCCGTTTGAACGCCGCCAGATTTTTCTTCGCCACCGGCAAGTCCATTTTGTTCGCGACTACGATTCGCGGTTTCTGGAGAAGTTCCTTGTTGTAGAGTTTCAACTCGTCGAGCAATTGCTTGTAATCGTCCCACGGCTTGCGGGCGTCCACGCCGGCCATGTCGATCAAGATGAGTAGTACCCGGCAGCGTTCGATGTGCCGGAGGAAATCGTAACCGAGACCGCGCCCGGTGTGTGCGCCATCAATTAAACCGGGAATATCTGCCATCGTCATCCGCGTGTAGTTCGGTAAATCAACCAGTCCGACGTTCGGCGTCAGCGTTGTGAATGGATATGCCGCAATTTTCGGATGCGCTCGCGTCAACTTCGAGAGCAACGTGGACTTGCCGGCGTTTGGAAAACCAACCAAGCCAATGTCGGCGAGAGTTTTCAATTCCATCTCGACGTGCAGTTCCTCGCCCGGTTCGCCGTACTCAAATTCGCGTGGCGTTTGGTGTGATGAGCTTTTGAATGCCGTGTTGCCGCGCCCGCCACCACCGCCGCTGGCCAACACATATTGCTGACCGTCTTCGACGAGATCGGCGACGAGTTCGCGTTCCGGTAAGTCCACCGGAGCTTCCGGTGTCGTTGCGATTGACTCGGCATCCGCCGCCGCTTCGGCAGCAGCGAGTGCTTGCTTCGCGCGGCCGGTCCGGTAGGGAATCCCGAGCATGGACGGGTTTTTGAAATCTTCTTCTTCGGTTGCCGCCGCCGGTCGATACCGTTGGTAACCAAGTTGCCGAGTCGGCTTGCTCAGGCGATACACTTGTGTGCCAATCGGCACTTTGAAGAATTTATTTTTGCCGCTGCGCCCAGAGCAATCTTTACCTTGACCGTGACCGCCGCTATCCGCAACAAGGCGCGGGGAAAAATGGTAATCGGACAAGTCGGTGATATTTTTATCGGCAATCAGGATGATGTCGCCGCCGGCGCCGCCACTGCCACCGCTAGGGCCACCGGAGTCTTCAAATTGTTCCCGGCGAAAAGCAACGCAACCGTTGCCACCATTACCAGCCTTCGCGCGAATTCTAACTTTATCAACAAACATGCCAGCAAGATAGCGGAGAAAGCGCTTAGCGGAAAGCCAAAATGAAAAGGTTGGTAGATCGGGACGGACTTGAACCGTTGACGTGACCGCTCTTTTTTTGAGCCACCTGTAGTGTTAGTCTGAGGCGGAGAGAAAAGACTCAGACTGAAAGGCAACTGGGATATTGCTTCTCATCTGCGAGGTAATTTGGTAAAATTTTTTCGATGAAATTTTTCTTAGGCGTGGATGTTGGCACCGGTAGCGCGCGGGCAGGATTGTTTGATTTCCGAGGAAAAATGCTCGCGTCGACGAAGCAGGACATCCGTTTGTGGAAACCGCAACCGGATTTCGCGGAGCAATCTTCCGACGACATTTGGGCGGCGGTCTGCCGTTGCGTCCGCGCGGTTGTCGCCGAAGCGAAAGCGACAGCAGTGGATATAGCCGGGATTGGCTTCGACGCGACGTGTTCGCTTGTGGCGGTGGACACGGAAGGGAAGCCGGTGTCGATCAGCCCAACGGGCAACGACGCGCAGAATGTCATCGTTTGGATGGATCACCGGGCAATTCCGCAGGCGGATCGCATCAACGCCGGCCAGTACGAGGTGTTGCGGTATGTCGGTGGCGTGATTTCGCCGGAGATGGAGACACCAAAGCTGCTGTGGTTGAAAGAAAATCTGCCGGCGACGTGGCGGCGGGCGGCGTGTTTTTTTGATCTGCCGGATTTTTTAACGTGGCGCGCCACGGGCGACGAGACCCGGTCGTTGTGCAGTACAGTTTGTAAATGGACGTATCTCGGCCGGGAAAACCGGTGGGATGATAATTATTTCCGCGCCATCGGTCTTGGCGATTTGGCGGACGAAGGTTACCGGCGCATCGGCGTGCGCGTGCGACCGATAGGGGAGCCGGTCGGGCGCGATCTCAGCGCCGTGGCGGCAAAGGAACTCGGGCTGACGCCGGGCACGGCGGTAGGCGTTTCGATTATTGACGCTCACGCCGGTGGGGTGGGATTGATCGGCGCGGCGCTCGACGGCGAGGCGACTACTCCGGAAATGCTGGAAGGCCGACTGGCGTTGATTGGCGGCACGTCATCGTGCCACATGGCGGTAACGCGCGAGGCGAAGTTCATTCCCGGCGTGTGGGGGCCGTACTACTCGGCGATGGTGCCGGGGATGTGGTTGGCGGAAGGCGGGCAATCAGCGACCGGCAGCTTGATTGATTTTGTGATTCAGACGCACGGTGCGAACGCGGAGTTACAGGAAACGGCGCGCACGGCCGGGCGAAGCGTGTATGAAGTTCTCAACGACCGGCTTGACGCGTTGGCGGTGGTGCGGGGCGTGGCGTTTCCGGCGGCGCTGACCGACGAGCTACACGTCTGTCCGTATTTTCACGGCAACCGGTCGCCACGCGCGAATCCGACGTTGCGCGGGATGATCACCGGATTGAAATTATCGGCGACGCTCGATGATCTGGCCCGATTATATATGGCGACGGTGCAGGCGGTGGCGTACGGCACACGGCACATCATTAGCGAGATGAACCGGCATGGATACCGGATTGAGACGGTGCTGGCATGTGGCGGTGGGACGAAGAACCCGGTGTTTTTGCGCGAGCACGCGGACATCACGGGATGCCGGTTGGTGTTGCCGCGCGAACCGGAAGCGGTGTTACTCGGTGCGGCAATTCTCGGCGCGGTCGCGGCGGGGCAATACCGGTCAGTCATGGAAGCGATGGCGGCGATGAGTGAGGCCGGTCGGGTGATTAAGCCGGTCGGCGACGAGGTAGCGCAGTATCACCGGGCGAAATACGAGGTGTTTCTGCGGTTGTACGAGGATCAAATGGTATACCGGAAAATTATGACAGAGGTGAAAATATGAAAAAGAACAATTCAAAAATCGTGTACCTAGTCGCCAGTGGCGACCTGCGGTTGTCGGCTAACCGGGCGTGTGAAGCGGCGCAGGCGGCAATGGAAAAACAAATCGCGGCGGCGGTTGCGCGCGAAGGATACCGGATCCAGCGGGCGCATCCATTCGACCCGGTGAAGCGGCATGGATTCATTGACAGCCAGAAACGAGGCATGGAAGTGTTTCGCGGGATACCGGCGGATGAGCCGTTAATCGTGGCGGAGGCCGTGTGGCAATACAGCCATCATGTGTTGCCGGGGTTGACGACGCATCGTGGGCCGATTCTGACGGTAGCGAATTGGAGCGGAGAGTGGCCGGGGTTGGTTGGGATGCTCAATATCAACGGCTGCCTCACGAAAGCCGGCGTAAAATTCTCGACGTTGTGGAGTGAGAATTTTACCGACGAATTTTTCCTGAGCGGTCTCCGGCGATGGTTGAAGACCGGCGCGGTGCGACACGACACGTCGCACGTCCGCCGATTCGTGACAGCTAAAGCGCCGGCGGGAGCGGTGGCGGCGGGCGTGAAGTTCGCGTGCGAGTTACGTGGCGCGAAAGCAATCATGGGGGTCTTCGACGAAGGTTGTATGGGGATGTACAACGCGATTATCCCGGACGAACTGCTTCACGCGACCGGCGTGTTCAAGGAACGTCTCAGCCAGTCGGCGCTCTACGCGAAAATGTTGATGGTGTCCGACGCCGACGCGCAGGCGGCGTTCAATTGGCTCGTAGAGCGCGGCATGAAGTTCCAACTCGGTAGCGATCCGAAGACGGAATTGACCCGCAAGCAAGTGTTGACGCAATGCAAAATGTACATTGCCGCTGTGCGGATGGCCGGTGAATTCGGTTGTGATTGCATCGGCATCCAATATCAGCAAGGGCTGAAAGATTTGTGTCCGGCCTCCGATCTCGCGGAAGGTCTGCTCAATAACACTGACCGGCCACCGGTGCGCGACGAGGTGACCGGCTGCGAGTTGTTCGCCGGTCAAGCCGTGCCGCATTTTAACGAAGTGGATGAGTGCGCCGGACTGGACGCGCTGGTGACGTACCGGCTTTGGCGAAAACTCGGTTTCGACGGCGCGACCACGTTGCACGATATCCGGTGGGGAAGGCAATACCGGGACGCGTATGTTTGGGTGCTGCTGATTTCCGGCGCAGTGCCGCCATCGCATTTTGTTGGTGGTTACCGGGGTGCATCGAGCGAGCGTCAGCCGCCGGTGTATTTCCCGTTGGGCGGCGGCACGGTGAAAGGCGTGAGCAAACCCGGTTGGATTGTCTGGAGCCGGGTGTTTATCGAGGATGGCAAACTCAAGATGGATACCGGCTTGGCCGAAGTGGTGAAGTTGCCGGACGCGGAGACAGCAGAACGATGGCGGTTGACGACGTCGCAGTGGCCGATCATGCACGCCGTGCTTCAGGGAATCACGCGTGATCAGATGATGGCTCGGCACAAAGCTAACCACATTCAGGTGGCGTATGCACCCGACCGCGCCGGGGCACGAAAGGCGTTATACGCCAAAGCGGGGGCAATGAATGAGCTTGGCTTCGAAGTCAGTCTCTGCGGTGAAATTTAAAAGACCAGTCTTACTCCAAAGCGTACAACTCTCTACTCAACCACGCCACACTCACGGCGTAGGTCATCGTAATTATTTTTCAGTTAAATTCCAATGATCAGTGCGGAATGGAAAGGCGGGTAATCCCTCTTGGTTGGCGAGTGTTCCGGTGGGATTGTTCGCCCAGCTATACCGTGCCGCGACCGGTTGCGGTACGTTCGTCGCCGTTAGGATAACTGTATTATTTTGGGACAGTCGCGCCACGGCCCATGAAAACTGGCGATCGGCACCGGCCAGTGCGAACCCTTTGAGGGGCTGGCCATCCTTGGTAATCAATCCACTGCCAATCTGCGTGAATGACACACGGACTCGGTCGCCATCAAACTGGGCGGATTGGAAACGTGGGCCAGACCACACCAACCGCCGTTCACCATAAACGGTGGCCCGAGCGGCCAATGCGAGTCGATGCCCGATGAGTTGCTTGTTCGGTGGATGGATATTGAAGAGGGAGTCATCCGGCCCCAAAACGTCGATGGCAGAGACTTCTTGGACATGATCCAGTTGCAGTGCAAAAGATTGGGCATCCCGGAGCGCCGGCCAAGTATCATCCTCTACTGGTTGGCTTTGCGGTTTCAGAAAATTGGCCAACTCCACAAACAGGAATGGTGCATCCGGGCGCTCCCAGCAACGGCGCCAGTCTTCGATCAAACCAGGAAAGAGCACCCGGTATTGCAGGTGCCGATCGGCATTGTTTTCCCCTTGCCACCACAGGAATCCCCGGGCGGCATACGGCGCCGCCGGGGCAACCATGCCGTTAAAGAAACAAGCGGGAGCGGGCTGTTTCAGTTGCGCCTGCTGGTGGCGCGCCATGGGTAGATGCGCCTGGATGAAGGTGGGGCTGAGGAAAGTTTCAATACATTGACCGGGCACCGCGAGGTGTACAATGCCGACCGGTATTTTAAGCTTCTGGTGAATTTCCCGCGCAAAGAAATACGGAACCCCCGGCAGGTTGGAAACAGTCTCCGGTGTTACGGAAATCCAGTGTGCCGGGACCGTCCGTTGCGGCGTTTCCGCCGGCCAGCCAGACTGGTTCGTTGACGTATTGGCGTCCCAAATCCGGATCAGCGGAAAATTGGCAGTCGCTTTTTCACCGGCAGCGTTCCGGCAGCCGCCTTCATGCCACCACATATTGCTCTGACCACCGGCGATCCAAACTTCACCCACCAACACGCCCGTCACAGAAACCGTTTGCGATCCTTTGATGCCGAGCACAAACGGACCACCGGCTGAACCTGTTGGAATCCGGAGTTGCCACTTCCCGTCTGCGCCGGCGATGGCTGTTTGTTCCTGATTCCGGAACGTTACCGTTACAATCGTTCCCGGCTCATCCCACCCCCAGAGCGACGCGGCGGTCCCTTGCTGAAGAACCATGCCGTCTTCAATGATGGAAGGTAATTCCCAAGCCGCTTGGCATTGGAAAACTGCCGACCCTATTCCAACAATTAACGCCAGCAGTAATCCTGTCCAATGTTTCATCAGTAGTAACTGGGGTTAAACTGCCGGGCGGTGGTAATTGCCAAGACCGCTGGTACACCGCAGTTATCTTTACCGGGCAGGATATCAATCGCTGTAATGGTCACGTCGGGACGGGGGTTGGACCATTGTTGGGAGTAGGCGACGGCGCTAAAGCCCGAATTCTCGTAGGCTTTGACCCAAGCGATTTGCGCACCCGGAATGATCGCGGAAGTCTTTTGGTGATAATCTTCCACGTCCACCTCGGCCTGGACCGGAATTTCAACCTGTTTTCCATCGGCGTAATGAATTGCATAGCGGACCAATTCGTAGCTCCGTCCCTCCTTAATCTCGGCAGGACTCCGGCGCTTATCAATACGGGCCGCTTGCAGGAAGAAAATGGCATCGGCCTTTCGGTTCACTGCGATGCCGTGAATTTCAGCTGGCAGTTGACCGGGGATTCCCCGACCGGCCAGCATCAAGACATTCGGGACAGGTGATGTGGCAAAATCGTAGATATTGAACTTGGCGCCGGCCATTTGCTGATTGCCGGACGGCAAATCCTTGAAAGTAAATTTCTTGTCACCAAACCACCCCTGCTCATCGCGGTACTGAGTGCAATGGGTGGCAATTGAAACCGGCTCGTAGGTCAGGTTCAGGCCGGCCAATTTCTTCTGGCCGACGGCAAACTGCGCGTGCAGATTGCGCAGAATCGTGCTCAGGATAGTCTGTTTCTTGAGGGTGTTTTCCGCCACCTCTTCGCGGTCCTTGAAAAGCAGATTACAAAGCACGATGTGGCCCCGGCCTTCCGTGTAATGCATCAAGCCACCGACATTCAGCATGGCATGCACGTGCTGATAAAACTCGGGCGATCGTTGCGCTTTGAAATAGATGTTATCGATGCCAAGGTACGGTTTCTTATTTGGCACCGGCATCCAGCCCGCGATTTCGAGTGTCACTTCCGTCGCGGCGCGTGGCGGGTCAATGGTGAAAGTCTGCGGATCTGCAGTGGGTTGCGTATCAAAGGACAGCCGATGCTCGCGGTCGCCGTCGAAGATCAGATTCACCTTGGTCTGCGGCCAGTACAGCACGTTGCCGACCCAGGTGAAGGCCGTGAGCTTCTGCGGCTTTTGCAATTTGATCGCCACCGGAAATGGCGAATCGTCCTCAGGCTTCTGAAAGTTAATGATGAGCGGCCATCCGTCGACGCTGAAGAAGCCGTTGACGATGTTATCGTACGCATGGAATGTCGAGGTTCCGAATGAAGCCACCTCATCATAATCCACGACGTGGCTGAACATGTCAGACACGACATATTTACCATCTTGAAAAGAGAAGATCCGCTGTGATGATTCCAGCCGAACGTCACCCGCCGTCAGGCCGGCCGTCAGGCGGTCGCGCACGACCGGTAATGTAACGCGTTCGCGTTTACCGGGCCGCAGCATGTGATCCACACCCACAATCCGGTTAAAATCTGCCAGCCCTTCCGGGGTCACACCGCAGAGTACGAGGGCCCCGCCCCCGCTCGTGAATGCCTTAACTGCCGGCAGATTCGACGTCAGCGTTTTTAGCGCCGCCGGCGTCGCTGCGACAATGGCGGTGGCGGGAGTTTTTTGCTGGATGGCTGTCAGCGCATCCGGCACCGGCGTGTATTTCAAACCGCTTGCATCGAGGACAACTTGTAATTGCGGTGCGGCAACCACCGCAGCCACGACTGGATAAAATTCCTGCCGGTACGTCGCGGCATAGCCGAGCAGATTGAGGACTAGTTGCTGGGCAACAGGATTGGCATCAAGTTGGTCGGTGACCGCCAGTTGACAGAGCAGCAGTAATCCATTATCCGCGACCACTTCTACCAGGGCTGTATAGCGGAGTTGGTCGTGACATTGCACAAGCGAGAGGGCACCGCGACCGGGTTTCTCATAGGCGTTCCGATAGACGGGACGGCCTGCACCCCAAGTGAAAAAATCGCGATCCAATAGACCCGCGGCAACCGGATTTACTGCATCTTCAAAGAACGCCGTGTTGCCGGTGTTCTTGGCGGGATTCATCGCCGCTGACAACCCTTGGTACCGGAGCGGAAAGGACTGATCCAAGACAATGACCCGCCGTCCGCCGGCCGCGTAATCCGCCAACCGTTTGGACGCACTCTCTTCCGTATCCAATGCATCTTGGCCTACCACAAGAATGTGCGCAGTGGGCGGGAGCTTGTCGAGTGAATCGACCCTTGTAAAGGCAATGTTGCGAGATTTTAAAAACTTCTGAACCGCCCCTTGCGGATCGAAGACTGCCAAGCTACCTCCATCGACACCGGCGAGGTCCCGCGATTGCGGCGTGAGAACTGAAGCCGGTTTGACGTCACGGAAAACTTCTTTTCCACCGACAGAAAGGGTTAACACAATCTCGCCGTCCTGACGGCCTTTGACCGTTGGCAGTTGTAGCGACTCATCAAATTGGCGATGAGTTCCCGGAGCGACACTAAACTCCTGGGATCGACCCCCGACTTTCCGGCCATTCAAGGTGAGGGTCCAAGCAAAGGTAATTGGATCTGTGGAATGAGTGTCGTTAAAAATTGCAAATGGACGACTGACAGTGCGACCAGACGGGAAAGTCCAGTTCCATTCGCGCGAAAAAACAGCACGGGCGGCGAACGCCGTGTACTGGCTGCCATCCGCGTCATTCTGACCAAGCCAGAATTGCCAAGCTCCATAACCGGCCCACCGGTACCCTTCCTGCAGCATGCGGTTCCAGATCGCCACCCCTTTGACCGGCTTACCAGTAAAAGCGCTATCGCCCTCGAAGTAGGCAACCTCGGGATGATTCCCTTGCATGAAAAAATCCTCGCCCAGAAAGCGCGGACGTTGCTGATCCCACTCCCAGCGACCACGACCAGCCCCTTTCGGATTGGCTTCGTACGCGAGATCGGGATAGCGATCCGGTGCACCGGCCACGTAATGATCGCCATGCACGGGCAACGTCTGGGCTTTGGTGGCGCCGCCACCGTCCACCATATTGGGACGAGTGGGATCGGTCTGTAAAATCGTCACCGACGTCTTGGTGGTTTCATCCTCAAACATGTCCATCCAGAAGCCGTAGAGATTAATGCAGTTGATGAAAAGAAATTCGTTTTCGATGGACCAGATCATCACCGATGGGTGATTGCGTTCGGCGCGAACTTGCGCCGCCATCTGTTCACGCCAGTTGCGCAACAGGTCCATCTTGAGGGGGGATTCCGTTTTCAGATCGGGATCCTGCTCGACGGCCCAGTAGCCAATCATTTCGCCGTCCAATAAGCCGGAGCGGCGGCAGACAACACCGTTTTCATCAAAGAAATTGAGAGTCTGCTCCGGGGATAAGCCCAGCCAGCTGGTCCCCCAGAAGCGCATCACTGTCTCGTTCTTCGCGCGATAGAACTTGAGCCAATCCTGCGGGGTCGTGTGGCCATGGCAATCGGCCCAGCCATGCCAAACAATGCCATTGAGCTTAAAGTCCTTGGTGGACCAGTCCCATTCCCGGAAGCCGAAGCGTGTCTCCGAGATATCCACTACGCGGCCGGCTACCGCGATCTGCACCCGGAGCAAATAAAGCACCGGGTCGTCCGGCCACCAGAGTTGGGGATTGGCCCACGCCCCGGTCAAAGAAATGGAGTTGGAAACGCCGGCCGTGATTTCAAATGGCTGGGGGGCAAAGGTCTTTTCCACAGCCCCACTTTTCAAATTCACGGCCTGCCAGCGCACTTCGCCGCGAACCGGTTTGGCGGAAGGATTCACGAGGGCCACATCCGCCGTCAAGGTCTGGTGTTGGACCGAGGGTTTTACGAACACGTCGCCCGCATACACCGGCGCGCCAACGGCAACAAACTCCGGCGGCTGAAGAATGCCGGATTCGGGATGGTTCCAGATGGGATACGCCAGCTCTTGAAAACCCTTGCCGAGGTAGCCAATGGGCAGGTTGAACCGGCGCCGCAGTTTCATCGGGTTGGTCGGATTGGTGGAATAGGCATACCAAGCGTCGCGAATGCCGACCCAGACTTCATTGGTACCCGGCTGGACCGCCGCTGTGATATCCATGTCAAAGCCGGCCAGCGGCTGCTTGAAAAAACCGCAATATTTACCATTCACGACCACGGTTGAGTTCAGGTTGTTCAGAGGAAAATGTATGTAGAAGCCGCGACTCGCCTGCGTGGCCGGCACGTTCACGCGGGTGCGATACCACAGGCGATGGGCAAAGATCAGGTCGGGACGCAAGGTGTTGCGATCGCCGGGCACGGCAATGGCCGACCACCAGGGTTGCGCCGGAACATCCCGCATCGGCTGGGCAATATCCGCCGGCGGCAGTGCTTCGTCGTTACGGCAAACTTCCCACAATCCAGTCAATGTCACAGACGCACGAGCCCCGGGGGCGGTCGCTTCGGGCAATTGGAAAACCTGCGCAGCCGCCTGCTGATCGCGGGCTGTTTGCCAAGCTGCGTCGGGTTTGTGTGGCCCGTTCGGGTGAAAAGGCTTTGCCGAGATACACAAGGCATCACAGGCAAAAAGAATGCGGGCTGTCTTATCCTTTTCATCCTTCGTACGTGGCAGCCGAAAAGTCAGCGTATGGGGGCCGTCCGTCAGCGGCTGTTCTCCCAACTTAAGCCAGGCGACTTCACACCATTCGCTGAGTTCCATCAAATCGGTTGTCAGTTCTTGTGGTTCCACGCGCGACCACGGGCCGTCATCAATCCGCCAGTCAAATGGCGACCGCACAAACTCATAGCCGATGCGCGCCCAGATCTGGCATGGCGAAACGTCTGGTGCCATAGGCGCGGCAAACTTGTATTGAATCAGCACACCTTCAGCCGGGACGCCGCCATCCACTTTGTCGGCCGCAATGCTGATCTGGAGCCATTGGCCACCGGAGAGAATGTTGGTCCGTCCCCATCCTTCCAGTTTTGGGGTGACATTAATACTCGCCGTGTTCTCAGCTTCGATCCAAGTGTAGCTCGCGCCCTGCGCCAAGGTAGTTATCCAACCCAAGGCAAGGAGCTCAACCAACGGTCGGAACCGGGCCGGACTGATCCGGATCCATTCGGTAACTGTGTTCCAGAATTTCAAGGATGGTTGGAGTTTAGTTTGTAGGGTTGGTGGCTGCATAATAACTTGGACTTTTCTTTGGATGGTGTGGCTACGAAGTTGTTGACCAGACTGAGGTTGAGACAGAGGTAAAGACTGATTAGGAAGCTGTTTCATAATTATTATTTGGCCAAGCGGTTTGTTAGTTGCAAGTCCCAAGTAAACTACAAAGATTTGTCGAAGGATTGACTGAATAGTCCGGATTAAAACTAACGTGATTATCAAAATATAGAAAATTCATCCCGCGGGCCTTATTGTGCCGGAACATTAAAAACCATTGCGCATCCGTCCCGAGATACGAAACTGCCGCACTGGAAAAAAGCGGATCATTCAATATGAGATATCCATTTGCGTCCCCGTCTTTCTCACCATACATGATGACTGTTTCTAAACCACCATTACTCGGTCTAATGTCATCAGGGCGGATTGCAGTTGCAGCAGCGTTGCCGTAAGGAATCCAGCTCCCGTACTGGCTCCATATTTTATAGTTTACGCCATAGCTGACATCGCGAAAATCAGCATTTCTCGTTGTCCCGTTCAGTTTACTTACGCGACTAGGTTGCCGGTCAGCCGGACAAATAAAAGCTCTCATGTAACAACTGTCGGCGCTTCCTCCGCTCGATTTTCCACAATAGTATTCTTGGAGTTGAACATTCATTCCAAATCCACAAGCATTATCACATCCGCCATTATAACCATAAGCCGCCGGTATATAGCTATTGTAATCCCCTTGGTACTGAGTTGTGAGTAAACCGATTTGCCGAAGATTACTCACGCAAGAGATTTGTCTAGCGCGATCGCGCGCGCTTGCTAACGCCGGTAACAACAACGCCGCCAGGATCGCGATGATGGCAATCACAACCAAAAGTTCAATCAGCGTGAAGGCTTGGTTTCGCAATTGGCTGGGTTGCCGCTGGCCAAGCGCGGAGCAAGTGCGCAGCATGATTCGCGGTGACTGCGAAAACTCCACCGGAAGAATTTGAGCCGTGGTGGTCTCGCGGTCCGGAGCCCGTTTACAATTTCTACCTAAGTTTGATGGATTAGACAGATATCACCTGAACAAAATAATCTTAGCACAAGGGGTGGATGGACAACAATTGTTGTTCGCGCTATTTTTGTTGCAAATCAGGAATTCAACCTTGACCGATCTGTGAACGCTGTTAGGATTGCCACTCGTGAAAGAGAAACGGATTCTGTTATTGCTCGATAACATCGGGAATGTCGTAATACAGAATCGGGTCGGTATTATTCGCTATGCACGTCCGCATACCTCGTGGGTTTTCCTTCGCTTAAGTCCTAGTCTTCCCAACCTGATGCGTTTGGTTCGGAATTGGAAACCGCACGGGGGTATTGGAAGAGTCGGGCGTGAGGATCTCATTCGGTTGGTACGCCGTTTGGGTATCCCGTTTGTCAATATTTATGGCGGCCGCCAGTTCCCGGAGGTTCCCCAAGTGGGGACGGATGATCAAGCGATCGGGCGAATGGCGGCGGACCATCTCGCCCGGTTGGGCTTCCGTCATTTTGGATATTTTGGCCTGCAGGAGCTGGGGCGGGGTGGTTTTGCGAGTGAGCGTGGCAAAGGGTTTGCCGCCGAACTCCAGAAACGCGGGCACAGCGTCGAAATGTTCAACTGGAACCGCAACTATCCGGGACGAGTTCCCCATACCGCGCGCACCCTTTGGGGGGAAGTACGCTGGCAACGCTGGCTCGTCTGGCTGCCCAAACCGGTGGCGATTTTCGCCTGTGACGACCTGCGGGCCCAGTGGCTGGCTGATTTATGTTATAAACTCGGCCTGCGCATTCCTGAGGAAGTGGCTTTGATTGGCGCGGATGGAGACGAACTGGAATGCCAAACTGCCTGGCCCCCGCTTTCCACAGTGCGCATTCCCAGTGCCACGGAAGGGTATGAAGCCGCACGAATGCTGGAGCGATTACTCGCCGGCCAAGCGCCTCCCACCGAGTCAATCCTGCTCTCACCCGACCGGGTTCTCACGGCGGCTTCGACGGAATTATCGGCGGTGTCGGACCCGCGCCTCGGCCGGGCGTTGCGTTACATCCGTGAGCATGTTCATGAAAAATGCCCAGTCGAAGCGATGGCGCAGCATACTGGATTATCGCGCCGCGTGTTGGAAAATCTATTCCGCCAGCAACTCAAGACGACGCCGTTTAAGGAATTACGCCTTCTCCGGATTGAGCGAGCTTGCCAACTTTTGCGCGAAACCAACGACAGCCTCGATACGATTGTGGGCCGGATCGGCTACTCCTGCCGAAGTCGGTTTTCAACTGACTTCCGCCGGCAAATGGGCATCACACCAGTTCGCTACCGGAAGCGTCAACACCCAGCTCCGTGATCTCTTAACTTAACATTAGCGCCGCATCCGCTTGCCGAAGTCATTTTGTAGTCAGGAATGCTGCTTATTTTTGTTAAGTGTGAATACTAGATCTGCAATAAAAATAACGCAAAATCAGCTATCGCCCAAGTGGCGCGATGCGCTATTATCTGGCTTAGTTGCGTGAGGTAAATTTGTTTAAACTGATCTGGACAAGACGAATCGACAACTGGAAGCGGCGAATTGCGGTTGGCATTGGCAGCTTATTGGTGACACCGGCCGGTGATTTTATTGGGACAAACACGGCTTCCGGTGGTGACTTCACCAACCCCGCCGTGAGGAGTGTTAACGATAATACTTCCGGCCTTAATGACAATGTTTGGCTCACCAATACCGGTGTCTACACCAGCGGTGGCGCGACCAACTCACTGTTCGTCTTCAGCTTGGGCACGCTGATTCGTACTTTTCGCACGGTCTAACGACTGAGTTCTAACAAAGGCAGAAGAAAAAGGATTTAATAGTGAAATATTGCAATGAGCAACTGAATCACGTGGCATTTCCCCTCGGTGGAGTAGGTGCCGGCATGGTCAGTCTCACGGGCACCGGGGCGCTATCGCAGGTTTCGTTGCGTCACAAGCCGGAGGTTTATCACGAACCGCAAGTTTTCGCCGCGCTGCACATTGCCGGCACGAAAACGGCACGAGTTTTGGAAGGACCGGTGCCGATGTGGAAAGCCTTCGCTAGCGCAACGGGTGAACCCGGCAATGGTCTCGGCGGCCGAACTTATGGATTGCCGCGATTTGCGAAAACTTCATTTCAAGCGCGTTTCCCATTTGCGACGGTTTTGCTAAATGATCCATCCATGCCGATCAAAGTTGAGCTGACTGGCTGGAGTCCGTTCACACCCGGCGCGACGGACGACTCCTGCTTGCCGGTTGCCGCGCTGGAATACCGGTTTACCAATCGTTCCGCCAAACCGGTCCAGGCCGTGTTTTCATTCCACGCTGCTAACTTTATGAAGGTCGGCGATCAGGGCGCATTCATCGGCGTGGTGCCGGGCGGTTTTGTGCTCCAGCAAGCAGCCACTCCAGAACAACCGGAGGCCGCGGGAAGTTTTGCAGCGTTCACGGACGATCCGGCTGGTCAGGTTGACGCAGCATGGTTTCGCGGTGGTTGGTTCGATGCATTTACGATGGCGTGGAATCACGTTGCCGCTGGTCACTGTCTGAAAAATCAGCCCCATACCGATGGCGCTCCCGGGACTGGCGGCAGTTTGTATGTGCCGATTACGCTGAAAGCAAAAGCGACAAAGACGATCCGGTTGCTGCTTGCCTGGCACGTGCCGCTCAGCAATCTTTGCGCTGGGAAAACTGCGACCAGCAAGTATGCCCCGTGGTACGCGAGCCGGTTTGCGGACGTGTCAACGGTGGCCGATTATTGGCGAACGAATTATGACCGGCTGCGCGCGGCTAGTGAAAAATTCCGCGATTGTTTCTACGACACGACCCTGCCGGCAGAAGTGATTGAGTCGGTTGCCGCCAACCTCGCGATCCTGAAATCGCCGACTTGCCTCCGGCAACACGACGGGCGGTTGTGGGGCTGGGAAGGTTGTAATTCCGGCTGGGGCTGCTGTCATGGCACGTGTACGCATGTTTGGAACTACGCGCAATCCATTCCGCATCTGTTCCCGGATTTGGAACGCACGCTGCGCGAAACGGAATTTTTAGTGAGCCAAGACGAACGCGGCCACCAAAACTTCCGGTCGAATTTGCCGATCCTTCAGCCGGACCACGATTTTCACTCGGCTGCGGATGGCCAACTCGGCGGCTTGATGAAGCTGTACCGGGAGTGGCGCATCAGCGGTGATACCGGCTGGATGACAAAACTCTGGCCGGCAGCGAAACACGGTCTCGATTACTGCATCGCCACATGGGACCCGGAGCATACCGGCACGTTGCTCGAACCACATCACAACACCTATGACATCGAGTTCTGGGGCGCGGACGGGATGTGCACCAGTTTTTATCTCGGCGCGTTGGCGGCCGGCATCGCGATGGGGCAAGCGAGCCGGGAAGATGTGACGCTCTACGAAAAGTTACTTGCCAAAGGCCGGCATGCGATGGCGACCAAACTTTGGAACGGTGAATATTTCATCCAGAAAGTGCAATGGACTGGTTTGCGCGCTGGTGACCCATTAAAAAACGTGAGCTGGAGCGTGAATTACAGCCCCGAGGCAACCGCCTTACTCCGGCAAGAAGGCCCGAAATACCAGTACGGCACCGGCTGCCTGTCGGACGGCATTCTCGGCGATTGGATGGCGCAATGCTGCGGACTGGGACCGGTCGTGGATGAGCAGAAGACGGCCCGGCATCTGGCGTCGGTTTTCCAACACAATTTTCGCGCATCGTTGCGCGATCACGCGAATCCGCAACGGCCCGGCTATGCGTTCGCGCAGGAAGGCGGCTTATTGCTGTGCACCTGGCCGAAAGGCGGCAAGCCAGCGTTGCCATTCCCCTACAGCGATGAAGTCTGGACCGGCATCGAATACCAGGTCGCTGCGCACTTAATGATGACCGGGCAGGTGGCTAAAGGATTAAAATTCGTGCGCGCGATTCGGTCGCGTTACGATGGTCAATGGCGCAATCCATTTGACGAATACGAGTGCGGTCACTGGTACGCCCGGGCGATGTCGTCGTATAGTTTACTGCAAGCCCTGAGTGGTGCCCGGTATGACGCCGTCGATCAGGTTTTATATTTGCATCCGGCGATCCAAGGCGATTTCCGCGCCTTTCTCTGCACCGCGACCGGCTACGGCACGGTCGGCATTCGCAAAGGCAAGCCATTCCTCGAAGTCGTCGCCGGAACCATTTCAGTACAACGGATCGAACAGCAACCCCAATAAAAGGAAAAACTATGGCAACTCAGTTCAACGGTCTCGGTCTCCATCTTGGAAATCTTTCCCGGCTCTCACCGGCGGAATCCCGCTCTTGCTCACCGGAAAACCCCACGGGCGCAAAAAGTCAGGGCGGCCGCCACGTCGACCCCAACCACGGGCCCTCGCGCGACCTCGGGACCGGCTGGAAGGTTCGGCCCTGTGTCACCGTCAAACCTGGTGAGACACTAGTTTTGGCCGACCTCGAAGGCTCCGGCGCGATTCAGCAAATCTGGATGACACCAGCCGGTAATTACCGGTTCACGATTTTGCGGTTTTACTGGGACGGCGAAGCCACGCCATCGGTGGAAGTGCCGGTTGGAGATTTTTTTGCCAGCGCGTACACCAACTTTAATACCTTCGCGCCGCTCACCTCCCTACCTGTTTGCGTGAATCCCGGCAATGCGTTCAATTGCTACTGGGAAATGCCGTTCCGTAAACATTGCAAAATCACTCTGGAAAATATCGGTTTTGAACCGATGACAATCTTCTATCAGATCAATTACACACTCACAGAAGTACCGTCTGACGCCGCCTATTTCCACGCCCAATTCCGGCGTACGAATCCGCTGCCGTACAAAGATGTCTACACCATTCTCGGCGGGGTGCGCGGTCAGGGTCACTACGTTGGCACGTACATGGCGTGGCAGATGAACAACAACGGCTGGTGGGGCGAAGGCGAAATTAAATTCTATCTCGATGGAGATCTGCCTGGTGGCGTTGTCGGTCGGAACATTAAGGAACATGGCGGCGAACACTATCCGACGATTTGCGGCACCGGCACCGAAGATTATTTCTGCGGTTCGTATAACTTTGAGAATAAAGTGACGAAGCAATATCAGGAATTCACGACGGCTTATGCCGGCGTGCCCCATGTGGTACGTCCCGATGGCCTCTATTCCGCCAACCTGCGCTTTAGTCTCTACCGGTGGCACATCATGGATCCGGTTCGCTTTAAGAGCGATCTGAAAGTCACGATTCAGGCTTTGGGTTGGAAACAAGGCTATACCGAGTACTTGCCATTACAAGATGATATCAGCTCTACAGCTTTTTGGTATCAGACCATTCCAACGTCGCGGTTCCCGGAACTACAAGATAATGATTATTTGGCGATCAACTAACGAAGTAATCAAGTAGAACCGGGTTATCAAGTTATCGAGTGTACACTTGACCACTTGACTACTTATCGCTACTCGACAACTAACTATCGACGAGGTGAATAATGGATAATAGTTTTATTTTGCGCGAGACTGAATTTGTACTTGCGGATAATATGCATTATGAAGGTGCGATGACGATCGGTAATGGTTACATTCAGCTGCGCGGCGCTTTCGAAGAAGGTTTGGATAGTCAAAAACAGGACGCGGAGTATATTCGTATTCCGGCGAATGTCACGCTGGAAAAATCAAAGGCATTTCATTCTAAATATGGTACCTATATTCCCGGTGTTACTGGCAACAACCCCCTGCTCAACGAAGTCATCGTTAATTTACCGCACATACTTAATTTTACCTTAGTGGTTAACGGCGAAAATATGGATATGGAAACTTCGGATATTCATGAATACGATCGTTGTTTAAACATGTATGACGGTTCGTTTTCGCGGCGGGTTGTTTGGCACACTAAGACCGGAGCAATCATTGAAATCCGATTCGAACGGTTCGCAAGCCTGGCCGACAAGCATGTTGTTTGTCAAAAAATTTCGGTAACCGCATTATTTGGCGATCCGGATTTGGAAATATTTGCCGGAATCGACGCCAATGTTCGAACTAACGGCTATAACCATTTTGCTGACCTGCACGCGAACGTGAACAGTAGCGGTTTGCCAAGTGTACATGTTACTACGGACAGAAAAGTAAATATCTGGTTTGTAGCCAACACCCGGTCAATCGTTTCTGGATATCCGGTACTATGGAATGGTTACGCCGGGCAGAAATTCGCGTTCCGGTTGGAACAGGGTGCTACCGTCGAATTTGACAAGAAAATATTCATAGCAACCGACCGCGATCAAGACGGTTTTGATCCGCGCCAGCGGGTAAATGATTTGGCGCAGCTTTATGAATATCGCGAGTACGACGAATTGAAACAAGCTCATGCGAAAGTTTTTGCGGCCGATTGGGAAGCGGCGGATATTGTTATTGAAGGGGCCACGGATTATCAGCGCGCGCTGAGATTCTCCGTTTACCATTTGCTGCGAGCGCAAGTTAAAGG